>ERZ1370068.10483-contig-9179_pt1 | contig 75212 bp, 109 predicted proteins | sample MGYA00561227_ERZ1370068 | MGnify/ENA primary metagenome ERZ1370068 (study PRJEB38410, sample SAMEA6850437) | metagenome | study: Metagenomic assessment of the ecological functions of the soil: analysis of the soil microbiota associated with the... | reverse complement strand
ATGCCCTTCGTTGGTTACGTATTGCTAGATCGACCGCCGACGTGGTGAACGACACGATCGTCGTCGGGCCGGTCGCCTCAGTGGTGATCGGCGCGGGAACCGTCAACGTCGGCGCCGTGGTGTCGACGCCGCTGCCGCGCACGCGACTGTGGCACGACCCGCCGCTGCTGGCGATCTGCAGCGACGCGTTCTTCGCGCCGACCGTCGACGGCGTGAACGTGACCGCGGCCGTCGTGCTCTCGCCATTCGCCAGCGTGGGTTGCCGCCGGCGCAGCGACGCTGAAGCTGGCCGCGGTCGGCGCCGTCGATCGTGAACGGCGTCGTCAGCGCGACCGACACCGAGCAGGTTGTTCTTGATCGTCGCGCCGAGCGACGCGGTTTGACCGACTTCGACCGCGCCGAAGTCGAGCGTGTCAGCTCCGGTCGTCAGGCCGAGGCTCTTGCGCGTTGGTCGGCGTCACGAGGACGAAGTCCAGCGCGTTGGTGTCGGTATCCTGCAGCGCGACCGATCCGTGTCCGGGCTTCCGCTCGTAGCCGCGATCGGTGTTGGTCGTCAGCTGCGTCGGGATCGGCGAGCCTTCGCGATACGCGGTGCCGGTCGTCTGGACGCCAACCTGATCGACGATGGTGTTGTCCGGCCGCGTCAACGCGACGCCGCCGTTGTCGCCGAAGCCGGTCGTGTATGAGACGTTCCGGGAACCGTGCCCGAGTAGCCGTTCGCCGCCGTGGTTGACGAACAGGTAGTGCGTGCGCGCCGGCAGGATCGTCGCGGACGGCACCGTCGCGCGTAGTGCCGGTCGGCGCCGTGTTGCTCGAGCCGATCAGCTTCCAGCCGCTGATGTCGATTGGCGCGTCGCTGTTGTTGTAAATCTCGACCAGCTCGTCGTTGCCGCCCAGCGGTCCGCGGAATCGAATCTCGCTGATCACGATCGGCGTGGCCACCGAGCCGGCGCCGGTCAACACGACGGTGGCGAATCCGCCGCTGCTGCTCGTCGCGGTCAACGTCGCCGTGCGCGGACCTGCCGCGGCCGGCGTGAACGTGACCGGAGCGGTCGTCGACGCGCCGCCAGCGAGGGTGGTCGTGGCCGGCGCGCCGACCGAGAACACCGCCGCATCCGCGCCCGTGATCGCGAACGGCGTGTTCAGCGTGATCGGGCCGGCGGTGTTGTTGGTGAACGTGATGGTTTGCGTCGCGGAAGACGGGACCGCGACGACACCGAAGTCAACGGTCGTCGGCGCGGCGGTGAGCACCGCCGGCGCGACCGCGATCGTGAACGACGCGCTGCCGCTGCAGCCGTTGGCTTCGGACGCCAGCACCGTGAACGTCGAGGAACCGGCCGTCGTCGGCGTGCCCGAGACATTGCCGCTCGTCGCGATCGTCAGGCCGTCCGGCAGCGAACCGCCCGACAGCGTGAACGTGAACGGACCGGCGTCGCCGCTCGCGCTGATGACACCGGCGTACGCGGTTCCGACGCGTCCCTGCGGCAGCGTCGCGCTGACGGTGATGGCGGCGCACGCTCCGACGCCGGTCAGTGACACCGTGCGCGTCGTGCCGCCGACGCTGGTGATCTGCAGCGTCGCGTTCTTCGTCCCGGGCCCGGCGGGTTGGAACGACACCGCGACCGACGTCGTGCCGCCGCCAGGCAGCATCGGTCACGCCGGGCGCGCCGGCGCTGAAGTCAGCAGCATTCGTGCCGGTGATCGCGAACGGCGGCGTCAGCGTGACGCTCGTCGCATCACTATTGCCGATCGTCACCGTCGCGCCGACGCTCGATCCCGGCGTCGCCGTGCCGAAGTCGACCGACGATGGCGAGACGAACAGTCCGGCGGTGCCGACGCCCTGCAGCGGCACGAGGATGCTGCCGCCGAGCGTGCTGGTGATGACGAGCGACGCCGTTTTCGCGCCGCTGGACGAGGGGAGAAGGCGACGTTGACGGTGGCGGTCGCGCCCGCGGTGAGCGTCGTCGTCGACGGCGCGGCGACCGAGAACGATCCGCTCGCGTCGTCAGTGATGCTGAACGGCGCGTTGAGCGTGACGCTCGTCTGCAGCTGGTTCTTGATGGTGATCGTCTGCGACCGCGTGTCGCCGGACGCGACCGATCCGAAATCGACGCCTGCCCGGCGCCGCCGTGATCACCAGATCCTGCGGATTGCTCGGCGCGACGATCTGGAAGTCGGCGTTGTTGTCGTTGGTATCCTGCAGCGTGACCGCCGTGTCGTTCGGTTTCCGCTGATACGCACGGTCCACGTTGGTGGTCAGCTGCGTCGGCAGCGGCGTCCCTTCTTTATAGGCGGTGCCGGTCGTCTGCACGCCGACCTGATCGACGATCGTGTTGTCCGCCATCGTCAACGCAATGCCGCCGTTGTCGCCGATGCCGGTGGCGTAGTTCACGTTCGGCGGCACCACGCCGGAGTAGCCGTTCGCCGCGGTGTTCGCGAACAGGAAGTGCGCGCGCGCCGGCAGGATGACGCCGGCGCCCACGGTGGCGCGCGTGCCGGTCGGCGCGGTGTTGCTCGATCCCATCGGCTTCCAGCCGCTGATGTCGGTCGCGCTGTCGCTGTTGTTGTAGATCTCGACGAACTCGTCGTTGCCGCCGAGCGGGCCGCGCGTCCGCATCTCGCTGATGACGACGCCGCCGCCCCTGCCGCCGCCCGTTTGGCCGGTGCCGGTCAAGCGCGACCGTCGCCGATCCCACGTCGCTGGCGATCGTCAGCGTCGCGCTCTTGTCGCCGGCGGTGGTCGGCAGGAACGTGACCGATACCGTCGTCGACGCGCCGGCCGCGAGCGTGGTGGTGCCGGGCGCGCCGACCGTGAACTGCGACGCGTCGGTCCCGGTGATGGTGAACGGCGTGGTCAGCGTCAGCGGCGACGTCCCGTTGTTCGAGATGCTGACCGGTGCAACGCTGCGCGTTGCCGACCGTCATCGGCGGAAACGCGAGCGTGCGCAGGCAGCGCCGCCAGCGCCGGGCCGCCGCCGGTCGAGACGATGTCGGTGAGGAACCGCGGTAAGAGCTGATAGCCGCTGTCGAACGGCGCCGGCGGCGAACTGACCGAGCAGACCGGTGACCGAGATGACGCCGGACGGCGTCGCCGTTCCGTCGATGTTCGTGTCGCTGTCGACGCGCAGCGTGCCGGTGCCGGTCGCATCCGCGATCGTGACGTTGCCGCGACGCGTTCGCGGCCGGGAAGAGGCCGCCGGTGATCGTGACGTTGTCGATCGCGGATCAGCTGTCCTTCGAATGCTTCGCCGTTGCCGCGCGGCGAGCTGCGACAGCGTGATCAGACAGGCGTCGGCGCGGCGCCGCCGGGCGTGATCAACGAGACCGCGCTGACGGTCAGCTCTCGGTCAGACCGTTGAACTGCGTGACGCTGCCGGTGGCCTCGATCGTGTCGCCGATCGCGAACGTCGCGTTGAGCGTGCGTGCTGAACAGATCGATGCCGCCGGTCGCATCCTGGATGTAGTACCGATGCCGTTGCCGCCGCGGAAATCGATCGAGGTGACCGCGCCCTGGACGCGTGACGACCTGATTCAGGCGATCCGGGATGAAGTCGGCGCCGGGCGTGCCGTCGGCGTTGATCACCTCGTCGATCCGCGCCTCGCGCGATGCGTCAGCAGCGCCGGCGCCGGCCGGCGCGGCCGCGCCGAGATCGACGCGGCTGCGCGGCGTGACGTCGTAGCCGCTGTCGAACGGCCGCAGGAAGTCGTCCTGCTGAATGATGCCGACCGTGGTGAACGGCGACGCGCGGCGTGAAGCCGTCGACGTCGGTGTCGTGATCGATCTTCAGCGAGAAGCTGCCGGTGCCGTCGCGAGATCGTCACGAAGGCGTCGAGTGCCTGCGCGCGTGGCCGGAATCGTGCCGCTGACGATCGTGCAGTTGGCGATCGAGACGAGCTGGCCCTTCGAACGATTCCGGATTCGCGTTGAGCGCGGCGATCGTCGCCGCGTGCGGCGTCGGCGCGGGGTCCGACTCGAGAGCACGCGTGATGCCGAACGGCGACGTCGTCTTCTCGAGCGATTCGGTGAGATCGAGGCGCAGCCGGCCGCCGCTGGAAGTCGATGCGGCCGAACGACTTCCACCGTCTGTCCGGGCGCGCGTCGACGTGAACGGCGTCGGCCGTGTCGGTCGAGCGGTAGACGTTGATGGCGCCGGTCGCGTCCTGCACGTAGTCGTCGTTGGTGCCGGCGCTGAAGCCCGACGCGGTGACCGTGCCCTGGATGCGCGCGGCGTAGCCGGCAAGACGCGGCTCACCCTTCGCGTTGAGCGCGTGCGAGCGCCGATACGGGCGTGACGCCGGAGAAGTAGCCAGACTGCATAGGTCGTCGTCTGCGTGCCGGCCGACGCGGTGATGGCGTAGTCGACGCGCGTGCCGTCTGGCTGCGCCGGGATCGTCCCTGATACACGCCGCCGGTCAGCGTCATCGTCGACCGGCGGTTGCGCCGCGCCGTTGAGCGCTGTAGTTCGAGACAACGCCGCGAGATCGGCGACTCGCGATCGTTGACGACGCGGCCGACGACGACGACGCTCGTCGGTGGCGAGCGGCACGACCGGCGTCGGTCTGCGCGATGACCGTCGGCGTGAAGTCCGCGGTCAGACCCGGGCGACGCGCCGTCGACGGCGATAGGTGTGCGCCGCGCCGGTTGAGCCGCACGCCGCCGTCGTCGAAGCTGCGTGAGCGAATAGGTCGTCGTCCCGTCGGTCTGACAGCCGATCGTGCCCTGGCCCGCGTGCCCGCGGCCGGCGCCGGTGTAGCCCTGCTGCGTCACGCGATCGTCGCCCGCGGGCTCGCCTCGTTCTGATAGAAGACCGGGCCGGCGCCCGGCGCCGGCACGCCTGTGCCCGGTGAAGGCGTTGCCGTTCGTGACCGGCGTGTTCAGGTATTTGTTCACCGTCTCGCGGTTCGGATGTCCGAACGTGTTCGCTCGCCGGTCTGCGCGACGGCGACTTCCGCCTTCACCGCCGACAGGAACGTCTGATTGCTCGTCGTCGTGCTGCCGTGATGATTCAACTGCACGACGTCGACGTCGCCGACCATTTGGCCGACGTAGGTTTCGACGTCCGGCGTCTTCGCCGTCGACGTGCTGCCGCCGCCGGTGAGATCGCCCGACACGAGGTAGTCGAAGTTGTTGATACTCGACGAGGACGCTGACGCTCTCGGAGTTCAGATCGTCGTTGGTGATCGCGGCCTGGCCGCCGCTCAGCAGCCGTCCGCCGGCGGCGAGGAAGGTTGCGCGCATGCCGCCGCCGAGATCGAGCACGCTGTCGGGCGTGCCCGGCATCACGGTGGCGCGCGTCACCTCGGATGCGCGGTGATGGCCGAGCGGTAATTCAGGTAGGTGGCCGCGCGTGCTCGCCGGTGACGTCGACGTGCCCGGCGGCTGCACGTCGGCGCCGTCGCCGTTGTCGAACGCGGTGCCGCGCGACCTTGCCGGCGTTGATGAGCTCGGTGATGCCGGAAATGTGATCGATGTGGTAGTGCGTGACGACCGTGTAGTCGATGGTCGCGATGCCGAGGGTGGACATCAGCGCCGCGATCTTCGTCGCGCTGCCGTCAGGACCGCCGTCCACGAGCAGTGTCTTCCCGGTCGGGGAGACGATCAGCGTCGAAGCGCCCGTGCCGATGTCGACGAAGTAGATGTTCGCGGCTCCAGCCGGCCCCTGGGCCTGCGGCCGTTGTGTGAGCAGAAGAAGAACCAGCGCGGCGAGGGCCGTGAGTTTTTTGATCATGCTTATGTGGTGAGGGAAGTCGGGAAAGTGTATCGGGCTGCCTGCACACGGTCAATGCACATGGGTGTAAATGAATGGCTGGGATAAGGATTGCCTCAATCCCGACATGAAGATCCCAAATCCCGAATCCCAACGCGCGAATTCCAGGCGCGCGGCTCAGCCAAGAGCCTCGCCGCGCGAGCCTGAACACCGCGTCCAGCATCGCCGCCGTGAGCTTCCCCGTGTTGGTGTTCTGACGGCTGGGGTGGTAGCAGCCGATCAGCACCTGCCCGCTCGGCAGGTCGTGGGCGAGTGCATGTCCGAACTCCGGACGCGGCCGGACGTCCATGCCGCGGTGCTTCAGCAACCGCAGGTAGGCGTCGAAGCCGATCTTGCCCAGCGCGACGACGACGCGGATGCGCGGGAGCGCGGCGATCTCGGCGTCGAGATGCGGCAGACAACGGACGATCTCTTCCGGCGTTGGCTTGTTGTCGGGCGGCGCGCAGCGCACGGCGGCGGCGATGAACGCGTCGCGCAGCCTCAGGCCGTCGTCCGGATGCTGCGACGTCGCGATGTTCGAGAAACCGGCGCGGTGCAGCGCGGCCATCAGGAAATCGCCGGAGCCGCCGGCGCCGTCGCCGGTGAAGACGCGGCCGGTGCGATTCGCGCCGTGAGCCGCCGGCGCGAGGCCGACGATCAACAGCCGCGCGCGCGGGTCGCCGAAACCGGGAACGGGTTTGCCCCAGTAGACCTCGTCGCGATACGCGCGCCGCTTGTCGCGCGAGACCTTCGCCGCAATAGCGCGCGCAATCGCGGGCAGAGCTCACAAGAGACGATGGCGTCGCGGACGAGCCGAAGCGGAATTGGGCAATTGGCGTAATCCGGCAACCGGGTAATCTGATTGCTCGATTGGGCGGTCGATTCACCAATTAATTACCAGATTACTCGATTACCCAATTACCCAATTTACCCCCTCACCAAACCCGGCAGGCGTTCTGCCTGACCATCGCTGCGTCGGGTTTGCATGCGAAGGCTTTCTGGAACTCGGGCATGTTCGAGACGACGCCGTTGACGCGGTAGCGGCCGGGGAATGCGGGTTGGTCTGCGCCATCAGGCGGAGCGCTTCGGGGCGGCGGTTTTCGCACCACACCTGACCCCAGCCGAGGAACATGCGCTGCTCCGGCGTGAAGCCGTCGATCGTGTTCGCGTCGCCGGCGCTGGCGGCCAGATAGGCCATCAGCGACAGCCGCAGGCCGCCGTTGTCCGCGACGTTCTCGCCGAGCGTCAGCTTGCCGTTCACCTTCACCTCGTCGACCGCGGTGAACTGCGAGTACTCGTCGACGAAGCACTGCGCGCGCTCGACGAACGCCTTGCCGTCGGCCTCCGTCCACCAGTCCTTCAGGTTGCCGCGCGCGTCGAACTGCCGCCCCTGATCGTCGAAACCGTGCGTCAGCTCGTGGCCGATGACCGCGCCGGCGCCGCCGAAGTTGACCCCGCGATCGGTCTTCGCGCTGTAGAACGGCGGCTGCAGGATGCCGGCGGGGAAGTTGATGTTGTTCTCGAGCGGGTTGTAGTAGGCGTTGACGGTCGGCGGCGTCATCCGCCACTCCGATCTTGTCGACCGGCTTGCCGATCTTGTTCAACTGGCGGTGGAACTCGAACGCGTTCGCGCGCTGTGAGTTGCCGAGCGCGTCGCCGCGCACGACGGTCAGGCCGCTGTAGTCGCGCCAGCGATCGGGATACCCGATCTTGTCGGTCGACGGCGTGCAGCTTGACGAGCGCCTTCCTTCGTCGTCGATCGGTCATCCACGAGAGCTGCTGGATGTCCTTCTCCAGCGCCGCTTCGACCTCGTGGACCATCGTGAGCGTGTCGGCCTTCGCCTGCGGACCGAACGCCTCCTTGACGAACGCCTTGCCGAGCTCCTCGCCGAGATCGCCGTCGGTGTACTCCACGCAGCGCTTCCACCGGGGACGCAGCTCCTGCGCGCCGGTGAGGACCGTGCCGTAGAACTCGAAGTTCTCGTCGACGAACGCGGTCGGCAGCATGGGCGCCGACGCGTGGAGGACGTGCCAGCGCAGGTAGTGCTTGATATCGGCGATTGGCGTCGACACGAGCAGTTGGCCGAGGCTCTTGAAGAACTCGGGCTCGGTGACGTTGAGCGCGTAGATCGGCGGCGCGCCGATGCCGCTGAAGTAGCGCGACCATTGAAAGTTCGGCGTCAGCGTCTGCAGTTCGTCCGGCGTCATGCGGTGGTAGATCTTGTTCGGGTCGCGGCGCGAGACGTTGTCCAGCGCGCTCCTGGCGAGTGCCGTCTCGATCTTCATCACCGTGTCAGGATTCTTCGCCACGCCTTCCGGCGACGCGCCAACGAGCTTCGCGATGCGCCCGATGTGCTCGAGTACTCCTTCCGGATTTCGACCGACTTCGGATCGTCGCGCAGGTAGTAGTCGCGATCGGGCAGGCCCATGCCGCCCTGGCCGGCAATCGCCATTTCGACCGAGGCGTCCTTGAAGTCGGCGATCGAGCTGAAGCCGAAGAACACGTTGACGCCGATGGTGTGCAGCTCGGCGACCAGCGGCGGCAGATCCGCGGCGCTCGTCAGCGCATCGATCTTTTTCGCCAGCGGCTCGAGCGGCGTCGTCCCCTTGCTGTTGATCGCCGCTTCGTCCATGCACGAGCCGAAGTAATCACCAATCTTCTTCTGTTCGGGATCCTTGCCCGCCGCGGCACTCTCGAGAATCCGTGTGGAGCGTGTCGTTGTTGCGCTCCTGCAACTCGTCGAAGCGGCCCCAGGTCGCGCGATCGGCCGGGATCGGATTCTTGGCGGTCCAGGCCCCGCAGGCAAACTGATAGAAGTCGACGCACGGATCCGCGGATGATGATCCATCGCGTCGAGCTGAAGGCCCGACGACGAGGTCGCGTCGGCCGGCCTCGACGGACTGCGCGCGCGGCGGCTTGCGCGAGCGTGATGGCGGCCGCGAGCGGGAGCGCGACGAATGTAAACGTTAGTATCAGAAGGCGCATCTGTCGCCACATCCTTGGTCACGAAGCTGCGCTTCGTGACGGCCGTGCACGGCACGGCCGCTGAGGGTTAGAATAAGTGGTTGGTCAACCTTATCTTATGAGATACATCGCCCCAAAGAATCGGCGGAGCTGGACAGCCTCGAAACCCGGGAGTGGCTCGACTCGCTCGACTACGTCCTCCAGAGCGGCGGCCCGGCGAAAGTGGCGCGGTTGCTCCGCGAGTTGACGATTCACGCCAGCCAGAACGGCGTGAAGCTCCCGTTCACCGCCAACACGCCGTACATCAACACCATTCCCGCCGAGGAGCAGGCGCTGATGCCGGGCAGTCCCGACGTCGAGCGGCGCATCAAGAGCCTCGTCCGCTGGAACGCCGCCGCGATGGTCGTGCAAGGCGAACAAGGCGGAGGAGGGCATCGGCGGCCACATCTCGACGTTCGCGTCGGCCGCCACGCTCTACGAGGTCGGGCTTCAACCACTTCTTCCGCGGGCACGGCGAACGGCGACGGCGACGTCATCTTCTTCCAGGGCCACGCCGCGCCCGGCATCTATGCGCGCGCGCTACCTCGAAGGACGCATCGACGAGTCGCACCTCGAAAACTTCCGGCGCGAGCTGAAACCCGGCGGCGGCCTCTCGTCGTACTCCGCACCCGTGGCTGATGCCCGACTTCTGGGAATACCCGACGGTGTCGATGGGCCTCGGCCCGATCATGGCGATCTACCAGGCGCGCTTCGTCCGCTACCTCGAGGATCGCGGCCTCAAGCCGCCGTCGAACGCGAAGGTGTGGGCGTTCCTCGGCGACGGCGAGACCGACGAGCCCGAGTCGCTCGGCGCCATCACGCTGCCGTCGCGCGAGAAGCTCGACAACCTGATCTTCGTCATCAACTGCAACCTGCAGCGGCTCGACGGTCCGGTCCGCGGCAACGGTCAGATCGTCCAGGAGCTCGAAGCGGCGTTCCGCGGCGCTGGTTGGAACGTGATCAAAGTCCTGTGGGGCCGCGAATGGGATCCGCTGCTCGCCAAGGATCGCGACGGCGTGCTGATCAAGCGGATGGGCGAGATCGTCGACGGTCAGTATCAGAAGTACGCCGTCGAATCGGGCGCCTACGTGCGCGAGCACTTCTGGGGCGCCGACCCGCGGCTGCTCGACATGGTCAAGCACCTCGTCCGACGATCAGCTGAAGAAGATGACGCTCGGCGGGCACGATCCGATCAAGGTCTACAACGCCTACAAGGCGGCGGTCGAGCACAAGGGCGTCGCCGACCGTCATCCTCGCGCGCACGATCAAGGGCTACGGCCTCGGCGAAGCGGGTGAGGGCAAGAACATCACGCACCAGCAGAAGAAGATGAACGAAGACGAGCTGCGGGCGTTCCGCACCCGCTTCGGCATTCCCGATCTCGGACGCCGACGTCGCCAAGACGCCGTTCTACCGGCCGGCCGAAGACAGCCTCGAAATCAAGTACATGCGCGAGCGGCGCAAGCGCGCTCGGCGGCTACGTGCCCGACGCGCAAGGTCCGCAGCGAAGCGCTGAAGCCGCGATTCCGAACGAGCTCTTCGAGGAGTTCCACAAAGGGCACCGAGGGGCGCAAGGCGTCGACGACGATGGTGTTCGTGCGGCTGTTGTCGAAGCTGCTGCGCGACAAGGAGCTCGGCCGGCTGATCGTGCCGATCGTGCCGGACGAGGCGCGCACGTTCGGCATGGAGGCGCTGTTCCGCCAGGTCGGCATCTACTCGCACGTCGGCCAGACCTACGAGCCGGTCGACATGGACACGCTCCTCTATTACAAGGAAGCGTCCGACGGGCAGATTCTCGAGGAAGGCATCACCGAAGCCGGCTCGATGTCGTCGTTCATCGCCGCCGGCACGGCCTACGCGACGCACGGCGTGAACACGATTCCGTTCTTCATCTACTACTCGATGTTCGGCTTCCAGCGGATCGGCGATCTGATCTGGGCGGCCGGCGACGCGCGCACGCGCGGCTTCCTGCTCGGCGGCACCGCCGGGCCGCACGACGCTCGCCGGCGAAGGGCTGCAGCATCAGGACGGCAACAGCCAGCTGTTCGCGCTGGCCTATCCCAACTGCGTCGCCTACGACCCGGCGTTCGCCTACGAGATCGCGGTGATCATCGAGGACGGCATCCGGCGGATGTACGTCGATCAGGAGAGCATCTTCTACTACCTGACGGTGATGAACGAGCAGTACGCGATGCCGGTCATGCCCGAGGGCGTCGCGCGACGGGCATCCTGAAGGGCCTCTATCGCTTCCGCGCGCGCGTCGAAGCCCGACGCGCCGCTGCGCGCGCAGTTGTTCGGCAGCGGCGCGATCCTGCCCGAGGTGATCAAGGCGCAGGAAATCCTCGGAGTCGAGAATACAACGTCGGCGCCGACGTGTGGAGCGTCACGAGCTACAGCGAGCTCTATCGCGAGGGCCACGCGTGCGGAGCGCTGGAACATGCTGCATCCGGGCGAGCCGCGCGCGCGTGCCGTACGTCACGCAGCAGCCTGAGGACGCGCCCGGCGTGCTCGTCGCCGCGTCCGACTACGTCAAGGCGATGCCCGATTCGATCGATCGCTGGCTGCCGCGGCCGACTCGTCGCGCTCGGCACCGACGGCTTCGGCCGCAGCGAGAGCCGCGCCAGCCTGCGCGAGTTCTTCGAAGTCGACTATCGCTACGTCATCGTCGCCACGCTCGCGGCGCTGGCGCGCGACGGCAAGGTCGATGCCGGCGCGTCGTGCAGCAGGCGATGAAGGCGCACAACATCAATCCCGAGAAGGTCAATCCGGCGATCTCGTGATGCGACCGCATAATAGCCTTCACCACGGAGGACACCGGGGACACGGAGGTTCGAACCTGTTCTGATACGAGATTGTTCCTCTGCGTCCTCCGCGTCCTCCGTGGCGGAGATTTCCTCGATCGAGAGTGTCCTCGTGCCCACTGACTTCACCCTCCCAGAGCTTGGCGAAAACATCGCCGCGGGCGACGTGCTGCGCGTGCTGGTGAAACCCGGGCGACACGATCGAGAAGGATCAGCCGGTCCTCGAGCTCGAAACCGACAAGGCGACGATCGAAGTGCCATCGTCGGTCGCGCGGGCAGGTGAAAGAGATCAAGGTCAAGGCCGGCGACAAGGTGAAGGTCGGCCAGGCGATTCTCAGCGTCGACGACGGCGCCGGCGAGTCGGCGGCGAAGCCGGAAAGACCGAAGCCGCTGCCGAAGGCCGAACAGGCACCGCGCAGGACGCAAGCAGCCGCCGGGCGCGAAGAGGCCGAGGAAGAACCGGCCGGCGAAGACGCCGACGGACGACGAGGCGACGAAGAGCGAAGCGACGAATCGGCCGGCGCGAATACCGCGGCGAAGGTCCCGGCCGACAGACCGGGCTCGAAGCAGCACGTCGAGGAGCGCCAGCGCGCCACGGCCGCCGACAAGTCCGGCGTCAAGCGCAGCGCACTCAGAACGCCGGGCCCGGCGAGGATCGCGACGGGGAACCCGCGGAGCGTCCGCGGCGCAGGGCGCCGCCGGGCAGAAACGTCGTCGACATCAAGCCGCGGCGCGCGAGCGAGTCGCCGAACACGGCCGCGCCGCGAAGCGCCCGAGACAGCCGCCGGCGCCGGCTGCGCCGTCGGTCCGCCGCATGGCGCGCGAGCTCGGCGTCGACATCAACGAAGTGCCGGGCAGCCGGACCGGGCGGCCGCATCTGCAGTCGACGACGTCAAGGCGTACGCGAAGCGGCTGGTCAGCGCGGCGGCGGCGCGGCGCGCCGGCGGCAGCGTGCCGCTGCCAGATTTCACGCGCTGGGGCGAGGTCGAGCGGCAGCCGATGCGCGCCGTCCGGCGCAAGACCGCCGAGCACCTGAGCGCCGCGTGGGCGACGATTGCCGCATGTCACGCAGTGCGACCTCGCCGACATCACCGGCCTCGAGGAGCTGCGCAAGAAGTTACACGAAGCAGAGTCGAGGCCGCGGGCGGCAACCTGACCGTGCACCGCGATTGCGGTCAAGGTGGTCGCGGCGGCGCTGCGCATGTTTCCGCAGTTCAACGCGTCGATCGACCTGGCGGCGGACGAGATCATCGTCAAGAAGCTTACGTGAACATCGGCATCGCCGTCGACACCGATCGCGGGCTGCTGGTGCCGGTCATCCGCGACGCCGATCAGAAGAACATCGTCCAGCTGTCGGTCGAGCTCGCGCAGCTGTCGGAGAAGGCGCGCAACGCGCAAGATCTCGCTCGAGGAGATGCAGGGCGGCTGCTTCAGCATCTCGAACCTCGGCGGCATCGGCGGCACCTACTTCACGCCGATCGTCAACGCGCCGGAAGTCGCGATCCTCGGCATCTCGCGCGCGCGCATGGAGCCGGTTCGACTAGGACGGCCAGCTTCGTGCCGCGCTTCATGCTGCCGCTGTCGCTGTCCTACGATCACCGGGTCGATCGACGGCGCCGACGGCATCCGCTTCCTGCGCTGGGTCGCCGAGGCGCTCGAGCAGCCGTTCCTTGCTCGCGCTGCGGGGCTGAACGCTGCAAGACTACGTCGAACGCCTGCCGTGACCACGAAGACACGAAGAGCACGAAGACGCACGAAGAAAACCGATACGTTGTTCTTCAGTGTGCTTCGTGATCTTCGTGCCTTCGTGGTTGCATTTGATCTGCACATGACCTCTGTCCAGCTCGTCGTCGTCGGCGGCGGGCCCTGGTGGCTACGCGGCCGCGTTTCTGGCCGCGGATCTCGGCCTCAGCGTCGCGCTGGTCGATCCCGGAAGTGAACCCCGGCGGCGTCTGCGTCTATCGCGGCTGCATTCCGTCGAAGGCGCTGCTGCACGTCGCGAAGCTGCTCGACGAATCGCGTCACGCCAAGGCGTGGGCGTCGAGTTCGGCGAGCCGAAGATCGACCTCGCCAAGCTGCGCGAGTTCAAGGACAACGTCGTCAAGCGGCTGACGAGCGGCACCGGCCAGCTCGTCAAGGCATCGCAAGGTGCAGCACATCGCAGGGTCTGCGCCGAGATCGTCGACGCGCACAACCTGACGGTGAAGCTGACGTCGGGCGGCGAGGAAGCGCGTCCAGTTCGAGCACGCGATTCTGGCGACCGGATCGACTGCCGGCGATTCCTGCCGGCGCTGAAGGTCGACGACCCGCGCGTGATGGACTCGACCGCCGCGCTCGATCTGCCCGACATCCCGAAGTCGCTGCTCGTCGTCGGCGGCGGCTACATCGGCCTCGAGCTCGGCATCGGTCTACGCCGCGCTCGGCAGCGCCGTCACCGTCGTCGAGATGACGCCGGGGCTGCTGCCCGGCGCCGACCGCGACCTCGGTCGACGTCCTCGCCAAGCGCGTCGACGCAGACGATGAAGAGCGTGCTGCTGGAGACGAAGGTCGTCGCAGATGAAGGCCGAAGCGACGGGCATCCGCGTCACCTTCGAAGGGAAGCGCGCGATCCGGCAAGGAACAGCTGTTCGATCGCGTGCTGGTCGTCGGTCGGCCGCCGGCCGAACTCGAAGATTCCGGGCCTGGAGCGCACGCACGTGCAGGTCGATCAGCGCGGCTTCATCATGGTCGACGAGCAGCGGCGCACGCACGAGCCGTCCATCTTCGCGATCGGCGACGTCGTCGGCGAGCCGATGCTGGCGCACAAGGCGTCGCACGAAGGGCGCGTCGCGGTCGAGGTGATGGCGGGCGAGAACGTCGCGTTCGCGCCGCGCGCGATTCCGGCGGTCGTCTTCACCGATCCCGAGCTCGCGTGGGCGGGCTGACCGGAGGCGCAGGCGGCGAAAGAGAACCGCCAGGTGACGGTCGCGAAGTTTCCGTGGGGCGCGTCGGGCCGCGCGATCACGCTCGATCGCACCGACGGCCTGACGAAGCTGATTCTCGATCCCGAGACCGAGCGGCTGCTCGGCGTCGGTCTGGTCGGCCCGGGCGCGGGCGAGCTGATCGCGGAAGGCGTGCTCGCGATCGAGATGGGCGCCAACGCGACCGACCTGAAGCTCACGATCCATCCGCACCCGACGCTCACCGAGACGATGATGGAGTCGGCGGAAGTGTTCTTCGGCCAGGCGACGCACGTCTACCGGCCGAAGCGAGGTTCAAAGTTGGACTTTCTCCCGTCAACTTCACCTCCCTTCTCACCTACGGCCTAGCTTCGGTGCGGGTAACCGCACCTGCGATGTCCATCGCGCAGGTATTCGCCGCGACCAGGCACGATCGATGACGCGGCTGCACAGGCCTCGTTGCTCAGTCCCCAGAGACCGCGTCGCCTGCGCCGGCGTCAGCCGGAACCCCGGCATCTCCCGAATTCTCGCGGATGCGATGGACGCATGCGCGTCAAGTTCCATGGCCGTTCCTCGTGCTGAGAAGCTGCCGGCGCGCGCGCAGTCCTGCCGCCGCCGCCGCTTCTGTTCGAACGTCCGTAACCCTCCGGTGTCGCCGGTCTTGACGCCGATGCGCGTGTAGAGGTCGCGAGCGTCTCCGCGTTCACGACCGACGGCTCCTCCGCGATCTCGATCGCGTGAAACAGCTCGTGTCCGAGCGTGGCCATCATGTGTGCAACTCCGACCGTCCGCAGGCCAGCTCGATCACGAGGTAGCGGTGGCTCCCGGCGGTCGAGAGCAAGTCGCGATCGCGTCCATCGAGCTCGAGCCGCGCGAACGACCTTCGCGCGCGACGTAGACGGTGACGTCCAGCTCCTGCAGCCGATCGATCCACTCCCGAATCGCCGCCGAGCGCCGCGCAGCGTCGTCGACGAGCCGCCGCATCGTCGCGTTCGCCGCGCACGTGCGGCGGCTGCGGCGAGCCGCGTCCTGCGAGCGCCGGTGCCGACAGCATCAGTGCACGCAATGCGCCAGCGCACGCCGGCCAGAACCCGCATCGTTGCGGTCGACCGACTCCGCTCGCATGGCGATCTGGTGAGCAATATGCACACCACGATCGGCATGCGATCCAGATGCGAAAAATCAGGCCTGTTTTCGAACGGTTCGACGACGGTCGCTAGAGCGAATCACGACAATCGCGTAGGTTCGATGTAAACGTCACAACAAAAACGTAGGATCACGATGCCGGACGCCGCTGGGGCGCCGCATTTAGTGAGATCATACACAAATGTTTGATCTATCAGCCGAAAGCGACAGGATTGTAGGATGGAGACCATGACCACCATGACCACCCCGGGCGCGCGTGCCGCTGGCGCCGCCGCCCGACGTCGACGCGCCGACGCGCGAAGCCGCGCCGCCTCTCGATCGCTCGCTCGAAGTCAGCCAGGCGCTGTCGGGCACGCCTGAACCTCAAGGCGTCGCTGCACCGCGTGCTCGAGATCCTGGCGCGCCATCACGGCGCCGTCCGCGGCATCGTCTCGGTGATCCATGCCGGAGAACGGCGACCTCCGCGTCGAGGCCGTCCGACGGCATCGGCGACGGCTCGCGCGCTCGTGCAGCTACCGCGTCGGCGAGGGATCACCGGCAAGGTCGTCCAGAGCGGCAAGCCGATCGTCGTGCCGCGCGTCAGCCGCGAGCCGGCGTTCCTGCACCGCGCGCGCGCCGCGCCCGAGCTGTCGCACCAGGAGCTGAGCTTCGTCTGCGTGCCGATCAGCCTGAACCGCCGCGCCATCGGCGCGCTCGCCATCGACCTCAAGTACAAGCCCGAGCGCAACTTCGAGCGCAGCACCAAGTTCCTCGGCGTGGTCGCGTCGATGATCGCGCAGGCGGTGAAGATTCACCGCCTGATCGAGGAGGACAAGCGGACGCTCGGTCGACGAGAACGCGCACCTGCGGCAGGAGCTGCGCGAGCGCTACGACTTCTCGAACCTGGTCGGCAGCAGCGGGCCGATGCGCCAGATCTTCGAGCAGGTCACGCAGGTCGCCGGGCACCAACACGACCGCGCTCATCCGCGGCGAGTCGGGCACCGGCAAGGAGCTGATCGCGCACGCGATCCACTACAGCTCGCTGCGCGCGAAGAAGCCGTTCGTCAAGGTGAGCTGCGCGGCGCTGCCCGACAGCCTGATCGAGTCGGAGCTGTTCGGCTACGAGAAGGGCGCCTTCACCGGCGCCGAGGCGCGCAAGAAGGGGCGCTTCGAGCTGGCCGAAGGCGGCACGCTGTTCCTCGACGAGATCGGCGACATCAACCTCGCCACGCAGGTCAAGCTGCTGCGCGTGCTGCAGGAGCGCGAGTTCGAGCGGGTCGGCGGCACCGAGACGATCAAGTCGAACGTGCGGCTGATCGCCGCGACCAACAAGGACCTCGAGCAGGCCATCGCCGCCGGCACGTTCCGCGAGGACCTCTACTACCGCCTCAACGTCTTCACGCTGTTCGTCCCGCCGCTGCGCGAGCGGAAGGCCGGACCTGCTGCTGCTGGTCGATCACTTCCTCGAGAAGTTCGCGCGCGAGCACAAGCGCAACATCAAGCGCATCTCGACGCCGGCGATCGACATGCTGGCCGAGCTATCACTGGCCGGGCAACGTCCGCGAGCTCGAGAACACGCTCGAGCGCGCCGTGCTGATGTGCGACGGCGAGGTGGTGCACGGCCACCATCTGCCGCCGTCGCTGCAGACCGCGGAGGCCTCGGGCACCGATCACGCGCGTGTCGCTGCGCGACGCGGTCGGCGCCTACGAGAAGGATCTGCTGCAGGACGCGCTGAAGACCACGCAGGGGCAACCGCGCCAAGGCGGCGCGGCTGCTCGACACGACCGAGCGGATCATCAACTACAAGGTCCGCCAGTACGGCATCGACGCCAAGCGGTTCAAGAACTAGGGCAGGAGGGCAGGAAGGGCAGGAGAGGCAGGCGGCAGGATGGGCGAGGAGCGGGCAGCGGTGCACGGGGCAGGGACTCTCGTCCCTGCTATACTCCGGCACTCACGGCAAGGGGTCATCGCCATTCCTCCTCAATCGATCGCCGACCTCCAGCAGCGCCTTCGCCGCCGCGCACTACGTGGCGGATCGCGGCCTGCGCGGTGTCGCTGTTTCTCGCGCTTGCGCTTGAAGCGGCCGCTCTTCCTCGAGGGCGAGGCCGGCGTCGGCAAGACCGCGCTGGCCGGTGCGATGGCGGCCGCGCTCGGCACCGATCTCATTCGCCTGCAGTGCTACGAGGGCCTGGACGTCAGCCACGCGCTGTACGAGTGGGACTACGCGCGGCAGCTCCTCGAACTGCGCATGCTCGACGCGGCCCACGCGCTCGATCGAGCGAGCGCGCGGCGCGAGCTCTACAGCGAGGCGTTTCTCATCAAGCGGCCGCTGCTGCAGGCCATCGATCCGCTGCGCACGCGTCCGGCCGTCCTGCTCGATCGACGAGATCGATCGCGCCGACGAGGAGTTCGAAGGGTTCCTCCTCGAGCTGCTCGCGGAGTTTCAGATCACGATTCCCGAGCTCGGCACGCGTCCGCGCCGCCGAGCCGCCGCTGGTCATCCTCACGTCCAACCGCACGCGCGAGGTGCACGACGCGCTCAAGCGCCGCTGCCTGTATCAGTGGATTGACTACCCGTCGTTCGAGAAGGAACTGGCCATCGTTCGCGAGCGCGTGCCGCGAGGCGCCGGCGGAGCTGGCGGAGCGGGTGACGGCGATGGCGCAGGAGCTGAGATCCGCGAACTCTACAAGGTGCCGGGCGTGTCGAGACCATCGATTGGGTCGCCGCGCTCGTGGCGCTCGACCGCGAGACCCTCGATGCCGAGGCCGATCGACGACACCCTCGGCGTCGTCCTGAAAGCCAAAGGAGGATCTCGAGGCGCTGCGCGGCCGCCGCGTCGCCGAACTGTTCGAGCGCGCCGATCGTTCGCACCGCATCACGCGCGTGACGCCGGGTGGACGTCGCATCTCGCCGACAACCTGCTCGATCTTCGGCCGCATCCTGCGGCGCGCCGGAGTGCCGGTCCACCCCGGGCGTCTCGCTGGATCTCGCTCGACGCGCTTGGCGCACGTCGAACCTCGCCGCATCGCGACGAGGTGTATCACGCGTGCCGCGCGCTGCTCGTCCATCGCAAGGATCAGATTGCGATCTTCGACGCTGGCCTTTGCGGCCTTCTGGCGAGCGCACGACCGCGACAGCCGCGGAATCGACGCGTGCGGACCCGTTCGAGCCGATCGCACGTATCCGTCGTCGACATCGAAGAGGTGCTCGCGTCCGAAGACTGACCGAGCAGGAATCAGGCGCGCGGCGGTGCGGACGGACGCCGGACCGTCGTGACGCCGGACGCGCGGTCAGAAGACGTGGAGCAGACCAGCGGCGGTCATCGCCAACAGGGACTTCGCCGCGCTCACGACGAGCGAACTCCTGAGGCGCGTGCCGCGCTGGCGCGGCTCGTCTGGTCTCCTGGCGAACGCCGCACGCGGCGGTGGGTTCGTGGAGCCGGGCGCGCGCGTGGATCTCCGGCGCGCGATCGCCGGCAAGCCTCCGCACCGGCGGTGATGTCGTCGAAGCTGCCGCGGCGGACACGGCGCATGCGTCCCCGCCTCTCGTGCTGCTGTGCGACGTGAGCGGCTCGATGGAGCGCTACTCGCGCATGCTGCTGCACTTCGCGCACGCCGTGACGCGGCGTCACCAGCGCGTCGAGACGTTCCTGTTTGCCACGCAGGCTCACCCGCGTGACGAGGAGCTTCGCGTGGCCGGAGCCGGACGAAGCGCTCGCCGCCGTGTCCGGGTCGGTCACCGACTGGTCGGGCGGCACGCGCATCGGCGCAGTCAGTCAAGGAATTCCACCAGCGATGGGGCCGCCGCGTGCTCCACCGCGGGCCGGTGGTCCTGCTCATCTCCGACGGGTGGGACCGTGGCGATCCGTGGAACTCGGCTCAGCAGATCGCGCGGCTCCAGCGAAGCTGCCATCGGCTTGATCTGGCTGAACCCGCTGCATCGGCACCGCCGACTACGCGCCGCTGACCCGCGGACTGCAGGCGGCGCTGCCGTTCGTCGACGATTTCCTGCCGGCCCGCACGTTGAACAATCTCGCGACCTCGCGCTACACTTGAACGCGCTCGCCTGACCGCGCTGAAGCCACATGGAAATTTCCGGATCCTATTCGCCTTCGACGCGCCGCCGGACCGGGTGTGGGCGCTGCTCATGGATCCCGCCGTGCTCTCGTCCTGCATTCCCGGGTGCGAGCGGTTCGAGCCGGACGGCGACGACCGCTATCAGCGTCACGCTCACGGTCGGCCTCGCCGCGATTACCGGAACCTATCAGCGGCACGGTCGTCTCTGACGGACAAGGTTCCGCCCACCTCTTACGGCCTCGTCGTGGAGGGACAGGGACGGCCCGGGTTCGTCGAAGGGAACGTTCAGCGATCGCCCTTCGCGCCGAGGGCGACAGCACCGCAGTGGACGTGCAGCGCCGCGGTGCAGACCGGCGGCGCGATTGCACGAATCGGTCAACGGCTCATCGGCAGCGTGGCGAAGATGATGATGGATCGGTTCTTCGAGTGCCTGCGGTCAAAGCTCCAACCCTCGTCCTGACCCGAACGCGCCTCGCACTCGCGCTCGTGGTCGGCATCGCGGTGGCGAGCCGCATGCCGCCGGCGCCGATTCGGGCGCAGACCGTCGATCGCTACCAGCGCACACTCCAGCCGTGGATCGAGCAACTGCTCGAGCGCGAGCGCAGGCCCGGCCTTGCCATCGCCGTCGTCGAGGGAAATCGCGTTGTCTATGCGCACGGCTTCGGCGTGAAGCGACTCGGCAAGGACGATCCGATCACGACGCGTTCGCTGTTTCACATGGCGTCGATCACCAAGACGTTCGTCGCCACGTCGCTGATGCAGCTGGTCGAGAAAGGCAGCGTCGATCTCGATGCGCCGGTCGTCCGCTACCTGCCGTACTTTCGCCTGGCGGACGAGCGTTACCGCACCATTACGGTGCGCCAGATGGTGACCCATTCATCCGGCATGCCGGACGTTGACGACTACGAATGGGACAAGCCGCAGCATGACGACGGCTCGCTGGAGCGCTACGTGCGCGGCCTGAGCGATCGAACCCTGCTGTTCGCGCCAGGCGAGAAGTTCAGTGCACGCAACATGGCGTTCGAAATCCTCGGCGACGTCATCGCCAAGGTGTCGGGCCAATCCTTCGACGACTACGTGCAGGACCACATCCTCACACCGCTGCGTATGACGGACAGCACGCTGCTGGTCAGACGTGCGGATGCACAGCTGCTGACGTGGGGACATGAGCTCGATGCAAACGGCCGCCGTTCGCGAGCAAGGTCTTCCCGTACAACCGGATGCACTCGCCGAGCTCGAACCTTCACTCCAACGCGCTGGACATGGCGCGCTGGGCGATCGCCAACATGAATCACGGCGAGCTCGATGGGCGGAGGATTCTTCAGACCTCGACCCACGAGCTGATGTGGAAGGCGCGGCGCGCGATCTCGGCGGTCCGGCTCCGGCTCCGACGAGTCGTTCACCGGTCGGCATCAGCTGGTTTCTCGGTGAATATCGCGGGACGGTGATGGTCGGCCATTCCGGAGGGAGATACCGGCTACGCGACGGATCTGGCGATGCTTCCGGAAAAGAAGATCGCGGTGGTCTGGATGATGAACTCGGACTGGCGCGGCAGCCGCGGCTTGACGCCGGCGGCCCTCGACGTGGCGCTCGGCCTCGAGCCGCAGCCGATTCAACCGTAGGCGGACGAACGCAATTGATGATCGCCCGCCCGCGGAGACCTAAGCCCTTTCTAGTTCCCTATAGCGACGATGAATCAACACAAAGCGACACTGAGGACACGAAGGCAAGAGACAATGCGCTTCCTTTGTGTCCTTGGTGTCCTTCGTGTTCGATCGGCGCTGCGACCGAAGCAACACGGCGAAACGAGAAGCGCCTAGCCGACGCGGGCGAGCGCTCGCTTCAGCGCGCGCTCGGTGAAGACCGGAATCATCGCGCGCCGGTACTCCGAGCTGCGCGTGGATGTCGGAGTTGACGTCTTCCAGCGTCGCGCCCGCGCGTCCGCGCGGCCGCCTCGATGCTGGCCGCGCGAGGCGGGCTTGCCCGCGAGCGCCTTCTCGACGTCCGTCAGGCGCGTCGCGTGCGCGCTCGCGCCGGTGAGGCCGATGCGCGCCGACTGAATCGACGCCGTTCTTCACGTCCAGCGCCGCCGCCGACGCCGACGATGGCGAAGTGCGACGCGCGCTGATGGAGCTTGGCGTAGCCGGCCGCCTTCACGGGACTGAACTGCACGCCGGCGATGATTTCATCCGCGGCCAGGTCGACCGTGAACAGACCCTGGAAGAAGTCGTGCGCCTTCACCGCGCGCCAGCCCTTCGGGCCCTTCGACGTGAATCTCGGCGTCGAGCGCCAGCATCATCGCCGGGTAGTCGGCGGCGGGATCCGCGTGGGCCAGGCTCCCGCCGAGCGTGCCGCGATTGCGAACCTGCGGATCGCCGATCTCGGCCGCGCAGTCGGCCAGCGCCGGGACAGACCTGCTGCAGCAGCGCCGACGAAGCGACGTCGTGGTGCACCGTGCCGGCGCCAATCTCGATCTTCCCGTCTTTCTCGCGAATGCCGGACAGGCCGGGAATGCGCGCGATGTCGATCAGGATCTTCGGCTCGCTCAGGCGAAGCTTCATGAGCGGGACCAGGCTGTGGCCGCCGGCGATGAACTTTCCTCGCCATTGGTCGCGCGCGAGCTTCGCCAGCGCATCGTCGAGCGACGTGGCGCCGGCTGTAATCGAACGGCGTCGAGATCACGAGTGCCCTGGCCTTGCGGCCCGCCTGGATGATCCGCCACAGCTTTTCCGGGCCGGAGCATCATGTCGATGTGTTTCACGCCGAACTCGCTGAGCGCGTCGACGGCCGCGGCCACGACGCTCGGCGTCGAGCCGAGCGTGCCGGCTTCGCCGACGCCTTTCGCGCCGAGCGGGTTGACCGGCGTCGGCGTCACGGTGGCGTCGAGCTCGAAGCGCGGGAAATCGATGGCGCGCGGAATCGCGTAGTCCATGAACGACCCGGTCACGCAGCTGGCCGTCTTCGTTGTAGACCACTTCTTCGATCATCGCCTGGCCGATGCCCTGCGCGAGCCCGCCGTGAATCTGCCCTTCGACGATCAGCGGGTTGATGAGATTTCCCGCATCGTCCACGGCCACGAGCTTCAGAAGCGTCGGCTCACCGGTCTGGCGATCGATCTCGATCATCGAGATGTGACAGCCGAACGGATAGGTGTTGTTGGCCGGTTCGAAGAAGGCCTCGTCGCTCAAGCCGGGCTCGAGCGCCTTCGGGCAGCGGAACCGGCACGTAGGCGAAGGCGGCGACGCTCGCGAACGACTTTGCCGAGGCTGGCGAGCCCTTCACCGCGATCGTGCCGTTCTCGAAGACGAGATCGTCCTCATGCGCCTCGAGCAGGGCGGCGGCGAATTTCGCCATCTTCGTCTTCACCTTGGCGCCCGCCAGGTGCAGCGCCGTTCCGCCGACCGCCTGCGATCGGCTGCCGAAGGTGCCGATGCCCTGTTTGACGACGCCGGTGTCGCCGTGGAGGATGGTGATGTCGTTCGATCGGCACGCCGAACTGATCGGCGAGCATCTGCGCGAACGTCGTTTCGTTGCCTTGTCCGTGCGGCGACGCGCCGGTCGTGGCGCTGATCCGGCCGTCGCGCTCGATCGTCACCTGCGAGTGCTCCCAGCCGCCTGTCGGCAGCGAGGAAGACGGACCGAGCCCGCACACCTCGACGTACATCGACAGTCCCAGTCCGACCAGCCGTCCCTGCGCGCGCGCGGCGTCGCGTTCGGCCTTCAGCTGATCCCACTTCGCGTTCTTCAGCGCGAGGTCGAGCGCCTTCTCGTAGTCGCCCGAGTCGTATATCGCGCCCATCTGAGTGGCGAACGGAAACTGGTTCGGCTTGATGAAGTTCTTCCGGCGGAGCTCGGCCGGATCCATCTTCAGCTCGCGCGCCAGCATGTCCATCGCGCGCTCGACGAAGTAGGTCGCTTCGGGGCGGCCGGCGCCGCGATAGGCGTCGGTCGGCGTCTTGTTGGTGAAGACCTCCGTCAGCGTGGTGCGAATCGCGGGAATGTTGTACGTCGCGTTGGCCATCATCATCGTGAGCGTCGGGATGGCGGCCGTGAGCAGCATGTTGTAGGCGCCGATATCGGCGATGAGCCGCATCTTCAGGCCGAGGACGGTGCCGTCGCGCTTGGCAGCGAGATCGACGTAGCCGAGGATGTCGCGGCCGTGGGTCGTGGCGACGAACGCTTCCGAGCGATCCTCCGTCCACTTCACCGGGATGCCGAGGCGCTTGGAGACCGCGGCCGCGACGTACTCTTCGCCGTAGATGTTGATCTTGGCGCCGAAGCCGCCGCCCACTTCGGGCGCGATGGCGCGGACCTGATCCTGGCCGAGACCGGTCATCGCGGCGATGAACGACCGCAGGATGTGCGGGTTCTGCGTGGACGACCAGATGGTCATCGTCTCCTTGCCCGGCTCGAAGTGCGCCACGACACCCCGCGGCTCCATCGCGCTCGGCGCGAGACGCTGGTTCACCATCCGCTGCGAGATGACGACCTCGGCCTTGGCGAATGCGGCGTCGATCGCCGAGTCGTCGACCGTCGCCGGACGCGCTCACGCCCGGTGCCGCTCGGCACCAGCGCGATAGCCAGGTTGTTCGGGAACGCGGGATGAATGACCGTCGGCTTGCCGGTCATCGCCAGTTCGAGATCCACGACGGCCGGCAGCGTGTCGTAGGACACGACGATGGCGTCAGCGGCGTCGCGAGCGACGTAGCGATCGCTGGCGACGACGACGGCAACCGGCTCGCCGCCGTAGCGGACCGTGTCCACGGCGACCGCGCGATGCTCGGGCGACGGGAACGGCGTGCCGATCGGCATCGGCGCCAGGAATTCGGCGATCTCCGCGCCGGTGAAGACGGCTTCCACGCCCTCCATCGCCTTCGCCGCGCTGGTATCGATCGAGCGGATGCGGCCGTGCGCGCACGTCGCTGCGCTTGAACGCCATGTGCTGCATGCCGACGAGCGCGATATCGTCGACGTACGTGCCGCGGCCTCTGAATGAGGCGAGGATCCTCGCGTCGCTTGATGCGCTGGCCAACGAGCTTCGGCAACACAGGTGATGGTGGCCATGGCTTACCCCTTGTTCGCGGCGTATTGAATGGCGTTGACGATGTGCTGGTAGCCGGTGCAGCGGCAGAAGTTGCCGGAGATGCCTTCGCGGATCTCGCGCTCCGACGGCTTCGGGTTGTCTTTCAGCAGCGTCACCGCCGCCATGATCATTCCCGGCGTGCAGTAGCCGCACTGCAGGCCGTGCTCTTCCCAGAAGCCTTCCTGCAGCGGGTGCAGTCTGACCGTCGGGCGCGAGGCCCTCGATCGTCGTGATCGGTCGATCCGTCGGCCTGAACCGCGAAGATCGTGCAGCGACTTCGCGCTGCGGCCGTCGACCAGCACGGTGCAGGCGCCGCACTGCGTCGTGTCGCAGCCGATGTGCGTGCCGGTGAGACGGAGTTGTTCGCGGAGGAAGTGCACGAGGAGCACGCGAGGGTCAACGTTCCCCTTGCGGACCTTGCCGTTGACCGTCATCGAGATCTCGAGCCATGCGCCTGTTCCTCCTCGCGTGTCGAAGCGCGCCATAGCCTACTCCAAAAGGCGCATGACAACGCCACGAAGACACAACGCACGAGGCGACACGAAGAAGAAGAACGATCTGCTTTCGTGGTTTTCGAGTCTTCGTGTCTCGGTTTCGAGTGTTTCGTGGGTTGAGCGGCTATCAGCCGCGGCGGCGGCGTAGGCGTCGGCGGTTTCGTGGGCGTGGTAGGAGCTGCGCACGAGCGGACCGGACTCGACGTGCACGAACCCCATGTCGAGCGCGACGCGCTTCGAGATCGGCGAACTCGTCGGGGTGGTAGTAGCGGACCATCGGCGCGTGCTGCGGCCGACGGCCGCAGAGTACTGGCCGATCGTCAGGATGCCGCAGCCGACGTCGCGCAGATCGCTGGAACGTCGCGATCAGCTCGTCGCGCTCCTCGCCGAGGCCGACCATCACGCCGGTCTTGGTCGGGATGTCCGGCGCGTAGCGGCGCGCGCGATCGAGCAGCTCGAGCGTCCGCGTGATAGCGTCCGCCCGAGCGCGCCATCCGATAGAGGCGCGGCACGGTTTCGGTGTTGTGGTTCAGCACGTCGGGCCGCGCGTCGAGCACCGCGTGCAGCGCCGCCTCGTTCCCCTGGAAATCGGGAATCAGCACTTCGATCCGGCACTGCGGCAGCCGCGCGCGCGTTTCGCGGATCGTGTCGGCGAAGATCGACGCGCCGCCGTCCGTCGAGGTCGTCGCGATCGACCGAGGTGATGACGACGTAGTTGAGATCGAGCGTGCGGATGGCGTCGGCGACGCGCGACCGGCTCGGCGGTGTCGACCGCGTTCGGGACCGGCCGTGCGACGACCGCGCAGTACGAGCAGGCGCGCGTGCACACGTCGCCGAGGATCATGAACGTCGCGGTGCCGTGGTTCCAGCACTCGCCGATGTTCGGGCACTGCGCTTCCTCGCAGACGGTGTGGAGGTTCAGCTCGCGCATCAGGCCCTTCGAGGCGCGGGTAGCTGGGCGAGCCGGGCGCGCGCACCTTCAGCCAGTCCGGCTTGGGCTGACGCGGCTGCGCGGGCGGGGTCGGCGGTGAGTGAATGACGCGGGCACTTCTCTGTATTATATCGGGCCGTGGCGCTCTTCCATCACATCGACCTTCGCGTGCATGTGGTCCGACACCGATCCGGCCGGCATCGTCTGGTTCGGCGTCTTCTTCCGCTACTTCGAGCACGCCGAAGAGGATCTGTATCCGCCGGCTCGGCAGCGATCGGACCGCGCTGCTGCGCGAGCTCGAACATCTTCATGCCGCGGACGTCGCTGCAGTCGCGGTTTCGATCGCCGGCGAAGCTCGGGCGACGAGATCTCGGTCGGCGTCGGCGTTACCAGCGATCACCGATCGCCGCGATCGGGTTCGCGTTCGACATCCACGAGCGCGGGCACCGACCGGCTGATCTGCGAGGCGTCGTACCGCGTCGCCTGCGTGGACGCGACGACGTTCGCGCCGCGGACGTTTCCCGACGAAGTCGTCGCTGCTCGCGCCGGCGTGTCGGCACGGCGCCAGTGAACGGACCGAGGGCTGACGTGCCGCGATCTCGAGCTCTGGCGTCCCGGAGACCTTCAACGCCGCGACGCACTTCGTCGATCGCAACGTCGCGGAAGGCCGCGGCGCGCACGTCGCCATCGAATGCGGCGACGTGCGGATCACCTACGACGAGGTGCTGCGCAGCGTCGAACCGCTGCGGCAACGCGCTGCGGCCGCATCGGCGTGCGGCCGGAGGAGCGCGTGCTGACTGCTGCTGCTCGACGGCCCAGCGTTCGTCTACGCGTTTTTCGGCGCGATCAAGATCGGCGCGGTGCCGGTGCCGCTCAACACGCTGTGGAAGGCCGCCGACTACGAGTACGTGATCCGCGACTCGCGCGCCGCGGTGCTGATCGTCGAGCGCCGAGCTGCTTGCAACGTCGATCGAACTCACGTTCGAAGACGCGCCGCGTCGCTGCGTCACATCATCGTCGTCGGCGAGCGGCGGCATGCCCGACGCATCGCTTGCAGATTTCGCCGTTCGACGCGCAGGGATCCGCGGAACTGGACGCCGAGCCGACCAGCCGCGACGCGCCGGCGCTTCTGGCTCTACTCGTCGGGCAGCACCGGCGCGCCGAAGGGTGCGTCCACCTGCATCACGACATGGTGCGTGTGCGCCGAGCTGTTCGGCAAGGGCGTGCTCGGCATCCGCGAGGCCGATCGACTGCTTCAGCGTCGCGAAGCTGTTCTTCGCGTACGGTCTCGGCAACGCGTTGTATTTTCCCTTCTCGGTCGGCGCGACGACGATTCTCTGGCCGGGTGCGTCCGACGCCGCAGCACGTCTACGCGGTCATCGAGAAGCATCGAGCCGACGCTGTTCTACTCGGTGCCCGACCAGCTACGGGATGCTGCTGGCCCACGCATCGCGAAGGCCTGCACTACGAGCGTCGACAGCCCGGACCTCGGGCAGTCGTGGTGCGGACGTTCGGATCCACGACTCAGCTTCACGCGATTTCGATCTCTCGTCGATCCGTCTGGCGGTGTCGGCGGGTGAGGCGCTGCCGGCGGCGCTCTACGAGCGGTTCAAGGCAGCGCTTCGGCGTCGACATCCTCGACGGCATCGGGTCGACCGAGACGCTGCACATGTTCATCTCGAATCGCCCGGAGCGCGATCCGTCCAGGCTCGAGCGGTCTGATCGTGCCGGGCTACGAGGCGCGGCTGCTCGACGACGAGCGGGACGCCGGTTCACGCCGGCGAGATCGGCAACCTGTGGATCGCGGCGATTCGATCTGCGCGCGGCTACTGGAACCAGCACGAGAAGACGAAGAACACGATCGAAGGGCACTGGATCCGCACCGGCGACAAATACGCGCAGGACGCGGACGGCTTCTACTGGTGCATGCGGGCCGCACCGACGACATGCTCAAGGTCGGCGGCCTGTGGGTGAGTCCGGTCGAGGTCGAGAACGCGCTGGTCGCGCACGCCGCCGTGCTCGAATGCGGCGTCGTCGGCCGCGAGGATCACGACAGGCTGATCAAGCCGATGGCGTTCGTCGTGCTGCGCGACGGCGTCGCCGCGGCTCGCCGGAGCTGGCGGAAGCGAACTGCAGCAGTTCGTTCGCGAGCGCCTCGGCCGGACGTAAGCGGCCGCGGTGGGTCGAGTTCGTCGCCGAGCTGCCGAAGACCGCGACCGGCAAGATCCAGCGCTTCAAGCTGCGGCGGCCCGCAGTGGGCGGCGGCGACGACGGACCCAGGAGGTCAGACCGGTCGATCACGACCCTGGTCCTGCCACGCCTTTTGCGTCGCTGCGTGGTCAACATTGCGGTGGTCGTTGCCGTCTAAGGTGGCAAGATGCGCGATCTTCGATACGCTGTTCGCGTCCTTCGGAAGAGCCCTGCCTTCACGATTACCGCCGTGGTCACGCTTGCGCTGTGCATTGGCGCGAACACGGCAATTTATACCGTCGTAGACCGCGTGCTGCGCGCGCGCTCCGTATCGAACCCCGAGCGTCTGGCGATGATCACGCGCCACTGCGCAAGGCCCGGCGTCACCGAAGACGACCTGTCGCAAAGCGGTTCGCGTGGGTGGCGCTCCGGGCAGACGCCGGCGGCGATCGGCTCATTCGCCGCCTGGTCGGGCCTGGGCGGTGGCGTGAATCTGTTGCCGGCGAACGCGCGACATCCGTGCCAGCAGCAACGCGTGTCTGGCCGGCTTCTTCCGGAGTTCTCGGCGTCGCGCCAGAGTTGGGCAGAATTCACTGACGAGGAAGATCGTGTGAACGGTCCGATCTGTCGCTGTGTTGAGTCACGCGCTCTGGGTCAGCGCCTTCAATGCAGATCGGGCGATCGTCGGCCGGTCGATCGTGTTGCGCGGCGAGCCGCACACGTCGTCGGCGTGATGCCCGCGCGCCTTCTACTGGCCGACCCGGGTGGAGCATCTGGACGCCGCTTCGCCCGTCACCGGCAGGGGGAAGGTTCGAGGCGAGAACTACGGGATCCTCGCGCGGTTGAAAAACGGTGTCAGCTGGCCGCAGGCGCCAATCAGATCGCGTCCGCGACCACGGGCACTGGCGCGCGCGCTATCGAAGCCGTCGTGACGATGTGGCCGTGCGCTTCAGCGCCATACCGCTGCGGCGCGGTCTCACGGACGACTCGCGCCGCCCGTTGCTGATTCTCTGGGCTGCGGTCGGCGTCGTGCTGCTGATCGGCTGCGTGAACATCGCCGGACTGCTTGTCGGCGCGGGCGTCGCACGCAGACCGAGATCGCGACCCGTATCGCGCTGGGCGGCGGCCGCGGCGCCGTCATCCGGCCAACTGCTGACCGAGAGCCTGGTGTTGGCGGCGGTGGCGGCGCAGGCGGCCTCGCGATTGGCTTCGCCGGTCTCGCGGTTGCTGGCCTCATGGCTGACGGCGGCGTTCGGTGTCACGGGAAGACCGGGCTGGATGCGCGCGTATTGGCGTATCACCAGCGGGCTCGCACTCGTGACCAGCGTCGCCTTCGGCCTTCTCCCCGCGCTGCAGGCCAGCCGCGTCGATCTGCGCATCGCGCTCGTCGAGCCTGGCGGAACCGCTGGTCGCGGGTGGCGTTCGGACGTGGCCGCGCAGGCTGATGGTGGCGGCAGAACTCGCGCTCGGCGCGTCGTGCTGCTCGTTGGCGCGAGGTCTGTTGGTGCGATCGTTCGACTACCTGATGGGGCAACGTCCCGGTTTCGACGGGACACGCGTGATGACCGCCACGGTTTCCCTTCAGGATGCGAGATGCCCGGACGAGCGACGCCGTCGCGCACCTTTTCGACGGCACGTTGACGCGCATGCAAGCGGTCCCCGGCGTCGAGCGTGCCGCCGCGGCGCTGACGCTTCCCCTACGAGCGCGCTTCGAACCGCGTTCCGCCTCGCGGGGAGCGACGCCGCCGTCGCAGATGATCAACATGACCTATGTGACGCCCGAGTATTTCGGCGCCCTGCGCATCCCGGTCGTCCGCGGACGCGCCTTCGCCTCGTCGGACGGTCCTGGCGCGCCGCCGGTGATCGTCGTCAATCAGGCCTTCGTGCGGCGTCACTCGCCCGACGAGGAGCCGATCGGACGCCAGGTGCCAGAGCGGCGGCGTGGCCAGGACGATCGTCGGCGTCGTCGGAGACGTTCAGCAGAAGACCAGCTTCGGCTTGGCAGCGGTCCCTTCCGGCGCGGCGCCCGCGTCCTTCGTGCCCGCATCACAGATCTCGAACGGCTTCGTGACGATGGTGCACACGTGGTTTTCACCGAGCTGGATCGTCCGGCTGTCCGGTCCACAGGAAGGCATCGTCGCAGCAGATGGGCAGGCGGTGGAGTCGGTGGATCCGCTGCTGCCGGTGGCGAAGTTCCGCACGCTCGATGACGTGCGCGGCGAAGCGGTGGCCACGCTCGCGCGCCCAGGCGCTGCTGCTCGGAACGCTGGCAGGCCTCGCGCTGCTGCTGGCCGCCGTCGGTCTCTACGGTCTGGTCGCAAGCGCGGTGGCCGAGCGGACGCGCGAGCTCGGCATCCGGATCGCGCTCGGCGCCTCGTCGCGTCAGGCGATCGCGCTCGGCGGCGGTGCCGGGCTTCCTCCTGGCGATCGCCGGCGTGGCGATCGGCGGCGTCGCCGCGCGTCTCGGCGCGTCGACGCTTCAGCATCTCGTGTTCGGAATCTCGGTGGCCGATCCGACGACGTTCATCGTGGCGATCGGAACCGTACTCGCCGTCGCGGCGGTCGCGACGCTCGTGCCGGCGCTGCGGATCAGTGCGATTGAATCCGATCGAGGCCCTGCGGTAGGGCGCTTCTCTCTCGGTAGTGCAGGCCTTTAGGCCTGCCGACGGCGGACCTGAAGGTCCGCACTACGCCTGGAAAAGATCTAGCCGACCGTTTCTCCGACCAGCACGTCGGTCTCTCCCTTGAAGTAATTCGGCACGTCGGCCAGGACCCGACCCATGTTGGGAGACTCGCACGCACTGCTGCAAGGCAGCCGGCGAATCGAAATACGCGGTGAAGACGAACTGGTAAGGCGCGGTGAAGCCTCGACACGCTGCCCGAGACCTTCACGACCTCCGTCTCGGTGACCCCGAGTGCCGCCATGATCGGACCCGCCAGCGGGATGTGCTTCTCGTGGTAGTGCGCTTCGTCGAAGGGCACACCCTGCTTGTAGCAGACTCGTAGCACGGTCATGACGTTCCTTTACGTGAAGCCCGCGACGAATACGTCGGCGAACAGGTCGGCGATCTGCTGCGAGCTGGCTGGACCGTCCGGGACTCGAACCACCGCGGAATCCAGTTCACCGCGCCGAACAGCGCGAAGGCGAGCAGCTTCGGATCGCCGGTGGCGAATACGCCGGCGGCCATGCCCTCCTCGAGCACCCGGCGGACGCCCGTGATCGAATTGCGTCGCGGCGCGACGATGACCGCCTTGAGGTGCGCGGGGGACAGCGCTTCCAGGTCGAGGAACAGCGCCGTGCCGTGCAGCTCGTCGAGGATGGTGTGGACGAACGCGTCGATCAGGCGCCGCAGCTTGACGTCGGCGCGTGAGCGCCGCTGCTGCTCGATCTCGTCGAGCAGCTGCGTCAGCCGATCGAGCGAGTACTGGTGGCAGGCGAAGAGAATCTCCTCCTTGTTCTTGAAGTAGTAGTAGAGGTTGCCCTTCTTCATGTGCAGCGCCGCGGCGATCTGTCTCGACCGTGGCGCCGTGATAGCCGAGCCGGCGGAACGCCTTCGCGGCGCTCTTCAGGATGTCGACGCGGGTCGAGGCCTGCGGATCGGCGTTGCGCGGACGCTTGCCGCCGCCTGCGCACGGCCGGGCGTTCGCGCTGCGCGTCTGAGAGAAGAGGTTGACTCGCCTGGTTGCCACAGCTCTAAAGTATTTGAACGAGCGTTCAATTTCAATGATCACCTTCGATACGCACCCCGACCGCTACAAGCACTGGAAGCTGACCTTCGACGGCCCGATCGCCACGCTCTCGATGGACGTGCGCGAGGACGCCGGCCTCTCGCCGGACTACAAGCTGAAGCTCAACTCCTACGACCTCGGCGTCGATATCGAGCTCGCCGACGCGATTCAGCGGCTGCGCTTCGAGCATCCCGAGGTCCGCACCGGTCATCGTGACGTCGCTCAAGGAGCGCATCTTCTGCGCCGGCGCGAACATCATGATGCTGCGCGGCTCGTCGCACGTGCGCCAAGGTGAACTTCTGCAAGTTCACCAACGAGACGCGGCTGGCGATCGAGGACGCGAGCGCGCACTCCGGCCTGAAGTTCCTCGCGGCGCTCAACGGCATCTGCGCCGGCGGCGGCTACGAGCTCGCGCTCGCGTGCGACGACATCCTGCTCGTCGACGACGGCAACTCCGGCGGTCAGCCTGCCGGAGGCGCCGCTGCTCGGCGTGCTGCCCGGCACCGGCGGCCTCACGCGCGTCGTCGACAAGCGGCACGTCGCGCCGCGATCTCGCCGACTTCTTCAGCACGCTGGTCGAAGGCGTCAAAGGGCAAGCGCGCGGTCGAGTGGCGGCTCGTCGACGCCGTCTACCCGACCAGCCAGTTCAAGGACGCGGTGCAGAAGCGCGCGCGCGAGCTGGCGGCGGCGTCGGATCGCCCGGCGGCGCGACCGGGCATCGTGCTCAACCCGCTGAATCCGACCGTCACCGAGTCGTCGCTGACCTATTCGGCGGTGACGCTGACGCATCAACCGCGACAAGCGCACCGCGGACCTCACCGATGCAGGCGCCGACCGGCCCGCAGCCGTCGACGCCGGACGAGATCCTCAAGGCCGGCGATCAGTTCTGGCCGCTGCGCGCGTTCCGCGAGCTCGACGACGCGCTGCTGCGGCTGCGCGTCAACGAGCCGGAGATCGGCACCGTCGTCATCCGGACGGAGGGCGATCGCGACGGCGGTGCTGGCGATCGACCAGACGCTCGCTGGCGCACCAGTCGCACTGGCTGGTGCGCGAGATCATCCACTTCATGAAGCGGACGCTGAAGCGCGTCGATCTGACGGCGCGCACGTTCTTCGCGTTCATCGAGCCGGGCTCGGCGTTTGCCGGATCGCTGTTCGAGCTGGCGCTCGCCGCCGATCGCTCCTACATGTTCCACGACGACAACGAAGAGAACGTCATCGCGCTGTCGCCGATGAACGTCGGCCCGCTGACGATGAGCAACGGCCTGACGCGGCTGCAGACCGCGCTTCCTCGACGATCGCGGCAAGATCGCGGAGCTGCTGGCGCACGACGGGCCGTTCAACGCCGCCGACGCCGAAGAGGCGGGCCTGGTGACGTTCGCGCCGGACGAAATCGACTGGGACGACGAGGTGCGGCTGGCGCGTCGAGGCGCGCGCGGCGTTCTCGCCCGACGCGATGACCGGCCTCGAAGCCAACCTCCGCTTCGCCGGCCCGGAGACGATGGAGACGAAGATCTTCGGACGGCTGACCGCGTGGCAGAACTGGATCTTCCAGCGGCCGAACGCCGTCGGCGAAAAGGGCGCGCTCAAGGTCTGCAGGCGAGCAGGGCCGGCCGGAATTCGACTGGAGGAAGGACGTAGCACATGATCTCCGCCGAGAAGATCCCGCAACAACGTCAACCTCTCCGGCAACAAGCGGCTGCAGCGGGCGCTCGAGCACTGGCAGCCGAAGTACATCCAGTGGTGGAAGGACATGGGGCCGCAGGGTTTCCAGGACTACCACCAGGTCTACGTGCGCACCGCGATCAGCGTCGATCCGGAAGGGTGGGCGCACTTCGAATACGTGAAGCTGCCGGAATACCGGTGGGGCATCTTCCTCGCCGATCCGGTGCACGACCGCAAGATCGGCTTCGGCGATTTCTTCGGCCAGCCGGTCTGGCAGGAAGTGCCGGGCGAGTTCCGCAACCAGCTGCGCCGCCTGATCGTCACGCAGGGCGACACCGAGCCGGCGAGCGTCGAGCAGCAGCGGCTGCTCGGCCAGCGCTGCCCGAGCATGTACGACCTGCGCAACCTGTTTCAGGTGAACGTCGAGGAAGGCCGTCATCTCTGGGCGATGGTCTACCTGCTGCACTCCTATTTCGGCCGCGACGGCCGCGACGAGGCGGAGGAGCTGCTCGAGCGCCAGAGCGGCAACCGCGACAAGCCGCGCATTCTCGAAGCGTTCAACGAGCCGATCGACAACTGGCTCGACTTCTTCATGTTCACGATGTTCACCGACCGCGACGGCAAGTCGCAGCTGATGTCGCTGTCGGAGAGCTCGCTCGATCCGCTGTCGCGCACGACGCGGTTCATGCTCACCGAGGAAGCGCACCACATGTTCGTCGGCGAGACCGGCATCGCGCGCATCCTCGAGCGCACCTGCCAGCTGATGAAGCAGGCGGGCTATCTCGGGAGACGTGCGGAAGGTCGGCGGCATCGACATCCCGACGATCCAGAAGCACCTGAACCAGTGGTTCAGCCTCGAGCCTCGATCTGCACGGCAGCGAAGTGTCGAGCAACGCCGCGTCATAGCTTCGCCAACGGCCTCAAGGGCGCGCGAAGGAGGACACCTTCGACGAGCACGTCGTCAAAGACGCCTACTACAACATGGAGTTCTTCGAGCAGGGCAGGCCGGTGACCAAGGAAGTCCTGATGCGCAACGCCGATGAACGAAGTGCTGCGCGACTGGTACGTCGGCGACTGCGCCGCCGGCGTCGTGCGCTGGAACCGCATCCTCGAAGCGCACGGGATGTCGGATCGGCTGCGGCTGCCCGACCGCAAGTTCCACCGCGGCATCGGGATGTATTCCGGGTTCCACTTCGATCCGAACGGCGTGCCGTTGTGCGCAAGAGGCAGTGGGAGAAGCGGAATTACGACTGGCTGCCGTCGGCGGCCGATACCGAGTACCTGCTCAGCATCATGGACAAGCCGGTGTTCGAGCCCGGGTAAGTTCGCGAACTACATCGCTCCCCCGCGCCGCGGCATCAGCCAGCAGCCGATCGACTTCGAGTAAGTGAGAACGGAAGCGTAGGGGACAGCTGAGTTGTCGGCCCGGACAGACGCATGGGTCCGCCTACGGTTTATACGCGGGCCTCGAAACGTGGGGCCGACCCGTATCGGCGGCCGCACGGGTCGCATGGGGCCGGCTCTACGGCTTGTGCTTTCGGGACCTTGATCCGTCCCTCCCACAGGCTCTTGTTGTTCTCCTCGCAGGAGTACTCCATCATTTCCCAGTCGGGCCTGCAGCGTGAAGCGTGCGCGTGTTCTTCCACGGCTTCGTGAACGTCTTCGGATCCTCGACGATCACTTCGTAGGAGATGTGTCCGAGGTCCGGCCGCGAGAAGCGCTGCGATCAGATGCAGCTGATCGCTGTGCGGATGACCGATCGTGTCGAGGCGCGTCCTGCCGTTGAAGTTGACCGTGTCGATGACCAGCGTGTCGCCCTCCCAATGACCCACCGAGTCGCCGAACCATGTGGGAATGCCCTTGCCGTGCGGACGGCCGTCGATCGGCACGACGCGTGAACCAGGAGTTCTGTTCGAACAGGAACGGTGAAGTACTTGTCGCTCTGCATGAATCTGCATCGGCTCCGGCGTGTTCACGGAGCGCGTCATGCCGAACGGGAGGCAGGCGCCGGTGTAGTCGCCGTTCTGCCGCGTCGTAGCTTCTTCCACTCGGCTTCACCCCAGGGCGTGAACGGAAGATCAGCGATGCCTTTCTGATCTTTGCCGTCCTTGGTCATGTCCGGCACGTACGGCTTTTGCCAGACGCCGCTGAAGTCCACCTTGCCCGACGGCGTGCGTGGCGTCGGACCTGCCGGTGGCTGTAATGTCCTGTTGCCCGGCCGCCTGCAGGCGCGACGGCGCCGGCCGTCGCAACGAACATCGTCAGCACCGTGGCGGCGGCGAGGCACTTCATGGCGGCGTCCTTACTTCTTCGGCGGAGGCGGCGCATCGGGCGCAGACGAACCTGCGAACACGTTTCGCCCGTCCGGCAGCGTGACCGCTCGAAGGTTGCAGGTCCTCGAGCCGTCCTTCGCCAGGAAACCGTAGATGGTGATCTGCTCGCTCGGCTTCAGCGAGGTGCGGGACCAGCCGTTGCGCGTCAAGGTGTTCGGCGCGCCGCCCTTCGCATTGCCACGGTTGCAGCGTGCCGTGATCGTCTTTCACATCCAGGTACACCAGATGTGCGGGTTGCCCCACTCGATTTTCGTGACGGCGCCGACCAGCGTCACCGGCTTGTTCGCATCGAACTCCGCCGCAAACGAGTGGTGCGCGGATACCGCCGTAGTCGCCACGATTGCCCAGGAGTGTTCCGAGACAGGCGTGGGTGGTGTGCATGCGCCCTCTTTTACACCTGAGCCAGCGGGGCGCGCAGAGAGAATCCCGAATCCTGATATTCTCCGCGAATGGCGCTCTCAATCACCTGGCCCGGCCGCGCGACGTTTCTCATTCAGTCTCCCGGCGGCAAGCGCATCTGTTCGACGTCCGTGGATCACCGGCAATCCCAAATCGCCCGAGTCGGCGAAAAGCTCGGCGCCCTCGATCTGATCCTGATCACCCACGGCCACGGCGATCACACGACCGACGCGGTCGCGGTCGGACGCTCGAGCGGCGCGCAGACCGCGGCGCCTTACGAGGTCTCGGTGTGGCTCGGGTCGAAGGGACTGCAGAACGTCACCGGCATGAATCCGGGCGGCACGCTGCGGATCGCTCGGCCTCTCGATCACGATGGTGCCGGCCGTGCACAGCAGCTCGGTCGAAGAGGACGGGAAGATCATCTATCTCGGTGTCGCAACCGGCTACGTCGTCGACGTTCGAGAACGGCCAGACGATCTACTTCGCCGGCGACACCTCCATCTTCGGCGACATGCGGCTGATCGGCGAGATGTACCGGCCGCAGATCGCGTTCCTTCCGATTGGCGATCTCTATACGATGGGGCCGGAGCAGGCCGCGAAGGCCTGCGAGCTGCTCGGCGTCGAAGCAGGTCGTGCCCGATGCACTACGGCACGTTCCCCGCTGCTCACCGGCACGCCCGCGCGCCTGCGTGAGCTGAGTGGAACCGAAGGGCGTGCAGGTATTGGAGCTGACCCCCGGCGAAACGGCGTCTTAGAAACCGGCATCCTGGCATGCGAAGAAACCGCCGAGACCGCGAAGACCACAGAGAAAAACCTTCTCAAAGATCCCGCGTTGGGTGGGCCTTTCAGGTCAAGCCGTTCGCCGGGACGACCTGGAAGGTCGTCCCCTACAGATAATTTGCTGTTCTGCGCGCAAACTCTGCGGTTCTCTGCGGTTTTTTCTTATCGTTGTGTCAGCACCATCAGGATCGTCAGCACGATCATCACCACCACCGTCGATCCAGGCGACGATGTTGAATGCCGCGCGAGTTGACGTGCTCGCCCATCAGCTCGCGGTCGTTGGTCAGCAGCAGCATGAAGATCAGCACGAACGGCAGCAGCACGCCGTTGGCGACCTGCGACAGCACCATCGACGTGGAACAGCGGCAAGCCGCGGCACGAGCAGCACGCCGCGCGCCGAACACGATCAACAGGGTGTACAGCCAGTAGAAGAGCCGGCGCCTCGTCGAACTTCTTGTCGAGCCCCGACTCGAGCCCCAGCCCTTCGCAGACCGCGTAGGCCGTCGAGATCGGCAGGATCGACGCCGCGAACAGCGACGCGTTGAACAGGCCCGCCGCGAACAGCAGGTACGCGTACTCGCCGGCGAGCGGCCGCAGCGCCTGCGCGGCATCGCGCCGCGTGCTCGATGTCGTGACTGCCCGCTCGCAGTGCAGCGTCGCCGCGCACGCGACGATGATGAACCAGGCGACGACGTCGGTGAACAGGCAGCCGAGGATGACGTCCCAGCGCGACGCCGCGTACTGCCGCGCGGTGACGCCCTTTTCGACGATCGAGGCCTGCAGGTAGAACTGCATCCACGGCGCGATCGTCGTGCCGACCAGGCCGATGACCATCGAAGAGGTAGCCGTAGTTCCTGATGCCGACGCTGACGGGCCGGCTGAACGTCGGCGAGCGCCGCCGCCTTCCAGTCCGGATGCGCCAGCAGCCCGGCGACGATGTAGCAGACGTAGAACCGCGACGCCGCGCAGGAAGATCTTCTCGACGCTGTGCTGTAGGTGCCGCGCACGACGAGCGCCCAGACGATGACCGCCGACAGCGGCACGACGATGTAACTTCGAGACAGCCGAACAGCTCGAGGCTGCTCGCCACGCCGGCGAACTCGGCGACGACGTTGCCGAAGTTGGTGACGACCAGCGCGAGCATCAGCCAGGAACGTCACGCGGAAGCCGAACTCCTCGCGGATCAGGTCGCTCAGCCCCTTGCCGGTGACGGCGCCCATGCGCGACGCCATCTCCTGGACGACGACCAGCGCGATCGTGATCGGGATCATCGTCCACAGCAGCGAGTAGCCGAACTGCGCGCCGGCCAGCGAATAGGTGAAGATGCCGCCGGCGTCGTTGTCGACGTTGGCGGTGATGAACCCGGGACCGATGACCGCGAGGAACAGCGACGATGCGGGCGCGCCAGCTCTTGAGCAACGTCATGGCGCGATCAGTCCGTGTGCCGCAGCATCGCGATCACGTCGTCGGCGGTGATGATGCCGGCGATGCGCCCGTGCTCGTCGACGACGCGCGAGGGTGATCAGGTTGTATTTGTCGAAGAGCGCCGCGACCTCGTCCTGCGGCGTGTCCGGCGCGCAGGCGATGTACGGCTCGCTGAGCTCGGACAGCTGGACGCGCCGGCGACGAGATCGCGATCTTGACGAGCGGCACGGCGCCGACCAGCTTCTGCCCGGCGCCGGTCAGGTAGATCGTGGCCAGCGCTTCGCGCGCTGCCCTCGAACGCCTTCAGCGCCTCGATCGCATCGTCGACCACCGCGGTCTCGGGCACGGCGATGAACTCGGTCGTCATGCGGCCGGCGGCGGTGTGCTCGCCGAACTCGAGCAGCTGCGTGACCTCCTGCCGCTCCTCCGGCTCCATCTCCTGGAGGATCTCGTCCGACTGCTTCTTCGGTGAGCTCGCCGAGCAGGTCGGCGGCGGCGTCGGGATCCATTTCCTCGACGATGTCGGCGGCGCGATCCTTGTCGAGCGATTCGACGATCGACACCTGGATGTCGGGATCGATCTCCTCGAGCGCCTCGGCGGCCACTTCCTCGTCGATCGTCTCGAAGACCGCCTCGCGCTCGGCCGGCGGCAGATCCTCGACGATGTCGGCGATGTCGGCCGGATGCAGCTGCGCCAGCCCCTTGTAGGCGATCTTCAGCTTGACGCGCCGCGCCGGGTCGGTCTCGAGCAGGTCGACGAACTGCCACGGGATGACGCGCGGCGGAATCCGCTCGAGCAGCGCGCGCAGCGTGAACGACGGCACGATGCCCTTCGACAGCCGGCGGACGGCGCCGCGCGCGCCGACGTCGACGGCGACGACGCTGATCGGAGCAGGTGGCTGTTGACCGGCGTCGACTCGAGCTCGACGTCGTTGACGCGCACGACCTTGCGGCCGTGGATGTCGATGATCTGCTGGTCGAGCAGATCGCGCTTGAGCAGCAGCAGGCCGTCGGACGGCGTGAAGCGCTCCCACTGCGCGGCCTCGTTGGCGGCGCGGACGGTGGCGCCGGCCGACGTGATCGCGTCGGCGCGGCAGCATGCGCTCGCCGCTCGGCGGTCTTGACGATCAGGAACGCGATGCGGGTCGGATGATCCTGCGGCGCGATCGGCGATTTCGCGCACCCGTCCGCGCACGGCGCCGGTGGCGTCGCGCACGGTAGCGCCGAGCAGTTCGGACAGGGCGACGACTGACATGACCTGTCCCCGAGCGGAGGCATCTCGATGCGTTTCAAGCATAACAGCATTTCTAATGCAACATGAGCCGTAGAAGTACGTATAAGGACGCGCATCGCAGGAACACGTGAAACGATCGCGAGCCGTCGAAGAACGGGATCATGATCGTCCGACATGCGATAGACCGTGAAGTCGGCGCCGATGCCGAGCCGGCCCCACCTGTCGGGGCCGACGTCGCGGACGAGGCCGAGCGGTCAGCGGATCGATGTGCGAGTAGACAGTGCGGGTGGTTGAAGCCGCGCGGGATGCAGGCCCGAGGCCGAAGATCTGCTTTCGCCGACGTCCTCGCGCGTGCCGTAGAGCGCCGTCCGCATCTGTCGCGCGCAGATCCCACTCGAGCAGGTAGCCGTCGGCGTGGTCGTTGAAGCCGTTGTCCTCACGATGATGGCCCCACGCGAGCGTCGCGGCGAGCGGACGCGAGGCGACCGCGCCGTTGAATTCGACCGACGCGGTGATCTCGCGTCGTCTCGTACGGCTCGAACCACTCGGGCTTGTGCAGGTGTCCGCCGGAGAACTGCGCCTGCCACGGTCCGCGATGCCAGCTGACGCGCGCCGCCCACGAGTCGAGCGCCGGCGTCTCGATGTTGTAGCGGTTGTCGTCCTGATCGGGCTCCTCGCCGCGAAACACCGAGGCCTCGAACGTCATCGGCCCGGTTTCGACGCCGGCGCGCAGCACGCCTTCGGTGATGTGCGTGGAGTCCATGTCGTGGTGCGTGAGCGGCACCTGCGGGTTGTCGCGCGCCGATTCGCGGTGCATGAACGCGCGTCGGCCCGAGCGTCGGCTGCGCCGACGAGATCCGCGCCGAAGACGTAGGCGACGCGCGGCCGCTCGATGCGATAGGTCGCGCCGAGCCCCATGAACAGATCGTGCGGATGCTGGACGTTGACGAGCGGGACCTGCTGCTAGCTCTCGCCGGTCTGAAAGAGCTGCGGCGATCCCGCCGAACGGCACGCGCTCGCCGGTCGGCGAGAAGGCGTAGCACGCGCTGCTCATGCCGCCGTCGCCGGCGTAGACGAGCCGGCCGATCGTCAGCGGCTCGAGCGAGAACATGCCGGTCAGCGTCAGGCGTCCCGGGTCCGGCCTTGCGGCTGCCGGCGAGCATGAACCAGTTCTGCGACTCGATCGCGGCGAAGTCGGCGAACAGCCGCTGCTGATAGTTGTAGCCGACGAACACGTTGGCGTCGGTCATCCCAGCTCCAGCGCCTGGTCGGGCGGGCGCCGGCCATGTGCTGGTGTTCGGGCGGTGTCGGCCGGTGGCTGGTCCTGCGCCGCGAGCCGGGCTCGGAGCTGACGAGCGACGAGAATTTGATCGATCGCAATCGTCAAGAAGCCCCGCATCATGATGTGGGAACGCAGTGCTAAGCTGATGCTGTGTCATGTCTCCTCGTCCGCACGTCGCGTCTGTCGTGGGTGGTTGGCGCATGGCTGCTGTGCCAGATCGCGAACGTGGCCGCTGCGCCGCTGACGTTCTGTTGCCAGAACGTGGCCACCGCCGGGGACGAGGAAAAGTGCTGCCCGGGCCTGCTGCCCGGTCAGGTCTGCCCGATGCACCACACCAAGGAAGGCGAGCGCTACCTGCAAGATGCGCGGCGTCTGCGCGCGGGACTGACGCGTCGTCATCGTGCGCTGGCCGGCGGCCTGGGCGCCATGCCGGCCGCGACGGCGTGTCGTAAACGCTTTCGAACTTGGTGATCTGCCGCGCCTCGCGCCGCCGTCCGCCATCCTCCGCACCGACCGTCCCGAATCTCCACCTCCCCGCGCGTGATACCGCACCGTGAGCGCGAGGCCGCAACAGATCGCAGCAGGGTCCGTCCCTGTGCGTGCTAAGCGTGCTCGCGGTTGGCATCTCACGTGGGGCGGGTCCAAGTGGATCCGGCCTCCGCATCCACCAGTGGGGCGGCCGTTTCGCCGCCGGAGGTGTGTTGTTCATGCGATCGAAATGCTGGTCGCCGGCCTTCTGGCTGGCGATCCTGTGTCTCAGTTGCGCGGTGCCGTCCGCGCGCGGCAGACCGCCGCGTCGGCGAGCGTCACCGGCATCGTGCGCGATTCGAGCGGACTCGTCGTGCCGGGCGTCGACGGTCGACATTCGCAATCACGCGACGAACCAGGTGTCGCGAGGCGGTCACCGACGGCGGCGGCCGCTTCCGGATCCTGTATCTGCCGGTCGGCGACTACCACCTGTCCGCGCAGCTGCGCGGGTTTCACCACCGCGAACGTGAACCTGAGCCTCGCGCGTCGGCGATCAGATCGACGTGCCCGATCGTCCTGAAGGCCGCGGGCGTTGCCGTCAGCTGGACACGGTCGTCGGCGCCGCGCCGCTGGTGGAGACGCGGCGCACCGAGCTCGCGTCCGATCGATCACGCCGCGCGAAGTCGACAGCCTGCCGCTCAACGGGCGCAACTATCTCGATCTCGCGCTGCTGGCGCCCAACGTGTCGCGCACCAACCTGCGCACGACCGATCGCTTTGCCGAGACGTCGGCGATTCCGGGCACCGGCGTGTCCGGTGGCCGGCCAGCGCAATCTGAACAACAACTTCGTCGTCGACGGCCTGTCGGCGAACGACGATGCGGCCGGATCTGGCCGGGATGTATCTGAGCCAGGAAGTGGTGCGCGAGTTCGAGGTCGTGACGTCGGGCGGCGGCGCCGAGTTCGGCCGCGCGTCGAGCGGCACGATCAGCGTCGTCACGCAGTCGGGCACGAACCGCAACGGCGGGCGCGCCTACGAGTTCTTCCGCAACGATCGGTTCGACGAGCAGAACCCGCTGGCGACGCGCAAGGATCCGCTGAACCAGAACCAGTTCGGGCTCACGCTTCGGCGGACCGATCGTGCGCGACCGGACGTTCTGGTTCGGCAACGTCGAGCGCACGCCAGCAGGATCGGACCGGCATCGTCACCATCGCGCCGGCGTCGGTGATGCGCGGTCAACGCCGGCGCTCGACGCCGCCGGCTATCGCGGACCGCGCATCACGACACGGCAATTTCGCCACCGGCTACACCGGCACCAACGCGTTCGTTCGCGTCGATCATCAGGCGGCGTCCGGTCCGCGGCCTGCAGGTGCGCTACAACGTCTACAACGTGACGAGCGCCAACGCGCGCAACGTCGGCGGCCTCAGCGACGTCAGCCGCGGCACGGCGCTCGACGACACCGGATCACGACGGCGGCGGCCAGCCTGCTGACGTCGCGATCGTCGGGGACGATCAACGAAGCTGCGCGCGCAATACACGCACAGCCGGCTCGGCGCGCCGGTCAACGACATCGTCGGTCCGGCGGTGGCGATCGCCGGCGTCGCCAACTTCGGCACCGCCACCTCGTCGCCGACGGGCGCGATACCGACGTCGTTGCAGGCGGTCGACACGTTGACGATGCAGCGCGGCGCCCATCTGCTGAAGGCCGGCGTCGATCTGCTCTACAACCGGATCAACATCACGTTCCCGGGGCGCTGCAGGGCAGCTACACGTTCGCGTCGCTGGCCAACTTCCAGCGCGGGCATCTACTCGCAGTACCAGCAGGCGTTCGGCGTGACCGTCGCTGCTGCAGTCGAACCCGAACCTGGCGCTGTTCGCGCAGGACGAGTGGCGGCCGCGCGCGACCTGACGATCGACGCCGGCATCCGCTACGACCTGCAGTGGCTGCCGCAGCCGATTCGACTCGACGCGCAACAACGTGTCGCCGCGTCTCGGCGTGGCGTACGCGCCAGGCGACGGCAAGACGGTCATCCGCGCGAGCGCCGGTCTCTATTTCGATCGCATTCCGCTGCGCGCGACCTCGAACGCGCATCCAGCGCGACGGCACGAAATATCAGACCGCGGTGCTGTCGTTTCGGCCAGGCCGGCGCGCCGGTCTGGCCGGCGGTGCTGCCGTCGTTCCCGCCGGGCGTGCTCGTCTCGATCAGCAACATCAACCCCGACGTGCAGAACCAGTGCACAACCAGCAGGCGGCGGTGCAGGTCGAGCGCGGCGCTCGGCGTCCGCTCTCGGCGCAGGCCGGCTATTCGCACGTCCGCGGCCACGGCATCCTCATGTCGCACAACGTCAACGTGCCGACGCTGACGGCGGCGCAGGCCGCGCTGCTCGGCGTCGCCGAACCTCGGGCGGCCGAACCCGGCGTTCGGCAACATCAGCCAGTACGATGCGCTCGGCGACGCCTGGTTCAACGGACTGACGCTGTCGCTCGGAACGCGACGCGCGCCGTGGGGCGGCGTGCGTGTCTCGTACACGCTGTCGAAGGCGCTGAAGACGACGCGGGCAACGCGTTCTTCCAGACGCCGCAGACGCAGAACGACATCCTCGCCGACAAGGGGCCGTCGGACAACGACCAGCGCCACCGGCTCGTCGGTCAGCGGCACGCTCGGCGACGGATCGAGCGCGGCGCTGCGACGGGCGCTCGGCGGCGTGCAGATCGGCTGGGTCTACTCGTACGGCACGGCGCTGCCGTTCAACGTCGTCACCGGCGCCGACAACAACAACGACACGACCGTGAACGATCGGCCGGCCGGCGTCGGCCGCAACTCGGCGCGGATGCCGTGCTTCGACGATCTGACGCGATCGTGCGGCACGGCGACGCTTCGACATGCGGATCTCGCGCGCGCATTTCGTTCTCGGCCACGAACCGCATCGATCTGATCCTCGAAGGCGTTCAACCTGTTCAACCGCGCGAACGTCGTCAACGTCAACAACACGATCGGCAACGGCGCTGACTCGCCGCTGCGACGTTCCAGCAGGTGACCGCGGTCGGCGACATGCGCCAGCTGCAGCTGGGGGTGAGATGGAGTTTCTAGAGAGGTCGCTAGGTCCCTGGTTGGCGTGGGGCAGGTAGGTCCGGTCGCTGGTCTGGGTCCGTCGCTTGGGCCTTGTCCTGCCGATGTCGCTGCGGCGCGCCACTGACCGCTGGCGGTGTCGGGCGCTCGAACGCGACGCCGTCGATCGCTCGGACGGCGACGTCGTGCGCCATCGCGTGGGGCGCGTCGACTCCGGCGGGTGCGCACGGACGTCATGCCGCCGTCAGCCGCGACGGCGGCCGCACGTTCGGCGCCGCCGGTTCGGGTCAACGACGTCGACGGCGATGCGCGGCTCAACGGCGAGCAGCCGCCGCGCGTGGCCGTCCGCGGAACGGTCGATCACCGTCGTCTGGACCACGAAGAGCGCGAACGGGACCAGGCATCATGCAGTCGCGATCGGACGACGGCGGCCGGACGTTCGCGAAGGCGACGCCGGTGCCGGGCAGCGATGCAGCCGGCAACCGCGGCTGGGAGAACGCGCGTCGCCGATCGCGACGGCGCGCGTCTATGCGGTGTGGCTCGATCATCGCGAGCTCGCCCAGCAGGACGGCGCGGTCGCCGCATCGCACCACGATCACGCGAGCGCGCAGCGCGTCGCGGCCGCCGATCAGAAACCTGACGGCGTCGCGATGGCGCAGCGGTCGAAGCTCTATCGTCGACGTCGCTCGACGGCGCGGTCGCGCCGCGCGCGCTCACCGGCGGCGTCTGCTACTGCTGCAAGACCGGCGCTCGCCACCGGCGCCGACGGCGTCGCTCTTCGCGGCGTGGCGCCACGTGCTATCCCGGCAACATCCGCGACATCGCGCTTCGCGCTCGTCGCGCGACGGCGGCAAGACGCTTCGCGCCGCCGCTCCGCGTCAGCGAGGACAAGTGGGTGCTCGAAGGGTGTCCCGGACGATGGGCCGGCGATGGCGGTGGACGCGAAGGAACCGCGTCCACATCGTCGTGGCCGACGCTGATCACGGAAGGAACCGCCGGAGAACCGACGATCGCGCTGTTCTACGCGATGTCGGCCGACGGCGACGCGCTTCACGCGCGCGCAGGCGGATTCCGACCGAAGGCATGCCGCACCATCCGCAGATTGCCGATTGGCGCCGACGGATCGCTGACGATGGCGTGGGACGAGGGCGCGAACGGGAAGCGTCGTGCAGCGATCGGCGCAGCACCACGGTCGACGCTGCCGCCGGCGGTGCGCCGCTGGTTCGCACGGCGCTCGCCGATGGCGGCGGTCTATCCGGTGGTGGCGGCGGCCGGCGGCGCGACGATCGCCGCGTGGACGTCAGGCGCGTCGGCGGCACTCGACAATCCAGGTGGCGCCGCGTGCCTTGCGCCCGGAACTAGAGGCCGGACGAAGACGCTTCGGCGCGGCGGCGGCATCGGCACGTCCGGTCCCTTCATCGGACCGCCAGATGATCTCGTTCAGCGGCTCTTCCGGCGTCAGGTCGGCGTCCGTGAAGTTCATCGCTCGCGAAGCCGCCGCGCCGAGCGGCCGTCGCCGGGTTCTTCTCGTCGAGCGCGACGTTCGGGCGTGAGCCGCCGGTACGCCGCCAGATCGGGCGTCGCTCTGAAACGCGTTGAAGAGCGGCGTCGCCGCCGCGTCGTACGTGGCTCATCGGCGGCAGGCCGAGAATCAGCTCCATCGATGCGCAGCATGCCCGACGTCGAGTAGAACGAGTGGTCGACGAAGCCGCGCTTCGCGAACGGGCTCGCCACCAGCGCCACCGAACGGTGCGAGTCCACGTGATCCGGACCCGCTCTGCGCATCGTCCTCGACGATGAAGATCGCGGAGTCCTTCCAGTAGGCGCTGTTCGCGATGGCCTCGACGACGCGCCCGAGCGCGAGGTCGTTGTCGGCGATCATGGCGCGCGGCGTCGGCGCGCCCGGGCGTCGTGCCCTGCGTGTGATCGTTGCCGAGGTGCAGGATCGAGAGCTGCGGCAGGTTGCCGTTCTGCACGAACCCGTTGAACTCCTGCAGCCAGGTGTCGACGCGCTTGCTGATCGGTGATCGTCGAGATCGAAGCCGGCGAAGCGTCGGCGCGACGAGGTTCTTCAGCCCGGGCACCGATTCGACGCGCGACGACGTCGCCGGAGGCGGACTTCGAGCGGATGCTCGACGAACTCGCCGTAGCTGCGGACGCTGACGCCGCGCGCGCGCGGCGTAGTCCCAGATGTAGCCCGACTCGGGCGCCGTCAGGTTGCCGAACGGATTGCGCATGAATCCGCTGCCCTCGCTCGAGGTACAGCCGCCGCGGTTGGCGTAGTAGGTCTGCCAGATCTTCTGGATGACATCGGTCGCGTACGCCGCGGTCGAGAAGCGCGTGGCCGTCGTAGCTGACGTCGGCGTCGACGTAGAAATTGTCGAACAGGACGAACTGGGAGGCGAGCGCGTGCGCGTTGGGCGTGATCGCCGCGCCGAACAGCGTCGAGCGCCGGATCGCCGTTGCCCTGCTTCATGTCGCCGAGAATCGAATCGTACGTGCGGTTCTCGCGGATGATGTAGAAGACGTGCTTGATCGGCGAGCTTCCGCCCACGACGCGCGGAATCGGCGAGCCGACCGGCACGGTCGGGTTCATCTTGATCGCGTCGGTGTAGGGCGTCACCGCCAGCACCCTGCGCGTGTAGTCGCGCGAGGGTCGACGCGATCGGGCACCGGCAGCATCGAGACGGCTCCCTGCAGCCGCACCGAGCCGTCGTCGTCGGTCGGTTTGGCGGCCGACACCAGCCCTTTGCCGCTCAGCACGAAGATCTGCTTGCCGTCGCGGCTGAAGATGGCGCCGGTCGGATACCAGCCGGTCGGCACGAAGCCGCTGACGAAGCTGCGTGCCGCCGTTGCTCACGTCGACGACCGCGACGGCGTTGGTGTCGGCGTTCGACGACGATCAGCGTCTGGCCATCGGGCGACGAGCGCCAGCGAGTTGGGCGTCGCGCGTGGCCGGCGCACTCGGGCGACAGGCTCATCGAGATCTGTCTCGAGCGCTTCGCCCGAGAAGGTGTCGAACACCCAGACCGATGCGCGCTGTTGCCGCAGGCGACGAACAGGCGCTTGCCGTCGCTGCGACAGCACCATCGCGTTGGGATGCTCGCCGGTGTCGAACTCCTCGAGCAGCGATCATCGACGGCAGCATGTAGACCTGCGACGCTCGCGCCGCCCCAGAGCGAGACGAACAGCATGCTGTCCGTCGGCCGAAGACGACGCTGGTGTACGGCTCGGCCGGCAGCGGCACGGTCTTCGTCACCTGTCCCGATGCCAGATCGATCGACGGACACGGTCTGCGCGAACACGCGGGTCGACGTACAGCGTCGTGCCGTCGGGCGTGATGGTCGAGGCCGCCGCGCGAAGCTCTGGCCGGTGACCGCCGGCAGCGCAAACGTTCGCGCGCGCGTGATGGCGCCGTTCGGCGTAGTTGAACTCCTGCACGTTGTTCTGGCCGCGCGCCGGCGGAGTAGAGCCTCGTGCCGTCGGGATGCCACGCCGAGGCCATACCAGGCGTTGTCGAGCTGCATCGTGCTCTTGACCGATCCAACTCGCGATGTCGACGATCGAGAACGACGGCCGCGCGAGGCCGTTGCTGGTCACGATCGAGATATTTCGAATCCGGCGTCTGCATCGAGGTTCAGCGGCATGTCGCCGACCCGCACGTGCTTGCCGGCGGGCTGAATGCGCCAGCCGTTGGGGAGCAGCGTGGTGCCATCGGCCATCCCGCCTGGCAGCGACGACGCTGGCGCCGGCGCCCTGCGCCCGGGAGCGCAGCGTGCCCCAGACCAGCAGCGGCCGACACCGACAGAAATACCGGTAGCCGTGTCGATCGACGCGAACTAAAGCTCATGCTTGCCAGGGAGATCGAAGCTACAGGAAAGCGCTCCGCGCCCGGCGCGGAACAGGATGGCGGTCTCGTCGTGGGGAGCGACCCGACCGGATGTGACATCGAGCGACTGTTATGCTGACTATTCTACTAGAGCTTTAGCTCGTCTGGCTATCGGGATTGCACACCCTTTATGTGTCCGGTCGTGGGGATTAAGTCTTCGGGGAGGCTGACTGCGGCCTGTCTTTATGGATCGACCACGGCCGCAGCGCGCGCCGCGCTCTCGCCAAAGGCTGACTTCGATGGAGTCGATGAAGCCGATGCGCTGCCGATGCTGCCGTTGAACCCCGGACTCGACCCTCGATCTCTCGCTGCTGTCCGACGAGAGCCTGCCCATCGCGCCGCGAGAGGCCGGCGAGGAGGTGCTGCAGCTGTTCGATCGCCATGCCGTCGCCGCCGTTGCTGCGCTATGCGGCGTCGTTCCGGACTGCGAGCCGACGAATCCGAGGACATCGTCCAGGAGCGTCTTCCTGGCGCTGTTCCGCCACCTGCGTCTCGGTCGCTCGCGGCGGAATCTCACGGGCTGGCTGTTTCAGGTGGCGCACAACCTGCGCTGAAACAGCGCAGCGGCGGACTCCAGCGGCGCGCCACCGCGTCCTGGGACGCAGCCCTTCATGAGCAGCGGATCGATCCGGCCGCGAACCCCGAAAACCCAGCTCGCCCAGCGTCAACGGCGTTCCGTCTGGCGCCCGTGATTCATGCGCTGCCCGCGCGCGATCGCCGCTGTCTGCTCCTCCCGCGCGGAAGGTCTCCGGTACCGCGATATCGCGCACACGCTCGGCATGTCGCTCGGCGCTGTCGCCAAGTCGCTCGCTCGATCGATGACCCGTCTCGTGAACGCGGACAGAGGATGAGTGTATGAAGCACGACACACCGCATCCATCGGACGAAACACTGCTTCGCGCGGTCCACGGCGAGCTGCCGCCCAGGCGCCGCGACACGCTCGACGCTCATCTCGCCGCGGGCTGCGACGGCTGCCGCAGCCGGCTGCGGGCGATCCAGGCGTCAGCCGACGAAGTCACGGCTCGCGTGGCGCGAGTGCGGTGGCGGGGGAGCCGCCCATGGATCGGCTGCGCGCGCGGCTGCGCCACCGGCCTCGAGCAACGATCGTCGGCGCTGGATCGATCGGTGGCGTTTCCGGATCGGAGCTGCACTGGCGCGCGTGCCTTCGGCGGTAGTTGCCGCCGCGGCGGTCGCTCTCGTGCTCGGTGCCGTTCTCATCAGATCCGCGGTCGTGCAGGGCGGTCGGCAGGTTCAGCGCGCGGCAATCGAAGCCGGCGCGCTGTCGATTCCGCGATCACGCCAGTGCGACGGCCTACGCTGATCCAGCCGACGACTTGTGCCGGGCGCGGACCGGTGAAAGAGAGATCGCGCCAGCCGTTCGCCAGGCCGTGCTGCGCGACACTGGGATGGACGGCCTGCCCGATTCGGACCTACGAGGCTCGATTACCCGATCACGCCGGAACTGGGCGGATCCTCGACCTGCCGTCAATCCGCGGCCTCGGATGCATGGCGCGCGCGTGTGGACACGCTCGCACGTGAAAGACCGGCTGGAATCGCTTGCTGCCCGTCGCTCGTCTGTCGAGGCGCGGTTGATCTGTCGACAGCGCAGCGCGACATCCGCCGTGGACTGGATTGCCGCGTACAGAAATGCTTCCACACCGACCGCCCGGTGATCGTCCAGGCCCGCGCCATTCGGCAGGAGTGAGGGCTTCGTAGTGCGCCCGCGCCTGACTCCGATTACACAGAACGCGGACATCCGGCACCCTCGGAAAGCTGCTCGGCGACGTCATCCGCGCCTACGGCGGCGACGCGCTGTTCGAGCGCATCGAGCACATCCGGGCCGCGTCGGTCGATCGCTTCCGCGGGATCGCGGGGGCCGCCGCGGTCGATCGCGGGCTCGAGGCGCTCAGCCTGGACGAGACCCTGGCCTTCGTCCGCGGGTTCATGCTGTTCTCCATGCTCGCGAACCTTGCCGAGGATCGACAAGCGCGCCGAGCGCCAGGCCGGAGACGATGTGGCGGAGGCGTTGAAGCGGCTGGCCTCTGAGGGGGTCGGGACCGCGCGCGAGCCGCTGCCCTGCTGGACGCCGCGCTGATCGTGCCGGTGCTCACCGCGCATCCCACCGAGGTGATGCGCAAGAGCATGCTCGATCATCGCAACCGCATCGCCGAGCTCATGCGGCTGCGCGATCTCGGGCGCGTGGAGACGCGCGACGGCGATGCTGATCGAGCGGGCGATTCTCCGGCAGATCGCGCTCCTGTGGCAGACGCGTCCGCTGCGCCGCGAACGGCTCTTCGTGGCGGACGAAGTGGAAATCGCCCTCGCCTATTTCCGCGACATGCTCGCTTCCCGGTGCTGCCGGCGCTCTACGCCCGCTGGGAGCGCGACCTTTCGCACCGTCCCCGCAGCTTTCTGCGCCTCGGCAGCTGGATTGGCGGCGACCGCGACGGCAATCCGAACGTGACCGCCGGACTCACTGCGTCTCGCCTTGAAACGCGCGTCGCAGACGGTCATCGCGTCGTACCTCGATCGGCTGCATGCGCTCGGCGCGGACCTTTCGATTTCCACCGAGCTGGCGTCACCGACGGAGGCCGTCGCGCAGCTGGCTGACCGCAGCGGCGACGTCAACGCGGCCCGGCGCGACGAGCCATACCGCCGGGCCATCACCGGCATGTATGCGCGCCTCGCGCGGCCACCTACGAGCGGCTCACGGGTGAGAGCGCGCCGCGTCCGCCGTCGGTAGCGGGGAGCGCTACGGCAGCGCCGAGGAATTCCGCGCCGACTCGTGACGATCGCGCGCACTCGCTCGGCGAGGCCGGCGCGCGGCTGCTTGCGACCGGCGGCGCGCTGGGTCAGATTGATTCGCACCGTGGAGACCTGCGGCTTTCATCCGCCGCGCTCGACCTCCGCCAGAACGCCGACGTTCACGCGCGCGTCGTCTCGAACTGTTGCGGGTCGCGGCCGTCGAAGCGGACTATGAGCATCTCGACGAAGCGTCGCGCGTCTCGCTGCTCGCCCGCGAGCTCTCCAGCCAGCGGCCGCTCGCGAGTCCGTTCGCGACCTACACCGGCGAGACTCGCATCGGAGCTGGCCATCGTCCACGCCGCCGCCGAGGCGCACGCGCTGTGCACGGGCCGGCATCGATCACGACCTACATCGTGTCCAGTGCGGCAGCGTCTCCGACCTGCTCGAGGTGAACATCCTGCTCAAGGAGGCAGGGCTCTATCGGCCGGCGGACGCGGCCTCCGCGCCGATCATGGTCGTGCCGCTGTTCGAGACGATCAGGGATCTGGGCAGACGCGCCGCGCATCGTGGAGGCTGGCTTTCGACCGCGGGCGTGTCGCAGCCGGCTCGCGCTCGCGGCTATCAGAGGTCATGGTCGGGTACTCCGATTCGAACAAGGACGGCGGCTATCTGACCTCTGTGTGGAGTCTGCACGAGGCAACCACTCGCGCTCTCTCGCGTGTTCGGCGACGCGCACATCGCGATGCAGATCTTTCATGGCCGCGGCGGTGCCGTGGGGCGCGGCGGCGGCTCGTCGTTCGCCGCGATTCTCGCGCAGCCCGAGGGGACCGTGCAGGGCCGCATCCGCATCACCGAGCAGGGCGAGGTCATCGCGGCAAGCTACGGCACACGCGAGAGCGCCGCCGCGAACCTGCAGGCGATGACGGCCGCCACGCTGCTGGCGTCGCTCGAGCAATCGGCTGCTTCGGGACGCGAAGCGGAGCGCTTCGCCGCTGCCATGCACGCGCTTTCGCGCGACGCCTTCCGGGCCTATCGCGATCTGGTCTACGAGACTGAAGGGTTCAACACCGTGTTCCGGCAGATGACGCCGCTGGCGGAGATCACCGAGCTCAACATCGGTTCGCGTCCCGCGTCGCGCACGTCCTCGATCGCATCGAGGATCTCGCGCGCGATTCCGTGGGTGTTCAGCTGGGCGCAGGCGCGCGTCATGCTGCCCGGCTGGTGCGGCGTCGGCCATGCGCTGCACGGCTTTCGAGGATCGCGGCGCTGTTGCGCGAGATGCTCGCCGCCTGGCCGTTCTTTCGGACGACGCTCGACAACCTCGAGATGGTGCTGGCCAAATCCGATATGGCGATCGCCGAGCGCTACGCATCGCTGGTCGACGACCGTGCGCTCGGTGACCGCATCTTCACCCGCATCCGCGATGCCTGGTCCGTCACGCTGCGAGACGCTTCTGGACGTCACCGGACAGTCGCGGCTGCTCGAGCAGAATCCGGTCCTGGACGCGTCGATCCGCCTGCGCCTGCCGTACATCGATCCGCTGAACCTGTTGCAGGTCGAGCTGCTGAAACGGCATCGTGCGGGCGAGCACGACCCGCGCGTCGCGCGAAGGGATCCAGTTGTCGATCAACGCGGTTGCCACGGCTCTCCGAAACAGCGGATAGCGAGTATCATCGCGGTCATGTCACAGAGCATCCATGATTCGGCGCGCCTGCGCCGTCTGCCTCCTGGCTTTTCCGGCGATCGCCGGCGCGCAGGTCGCCCCCGGCGCGATGCCTTCCTGCCGAACGGCCGTTCGGCACCCTTCGCGAACAGGCCGCTTTGCAGCAGGCATGGCTGAAGAAGCGGCTCGACACGTTTCTTCCCGCGCTGATGCGCAAGCACGGCATCGACATGTGGGTCGTGCCGATGCGCGAGTACAACGAGGATCCCGTGTTCTCGTCGATCACCGCGCCCGAGACGTTCTTCGCGCCGGCGGCGGACGATCTACGTGTTCTTCGACAAGTGCGCCGCCGGCCGGCACGCCGGTCACGCCGGCGTGCATCGAACGGCATCGCGCTCGGCGGCACGTCGCAGGGCGGCGTCTTCGACGCGCGGACGTCGATGAAGGCGGTGACGGCCGCCGTCGGCGGACGCCAGGCCGAGCTGTGGGGCGACGAGCAGTGGATGGCGCTCAAGCAGGTGATCGAAGAGCGGAAGCCGAAGGTCATCGGCATCGATCGCTCGACGACGTTCGCGTTCAGCGACGGCCTGTCGAGCGGCGAGCTGCAGGGCATGAGCGCCGCGCTCGGACCCGCGTGGACGACGAAGTTCAAGGATGCCGAACGGCTGCCGCTCGAGCTGATCGCGTCGAAGCTGCCCGAGGAGGAAGCGTTCTTCGAGAAGATGACCGACGCTGGTCTGGCAGATGACGCAGACGATGTTTTCCGAGAAGGTCATCGTGCCGGGGACGACGCGCACGAGCGACCTCGTGTGGTGGTGGCGGCAGCGCACCAACGATCAGGGCCTGGGCACCTGGTTCCAGCCGAGCATCGAAGTTCAGCGGAAGGGCACGACGAGTGAAGAGCTGGCGACAGGATCCGGTCATCCTTCCCGGCGACGTGCTGCACTGCGACGTCGGCATCACCGTCGCTCGCCTCAACACCGACACGCAGCACAACGCGCACGTCCTGCTGCCCGGCGAAACGGACGCGCCCGCCGGTCTGAAGAAGGCGCTGGCCAACGGGAACGCGATGCAGGACATCGCGATGGAGGAGACGCGCCCCGGCCGCACCGGCAACGAGATACTCGGCTCCGTGCGGCAGCGCATGAAGGCGCTCGGCATCGATGGGACGATATACCGCATCCGATCGGCATGAATGGTCATGGCGCCGGGCCGCTCGATCGGCTTGTGGGACTACCAGGACGGCGTGCCGGATCGCGGCGAAGCGCGCGTCATTCCGTCGATGTGGTTCTCGGTCGAGCTGCAGGCCACGACGCCCGTGCCGGAATGGGGCGGTCAGCCCGTGCGGATCGCGCAGGAAGAGGACATGATCGTCGGCGCCGACGGGAAGACGCGATGGGCGCTGAAGCGCCAGGACAATGTTGTTCCTCATTCGCAGCCAGCACTGAATCGTCCAGCGCTCGTAGGGGACGGCCTTCAGGCCGTCCCTACCCCGCGCGGTGGCATGATAGGCCCGTGAAAGACGTCGCCAGACCGTGGGTTCTCATCGGGGCGTGCGTCGCGACGGTGACCGTCGTCGTCGTGGCGCTTGCCCTGAGCGCGTCTCGCGGCGTCCCTCGTCGCCTCACGTCATACCGGTCAGGCCGACGCTGGCCGCGCCGCCGGAACGGCCGTTCCTGATGTTCATCAACCTCGTGCCGGACGAGGCGTTCAAGCGCGTGGTCATCGCGCCGCTCGACGCGCCGGACGGGCCGCGGTTCGTGACGCCGCTGCAGTGCGACCGCGGTACTACGCGGGCACGCGCGTGGCCTGTGCCTGACGGCGGCCACCGACAAGCCGGGCGCCGCGTCCTACGTGGCGCGAGTCTTCGACGAGCACTTCACTCAACTCCAGACATTCACGCTGACGGGCCCGCCCAGCCGCACGCGCGCTGTCGCCCGACGGACGCCGCGCGGCGTTCACCGTCTTCGACGAGGGCACTCGTACGCCGACGGCGTGTTCTCGACGCGCACGACCATCGTCGACACGATCGGCGGCACGGCGATCGGCGAGCTCGAAAGCTGGAAGGTGACCCGTGACGGCGCGCCGTTCTTCAATCGTGACTTCAATTTCTGGGGCGTGACATTCGCGCAGGACGGCAACACGTTCTTCGCCACGCTGCGCACGCAGGGAGCGCCTATCTCATCGAAGGCAGAGGTGGACACGCGCGAGGCGCGCGTGCTCATGCAGGGCGCGGAGTGTCCGTCGCTGTCGCCGGATCAGTCGCGCATCGCCTTCAAGAAGCGGCTCGGCGGATCCGGCGGCTGGTGGCAGCTGTCGCTCTACGATGTCTCGACCCATGGAGTGCGAGCGCTCGCGCGGAGACACCGAGAGCGTCGACGATCAAGTCGAGTGGTTCGACGCGTCGAGCTTGATTTACTTCCGCCCGAATGCCGACGGCAACATCGTCTGGCGCCTGCTCGTTGGACGCCGGCGCGGCTCCTCAGCCTTTCGTGCGCGAAGGCTTCTCGCCGGTGGTCGTGCGGTAGCGCGTTTTCCACTCCTACGCAGAGCAGGCCTTCAGGACTGCCCGACACGGCCGACTTAGTGCCGCGGAGCCACGGAGCTGGGACTCCAAGCCGCAGAGAACGAGATCATCCGCGGATTATGGGATTACGCGGATTGAATCGCGGCCGGCGCCGGACGTTGCTCTGTCTAATCGGCGTAATATCCGCGAAATCCGCGGATGAGCACCAGTCAGGGTGCGTCGAGGCTCTGAAGTCGCCACACCGTTCCAGAGAAGAGGTCTACGCTCGCGTCCTTACTTGATCGGGACGGCGAGCATTAGTGCGCCTACCCATTCCTTCGGGTTATTGGTCCTTTGAAAAAATTCCGGCGTGAAGTTCGTGTGGCACAGCACGCAGTTTGGATGCAAGGTGTTGCTGAGCGGAACAGGTGCGGCGGTAGTACCAGGTGTCGTTGACTTTCTGCACGGCCGTGGTCGCGTCGCCGGCGAGCGCGCGCCGAAGCGCCGCGAACTCGAATTCGTCGGCGGGCCGATCGTTGTGGCCTCCTGAGCGGGCCGAATGTGCCCACGAGCCGCATGTTTCGATTCAGGTCGTTGAAGATGAGCGAGATGGCCTGTTTGCCGTGATCCACGTTGTCCACCGTCGTTTCGTCGAACTCCTTGAACAGGGCCGCGACGATTTCGTTGACCATCGAAGTCGCTCACTTCCTGCGCAAAGGCGATTCGCCTCTCCGAAGGACGACGGTCATCATCAGCGCGTGCGACGACCCGGTACCCAATGGCGGCGAGACGGCAGGGTGGTGGCGACGACGCCGAAGAGGATCGGAGGGTGTGCTCTCATCGTGCAGTGCCTCCGGTTGTGACCCGATTCATGTGCTGCCGATGCGGGAGCATAGAAGGCGAGTTTTCCGCCGGCTATGCAGATTCGGCCAGGAGAGGCGAGCCGGGACGGGGCGTCAGGGCCGCGTCAAATCGACTGACGCAACCAGGCTTCGACGTGCGGCCGGTACGCCCGGCTCAGGGTCAGCTCGGTCCCGTCCTTGAGGATCACGCGCAAAATCGCCGTGGGACGAGCGAGCGAAGCTCGCGCACGCGTGAGGTGTTGACGGCGGCCGAACGGTGGATGCGCACGAACCGCCGCTCATCGAGGCGTTGCAGCAGCTGCGTGACGCTGGAGCGGTACAGGTGACTCTTCCGGACCGGCGTGCAGATAGACATACACGCCTGCCGCCTCAATCCAGTCCACGTCATCGACGTCGACGAACGTGATGCATCCGTTGGCTTTCAGACACGACGCGCTCGAGGTAGCCTGATCGTGCGTCGACATTGCGGCGCTCCTCGGCCGCAGCGGTGAGCTCCTCGGCCTGCGCGCACGTCGGCCGACGCCAGATATCGGCGCGCACGGCCGATCGCGTTGTCGAACCGCTGGTCGCTGAACGGCTTCAGCAGGTAGTCGATCGCGTGCGCGTCGAAGGCCTGAATCGCGTGCTTGTCGTAGCGCGGTCACCATGATGGTGATTGGAAACTCCTCCGGCGTCAGCTGCCGCAGGACGCCGAGACCGTCCAGCTCCGGCATCTGCACATCGAGAAACAGGAGATCCGGTTTGACGCGCCGCAGGAGGTCGAGCGCCTGGCGGCCGTCCGAAGCGGTGCCCACCATTTCGACGTCCGGCTCGCGCTGCAGCAGCTCGGTCAGGCGCACGCGCGCCGGTTTCTCGTCGTCGACGACCACCGTTCTGATGCTCTGTGCTGGCCCACGCTCGGGATCAGGCGATCCGATAGGGAAGGGTCACGTCCACGCAGGTGCCGCGATCGCCGTCCCGCGCGACCTCAAATGAGTAATTCCCTGATCCATACAGATGTTCGAAACGAGCCCGCGTGTTACGCAGGCCGAGGCCGCTGTGGCGTTCCAGAGTCCATCCCGCGGGCAGGCCGGGGCCGTTGTCGCGCACGCGTGCACTGCAGGCGGTCGCCACTGCGCCACGCGGACAGTTCGACGCGTGCCTGACGCCGACAGCTTCGACGTGCCGTGGTGAGATGGCGTTCTCGACGAGCGGCTGCAGCACGAACGTCGGCACGGCGGCACTCAAGCACCTCCGGATCAACGCGCACGCGCACGCCGAGACGGTCGGCGAAGCGCACGAGCTGCAGTTGAATGTAGCCCGATCGATGAACGTGAGCTCGCACTCGAGCGGGATTTCCTGCCGATCGGCATGCTCGAGCGACAGCCGCAGCAAATCCCCGAGCTGTTCGAGCATGAGTCTTGCCTGGCGCGGGCGCGCTCTCCACGTAGGCAGCGAGATCGAGTTCAGCGTGTTGAACAGGAAATGCGGATCGAGCTGCGAGCGCAGCGTCGCGAGCCGCGCCTCCGACAGCAGCCGCTCCAGTCCGCCGTGCGAATCTCGCGATCCTTCAAGTCGCTCTGGTAGTCGAGCGCCACACAGATCGTCGCGACCGCCCAGTAGACGAACGTCCAGGCGGTACAGTCGCGCGCGAGGCCGTCTCGAGGATCGTCGCGCCGACCCAGCTCGGGATCGTTGGGCGCGTGGAGCAGGACTGTCTACGCCGCGACACTCATATAGGTGTAGGCAGTCGGTGAACAGCATGCTGAGTGGAACGTGGATCAGCATGCGCTGCAGCAGCGCGTCCCGCGCGACCGGCAGCTGCCGGTTCACCCAGTAGATGGCGACCGACATCAGCCCCACGTGCACCACTGTGCGACGGCCGCCTTGAAGCGCGTCGAGCCGCGAGATCGGCATCCACTCGAGCGGCCTGAACCGCATTTCACCGCGGGTGGAATAGGCGAGCACGATCAGCGTCCAGAAGCCCGAGCACGAGGAGCCAGCGCGGGAGCGGACGGGACGCGACCTTCACGCCGTCGCCGACGCGGCACGGCTTCCGTGGTCACCTGCGGCAGTGCGTCGACCATCGAGGCGTTGCATCGGGAGCCTCCTGGGATGCTGCGGACGCGGCGGCCTGGTCCCGGTAACAGTAGCGCGCATGCCGGCGGGACAGCGACCGCCTTGTCAACTCCAGAATCCGGCTCGTAACAATTCCTTTACGCGCGGCGGCCGGGCCAGTGTAGAACGATACCTACACGTTTGTTCTGTCGGGCTCTTGTTCAGCTCGTGGAGGTCGAAGATGCAGACTCGCCGGATCATCCCAACGACGATCATCGCGCTCTGTGCGTGGGCGGCGTCAGGCTCGCCGGCGGCCGCGCAGGGCGTCGGCGCGATAGGCGGCACGGTGGTCGACAGCTCGGGCGGCGCGCTTCCGGGTCACGGTCGCGCTGTCCAGTGCCGGAGGAACAGTTGGCGGCAATCGCGACGTCATTACCGACGAGCGGGGAACCTACCAGTTCCTTCGCCTGGTGCCTGGCACGTATGCGGTGAAGGCGGAACTGCAGGGATTCCGCCGCGCCACGCAGGACAAGATCGTCGTCAACGCGGACGTGACCTCGCGCGTCGACCTGAAGATGGAAGTCGGCTCGATGGAGAGAGCATCACCGTCAGCGGACAGTCGCCGCTGATCGACACGACGTCGGCGCTGAATCAGACGGTGCTGACGCGCGACCGAGCTGGACGCGCTGCCGAACCGCGTCAACATCTGGTCCATCGCCCGGGTCATCCCGAGCGTGACGCTGAACAAGGTGGACGTTGGCGGATCGGAGTCTATCTGAACTCCACCGCGACGGTGCACGGCACCAGCAGCGAAAACAAATGCATGGTCGACGGGATGGACGTCTCGAGCACCGATGGCAACGGCGACGATCGCCGCGTTCTACTCTGGACCCGTTCACCTATCAGGAGGCGAACTACCAGATCGGCGCCGGCTCAGCGGGAGACGCAGAACGGCGGCCTGACGTTCAGCATGATCAGCCGCACGGGCACCGAACCAGTTTCACGGCGGCGGCATGTTCAGCGGCGCCAATCACGCGATGGGGTTCGCCAACTACTCCGGACGAGCTGAAAGCGCAGCTGCTGGCGAGCGTTCCTCCCAAGGCGCTCGCGGCTAATCCCGGCATCGTGCCCGGCTCCGACATCCTGAGTATCTGGGACACCGGCTTCTGGCTCACGGGACCGATCATGCGCGACCGGCTCTGGTTCTCGTTCTCGGCTCACGACCAGGCACTGGACCGAGTAAATCCTGGGCAGCTATAACGCCGACGGCACGCAGGTGCTGGACGACAACCGGATGTGGACCGCTGGGTACCCAAGGTCGCGTGGCAGATGACGAAGAACGCCCAGCTCTCGTAAGCTCAGCAATCTGCAATACAAGTTGATCGGCCATCGCGCCGGCGGTGGCACGTTTGCCGACAGTGCCGCCAGAAACTACAACTACAAATGCCCCGACGTCCATCAGGTGAAGTTCAGTTCTCCTATCAACAACCAGTTCCTCGTGGACATGTCTGCCAGCCGCTTCCGCGCCGACGACTGGTTCGGCCGGGAGCCGGAGGTGGCGGCCGACGCCATTTCCCACTTCGACGCCGTCACGAATACCTACACCGTGGCACTGCCGACATGCGCGACAACGCCATGTCGAGGAGACGTGTTCAACGCGAGCATGAGTTACTTCTCCGGGCGTCACAATCTGAAGTTCGGCTACCAGTACATGAAAGCGGGCCAGAAGAATACGAACTGGTCGACCTCCGGCATGCGCGCCGTGTTTCGCAACGGCGTGCAGGACTCGGATCAACACCTACAACACGCCGGCCGGGTTCGAGGAATTCGATCGCGACCAGGCGTTTTACATCAGGACAAGTGGACACCGACCTCCAGGCTGACGCTGAATCTGGGACTGCGGCTCGATACGAACTACGGGTGGCAGACCGCGACGTGCCGAGGTGACCACGCCGTTCCTTCAGGGGCAGTGCTGGCCGGCGAACAACGGCGTCCCCGATTTCAAGGCCCTGGCGCCGCGCTTTTCCGTGGTGATGCGACCTCTCAGGAGACGGCAAGACGGCTCTGAAGTTCAACGCCAGCCGCTTCAATCAGCCGATCGGCATGAGTCTGGCCGTGCGGGTGAACCCGAACGGGGCGTCGTTCAGCGCCGCCGGGCGACGAGCGACACGCAGAGCCTGGACAGTCTGCAAGGCCGGGCAGACCTCCGGCTGCGATCTCAACAACGACTTCCTCCCGCAGTTGAACGAGCTGGGGCCATCGAGTGGATTCAATTTCGGTAACACCAATCGCTACAGCAGCGACCTGGAGTGGCCGGTCGCCAACGAGTATCGGCTCGAGCTCCAGCGGCAGATGCCCCACAATGTGGTCGTGTCGGCCGGCTACACCCGGCGCGAGACCCGCCGGAACATCGGCTCGAGGAACCTCGCGGTGCCGATGAATACCTACATCCCGCTGCAGGTGACCGGGGCCAACAGCGGCCCGGCAGGTCACGCGTCTACAACCAGAGTCCGGCGTTGCGCGGAAAGTTCGACGTCCTGTGGGCCAACGTCGCGGAAGGCGACACGACCTACAACGGCTTCGACCTGACGGCCAACAAGCGGTTGAGCAACCGCTGGTCCCTCCTGGCGGGATTCACGTGCAAGCAGGGCGACCGGCGACACGCAGGCGGCGACGGTCGCGTCGACCGGCCAGCCGGCCGGCGACCTCAACAACCCGAACCTGACGTTCCGCGACGGTCTCATCGGCGACGATTCGACGAACTCCGTGCGCCTGTCCGGCGTTGTACCCAACTGCCGTATCTGATTTTCGTCAGCGGCACCCGATGCAATGCTACACCGGGTTTCCTGAGCTGACGACCGTGTCGGTGGGTAATAATACCGTCGCCTTGACCCAGGGAACGACCGTCGTCGCGGTGGCCCCTCGAGGAGACACGCGGCTGCCTGCCGTCCGGTCCATCGACATGACTGTGCGGCGAGCGTTCAAGTTCGGCAGCAAGACCATCGAGCCGCGGCTCGACCTGTTCAACCCGACCAGTGCGGCGACCATCCTCGCCCGGACGACGCAGCTGGGACCGACCTACGGCCAGGCAGAGCAGCATCCAGCGCGGCTTGCTGATCAAGCTGGGGTTCGACATCTCGTTTTAGGAGCTGCTATGAAAAAACTCAGAACTGCGATGTTGGCGGCGACCTGCGCGGTCGTCGCGGTTCTCGGCGACGACCTACGTCAGCGCGCAGAGAGGCCAGCGGCCGCCGTCGGATGTCGAGCCGATCCGGCACCTGGTGTACATCGCGACACCGGGCGACAACGGCACCGGACAACCAGTCGGGCGTCGTCGTGCTCGACGCCGACAAGGACTACAGTTTTCTCAAACGCATCTCGTACGACTTGCCGGCGAGCAAGATGCCCGGTCCCAAGATCTCGGGCATCACGGTCAGCCTGCCGCTCCAGATGCTCTATGTGACCAGTGACGGCTGGATGAAGGCGATCGATCTGACCACCGACAAGGTCGCCTGGACCTTCAATGGCGAGAGCGCGCCGGTCGAGCGGACGAGGGCGCCGCCAGCGGCTGCTGCGAGCGTCCTGGACGCTGCCGGATGGCAAGACGCTGCTGGTGGGATCGAGCTACAACTCATGGTGGTATTACATCGACGGCGCCACCGGGCAGAGCCTGTTCAAGCTCCCGACGCCCGAAGCGAACGTCGCCCATAACCTGGCGGTGACCGGCGGACGGCAAGCTCGCCATCACCGGTTCGATGTCGAGCCCGAAGAACGGCAAGGCCGGCGTGGCCGTGCTCGACGTGCCGAACCGGAAGGTGCTGCGCTACATGACCTTCTCCGAGATGGTGCGCCCGCTGACCATCAACCATGACGGCAGCCTGGTCTACGTCAACGTCAACGATCTCGTCGGCTTCGAGATCGGCGACGTCAAGACCGGCAAGATGCTCAAACGCTTCGAAGCGCCCGGCGACTGGAAGGGCAAAGGCTACAGCCACGGCATCGGGATGACGCCGGACGAAAGCGAAATCTGGGTCGCCGATCCGGTCAACGGCCTGTGGCACGTCTGGGACAATCCGGGCGATGGCCGCAACCCGGTCTACAACGCGTCCAAGACGATCAAGCCGTCGGCGGGCGTCGAGCACAGCTGGATCGACATGACCAACGACGGCAAGCTGGCGCTCGCTCGGCGACAGCATCGTCGTCGACGTGAAAACGCACAAAGAGATCGCCGTGCTGAAGGACGAGTGCGGCCGCCGGATCGTCCACACCGAGAAGGCGCTCTTCCTGAACTTCCAGGACGGAAAGCTCATCGAGGCGAACAACCAGTTTGCCATTGGCGATGCAAAGGCGTATGCGGCGCGGATGGGCTCCAAGACGAGTGACCAGCAGCGATAGGTCCGCGACTCGTGCAGTCTTCGGCGGTCTGATTGTGATGATGGCCGTCTGCGCGTTGACCGTGGGACGTGCCGCGGATGATTCCGGCGAACGCCTGTACGGCGACTATTGCAAACGGTGCCATGGCGCCGAGGGACGAGGGACGGCGCAGGCGCCGTCCCTCATTCCGTTCGACTGGAGCTACGCGGAAGCGCTGGAGCTGATCCGGCATCCGGTGTGCAACATGCCTCCCGTTCCGGCGTCAGCGGTCAGCGACGCGCAGGTCGCGCAAATCGTCGCCTACCTGAAGACGATCAAGTAGACGACGTCGCGGCGGTGGGTGAAGCGGATGGGATCGTCCGGCAGAAGGAGTCGGCAATGAGGATGTGGCGCTCGGTGATGTCGCTCGGCGTCTTCGCGCTCGTATGCGCGGCGCTTGTCACGATAGAGGCAAGCCGGCCGAGCGGCGACGGCGCGGCGGGTGGTCGACAGGACGCCGGCCAGGCGCCCGGCGGCTGGACCGCGGCGGTCAGCGCGCCGGCGGCCGCGCGGACGCGCCGATGGTCGGTCCGGGAAATCTGGTGACCGGCGTCTGGGGCGCCGATCCGATGGCGGTCGACTCGCGCGACTGGGGCTGGATGAGCAAGTCGCTACGTCAGCGCGAGCTACAAGCGCCCGTTCTACAACAAGGCGAAGGAACTGCTCTTCAGCGGCAAGCAGGTCACCAGCTACACGATCAGCACGTTCGATCCGGAGTTCTATTGCGAGGTCCGCAAGCACTACGGGTTCGTCTGGTTCGAGATGCAGCACAGCACGATGTCGTGGGACAACGTCGCGAAGATGATCGCGGCGTGCCCCGGCCCCGACGGCGCCGCCCCGATGATCCGCATGCCGGATCAGCTCGAATCGAGCATTCAGAAGGCGACCGACCTCGGGGCGATCGGCCTGATCTTCCCGACCATGCGAGACGGCAACCAGGCGCTGGAGGCGGCGAGGTACTCGCGCTTCCCGCCGTTTGGCCGTCGCAGTTCGGGCTCGGGACAGGCCGGCACGGTCTGGTCCGGCGTGCCCGGCGGCTACCAGAACACCTTCAACGACAACATGCTCGTCGTCGTGATGCTCGGAGACGCTCGACGGCATCATCAACGCGGACGAGATTGCGAACACGTTCGGCATCGACGTCGTGATCCAGGGCAACAACGACCTGTCGCGCTTCTCCGGATGGTCGCAGACCGACCCGCGTTATCAGTCGCTGCTGACGGTGAGCCGCAACGCGACGCTCCACGCCGGCAAGTTCTGGGGCAACGCCGGCGCACAGTACCTGACCGGCAACCCGCTGAGTCCCGGATGTGCGGTTCGTGCAGAACGGGCCGTCGATCGACGGCTGGACGCCGCCGGCGCGCGGGCGCGGGAACACCACTGAAGAGCCGACGATCGGGGTGCCTGGCGGACGCGGCCGTCGCGGAGGCGGCGGCGGCCGCCAGTAACGCGCGCTCACGCCCTGCCGTCTTCGCAGGAGTAGAATCGCCGCGTGACAAGACCGAGTCGCCGTCGCCATCGTGTTAACGGGCTGTCTGTCGGCGTGCGGTTCGCCGAACTCGAGTGACCAGGGCGTCAAGGCCGGCACCACCATCAGCGCCGATGCCCGCCCCGACACCGCCGCCGTCGAAAGAGGCGCTGATCGCGCGCGCCAAACCTCTCGAGCTCTCGACGCCTTACGAACCTCCACCCGGCGATCCGCTCGAGCACAACACGTCCGGCTACGCCAAGACGATGTGCTCGGCGGTGTTCATCACCGGGCTGGATCCCGATGTGGCTGCCGAGGCGTCGGTTACTTCACGGGTCCCTACGAGCGAGCGCAAGAAAGTCAGCAAGCCGGTCGTCGATCGTGCGCAAGAAGGAAGTTCGCATCTCGCTGCCGAACGGCGTCGTCGTGGCGGCCCGCCACTTCTGGCTCGCAAGGGCTGCATCACGCTGCCACGCGGCCGGGACGACGTGTTCTTCAAGCCGGTCGTCGTGGCGCGCAATCTTCCCGATGCGCGAACACAACTCCGTGGCCAATGGGCGACGTGCTGTCAAAGGAGCCTTTGCCGGCCGGCATCGATGCGGCCAAACTGCACGCGCGCGATCGACGCGGCGTTCGATCCCGTCGAGTCGTTGACGCTCGGCCTTCGTCGTCACGCATCGGGGACGCCTGATCGGCGAGCGCTACATGCAGGGCATCACGCGCGACGACGCCGCTCGAAAGCTGGTCGATGGGCAAGAGCGTCACCGCGACGCTGATGGGCGCTGCTGATCCAGTCAGGGCGTGCTACGCGCTCGAGCAGCCGGCGCCCATTCCCGAGTGGCAGCAGCCGGGCGATCCGCGCGCAGCAGATTCGGATCGCGGACCTCCTGCAGCATGTCGAGCGGCATCCGGATCAAGGCGCCCGACGATCCCGATTACGATCCGACGGGCACCTATCCGGATCACCTGTTCTCTCTACACCGGCGCGCGTCGAACGCGTTCCAGCATGCCGCCACGCGCCCGCCGCAATGGCCGCCCAACACGGTCGGGCGCTATCGCAACACCGATCCGGTGCTCGATCGAACTATCTGGTGCGCCTGGCGGTCGAGAAGCGCGGGGAGGAGTACCTGTCGTTTCCGCAGCGTGCGCTGTTCGACAAGATCGGCGTCCGCACGATGGTGATGGAAACCGATCCGTACGGAACTTCCTGACGCAGGGCTACGAGCTCGATGTCGGGCCGCGACTGGGCGCGGCTCGGGAATCTCTATCTGCAGGACGGCGTGTGGAACGGCGAGCGGATCCTGCCGGAGGGCTTCGCCGCCGTTCGTCAGCACGCTCGCGCCGGCGTGGGCCGCGGACAAGAATCCGATGTACGGCGGCTTCTTCTGGATCAACGGCGACAACGCGTTCCCGGTGCCGAAGGAGGCGTACTGCATGTCCGGCGCGGGTGGCCAGACCGTGCTCATCATCCCCTGCACGAGCTCTCGTGAAGTCGTGCGGATCGGTCACTACAAGGGCAGACGCCCGGTGCCGCGGCATTTCGACGAGCGCTGGCGCTCCTGATGGAGGCGGTGCCCGCAAAGGACGGACGCAAGTAAATCGCGCCGTCATTTCGACCGGGTGTCGACGCTGGTCGGACCACCGCCTCGACCCAGCGCGCCCGCAACGCTCGCGGCGACGCTCTTTCCAGCAGCGTCCTTATCCGTCAACCGGGCGCCGCGCTCCACGAGCAAACGGATAATCGCCGCCTGCTGCTCTCTCGCCTCCGCGTACCGCTGCCACCGCGTCCGGTGTTCTGAACGGCGAGGTGGAGCGGCGTCGAGCCGCTGCCGTTCCTGAGCCGGGGATTGGCGCCATGCGCCAGCAGCGCCTGGACAGCAGCAGCCGCAACGCGTGCGAACCGCCCGATGCAGCGGGAGCCGTCCGCTCTTGTCTGTCGAGTTCGGATCGGAACCCGATCGAATCAGGAACTCGATCGTGGCGGCTAGAGCCGTCGGATTCCATTGCGGCGATCCCGGCGTGCCGCGGCCGCATAGTGCAGCGGCTCGGCGCCTCGCCGATTCCTCGCGCCGGGACTCGCGCCGCGCGCGATGAGGTCGGTCGCGATGTCCGCTCGATGGGCCGCCGCGGCGATGTGCAGCGCAGTGTCGCCCGCGTAGACGTAATGCCCGATCCCGGCGAAAAGTTACGCGGTCGATGTCCCGCGGCTGGCGCCGACGGACGCCGATGCCCAGGCGGAGATGAGGCGAACCGTCAATCAGGGCTGAAGCACCGTTGCGATCTCCTCGTCGCAATCGCGCGAAGAACCAGCATCAGCTCGTCGTCGCTCGTCCTGGCCTCTGCTGGCGCCGCCTGCGGTTTCAGGACGATTACCTGCCAGCGCTTTAACGCCTAAACAATTTGCCCAGTTCTGAGGAGGCTCGAGAAGTTCTGCTGCAACTGCCGGCGATGCGTATCCGCGTCGGCTTGTTCAATTGCGGGGTACGCGATAACCGTGGAACGTGCCCGCAGCCGTGACCAGGCGCAAATGTCTTCCTCGCCGACTCACCAGGCAGGACCAGCGGGGACCGGGCCGGCGGTCCAGGGGATCGTTGAAGGGATTGAAACCGGATACGCGCCCATGGGCACGCCGGCCGCAAACGCGTTCAGGCGTTTCCGCCGCGATCGAATTTGCGCTGGTCGGGAGATTCTCCGTGCCCACGTGGCCACCATGTAGTGAACGACGCCCTCAGATACGAGGTGATCCAGCAGCCCGACATAGGGCCCGTCAGCACGTCCATCCCGCCCGGCTGCACTTCGCTGACGAAACCAGGCAGCCACTCAGCCAGACCGAAGTTGCGGTGGGTTCCCGCGACGGCGCCCAGCCCAGTCGCGCTGGTCCTCTCGGCGATCGAACCAGCTTTCGATCTGCTGACCGGTTCGCTGCAGGCCGATCGCCACCTTCTGCTTGAACGTCCGGATTGAAGCCGGTGCGGAGTATTTGCGCTGCCGCAGCGGAGCCGCGGACGACTGTGACTCCGCGATGGGAGCACGACGGCGTTGACCTCTTGGAAAGCCGGCCACCGCTGGTCCCGCGAAGGCAGGGGAGGTGTGTTCAGCCCGGTGCGTCCGACGGGTGAGTTTCTGCCGATCAGATCGCTCGGATCATAAATCCGGCGTCAGCATCTTACTCTGGATGCGTGACGGCGGCCCGGACGCGCGTGGACGAGCCTGCAGGCTCGTCCGCTGCGGACAAGCGCGCTCTCACTCCTCTCGCTAGCGCGCCCACGCTTCACGGCGCGCGCGTCGAGCAGGCCCCGCAGCGGCGCTCGACGGCGCCGGTCAACTGATTCCAGGCCGGCGGCTCGCGATGCTAACGGTGACGGACGAAGAAATCGAAGCGCTTGTGCATCGGACCGCAGCGCCGCCGTTGGTGTGATCTGGCGCGTGGAATCACGACCAGCTCGAAATCCTTGTTCGCCCTTGACCAGCTGATTGACGACTCCAGTGGATCGACGCGGGATCGGCAGTTGCGCTGGTGTCGAGGCTCGCCGACGACAAGCAGCATCAGGTCGCCCTTCAGGGCTCTGCGCGTGCCTCGGTGTTCGACGAAGCTCGGCGTATTGCAGGACCAATCGGCCAACTCATCCCATCGCTCGTTCCGACTTCAGATCTGTCCATGCGGTTGTCGTGGCATCCCGCCGAGGAGGCGCGCGGCCTTGTGAAACCCGGATGGAACAGCAGCGCGGCAGCGATCTTGCTGCCGCCGGCCGACGTGCCATGATGCCGACGCGTGTGATGTCGTGAATGATGGATGTTTGGCCGCAACGGCCTTGTGCCAGCGGATGCGAGCCTCGAATCTCCGTCGGCCAGGTTCTTCCAGCACATTGTGGAAGGCTCTTCGACGTTCTGCGGTGCCCATCCCGTCGATCTGAACGACGATGAACTCTAGCTCGGAGAGCGCCTGCATGTCCATCGCGCTCACGAGCCACGCTGCTCCTCGTTTCCGAGTTGAATGTCTTCCGGCACGGAACGACCCGTGCGGCGCCTGCGTAGCTGGTCTTCGATGATTCGGATGACCGCTGTGGCCGGATCAGGGGTTTGAAATCGGCCGGATGATGACGCCCCAGATGTCGGTGGTGTTGTCGCGACCTGGCGGCGTGGTACGACCTCGGGGGCGCTCGCCAGCCGGTGGCGAGCAGATCCGGTGGCGTCGGCGCGCGCGAGCATCGTCAGCAGCGCGCGTCGCTGGCCTGATCGGTTCGAGCACCGGCGGCGCGTGTCGACTCTCGGAATCGGTGTCCAGCATGGCAGCGCGCGATCCGCGACCAGCTCACTCGCAGGGCGTTGCGCTGGGTGTAGGTGACCGCCAATCCCCGGTGCCGCTCGTGAAGTTAGATCCGATAGCTGTGGAAGAGTTAGGATCCTGATCGCCGTTGCGTTCACGGCGTTGGCGGTGAACCAGATTGCCGGTCTCGCTTCTTGTCGACGCGATCGACGACGTTGTGGACCACCCACGCGCCCCTCGTGGATCTGATTTTTCACGGCGCCCGTTTCACCGTCGTGAGATACAGATGGTCCAGCCATCGCGCTCTGACATCCAGATGATTTCTCTGCCGTCGTTCACGTCCGCGCGAAACCGCCGCGGCCCGAACCGGTGCAGGCCCGGCACCGCGAGCCGGTAATCGAAGAAGGCGCCGGGGTGCTCGTCGATCAGCACCTCGGGCCTTCGCGCCGACCGGCGCTCATCCTCGATGACGCGAAACGTTTCGTGTCCGCGCTGGTTCGTGCTCGAAAGGTGAATGCGCGCCGCGTCCGCCCGCCACAGGGCCGGGAAATGTCGTAGGCGGCCGGGAAAAGCGCGGTGGTTGTCGACGATGGAGTGCTCGGCGAGTCGCGGATCGATGACGACCGGCTGATCGCGATCGAGCGTCGTCTCCCGGCTTGCGGTAGTTGCGCGTGACGACCTTCGGCTGTAACTGATCAGCCGGCGACGACTGCACGAGCGTAGAGCGTCTCGCTGGAAGCCGGGCACGCGGCGGTGGACCGCGATCTTCTTCGAGTCCGGCGACTCAGGCGAGCGACTCGACCGCGCTACGCGTTTCCCGGTGCCGTCCTCGGTCACGCGCGTGGCGCCGGAGCCGGCCCGCCGACGGGTCGAACCACGACGTTGAAGTGGTTCGATCCTTGCGTCGGTCCGGGCCGTCCGGCGACCCTGCGCACGGAGTCGGCATCCGCGCCGGCCCCCGGTCCGCCCTCGTTCTGCGCGCCGCGGCGCTCGTTTCCGCCAGAAGCGGCGTGCCAGCCACATCCGCGATGCGGGCGCGCACGCGTGCAGGCTCGGCGAAGCGCGTGCAGCGCCAGCGCGGCGAACCGGAATTCAGACCGCGCCTCGGCGCTTCTCCGGTGAGCGCGGCCAGCGCTCGTGGAACAGTGGTGGTCGCGGTGCGTGGCAGCGGCGCGGGCCAGGCTGACGACAGTGGCCGTGCCGCGCCGGGCATGATCGAACAATGGTAGCTGCTTCCTGGCCGTGGCCGGATCGACGATGACACGCTCGGACCGCCGCCCCTGAACGGCCCCGCGCAGTACCAGAACCCGTCCGTCGCTCAGCCACGAGGGTGCGATCGGGCGCGGCTTGCAGCACCGTGGCCGCCGATGCGCAAGCGCAGAAACGCCAGGCGCGCGCGTAGTCCTCCTGACGCCGCTCGACCGCGCGGCGGGAAATCGCAGAGGAGCTGACGGCGGCGCTGCCAAACACCGACGTGAGCGGCCGCGAAGATACCGACAGGTGCGAGTGCGCATGGCGCAACCCTTACCGCACTCGGAATCGGCGGCGGGAGCGCCGCCGCCGGCCGCCATTTCCCGCACTTGGGCGCCCCTCCGCTTCCGCCCGACGACCCTCCAGAGCAATCCGTCCGGTGAGAGCGCCGCACTCGAGCGTCGAGCTTCGAGAGCGCATCGGCCTTCGAGGACGCGATCGATCGACCAGATGCGCTGACTCGCGGCCGCCTGGACCGAGCGGCTCCGCGCTGCGGCGATCTGGCCGCCATCATCCATCCGGCTTCGAGAGCGGCCTCCCGGGCCGACGCACCGAAGCTGCGTGATCCCCCATGCGGAACGATTCTCCGGCGCTCCAGCCGATCGCCCGCCGGTCAGCATGTGGCGCATCGCGTTGCCCCACTCTGCCTCGCGGACGAAGCGGCACGGTCGCGCCGCCGCCGGGAAAGCGGCCGCGTGTTCTCGTCCTGCCCGAAGCGCGTATTGCCGCTGCGATCCGATGTCGCCCGCCAGGTAGAGCTCGTGTCCGCAGGTTCCACGTGTCGCCGCGCACGCACCACGACGACAGGCTTCGGTCAGGTGCGGCTTCAATTTGCCGAGCCTGGATCAACCGTTTCCGTTCCGCTCAGGGTCCGCCGTCCGGCAACGATAGCCGCCTGCGACGCATCGACGTCGATGCCGCGCGAGAAGTTCTCGCCATGCCCGAACAGCACGAGCGCGCGCGCAGCGTACGGATCGTGCTCGTACTGGTAGAAGGTTTCCGCGAGCCGCATCGCGCGTCGGTGGATCGAGGCGGTTCTGGATGAACGGCCGGTTGAGACCGATCAGCGCGAACTGATCCTGGCGTTCCACGGTGATCGTCGTCTGGGGGCCTCCAGGCGGTGCATCCGCCAGCCTGGTTGCCGCGGCGGGCGGCTGGAGTCTGGCTCTGCGCGCGCGCGGCGGCCAGCGACGGCTGTGAAGCGCGGCTCCTGGCGAGAAGTGCTCGCCGTCCGACCTTCGGGGAAGTGTGCTGCATGGCTTGTCCCTTGCGCGATGACGCGATGTATCCCGCGACGTTGTCGCGCCCTGTCTGGCGTCAACGCAGCTTCATTGTGTCGATACTGTGTGCCGAATTGTGCCTTTGCCAGCTGAAAAGCGGTCATTTTTCTCATCGCTGGCTGGGGTGTCGCGCTGTGTCTGTTGTTCTGGATCTGGTTTCTTCGGGCATCGGGATGATTACTGGGACTTTCCGGCGTCAGGTCGGAGACCGGTCGCCGGAGTTGCGATCGGGATCTGCCTGACCAGTTCAGCATTCATTTGTGTCGCTGGCTGAGGCCCTCGCGATCGGTCAGCTGCCGCCTCCTTCAGGCAGGCGTGCTGGAACATCGTCTCCACGGCCGCCCGGCGTCGATTTCGAGTCGGCCGCGGCGAACTTCGTACGCTGACACCGGAGGAATCGTGTGTCAACACAAAAACGCTGGTTTCTATCGAACGCGGCGTGGTGTCGTGGCCGGGCAGCCGGCTGCGAGCGCCACGGTCGGCGAACGCTGAACGACGCCGACCAGTGGACCGTCCAGGGGTCGCCGCACGCGCAGCAAAGCCGCTTCAAAGTTTTTAGCTGAACGGCGAGCAGGTACCCCCGCAACCGGAGAGGTAGCGTGTCGTGCACGACCGCAGGGTTTCCGCGCCTCGGCGTGGCGCTAATAACCCAGTACCCGCGACCGGGATTCACTTACGCCGCCGCAGCCGGTACCAGGCCGCGGAACGCGTTCGTCATCGTCAGATCGGCACCTTCGCCGCGGGCCTGATCGTCGCACGCGTTCGACAGTCTTCCGCGATCGCACGCGCTGGCGCCGTGCCTTCGCATCGTTCCCGTCGAGGCCGTGAAACGCTGGCAACATGCGCCGCCCGATCTTCGGCCCCAAAGCGCATGACCTGGCGTTCAGCGGCATGTTGTCGATGGATCCGTTCCCCGTCATGTCGGAGCGGCCAGTACCCGACATTCCACGAGCGCTTCGCGGTCAGCTGCGCCGGCGGCATTCGAAGCGAAGGATCCGCGCGAGGCGCTGGCGCAGTTGAAGCGCCAATCGTCAGCGAACTCGGAGCTGGCGATCGTCGTGACGACAGTGGTTATCTCGTGCGTGTCGGTCGGCCAGGGCGCGACACGCACATTGTCCTCGATGACGGCGCTGCCAGGCGAGAGGAATTGATCGTGAGCGGATTGTCAGCATCGAAGGAGGCCGCTCAGCCGGACGGGCTGGCGGAGGCTCGCGTGGTCGCGACGTTATCTGACTGGTCGAGAACGCCCGCTCCCGTGATTCTGGCCGGAACGATGCCGACCACAATCTCGCTACTACATCGCGGATCCGGAAGACCGCGCGCGTTGTCGGCGCTGCCAGCAAGGCAAACGGCATCCAGATGAGCCGCTGGCTGTATCACGGCTGCACTCGCCTTCGATTTTCCCCGGCTCTACGACTATCGCCCCTCTGTGGACGTTGTCGTGATTGCGTTCATGCTGGGGGCACCGCGCTCGGCGCAAAACGTCGCTGATCCTCGCGTGGCGCGTGATCGGATCGCACCTGCCGCTTCGATAGCGAGCTTCGTTTCAGTCATCGCTTCGTGGTCGATCGAACATTAAAGGGCACCAAGGACACAGAGGAAAAACTCAAAGTTTCTAAGCCCTGCGCCCAGTCCCAGGCCAGCCCGAAAGTTTCGCCTACTGGCAGCGTAATCCGTGGCGAGCGACGGTCCGACCGTACAGCTGCGTCCACCCCCTCCGCTTGCGGCGCCCGGATTGTGCCGTCGGCACTTTGACGTCGGGGCGCACCCACGTGGAGACGTGCAGCATCTGACCGTGTCAGCAGCCGGTGATCTCTCGCCCGCGAGCGGGATCGGGCGGCGCTCCCGGCTCCGGTTCCTGCACGAGGACGAGCCACGCTGGCGCGCTCGCGCGGCTCGGCACCCGAGATAGTTGACGAACGCGCCGTTGACGATCAGGCGCCAGTCGTGCGTCCGCCCTTTGCCGTGGGATCGACCGCAAACGGGTGGAATGCCATCGTCGGCGAGCGCCTGGCCGCGGCGGCCGGCGTTCCGTGTCGACGGCCTCGATTCGGCCTCCAGCAACCCTTCCTGAAGCTCCCGGAACATCCGCTGCTCGATCGGAAGGTCGATCCTGAATCAGCACCTGGAAGGGCAGCAGATGATCTGCTGGTGCGCCGGCATCGCGAAACGTCGCGCTGTCGGTTGCGAGAAACATCCACGACGCCGATCAGGACCACCATGCCGAAGCGGACCACGTTGGCCGAGCTCCGATGTCGCGACCGAAGGCGGCCGCACCTCGACGCGCCGCACGGTGGCCGCCGCGGCGCTCATGCCAATCTTGTCGCCGCAGAATCGATCGAGCCGCCAGCGTGAGGAAGAAGATGGCGCTCGCCGCCAGCACCACAGCGCCGCCGGTCGGCACCAGGAAGCGTGTCGAGACGCCGAGCCCGCCGGCACCCGCCAGAAACGCGACGGCGATGCTGCCAATCAGGTAGCTGCGCGTGCCTGCGCGCGACGCTTCAGCGCGGCGGCAGCCGGCACCGACGACGAGCGCCTCGACCAGGAGCGCGCCGATGATCTTCAGGCTGACGACGATCGACAGCGTGAGCAGGAGGGCGAAGAAGCTACTCGAGGTAGGCCGGCTGCGCGCCCGCGACCGAGGCGAGCGGCGGGCTCAGGCTGTCGAGCAGCAGGTGGTTGTATTCGCGAATCGAGCAGACACCGCGACGCGACGATGCCGACGGCGAGCAGCGAGCAGGAGATCGCCGTCGGTCACGGTCAGCAGGCTGCCGAACAGCACCGGACTCGACCTGGTGCACGTTGAACTGCCGCGTGAGCGCGACGAGCAGGCACAGACCCAGACCCGAGCGTCAGCGCGTGAAACACGCCGATGAGCGTGTCGGGCGGCAGCGTTGCGCGTGCCGCTTCACGTAGACCATGCCCAGCGTGCGAGCAGCAGGCAGAAGCCGAACATCCCGCCGTATGGAGCGTTCAGCGGCTCGCCAAGCAGCAGGCCGAGCGCGACGCCGGTGATCGCGCCGCCTGGCCGAGCGCCGCGCTGAAGAAGCGCCATGCGCCGCGTGACGCACCAGGGTGGCTGACGCCCGCCGAGGATCGGCGCCAGCACGAGCACGCACAGGAACCCGCGCACGAGAAACGGATACTGAAAATCGGACGGCAGCACGCCGCGCTGCGCCAAGCCCGCCGATCCATGCGTAGAACGCGGTCATGCGGCGCGCCTTCCGCTGTTCGCGGATCGAGTGGAAGCAGCTCCTCACGTCGGCGGTCGCGAGAATGTCGACACCGCCTTCGACTGCGACGCGCCGATCGAGCACGGTCACACGATCGGCGACGCGCCGGACCTGCTCCGGCATCGTGCGACACCATCAGCACCGTCGTCCGGCCGCCGTGCTTCGAGGTCAGCAGAATGTCGTCTAGGATCCGACGGCGCTGTCGTCGAGGCCTGCGCGTCGGCTCGTCGAGGATCAGGAGCTCCGGCCCGCATCCAGTGCATGGGCGAGCAGCACGCGGCGCAGCGCCGCCGCCGGAGAGGACGGCAAGCGGCCGATCGCCCAGGCCCGGCAGACCGACCCCGATCCAGCAGGCTGGCGATCGCGACGCTGAGCGCTGCGCGTCGACGCCGAGGCACACCGGCCGCCGCTGTGCGAGTGAGCGCGAGGAAATCGGCAACCGTGACCGGCAACGTGGGATCGACTGCGAAGTTTTGCGGCACGTAGCCGATCCTGCCGGCGGCGACCGCCCAGCGCTCATCGCGCGATCGCAGGCCGCCGGAAGGCGATCAGCCCGAGAATCGCGCCGAGAGCAGCGGTGCTCTTTGCCCGCGCCGTTGGCCCATGACCAGCGTGAGCGCTGCCGTGCGCCCTGGCTCCGTGCAGGCTGACGCCGGCGAGCAGGGCTCTGGTGCCGCGTGACGCAGCTCACCTGGTCGATTTCGAGGAGGGCGGCCGGATCCCGCGTGTCGGTCGCGCCTGGTAACCGGGCGCGGATCATCGTCTTGACGTTGCGCTGCATTTAGCAATACAAACGTAACTCCGAATCGCCAGTTGGCCATC
>ERZ1370068.2098-contig-1261_pt1 | contig 75223 bp, 71 predicted proteins | sample MGYA00561227_ERZ1370068 | MGnify/ENA primary metagenome ERZ1370068 (study PRJEB38410, sample SAMEA6850437) | metagenome | study: Metagenomic assessment of the ecological functions of the soil: analysis of the soil microbiota associated with the... | reverse complement strand
GTTACGTATTGCTCGGTCGTCGCCGGTGACGGCGCGTGCACAGTCGTCGCTGACCGGTGCCGCCGAAGGCCTCGGTCAGCTCCGCGATCAGCTCAGCGTCGAGGGCGCGTTCCGCCGCTCGGCGCCGCCATCGTGACGCGGAGGAGATCGCCGTCCTGCTCAGGACTCCGCAGCGGCCGTCGATCGGCGGGCATCCTAGAGGCGTCGCTTGCGATGCCGATGTTGCAGCGACGATGCCAGCCTCGCCGGCGCGACCGCTTTAACTTGGTTCATGCCGCCCGGCGACGACTACGCCGCGCCTCTGCCACTCCGCGACGAAGGGGGCGCCCTGGCCGGGAGGCTTTCCGGCGTATCTCCGACTTCCTCGCCGAGGCCGAGAAACCGTGACGGTGACACTTCGGCGCTCGGCACGACCGGCGAGGGGATCTCTGTCTCTCGGCGGACCGAGCGGCGCCGCACGCGCCGAGCTCGCCGTCGACGGCCCCGTGATCGACCATTGCGGCGCCAGACGTCCGCCGAGACCTGTGCGCTCACCCAGCATGCCGCTGCCGTGGGTGCGGGCCGGAGTGGCGGATCTCGCCGCCGTACTACCCGCTTCGACGACGCGGGCGCTGCTCGCGCACCTCGCTGCGCGCGGCCCGGGCGGCCGAGCCGGTCCCGTTCTACGTCTACGAGTTCGAGGCGCGGAGCGGGTACGCGCGTGCCGGTGCCCGTGCTCGAGCGGCTCCGCGAGCTGGCGCCGAACCTCGCCGGGCTCAAGGTCTCCGACCGAGCCGTTCGAGGCGGTCGAGCCCTACCTGCTCCGACGGGCTCGACGTGCTTCGTCGGCGCGGAGGCGCTCGTCCCGGCGGGGATGGAGCGCGGCGCGGCGGGAGCGGTCTCAGGCCTCGCCGCGGTCTATCCCGAGACGCGGATCGTCGCGCTCGTCCGCGACCGGAGCCGGCGACGTCTCGGATGCCTGCGGAGCACGCTCGACCGCTACCCGTTCCAGGCCGCGGCGAAGTTCGTCCTCGGCCGGCGCGGCGAGTTCCGATGCGCGAGGACGTGCGCGCACCGCTGCGCACGCTCGCGCGACGACGAGAAGCAGCGAGCTGGACGCGTGGCTCGAATCGTCTGTAGGCGGCGCGGGCGCGATCGGCGCCTCCGTCGCGTTCCACCTCGCCTCGCTCGGCGCGCGAGAGGTCGTCCTGGCCGACCGGGGCAGAGTCGCCGGCGGAGCCACCTCGAAGGCGATGGGCGGAGTGCGGCAGCAGTTCTCGACCGCCGCCGAAGTGCGGCTCGCTCAGGCGAGCATCCGCTTCTTCGAGGAGCTCGGCGCCGCCGTTGTTCGACCAGGTCGGCTACCTCTTCCTGGCCACGACGGACGAGGGGCTCGCCGGAGCTCGAGACCGGCGCGCGCTGCAGGAGGAGCTCGGCGTTCCGGTCGAGCGCGTCGAGCGCGTCGCTCGTCGACGGCCTGCGACACGACGACGTCGCTCGGCGCGGTCGTCTGCTGCGACCGACGGCGTCGCGGACCCGCCCGCCGTGACCCGCGAGCTCGTCCGGCGGGCGACTCAAGCTCGGCGTCGAGGTGCGCGAGAACGCCGACGCCGCGAACGCTCGAGGCCGACGTGCTCGTGATCGCCTGCGGGCCGTGGTCAGCCGAGGTGGGCGCGGCCCGAGGCGTCGAGCTTCCGGTGCGGCCGCTCTGCCGCCAGCTGCTCGCGACGACCGAGTGCTCGGAGCTGCCCGACGACCTTGCCGATGGTGCTCGAGGCCGAGACCGGCTTCCACTTCCGCCGCCGCGGCACGATCGCTCGTCCTGGCGATGGTCGATCCCGAGCCGCGCTGGGGCTTCGACGAGCGTCGTCGACGAGACGCTCTTTCGACGACCGGCTCGAGCGGCTGCACGCACCGCTACCCGGCCGCGGCCGAGGGCGACGATCGAGCGACGCGTGGGCCGGGCTCTACGACATGACCCCCGACGCGCACCCGATCCTCGGCGAGGTCGCCGACGGCGTCTATGCGGCCTGCCGGCTTCAGCGGGCCACGGCTTCATGCAGTCGCCTGCGGTCGGGCGTGCACTTGCTGAGGAGATCTCGGCCTGAGCCCGAGCCTCGACCTCGGCGCCGTACAGGCTCGATCGCTTCGAGGACGACGCGTCGCCTTCCCGGAGACGCTAGTCCTCTAGCTCGAACTCCTCGCCGACCTCGGGATCCTTGCCGATCAGCTCACGCGCAGTCGCGACCGCCTCGTCGGTTCTCGGAGAACGGCAATCAGGCCGAAGCGTCCGCCGGCCGGGTCCGAGATCCAGACGTCGCCGTCGGGCAGCGTCGGGCAGCTTCGCGCGCAGCTCGTCGAGGCGTCGTCATCGAGTCCGGCGAGGTTCCAGAGCAGCAGCCGAACGGTCACGCGCTACTCGTCGGGCACGCCGGGCGTCGGCAGCTTCTCGATCAGCTCCTTGATCGCGCCGCAGCACGTCCGCTTCTTCGTGCCCGAAGTCGTCCAGGTAGGAGTGCAGCGCCGCGCGCAGCGAGCGGCAGCTCGTCATCGGTCCAGCATCGAGCGTGTGGATCAAAACGGTCCCTCGGCTCGTAGCTTCCGCGGCGGGCGCCGACGGCGATCATCGTCATCCCGTCTGGCCCGGCGACCGGCACCCGCGTCGTCCTCGGATCGAAGCGCAGGAACGTGCCCACCCGAACCGGGATCTCCCGGCCGTCGACCCTGTAGACGCCCGAGCCGCGGATGATCACGGTCACCTCTTCCTGGCGTGCGTCCTCGACTCGTCGTGCTCGTTGCCCTCGCTGTTCGGCGGGATCTCGAACCAGTTGATCCCGAACGCCTCGACACCGAGCTCGCGCCGGACGAAGCGAACCGCGCCTCCCGGCCCGGCGGCCCTCGATCTCGTCGACGTTGATCATCGAGTAACCCATCCGCTACATCCTGAAGACGCCGAAGGTCGTCTCGGGGATCGGCGCGTTCAGCGCGGCCGAGATCCCGAGCGCCAGCACGCGGCGCGTGTCGAGCGGGTCGATGATCCCGTCGTCCCAGAGCCGCGCGGTCGAGTAGTACGGGTTGCCCTCGCGCCTCGTACTTGGCCCGGATCTCGTCGGGATCGGCGTCGCCGACCATCGTCAGCACCGTCGCCGCCTGCTCGCCGCCCATCACGGAGATGCGCGCGTTCGGCCACATCCAGAGCTGCCGCGGCGAGTAGGCGCGCCCGCACATGCCGTAGTTGCCGCGCGCCGAACGAGCCGCCGATCGACGACGGTGAACTTCGGCACCTCCGCGCAGGCGACCGCGGTCACGAGCTTCGCGCCGTCGCGCGCGATCCCGCCGGCCTCGTACTCCTTGCCGACCATGAACCCGGTGATGTTCTGCAGGAAGACGAGCGGCACCTTCCGCTTGCAGGCGAGCTCGACGAAGTGCGCGCCCTTCGCGCGCCGACTCGCCGAAGAGGACGCCGTTGTTGGCGAGGATCCCGACCGGGTAAGCCTCGATCCGCGCGAAGCCGCAGACGAGGGTCTCGCCGTAGAGCGCCTTGAACTCGTGGAACCGCGAGCCGTCCACGATGCGGGCGATCAGCTCGCGCGGGTCGACCTGCTGGCGGAAGTCGGTCGGGATCAGGCCGTAGAGCTCGGCCGGATCGGCCGCGGGCTCCTCCGCTGGCGGCGACGTCCCAGGGCAGGTCCTCTCGGCGCCTGGCTGCAGGTTGCGGACGATCTCGCGCACGAGCGCGAGCGCGTGCTCGTCGCGAGGTCGCGTAGTGGTCGGCGACGCCCGAGCGCCGCGCGTGCACGTCGGCGCCGCCGAGCTCCTCGGCGCTCACCTCCTGGCCGGTCGCCGCCTTCACGAGCGGCGGGCCGCCGATGAAGATCGTGCCCGTGCCCTTGACGATGATCGTCTCGTCGCTCATCGCCGGGCACGCAGGCGCCGCCGGCCGTGCACGAGCCCATCACCGCGGCGATCTGCGGGATCGCCTGCCGCCGAGAGCCGCGCCTGGTTGTAGAAGATCCGCCCGAAGTGGTCGCGGTCGGGAAGACCTCGTCCTGCAGCGGCAGGAACGCGCCGCCCGAGTCGACGAGGTAGATGCACGGCAGCCGGTTCTGCTCGGCGATCTCCTGCGCGCGCAGGTGCTTCTTGACCGTCAGCGGGAAGTACGTGCCGCCCTTGACCGTCGCGTCGTTGGCGACGAGCACGCACTCGCGGCCCTCGATCGACCCGATCCCGGTGACGATCCCTGCGCCGGGAGCCTGTCCGTCGTAGATGCTCCCAGGCGGCGAGCGCCGAGAGCTCGAGGAACGCCGTGTCCGGGTCGAGCAGCCGGTCGACGCGCTCCCGAGCCGTCAGCTTGCCGCGCGAGCGGTGCTTCTCGAGCGCCTTCTCGCCGCCGCCGCGGGCGACCTGCGCCGTTCGCTCGCGCAGCTCGGCCGACCGAGCGCCTCCATCCGAGCGCGGCGCTCGTCGAAGGCATCCGACGCCTCGACCTGCGAGCTCAGCACCGCCATCGGGTGAACTCTAAAGCCGGGGTCGTACCCGGCACCCGAGGAGAGTGGGAGTGTCCGGCACGGGCTCGTGGGCGCCGCAGGCAGCTCCCGGAGCTGGCCGCCGACGACGCGGGAGCAGTTCAGGCTCTCAGCAGCCAGAAGCGCCCCACGATCGAGAGAGGGCAACTGATTGACCGGGGAGGAGCGCCAGATGGTCGTCCGAGTGAGCGTGGTGGACACCGATGCCGCGGCAGGGGCTGATGCAGAGAGTCCGCTGCGAGGTAACGGTCGCCCAGGTCGAGTTCGACCCTGACGAGACAGGAGGTCTGCATCGAGATCGACACGCAGCCGGACGAGACGCTCTCGTCGAGGTGCTCAACCTGCTCGAGAACTGGCTGGGCGCGGGCCGTCGTCCGCCGACGAGTGTCGAGATCGACGACCTCCGCTACCTGCTGGGAGCGGTCGGCTGTGGTCTCCGCAGTCGCCGGGATGTCGCCGTCGCTCTCGCGAGAATGAACGTCTCGACCGCGAGGTCCGGGTCGACGTGCACCTGCGAGAGAAACCCGACCACTCTGCGGCCGACGACCCACGAGTCCTTTGCGCTGCTGAACGTGGACGTCGACGAGCAGACCGAGCTGGCTGAGCGCTTCAACATCAGCCAGGTGCCGACGATCGTGGTCGTCGAGGGCAAGCGTGTCCACGGCCGTCTCGCGAGCCCCCGCGGCTGTCGCGACATCGAGCAGCTGCTCGCGCCCTGGCTGCGCTGAGCGCCCCGTTTCTGTTCAGGAAAGACGGACAACGCCTCCCGTCTCCGGACAACGCCCTCCTGCTCTCCCCTAGGAGCGCCGTCAGTCCGGTGGAGGACGTGCCGGGCTCGTCCCCCCTTTGGGTGATGCGAGGGCATCCGGGCACAAATAGCTTCCATCGCGGGGAAGGTGCGGAACGCCTCCGGGTGGCGGCCCACTAGGCGTACCCCGCCTCCCCTGCTCGTCCACCAAGCCCGCCGGCTTGGGCTGCATGTTGCCTTTCAAGACTCCACCGCCGGCCAGCTACTTAGCCTGCTTGCGGGGCGCAACATGGACAGCAGGGCCGAGGCGATTCTCCCTTGCTGGAGACGCCGCCAGCGTCCCCGGCTGCGGGCCAGAGTCGCCCGGCATCTCTGTGAGATCCCCTACGTGCGGCTCTCTCGCGCCGGGTGGTTGCGAACGCCTCGGTCAAGAGCACTCCCGCCCACGCGCCGGGCCACGAGCCGACACGGGGCGGGGTAGAGCTCGAAGCGCTACGGAGCCGAGTCGTTGACCTTGCCCGAGACGCACTTACCGAACGCGTTCGACTTGTTCGGGTTCGTGCCGTGCTTGCAGCCTTGAAGCGCCAGGCAGGATGCTTGCGCTCGGTCCAGCAGGCCAGACGCGCGACCGTTAACGGCCTGCACCCGCCGACAGTGGCTGCCGCCTTGGCCTTACTGAGACGCAGTTCCCGAAGGCGTTGGCGTGTTTCTTGCCCGTGCCGTACTCGAGCCGCAAAGGCAGCTGGTCGGCGTCACGCTCGGTCCGGCACTGCGCCGCGGCGTTGGTCTGGTTTTCGCGTTCCTGCTGCGCGAGCTTGAGACGCACTTGCCGAAGGCGTTCGACTCTGTTCGCGTTGGTACCGTAGAGCAGCTTGAACGCCGCCGGGTTGGCGGTCCGCTCGGTCGAGCACTGCTTGGCCGCAGCGGCCTAGTCGGCCGGAGTGGGAGTGGTGCCCGGCGACGGCCGTGGCGGTAATCGCCAGGAGCGCCAGAGCGAGCACCGTGAAGATCGGTTTCACGCAAGGAGGTTCCTCCTTGCTGGTGGTGAGGTCCTTGTTCCAACAGAAGACTCCTCCGCAAAGGTAACATTGCAGGCTCTCGCTCCGTCCTCCGGATGAGGGATCGGAAACGACCTTGCTGAGCAAGTGCAGTCACCCGTTCTTGACCATGATGGCCCGCCGGCCTCGGAATGGGCGGCGTCTCGGCGCGCACTCCTCAGCGACCCGGCTCCAGCACTGAACGCGTGCGTACCCAGAGCAGCGAACGCAGGCGCCGTCGGCTTCGCTTGAAAAATGCAAAATAGGCGCAGGATCTGAACCTGCAACCCCGGTTTTGGGAGACCGCGTGCCGTGCCGAACTTGAGCTACGTCCCAGAGCCATGGTCGTACCGATCGTAGCTTCAGGTGGCGGCTCTAGCATCCCGGCATGGCTCCGCCGCCTCCCAGGCCCGCGCTCGGCGCGCTGTTCCTCGTCCTCGCGGTCGCGTTCAGGGGATCGCGGCGGCCGCCGCCGAGGCCGTCGACACCCAGCCTGGGCTGGTCGTCGTGGTCATCGCGGCCGGCCTGATCGGGCTCTGGCTGCTGAGCCTCGCAGTCCGCAACTCTGAGGAAACCGCCTCCCTAGGTCGTATTCTCTTCCTCGTGGCGCAGGACGAGACTCAGGCCCCTGGCGCGAGTACGCGAAGTCGAAGGATCAGGCCGCCCGCGACCGGCTGATCCTCACCTACGCGCCGCTGGTCAAGTACGTCGCCGGCCGGCTCGGCAGCGGGCTGCCCGCGCACGTCGACGAGAACGACCTCGTCTCGTACGGGCTGCTCGGCCTGATCGGCGCGATCGAGCGCTTCGACCCGGAGCGCGACATCAAGTTCGAGACCTACGCGATCGCGCGCATCAAGGGCTCGATCATCGACGAGCTGCGCGCGCTCGACTGGGTGCCGCGCTCGGTCCGCTCCCGCGCCCGCGACATCGAGCGCGCGATCGGCGAGCTCGAGCGCAAGCTCCACCGCGCGCCGACCGACGAGGAGATCTCCGAGAAGCTCGGCATCTCGACCGACGAGCTCGACGAGAGCCTCTCCGAGATCGGCCGCTCCTCGATCGCCGCCCTCGACGAGCTCTGGACGATCTCCTCGACCGGCGGCGACCAGGTCGCCCTGATCGACACGATCGAGGACACGCAGGGCCCGGAGCCGCAGACCGAGCTGGCGCAAACGGAGCTGAAGGAGGCGCTGGGCGAGGCGATCGCGCGCCTGCCCGAGCGCGAGAAGCTGGTCGTCACGCTCTACTACTACGAGGAGCTGACCCTGCGCGAGATCGGCGAGGTGCTCGGCGTGACCGAGTCGCGCGTCTCGCAGCTGCACACGAAGGCGATCCTGCGCCTGAAGGCCCGCCTGGCCGGCTCGCCCGCTGCGCGAGCCGCTCGGCCGCTGAGCGGCGTAGCCCGAGACTGGTACTTTCCAGCTTGAACAGTGGTAGCGGAGGAGGTTCGAACGTTGCACCTCGTGTCCAGTCAGGGGTCTAACCGAGAAAGGACGTGGGAGAGTGAAACACCGCAGACTGCTCGTACTCGCGGGGCGTGGTCGGCGCTGTCGCGCTGGTCGCCTCGCTGAGCGTCGCCGCGGCGAGTAGCGACAAGCCCGCCCGCACGACCAGGCAGCGGGCCATCGCGCGCCCCCAAGGTTCCGAACGCCGCCGCGATCAAGAAGAAGTACGGAGGCCAGAAGATCACGTTCGTCGGCGACTCGGTCGGCAACGGTCACGTGCGCGACCTCGCGCTCGCAAAGCGCTTCACGAAGGACACCGGGATCAAGGTCAGCGTGACCCCGCACCCGGCCGCATCGGACGCGGCGTACTCCCAGCTCGCGCGGGCGTTCTCGTCGAAGTCGTCCTCGATCGACGTGGCGATGATCGACGTCGTCTGGCCGGGTGCCTTCGCGCCGTACTCGTCAACCTGAAGCCGAAGCTCGGCAAGCAGTCGAAGCTGCACGCCGCCGGGATCGTCCAGAACGACACGATCGGCGGGAAGCTCGTCGCGATGCCGTGGTTCGGCGACTACGGGATCCTCTATTACCGCACCGACCTGCTGAAGAAGTACGGCTACAAGGCCCCGCCGACGACCTGGGGCGATCTCTTCAAGATGGCGAAGAAGATCCAGGACGGCGAGCAGAAGACGAACCCGAACTTCGCCGGCTTCGTCTTCCAGGGCAACTCGTACGAGGGCCTGACCTGCAACGCGCTCGAGTGGATCGCGTCGGCGGGCGGCGGTCACATGATCGACAACGGCAAGGCGTCGATCAACAACACGAGGCGCCGCCACGATCCTGGACGCGATCCGCGCCCAGGTCGGCAAGACCACGCCACGCGGCGTGACCTCCTACCAGGAGTGACTCAGACCGAGCACGCCTTCGACTCCGGTGACGCAGCGTTCGCGCGCAACTGGCCGTACCAGTACGGCATCGGCGCAACGCCGGCTCGAAGGTGAAGGGCAAGTTCAGCGTCACCACGCTGCCGCACGGCGCCGCCGGCAAGCCCGTCGGCACCGTCGGCGGCTGGCAGCTCGCCGTGTCGAAGTACTCGAAGCACAAGGACGCCACGATCGAGTTCGTCCGCTACATGACGAGCCCGGCGGTCGAGAAGTTCGACGCGATCACCAACTCCAACGTCCCGACGATCCCGTCGGTGGCCAAGGACAAGGCCGTCGTGAAGACCAACCCGTACCTGAAGCCGGCGATCGCCAGCGTGGCGCGCGTCACGCGGCCGGCCAAGTTCCTCGGAGACGCACTACAACGAGGCCTCGAAGGTGATCTTACCAGGGGATCAACCAGATCCTCAACGGCACGCCGGCGAAGAACGTCCTGCCGGGAGTGCAGTCGAAGCTGAACCAGATCCTGAAGCAGAAGTAGGCCCTCTGACTGAGACGGGGAGGATGGCGGCTGTCATCCTCCCCGTTAGTCCGGATGAGCTCGGTAGCCACGCCCGCACCTGCCCCTCGCCGCCGCCGGCCCCGCCGGACGAAGCTCCAGCGCCGGCAGACGAGGCTCGCGTGGCTGCTGCTGATCCCCGCGCTCGCGGTCGTCGCGTTCGTCGCGATCTACCCGCTCGCAAAGACCGTCTACCAGAGCTTCACGAACCAGGAGTTCCTGGCCGGGATCACGCCGACGAAGTGGGTCGGGCTCGACAACTACAGCCTGATCTGGCACGACCCGGCCTGGAAGCACGCCGTCATCCTGACGCTCAAGTTCACGCGTGATCACGGTCAGCTTCGAGTTCGTGCTCGGCCTGATCATCGCGCTCGTCGTCAACTCGAGCTTCAAGGGCCGCGGCGTGATGCGCGCGGTGATGCTCGTACCGTGGGCGATCCCGACGGTGGTCGCCGCGCAGATGTGGAAGTGGATGCTCGACGACACCTTCGGAGTCGTCAACGACCTCGGTGTGCGCGCCCACGTGCTCTCCCACTCGCACGCCTGGATCTCCGACCCGTCGACCTCGCTCGGTGCGGTCGCCGCGGTCGACATCTGGAAGACGACGCCGTTCGTCGCGCTCCTCCTGCTCGCCGGCCTGCAGGTGATCCCGACCGATCTCTTACGAGGCCGCTGACGTCGACGGCGCGCAGCAAGCTCCAGCAGTTCTGGCGGATCACGCTGCCGCTGCTGAAGCCGGCGATCCTCGTCACGCTGATCTTCCGCACGCTCGACGCGCTGCGGGTGTTCGACGTCTTCTACGTCTTCTTCGGCAACCGGCTCGACACGCAGACGATGGCGATCTACATCCAGAGCACGATCATCGGTGACGGCCACGTCGGCCTCGGAGCGGCGGCGAGCGTCTTCATGTTCCTGATCATCGCCCTGTTCGTCGTCATCTACGTGACCTTCATGCGGGTGAACGAGGAATGAGCGCCACCGCCGAGAGCGCCCGCCAGGTCTCGCGGCCGGTCTCGCGGGTCGTCCGGATGCGGCGCAGCCCGGTCGGCCGCTTCCTCTGGAAGCGTCCCCTTCTGGACGCTCATCGCGCTGATCTTCATCTACGCGCTGTTCCCCTTCTACTGGGCGCTCCGTTCGGCCTTCACGCCCGACCCGGCGCTGTTCGCGACACCGATCCAGTACATCCCGCACCACCCGACCCTGCAGCACTTCCGCGACGTCCTCAGCTCGGACTTCTTCAGACGCGCGCTGCTCAACTCGACGATCGTGGCGGGCTCGGTCACGCTGATCTCGCTGACGATCGGGTCGGTCGCCGCCTACGCGCTCGGCCGCTTCCGCTTCCGCGGCAAGTCGCCGGTGCTCTACCTGATGCTCTCGATGACGATCTTCCCGCAGATCGCGATCCTCGGCGCCCTCTACACGATGTTCAGCGGCTTCCACATCATCGGCCCGATCGATTTCCCGAAGCTGTACGACACCGAGTGGGCGCTGATCTTCAGCTACCTGATCTTCACGCTCCCGTTCACGATCTGGGTGCTGACGGGCTTCATGCGCGCGCTGCCGGCCGACCTCGAAGAGGCGGCCTACGTGGACGGCGCGACGCCGCTGCAGGTCTTCTACAAGGTGCTGCTGCCGCTGATCGCGCCCGGGCTCGTGACGACCGGCCTGCTCGCCTTCATCGCGGCCTGGAACGAGTACCTGTTCGCGCCTTCGTTCATCCAGAGCCCGAGCAAGTACACCGGTGCCGGTCGCGATCACGTCCTTCACCGGCGCAAGCGGCAACGCCTTCCAGACACCGTGGGGGCAGCTGATGGCCGCGACGGTGGTCGTCACCGTGCCGCTGATCGTGGCCACCTTGCTGCTGCAGAAACGGATCCTGGCCGGCCTCACCGCCGGCGCCGTCAAGGGTTAGATCGTCGCGCCCGTCTCCCGGGTCGAAGAAGTAGAGCCGGGTCGTGTCGACGGCGAGCTCGATCTCGCTGCCCTCGGCGATCCGCGACTTCGGGCTGACGCGTGCGACGAGGCGCGTCGAGGCGCCTCGCGTCCTCCGAGTCGCTCCCGAACGACACCTCGGCGTCCTCGCCGGCGTCCGCCGCGGTGGCGCTCGAGATGATCCGTTCGGCTCCGGTGCTGAAGTGGACGAGCACCTCGGAGCCCGAGCGGCTCGGTCAGGTCGCAGACGACCCGCAGTCGCCGGTCGGCCGGAGCGTCGGACTCGAGCGTCGCGTCCTCGAAGTCCTCGGGGCGGATGCCGAGGATGACGTCCGCGGCCGACGAAGTCCGCGAGGCCGCTGCGGTTGCGGACGACCTGGTCGTCGACGGTCGAGCCGGTGGTCGCCGAAGACGACCTGGAGTTTGCCGTCCTGCCGCTCGAGCGTGTGCCGCGACGAGGTTGATCGACGGCGAGCCGATGAAGCCGGCGACGAACTCGTTGCGCGGGTTGTCGTAGAGCACCTGCGGCGTGTCCACCTGCTGCAGGTGGCCCGCGTTCATCACGGCGACGCGGTCGCCCATCGTCATCGCCTCGACCTGGTCGTGCGTGACGTAGATCGTCGTCACGCCGAGGCGGCGCTGCAGCTGGTGGATCTCGGCGCGCAGCTGGACCCGCAGCTTCGCGTCCAGGTTCGAGAGCGGCTCGTCCATCAGGAAGGCCTGCGGCTGGCGGACGATCGCGCGGCCCATCGCCACGCGCTGCGCGCTGGCCTCCCGAGAGCGCGCGCGGCTTGCGCTTGAGGAACTCCTCGATCTTGAGGATCTTCGCGCGCTTGCTGGACGCGCTCCTTGATCTCCTTCTTCGGCACCTTGTGCAGCTTCAGGCCTGAACGCGAGGTTGTCGCACACGGTCATGTGCGGGTAGAGCGCGTAGCTCTGGAAGACCATCGCGATGTCGCGGTCCTTCGGCGTCAGGTCGTTGACGATCCGGTCGCCGATGCGGATCTCGCCGTCGCTGATCTCCTCGAGGCCGGCGAGCATGCGCAGGGCCGTCGTCTTGCCGCAGCCCGACGGGCCGACGAGCACCATCAGCTCGCCGTCCCCGATCTCGAGGTCGAGGTCGTGCACGGCCTGCGTCCCGTCCGGGATAGACCTTGTCCACAGCGTCGTATGCGATCTCCGCCATGTGCGTATTAGTTTCGCACGATCAACGCCGCGTGCGGAGGGAGGCCTTCGCCCTCGTGGGTCGCGAGCACCGGCTCGCCCTCGGGGGCCGGGCGCGGCTCGGCGGTCGTGTTGACCGCGACCGTGTGCCTGTCCCGCTCGAACGCGACCACGCCCGGCTCGGCGTCGAGCAGGCGGAAGCCAGCGCCGAGCTCTCGCCGCAGCTCGATCAGCGAGCGGTAGAGGTTGAGCAGCGAGCCGGGGTCGGCCCGCTCGTCGGCGACGTTGCGAGCCTCGGGGTCGACCAGCGGCAGCCACGGCGTCCCGCTCGTAAAGCCGCCGTGCGCGTCCCACTGCATCGGGTGTCGCAACCGGTCGCGGTCCGGCGCGGTCGAAGGGCGGCTCGTGGCCGGGCCCGTTCGCGAGCCCGAGCTCGTCGCCCTGGTAGACGAAGGCAGTCCCCGGCAGTGTCAGCAGGAGCACCGCCGCGGCGCGCAGGTTCTCGGGTCCGACGCGGGTCGCGAGCCGGTCGAAGTCGTGATTCGACATCACCCAGGCCGCGCGCCGGAGCTCGGCGGCAGGCTCGATCGCCGCCCGCAGCCGCTCAGCGTCCCACGGCGAGAAGAGGAACTCGAAGGCGAAGACGAGGTCGAGCACCTCCAGCCAGCGGCTCGTACTCGCCGACCGGCCGGTAGAGCTCGCCCACGAGGAGGGCGTCGCCCGCGGCCTCGCGCAGCGCCCGCAGCGCCTCGATCGCCTCGGGCCGGTTGCCGGAATAGCGCATCTCCAGGCGCGCGGCCTCCGGATCCAGCGGCAGCGGGAACGGCCTGCTCGCGGGCGGGTCGTCGCGGAGCTGCTCGTCCTTCACGAGCCGGTCGATCGCGTCCAGGCGGAAGCCGTCGACGCCGCGGCCGAGCCAGAAGCGGACGACGTCCTGCATCGCCGCGACGACTTCCGGGTTGCGCCAGTTCGAGGTCCGGCTGCTCGGGATAGAACGAGTGCAGGTACCAGCGGCCGCTCACCTCGTCGCGACTCCACGCGGGCCCGCCGAAGGCCGAGACCCAGTTGTTCGGCGGCCCGTCGACCGGCGACCAGATGTACCGGTCGGGGTGCTCGCGGAACCAGGGGTGCTCGATCGAGGTGTGACACGGGACGAGGTCGAGCAGCACACGCAGCCCGCGCTCGTGGGCGGCCGCGACGAGCTCGTCGAAGTCGCCCATCGTCCCGAACTGCGGGTCGATGCCGGTGTAGTCGGAGACGTCGTAGCCGAAGTCCGCGAGCGGCGAGGGGTAGATCGGCGAGAGCCAGAGCGCGTCCACGCCGAGGTAGGCGAGGTGGTCGAGCCGCTGCGTGATCCCGCGCAGGTCGCCGACCCCGTCGCCGTCGGAGTCCTGGAACGACCGCGGGTAGATCTGGTAGACGACCGCGTCCTGCCACCACATCGAGCGCCCGAGGATAGACGCCCTCAGGGGTAAGATCGGGGACCCGTTCCCGCGTCTCGAGGAGGAGTCGTCCCGCGATGCCAACCGAGCCCGGAAAGATCCGCAACGTCGCCGTCACCGGACACCGCGGGACCGGGAAGACGTCGCTGGTGGAGGCGATGCTCTTCCAGGCCGGCGCGATCAACCGGCTCGGCACGCGTCGAGGCGGGCACGACCACCTCCGGACTGGGACGAGGACGAGCAGCGCCGCCAGATGTCGCTCGCCGTCGTCGCTCTGCCACCTCGAGTGGCAGGGCCGCAAGATCAACCTGATCGACACGCCCGGCGACGCGGGCTTCGCCGGCGACACCGATCGCCGCGCTGCGCGTCGTCGAGGGCGCGCTCGCTCGTGGCGAGCGCGGTGATGGGCGTCGAGGTGCAGACGAGCCGCGTCTGGAACCGCGCCGAGTCGCTCGACCTGCCGCGCGTCGTCTTCGTGAACATGCTCGACCGCGAGCGGGCCGACTTCTACCGCGCGCTCGAGCAGCTTCCGCTCCCAGCTCTCCGAGCGCTGCGTCGCCGTGCACCTGCCGATCGGCACCGAGCACGAGCTGACCGGGATCGTCGACCTGCTGCACATGACCGCCTACGGCAGCCCGGAGGGCGAGCGCGAGAGCGGGCCGATGGAGATCCCGGAGGAGCTGACACGACACGGTCGCAGCAGTACCGCACGCAGCTGCTCGACTCGGTGGTCGAGACCGACGAGGGCGCTGATGGAGCGCTACCTCGAGGGCGAGGAGCTCGGCACCGAGGAGGTCGCGCACGCGCTCAAGGACGCGGTCACGCGCGGCGAGCTCTTCCCGGTCGCCTGCGGGGTGGCCACGAAGAACCTCGGCACGACGGCGCTGCTCGACCTGCTCGTCGAGGGCGTTCCCTCGCCGGCGAAGCGCCTGCCTCGATCGACGTCGACGGCGCGGGCACGGCGGCCTTCGTCTTCAAGACCGTGGCCGACCCGTTCGCGGGCCGGATCAACCTCTTCCGCGTCCTCGCCGGCACGCTCGGCTCCGACGCGACGGTCGTCGAACACGCGCTCGCACGCGCAAGGAGCGGTCGGCGCGCTGCTCACGCTGCAGGGCAGCGACCACGAGCCGGCCGAAGGAGTTCGGCACCGGCGACATCGGCGCGGTCGCCAAGCTGAAGGAGACGACCACGGGCGACCTGCTGCTCGACGCCGGAGCGCCAGGTCGAGCCGCCGACGCTCGACTTCCCCGAGCCGGTGATGAGCTTCGCGGTCACGCCGAAGGCCAAGGGCGACGAGGAGAAGGTCGCCTCCTCGCTGCGCCGCCTCGCCGAGGAGGACCCGACGCTCGTCCTGCGGCGCGACCCGCAGACCGGCGACCAGCTGCTCTCCGGGATGAGCCAGATCCACGTCGAGGTCGCGGTCGACCGCCTGCGGAACCGCTTCAGCGTCGACGTCGAGCTCGCACCAGCCGCACGTGCCCGTACCTGGAGACGATCCGCAAGGAGTCGCGCGCGCGGCACCGCTACAAGAAGCAGACCGGCGGCCGCGGCCAGTTCGGCGACTGCGAGATCGTGCTCGAGCCGCTGCGCCGAGCGCGAGGGCTACGAGTTCGTGGACGAGATCGTCGGCGGCGTGATCCAGCAGGGCTTCCGGCCCGCGGTCGACAAGGGGCATCCAGGAGGCGATGCAGCACGGCGAGCTCGCCGGCGCGCCGGTGCAGGGCGTCCGCGTCCGGCCTCGTCGACGGCCAGCAGCACAACGTCGACTCCTCCGAGATGGCGTTCAAGATCGCCGGCTCGATGGCGTTCAAGGACGCCTACGCGAAGGCCGACCCGGTGCTGCTCGAGCCGATCATGGAGCTCGAGGTGAGCGTGCCCGACGACGCCGTCGGCGCGGTCAACGGCGACCTCAACTCACGGCGCGGCCGGCTGCAGGGGATGGAGCCGGTCGGCGGGATGACGTCGATCAAGGCCGAGGTGCCGATGGCGGAGATCCTCACGTACGCGCAGGCGCTGACCTCGCTGACCGGCGGGCGCGGCGACTACCACATGCATTTCCTGCGCTACGAAGAGGTTCCCACGCACATCGCGCAGAAGATCATCGACGAGACGAAGAAGGAGCTGGAAGAAGCCAAGGTCTGAGGACTCTTGGCTAAGCGTCCTCCGCGACATGCGCATCACGCGGCAGGCGGTCACCGCCGTGCGCACCTGTGGCGATCTGCGAGCGGTGCCTGCTTCGTCGGCGAGCGCTCGGTGCGGTATTCCGCCGACGGCGAGAACTTCGTCGACGTCTGCCCGCTCTGCCAGGACATCGCGCTCGAGCACGGCTGGGTGAAGGAGGGCAGCCCGACCACGCCCGTCGTCAACGACCGGCGGCGCAAGCGGCGCGGCCTCGTCGCCACGCTGCTGGGCGAGTCGCGCAGGCCACGGTCGAGCCGGTCGTGGACGAGCCGATCCTGCGCCGGCTGTCCGGAGCCCGAGCTGGCGATGGTCGAGGCGGCCGACCTCTTCAACGAGAGCGCCTTCCGCCGCACGATCGCCGGGATCGCCAAGAGCCTCGGCGCGCCGAAGGCGTCGATCGTGCCGCTTTCGGGACGAACAGCGAGGTCGTCCTCAGCGTCGCCTGGGACATCTCCTGGTACCAGTACCGCATCACCCCGGACTCGGCCCAGCCCGTGCGCCTGGCCGAGCGCGGGCCACGATCCGCGCGAGCTGGAGTCGATGTTCACGAGCTGGAACGCGAAGCTCACGCCGGACGGCCGCATCGCGCCGGATATCTCTCCGGTCTAGCGCCAGCCCAGGGCCGTCCCTACAATCCGAACCAGGATGATCTATTGCGTGATCCCGCGCGAGCTCGAGGACGAGCTCTACGACAAGATGGTCGAGTACTACAAGGACAACCCGAACGTGACCGTCATCGTCGACCGGCGCGAGGGCGAGGACCGGCGCAAGGGCCGCGTCTTCGGCGGCAAGCGCGAGATCAGAGACCGGCGCCGCGCCCGTGCCGCGGGCACGTTCCCCGGACACCGACACCCCTGAGTAGGATCGCCGCCGTGGCGACGGCGACCAAGACCTTCAAGAACTTCATCGGCGGCGAGTGGGTCGACGCTGCCTCCGGCGAGACCTTCGAGACGACGCAGCCCCGCGACCGGCGAGGTGCTCGGCGTCTTCCGCGAAGTCGGGCGCCGAGGACGTCGACCGCGCCGTCGAGGCGGCCAAGGCGGCCTACGAGGAGTGGCGGCTCGTCCCGGCGCCGCGCCGCGGCGAGATCCTCTTCCGCTTCGGCGCAGCTGCTCGCCGAGCGCAAGGACGAGGTCGCCGAGCTGATGGCGCGCGAGATGGGCAAGGTGCTGCCCGAGGCGGCCGGCGACGTCCAGGAAGCGATCGACATGAGCTACTACATGGGCGGCGAGGGCCGGCGCCTCTTCGGCCAGACCACGCCCAGCGAGCTGCGCGACAAGTTCAACATGAGCGTGCGCCAGCCGATCGGCGTGGTCGGCGTGATCACGCCCTGGAACTTCCCGATCGCGATCCCGTCCTGGAAGATCGCGCCCGCGCTCGTCTGCGGGAACACGATCGTCTTCAAGCCCGCCACCGACACGCCGCTGCTGGGCGAGCGCTTCGTCGAGCTGCTCGTCGAGGCGGGCGTTCCGGCCGGCGTGATCAACGTCGTGCACGGCGGCGGCGGCGAGGTCGGCGACCGGCTCGTGCGCCACCCGGACGTGCCGGTGATCACGCTCACCGGCTCGCGCGAGACCGGGGTCGCGGTGCTCGAGGCACGCGGCGCGAGAACCTCGAAGCACGTCCACCTCGAGCTCGGCGGCAAGAACGCGATCATCGTCCTCGACGACGCCGATCTCGACCTGGCCGTCGAGGGCATCGTCTGGTCGGCGTTCGGCACCTCCGGCCAGCGCTGCACCGCCGCCTCGCGCGTGATCGTGCAGGAGGGCGTCTACGAGGAGCTGCAGAAGCGGCTCGTCGGCGCCGCGGAGAAGCTGCGCCTCGGCCCGGGCTGGGAGGAGGGCGTCGACGTCGGCCCGGTGATCAACCGGCGCGCGCTCGAGAAGATCCACTCGTACACGGAGATCGGCGTGGACGAGGGCGCGAAGCTGCTCACCGGCGGCGAGGTCGCCGAGCGGCAACGGGCTCGGCGACGGGAGCTTCTACCGCCCGACCATCTTCGGCGACGTCGACCCGCAGATGCGCGTCGCCCAGGAGGAGATCTTCGGCCCGACGACGGCGCTGATCCGCGTGCAAGGACGTCGACGACGCGATCCGGGTCTCGAACGGGATCGAGTTCGGCCTCTCGTCGTCGATCTTCACGCGTGACGTGAACACCGCCTTCCGCGCGATGCGCGACCTCGAGGCCGGGATCACGTACATCAACGCCGGCACGATCGGCGCCGAGGTGCACCTGCCCTTCGGCGGGGTGAAGGGCACCGGCAACGGCCACCGCGAGGCGGGCCAGGCCGCGCTCGACGTCTTCACCGAGTGGAAGTCGATCTACGTCGACTACTCGGGCAAGCTGCAGACGCGCCCAGATCGACACCGGCGAGTAGCGCGCTCTCTGAACCGGAAACTGGTCGTCTTCGTTCCCCGCGAGGCGCTCGACCCGCTGCGCGAGGCGCTCGTTCGCCGCCGGCGCCGGCCGGATCGGCGACTACGAGCGGTGCTCCTGGTACACGGAGGGGACGGGCACGTTCCTCGGGGGCGCGGGCTCGATCGCCGAGCGTCGGACAGCCCGGGCCGCGAGCAGCGCGTTGCCGAGCTGCGGCTGGAGACCGTCTACCCGGAAGAGCGCGAGGCCGAGGTCGTCGCCGCGCTGCGCGAGGCGCACCCGTACGAGGAGCCGGCGTTCGACCTCTACCCGCTCGCGTGAAGGCGCGGCTCCGACCGACGGCGGCTCGCGCGGGAACCCGGGGCCGGCGGCCTACGGCTACGTGCTCGAGGCCGAGGACGGGACCGTGCTCGACGCGCGCGGCGAGGCGATCGGCAAGGCCACGAACAACGTCGCCGAGTACCGCGGCCTGCTCGCGGGGCTGGAGTCGGCCATCGAACGCGGCGTCGACGAGGTCGAGGTCGTCTCGGACTCGGAGCTGCTCGTCAACCAGATGCGCGGCGAGTACAAGGTCAAGAACGAGACGCTGCGCGAGCTCGTCGACGACGCGGAGGCACTCGCCCGCCGGCTGAAGCGCGTCACCTACACCGCAGTGCGCCGCGAGCACAACGAGCTGGCCGACCGGCTCGTCAACGAAGCGCTCGATCAAGGCTCCTGAACCCGCGGCTATACTTTTCGCGTCCCGCGGATGTAGCTCAGTTGGCTAGAGCGTCTGCTTGCCATGCAGAAGGTCGTGGGTTCGAGTCCCATCATCTTTCGCTTCTACCGCGATTCCGCTGTACACGGCGTGACCGTGCTTTCCGAACGCGTGCCGACTCGATTTCGCAGGGGGCTGCGTGCGAGCGGCGGCGAGCTTTGAGGAGCCCGCCGCCGATTCTGCTTCTTCCCCCTCTAGTTGTTCATGCGCGCTTTTGGCTTCGGCTTCAGTTCAGGAGTCGAAAGTCGCCCAGCGGGGATCGAAGGCCGCGCCCGCGACGTCGCCGCGCGGTGCACCAGTCGACACTGCTCGCAGGCGGTGAGCACGCTCCTCGGCGGACGCACCGCCCTCCCGGTAGGCGCGTAATGGATCGCGCTCGCGATTCGTTCCGCGAGCGCCTGCCCTCGCGGCCAGCCATTCGGCCGGCGGCAACGTGAAGTTGTTCGTCGGCTGCCAGGAGAAGCCGAGGCGACCGGCTGGCGCGCCCTGCGGGTGACTCCCTGGCGTAGTGCCGCACCGCGTAGAACCTGCTCGGAGATCAGATGGAGCATCTGCTCGAGCGGGATCATGGATCCAGCCGTGCCCGCAGCAGAACGGAGGCGTGAAGGGATCCGGGCCAGAGCGCGGGCCAGGTGGTGGCTACCGATGAGCGGCATAAACGTGCCGCGAATGAACGTCTGCACGTCCGACAGCGATCATGGGCCGCTCTCGACGAGGTTGTTCAGGGTGCTCCATGCACTGCGTACAGGTGCTCGGTGCGCTCGTGGCGAGAGCTTCCGGCAACGCCCCAGAATCGCGCGTCGGGGTAAGTCTCCTTCGTCAGGATCTTGATCGCGGGCGCGACGGCCTCCCAGAACTCGGTGTCTCCGAGCCAGCGCTTCCAGCTCTGTCGTCCTTGTAGCCAGCCACGTCGGGGATGTTCCGGTGCGTGTAGGCGATTCCGATCGTCGACGATGCCCTGTAGGGGTGCCAACGTGCCGCCGCCGTCAGAGGCCGCGGAGGAGCTTCGCGCATCGCGGCACGCGAAGTACGGTTGCTCATCGCGCCGTGTCGAACGGTCGAACTCATTTAGCAGCCAGGTCTCACCCAAGGTCGGGCCGGTATCCCGCTGCGGCCATTCGCCTCCGGAACTCCACGCCGCGCGCGCCGAACCACGTCCGCCCGGCGCAGGCGTGCACCCAGTGATCCCAGCCCGTGAGCGTGCCGAGCGTCATCTCGGCGACCGGGTGGATTTGCGGTCCGAGCGCCCGGACCAGATCGTCCCGCGCGCCGCGGAGCAGCGTATGGTCAGCGGACTGCGGCGGGATCGAGACGTAGTAGTCGGCGCAGAGCGAGGGATCGGCGGCAAGCGCCTCCGACAGAAGGAGCCAGTCGTTCGCCGGTCCAGAAGACGGCCTCGGCATGAAGCCGACACCACGGCGGGAGATCATCGGCATGCGCTCAGCGCGTCCGCGCGCGCTTGCTCGAGGGCTGCTACTGCCGAGGGCAGCACTGCCGCGCCAGGGCAGCCTGCGTCGAGCGCGACGCGAGCCGTCGTCGGCGACGCAGGCAGGGATCCTCGGTCGTCGGCAGTCAGTCGTCGGCGGTCGCCGGGATCGCGACCGCGAACAGTGAAACGAGCAGCAATGCGCTAAGAATGAAGCTGCGACGGTCCCTTGCCTCCCGAGTTGACCATCTCTTGGGACCGAGCGTCCATCTCTGGCGTAACACGCCCATAACACGTCCGTACCGATTATGCAACAACTGCCACGTAGCCTCAATTTGACTTGCTGAGTCCGGTCAGCCGGCTCGTTCTAGGTGTCGTCGCCGAACTCGCGCTCACGGACAGTCCGGACAGCGCCAAAAAGAGAGCGGTACCCTGAAGCGATGGCTGCCGCCACAGGCGGACTCTCGAAGGCGACCTCGACCGCCTCTACCAGCTGCCGCTGAACGCAGTTCACAGCGGCCCGAGATGAGCTGCACTGCCAAACAGCGTGCGCGCAAGGCGAGCGGAGCGGGCGCAGGAGATCAAGGCCTTGCGTAAGCCGACAGCGGCCGTCTGGCTCGTGAACCAACTGCGCGCGAGCGACCGCTCGACGTGCAGAGGCTCCTCAAGGCAGGCGAGTCACTAACCAAGAGTCAGGCGAAGGTCGCTGCTGGCAAGTCGTCACCGTTTCCCGCGGCACGATCGGGATGAGCACCACGCGCTCGGAGCAACTTGCGAAGTCGGCACGCCAGATCGCTGACCGCGCGGGTATTGGCTCGCCCGCCGTTGGAAAGGCAACGGAGACATTGGCGGAGCGGCGTCGCTGACCGCAGAGGGGCGTGACCTTCTAAAGCGCAGGGCGACTTAGCGAAAGAGCTCCAGCCGCCTGGCTTCGAGGTTCTGACAGGCCTGGAAGGTCCTGGACGACAGGTCACTTCAGCGAAGCCGAAGCCGGCGCGCAGCGACGACCGGGCTGGAGAAACGACGGGCACTGAAGCAGGCGCAGGAACGTCTCCGTCAGCTGCGCGCCGAAGAACGCGAGGCTCGCCAGTGCGGCGCGGCCGCAGCACGGGATGCCGAGCGAGCCGAGGCGGGAGGCGGAGGCAGCGCGCAGTCGAGCCCGCCGATGCTCAAGGCGAGGCGCGGGCGATCTCCGGATCATCGTGCAAGGCTGCGGAAGCCGACCCTGACCGACTCGGGTAGTCGGCAACTCGCTGCCGCAGACGAACGACAACGACTTCGCCCTGGCTGGTGCAGCCGACCGCTGAACGGAAGTCTCACGGCCCCCGCCTCTTCGGGTTGACTGGCTCGCCGGCCCTGCCTCGATTCCTACACTTGGTCGTTGGCGTGCCCGAGGCGTTTGACGGCAAGCACCCGGGTCTTCCGCCAGAGACCTCTCCCCGGCTGTCCGCCTCGGGCGCGTCTCTTGCCCGCTGAGCTCGCGCTTGAGCTCCCGACTACCGCCTCAGGTACGTCAGCACGGCGAGCACGCGGCGATTGTCCTCGGGCGCCTCGTTGATCCCGAGCTTCGCGAAGGCGCCGCGGATGTGGCGTCTCGACCGTCTTCGGGCTGAGCCAGAGCGTCTGGCAGATGCCCTGGTTCGAGCGGCCCTCGGCCATGAGGGCGAGGATCTCCCGCTCGCGCGGCGTGAGCTCCGCGAGCGGGATCGACCCGTCGGCGTCGCGCGAGCAGCTCGTCGACGACCGCCCTGTCGACGACGCACTCACCCGCTGCGACCCGCTCGCACCGCGTCGAGCAGTTGCTCGACGCGGCCGACGCGTTCCTTCATCAGGTAGCCGACCCGTTCGGGCTTGCTCCTCGACGAGTCGCAGCGCGTACTCGGGCTCGAGGTGTTGCGAGAGGACGAGCGACGGCCGTCTCGGGGTAGCGCGAGCGGATCTCGCCGGCCGCGCGCAGCCCTTCGTCGGTGTGCGTCGGCGGCATGCGGATGTCGACGCAGCGCGACGTCCGGGCGCCAGGTCGCGGACGCTCGCGAGCAGCGCATCGGCGTCGCCGACCTGGTCGACGACCTCGACGCCGTGCTCGTCGTGAGCAGGCGCGCGAGCCCCTCGCGGATGAGCGGCGCGTCGTCGGCGATCACGACCCGCATGGGATCTCGGCGCGGATGGTCGTGCCCGTGCCCGGGCTCGCTGTCGACCGTCGAGCGTCGCGTCGAGCGCCTCGAGTCGGTCGCGGAGGCCGGCCAGGCCCGAGCCGGCGCGTGACGCGGGCGCCGCCGACGTCCGTCGTCTGCCACCGCGACGCTGAAGCGTCGCCGGTTCCCGCTCGAGTAGCACCGATGCCTCGGTCGCCGAGGCGTGCTTCGACGACGTTCGTGAGCGCTTCCGAGACGACGAAGTAGGCGGCGAGCTCGACCGGATCCGGCAGACGCTCCCGCACCGTGCCGTCGCACCGTCACCGGCAACGGCGTTCGTCGTGCGAGCGCCTCGACGGCCGCCTCGAGACCCTCGTCCCTGAGCAGCGTCGGGTGGATTCCTCGGGCGAGCTCGCGCAGCTCGGCGATCGCCTCCTCGACCTCGTCCTGTGCGCGCGACGAGCGCTCCGCTGCGGCCGCGTCGGCGCGGGATGCTTCGAGGCCGAGCGCGAGCGACAGCGTGACGAGCCGCTGCTGCGCGCCGTCGTGGAGGTTGCGCTCGATCCGCCGCCGCTCGGCGTCGGTCGCGGCGACGATCCGGCCGCGCGACGCCCGCACCTCCGCGAGCTGAGCACGCACCTCGGCCGCCAGACGCTCGTTCTCGAGCACGAGCCCGGCGGTCGCGCGGACCGACTCGACGAGCGCCGGCTCGTCGAGCAACGCCGGATCGTGAACGAGCGCGGCGACCTCCTCGCCGCCTGCGGTCACCGGCGTGACGGCACGGTCCGCGCCTGTCGGGCAGCTCGACCGGCCGCCCGGTCGCGTCGACGTAGCGGCCGTCGTCGAGCCGGTACGCAACCTCGAGCGTCGGGTCGCCGAGCGCCTGCGCGAGCCGCTCGCGCATGCGCCGCCAGCCCCTCGTCCGCAGTTCGACGACGAGCTCGGACAGCCTCTGGCCGCCGCAGGCCGCGACCACACGATCCCCGCGACGACGCCCGAGCGGGACTAGAGACGGCGATCGCTCGACGATCGTCTCGAGCGTCGACGCTGCACTGAGTCGGTCGCAACCGCCCAACCAAGGCAGACGACGGCGCTCGACGCGGTGATGGCCGCCGCGACGAGCAGCGGTCCCTGCGCGCGTCGTGCCGGCCCACGCAGGACGCGCAATCGCCGCACCACGAGGACCAGCACGACCAGGGCGACGACGATCCCGGCGATCTCCTGCGCTCGATCGACGGCGTGCGCGACGGTCTCGTTGCGGCGCGAGACCGAGGCACGTCGCGCGTGTCGGATCGCACGAACGCGCCGACGAGCTGACCGCCGAGCGTCGCTACGTACGCGCCGGCGATCGCGATCTGGGCAACCCGCGACCACGGACGCCCGTCCGGAAACGTCGAGCACGAGGCTGAACGAGCAGCGCCGCCCACAGACCCGCGAGCAGGAAGCCGAGCGTCCACAAGCGCATTCGAGGCGCGCCCACTACGAGATCTGCGCCCAGGACTGCGAAGCTCGCCGTAGCGAGCAGCCATCCTCGCTCGACGCCAGCGCGGCCGCTCGCGCACCGACGAGCGACGCCGCCACCAGGGCCCACGAAAGCGCGGAGGTCCGCGGCGACCCGCGTCCCGGAGACGTGACTCGTTGAGGCCGAGCCGACCGACTGCGAGGCCCGCAGCGACGACGACCGGCAGGAGAGAGCACCGGGTCGCGCTCTGACGTTCTGGCTCGGCGATGCCTGTGACGAGCCGGTCGACGCCATCACTTCAGGAGCGCGGCGAACGCCGCCGCCGACAGCTTCGACTTCGGGATGAAGCCGCGCGCCCCGCAGGCCTCGACCCGCCGTCCGTAGTCGTCCGCCTCGCGCGACGAGATGAGCACGACCGCGGGCCCGTCCGCGGCCGCGAGTGCCGTCGCGACCGCGAAGCCGTCGCGGTCGGGGAGCTGCACGTCGAGGAGCACGGCGTCAGGCGCATCGGCTGCGACCGCGTGCGAGGGCTTCCGCACGCGTCCGCCGCCTCGCCGGAGACGACGTAGCCCGGCGCGCTCAAGCAGCTCCCGCGCGACAGCGCGAAACGGCTCGTGGTCGTCGACGATCAAGACGCGCTGTGCCCACACGTGCAATCGTCGCACACGCTGTCTCCTGAAACTTCCCAGGGTTTTCCCTGAATCCGGCGGATTCGCTGGAATCTCGGGCGTTGCGGTGTGGATGATGAACGGCGTGAGCTCCTGGTCTGGCGCCTGCACGCACGCCGGCGTATCGGCGAATCCGCCTGGCGTCGTCGTCGCGGCGTCCGTTGTCGCGGCGATCGTGGTTCCGCCCGCTCGCAACGCATCGCTCCAACGAGAAGGTGAGTGTCCGAGGGAGACCCGAACCCGCGCCCGCGCTGCCGGAAGGCGGCAAGGTGGTCGCTCGGATTCGCGTCGGGCGCGGCCGTGCCGCTCGGCTGAGGGAGGCGGGCCGTTGGCCGTCGGTGAGGGCGCTGTCTGGGCGATGAGCGACTCCCAGGCGACGCTCATGCGGATCGACCCGGCGCGGAACGCAGTCGTCGCGAGAATCAAGGTCTATCCCCCGGAAGCGGTCGCCGCCGGCGACGGCGGCGTCTGGCTCTCCAATCCGTCCGACGACACAGTCACTCGCATCGATCCGGCAACGAACAAGGTCACCGCGACCATCCATGTCGGCCCGCAGTCCAGAGGGCATCGCCGTCTCGCCGGGCGCCGTCTGGGTCGCAAACGCGGGCGGCCCGAGCGCTCTCACGGATCGATCCCGCGACGAATCGAGTCGTGGCGACGATCCGCGTGGACCGAAGCGCGCCTGTTGCGCGGAGCACATGAGCGTGATCGCGTCGCCCCGCGCCGTCTGGGTGGCGCTGTCGCACGGGAAAAGCATCGTGCGCAGTCGATCCGGCGACGAACAGCGTGGTCGCGACCGCGAGCGCTCGACGTATCCGCCGTGCGGGTTCCTCGCCGCCGACAGCGACCGGCGTCTGGTCGGCTGGCGCTGCGGCGCCGACGTGGTCGCGCGGAGTCGACTCTCGCACGAACGAAGCTCACGGCCGAGCTGGCCGAGGTGGATCCGGTGGGCCTCGAGGTCGCCTTCGGCTCCGTCTGGGTCGCCGATCGCAGGCACCGGGAACGTCGATCAGATCGACCCGCGCACGGGCCGGCTCGTGGCGAGGCTGCACGTCAGTCGGCCTCGATCGTCCGGCTCGGCGCCGGCTTCGGCTCGGTCTGGGTCAACGACGACTTCGGCCGCGTGCTTCGGATCAAGCCGCAGCGCTGACTTCATTCGGCACTCAGGGCTTTCCCTCGACCTGAGCTCACCCCAGGGTGATCCCCGAAGTCCGGGGCTCCTACCGGTGCTTCGATCGTCGCGTGTCACACCACCGGAACGATCGAAGAGGAGGAGTCATGGCAGCATGATCGGGACGACGATCGTGGAGTTGCCGCGCTTGCCTGCGCCGCCGGAGCGATCGCAGGCCGCACGAACGGCGACGTCGGACGCCAGGCGGCCTCCGCGGCCGCCGGAGCTCCAGTCGTTGTCGCGGATCCGGCCATCGTTCGTCTCGGCGGGTCGGCCTCGGTGACCGTGCGCGGGCTCACCGGCCGGCGGCCCGAGGTCGCGCCTCGCCGGCGCCACGACGCCGGCTGGCGCCCCGCTCGGATGGAGGCCGCTTCGCCTCGCGGGCAAGGTCTGGCGCGGAAGCCTGCCGACGCCGGCTCTTCGCGGCAGCTACCCGATCGAGGTGCGGGCCGGCGCCGGGCGACCAGTCGCGCGGTCGGCGAACGGATGCTCCGTGTCTTCGCAGCGGGGACGCTTTCCCTGCTCGTTCGCCACGCCCGAAGGCGTCGCGAAATGGTGGGTGCGCACCGCTACGAGCCATGCACGGTTGGTGGGCGCTCAGACGCTGGCCCCGGCCAGCTTCGACCTGCGCGATCAGCGGCTTCACCAACTGCTCGTGGTCGCCTACGCTCGCCGGTCGGACACCCAGGCGTCGACGACCGCCCGGCATGTTCGTCACTGCCGTTCGCAACGGCTTCGACGCGCCGCTGGTGCCTGCTCGAAGCGACGTTGCAGCCCTGAGTGCACTGCTCGAGCGGGTTTTTCGTGCCCGGCGGAAATCGCTCCCGCGAGGGATGGGGCACCCCGGCCGCGACGGCCGATTACTTCACGGAACACCGAAGGGCGGTGCGGCCCCGCTGAGTTAGCGCCATTTCGGAGGAGTTGCGGCGTGGAGCCGAGCACCACCCAAACCAGAACTCCAGGCCGATCCCCTCCCCGACCACGCGAAGGGAGGTGAACTTGTGCTGAAGCTCTTCGTCTTCACGCAGGCGTTTGCCGCTCGAGGGCGGACACTCTTCGCCGACACGAGGAGGGCCAGACGATGGCCGAGTACGGCGTCGTCCTCGCCGTGGTCACACTCGCGGTGGTCGCGTCACTCACCCTGTTGGCGGACAACCCTCCGCGCTGCGTTCGAGAGCATCGCCGGCATGTCTCCCCGGATGATCCACGACCTGTACACGAGCCTCGACTCGCCGGCGAGAGCAGCGGGCGATTTGGTGGAGCGCGGCCGCCACGGCGGCCGCGCTCTGGCTCTCGACCGCGTGGGCCGGACCCGCGCTTCCTGCTGGTCGTTCCGCTGGTGGCCGCCGGCTTCTGGTTCTACCGCCGCCGTCACCGCGACGACCAGCCCGCGGACGACCCCGACTGGGACCTTTAGAGCCGCGTTAGGCGCCGCAGCGAGCGTGGCCGGCCAGGCCGGCGAGAGCGAGCAGGAGCCCGATCCCGAGCCAAGGCCGCGCGTTGCGGTTGTCGCCGCCCTGCTGAAGCCACGCGACGAAGAGGCAGAGGCCGCCGGCGCCGGCCGGCAAAGCCCGAACGCCGACTGCCGAATGGTCTTCGCTGGACGCCATCGAGAGCGCCACCAGTCCGAGCGGCACGATCAGCAGCAACCGGAGCGACGGCGCGCCGCAGTGCCAGCCTGAAGCCGACGAGCGCCCAGACCCAGAACCAGGCGCAGCCAACGAGATGGTCGAGCCGGGCCGCCATCGCGCCGAAAGATGCCGCCGAAGCGCGACGCTACGATGACCCGCCGCGGCGCCGTGGCCGAGTGGTTAGGCAGAGGCCTGCAAAGCCTCGCACACCAGTTCGATTCTGGTCGGCGCCTCTACCCCACGCGGGAGCGTTGACTCCCGGTGCGATGAGTGAGATTCTCGTGCTGCGCCTCGACCTGCTGAGCTTCGGATGCCGCCGGGGTTCTGCGGCCTCCTCCGCCACTCCGTCACGAAGGCCAAGACGTGAGAGCTGGCGGACGGCTAGCCGTCCGTCCGAGCCGACGAAGTCAGAGGAGGGATTGCAATGGCCGTCGTGGGAGCAGGCGTGATCGGGACCGGGCAAGCCCGGCATCTCGGACGTCACGTTGAGGGAGGCCGGACCTCACTGTTCAGCGTCCATCCGTCTCGAACCGGGCGTCGACTTCGGCCTGCACATCTACGACCAGAACGGGGAGCCTCGTGGCCTGGGACGAGAGCCCCGCCGCGGATGCATACGGCATGGTCACGCCGCTCATCACCGGCCCGTTTCTGAATCGTGGTGAATGGCGGTCTCAGGGATGTCGACGTATCGGGTCGAGGTGTTCGCCTGAGCGATCAGCCGTCGGCGAAGTCGTCCAGCAGCATGTGCACCTCGCCGACGCGCTCGAAGCCGAGGCGCTCCAGGATCGGCCGGGATCATCGAGCCGCCCTGGGTGATCAGGGCCGGCGTGCCTGAGCCCGACGGCGTCGTCCCAGCGGCCCGGATCAGCGCTCGGTAGGCGCCTCGGCCGCGGGCTCGCTCCGCGGTCGCGCCGCCGTAGAGCAGCAGCCGTGCTCGGTCGGCGACGCCGTGCCGGTGCAGACGATCTCGCCGTCGAGCCAGACCGCGTGCCGCAGGGTCTCGCTCTCGCGGAAGAGCGGTGCAGGAGGCGTCCTCGCCTCGGCGATTTCCGCCGGCGCTCGAGCCGAACGCTTCCCACTGACCTCGCAGGCGGCCTCGAGCTCCTCGATCGTCTCGACTCCGGCGCGCGGTGAAGCCTGGCCGCATCGCCGGCGGCTCGGAGGTCAGCACGAGAGCGACCGCGTAGGGGTCCTTGTCGGGCCGCACGCCGCGGGCGAGCAGCGCGTCGACCAGGCCGGGCGGGCGCCGACGAGCCGACCTCCCACTGCGTCTGCGTCCGCCCGCGCTCGCGCAGGTGGCCGCGGACCTCCTCGAGCACGTCGTCGAGCTCGTCAAGCGGGAAGCGCTGCCGCTGGACGGTGTTCCAGGTCGAGCCCGGGCCCGAGGCAGAGCGTGTAGCGCAGGCGTCTCGATCCGCTTCCTCGGACCCGGGGCCCGATGCGGGCCGAAGCAGTTGGGGTACTCGGCGACCTCGCGCAGCATCAGATCGGCACCCGGTCCGGGAGCTGGTGTAGGCGCAGAGCGCGAGCGTCAGTGCCCAGGGCGGCCGCGTCCTCCCCGATCGCGGCCAGGGCCACTGCCCAGACCGCGTACCACGGGAGTAGCCACGGCGTGCCGACGAGCAGGAGCCCCGGAGGTGAGGCCGAGTCGGCCGCGTCCCGCGCGCGCGAGCTGCGCGCTAGCCAGGAAGCGCGATTGCGAGGGGCAAGAGCGCAAGCCAGCCGGGGAGGCCGATGCTGTGCCTCGAGCCGGGACGGGAAGGCTCCAGCCGGCGTGGCGTTGCGCGACCGGGACGACTGCGGTCAGCCACCTGGTTCCGAACGCAGCGGAAGGCGGCCGTGGCAAATCACTGACGCCGCCACGAGGAAGCCGGCGACCGCCGCCCGCGCTCGTGGCCCGCGCAGCAGGCTCAGCGGCAGGAGCGCGAGCGCCAGACCCACTTCACACCCGCTGCGAGCGCCCAGCTCGAGCGCCGGACAGGCGCGGGTGCCGAAGCGGCAAGCGCCAGCGCCCCGAGCACGAGCACCTGTCATCCAGACGTCGTTGTGTGACCGCTCGCCCGCGAAGTCGATTGCCAGGAGAGCGGGTTCCAGCGCCGACGAAGGCGACGCCGAACGCCGGGAATGGCGCGACGAGCGCCGCGATCGCGACCAGCGCGAGCATGGCCGGTCGCGGCCGCAAGGCGGTACGCCAAGGCGGCGGTCCTCGCCCGAGCCCCCGCCTCTCGCCTGCGCGAGGCCGGCCGAGGCGCCGGTGAACACCGGGCCGTAGACGCTCGTCGACGTCCGCCACGCGGGCGCCATCGCTCGTGTCGCCGGGTCGGCCGGGAAGCGCGAGGGACGGGGCCACCAGCGTACGGGTTCGCGTCGTGCCCCGGTCGCGAGCCGCCCGTAGTCCCAGCAGGGGCATAGGCGTCCTGCGAGAGCAGGAGCGGCCCGGCCAGCGGGACGAGCTGGATCGCGATCGCCAGCGCGCAAGCCGCGGCCAGGCGGACCGCCGCGCACGGCGCAGCAGCAGCAGCGCGCAGCCACGTAGGCGGCGAACGCCCAGCCCGCCGCGGCAAGGAAGACCACCGGAGGGGACGTCGCTCTGGCCGGGGGCGCCGGCCCGCAACGGCTGAGCGCCGCGGGCCAGGACGCGGCCGCCGCGGGGCACCGGGCGACCAGCCCGGCGACGCCGCAGCGCCCAGGATCCCAGCCGCCCTCACGCCGCGAGATGATGAACTAGCCGACCAGCGTCCCTCAGCCAGATTCCCGCCTGTAACGCAGTTGTCACGAGGGGCCGAAGCGTGCCAGGTACTCTGGCGACCTTGCGCAGCATGCTTTTGACGCTACCGGCTGTGACGAAGCTGTTACACGCGCTGTCATGGCCCGTTGCGCGTGGGTCGGAGTGATTGGCGCCCCAGTGAAAGCCGATCGTCATTGCCCCGATCGTCGCAGCCGCCGCCGTGGTCGTAGCCGCCGGGTGGTCGTCCAGGGAAGCCGCATGCCGCTGCACGCCGCCGCGCCCTGGCTCGTGATCTCCAGCACCCGGGCCGGCGACGAGTACATCGATCGGTGACGGCCAGGCCTACCGATGCGGCCGGACGGTTCGCGTCTCACGGGACTCCCGGCACACGAGAGCCCGCTCAGCCCGATCGACGTCCTCCCGGACGGCCGGCTGATCGCCTACTACAACTCCAACACGGACGCTCTCTACGTCTCGCGCGCCGACGGCTCCGGCCGGCGGCGCGTGCAGGCTTTCGAGCAGCGGGCTGAGCTACAGCTCACTGTTCTCCCCGGACGGCTCGACCTGGCGATCGTGCGCAGCGCACGAGGATGACCATCCGCACCTGGTCGTGGTCGGCGCCGACGGGCGCAACCCGCGAAGTCTCGGCCGCGCCGGCCCGCCGGACTGGTCCCCGAACGGCGAGTTGCTGGCCTTCCATACTGGCCACGGCTGCGTCGTCACAACGGCGCGGTTCACGTCCGAGCAGGGGAGGATCCCCGGGCCCTGCGGCGTCCCGGAGTTCTCGCCGGACGGCGCTTCACTCGCTTCGAGACGGGAGCCACCGTGCGGTCGCGAACACGCCGCTGCCCGGCGGCTCGCGGCGCTCGCGCATGAGCGGCGACTCTGCCCGGAAAGTGCGACGGCCCTGCCTGGTCGCCCGACGGCCGCTGATCGCCCTCACGCCAACCCGGGCTGCCTGACCGTGAGTCGCCCAAAGCGCAACGCGCGCGCGCAAGGAGCTCGGCGTGTGGATCGTCCACCCCGGACGGCTCTGGTCGCCGGCGCGTAGGCCCGTTGGACGAGGACGAAAGGCGTGCTCTACTCGTGGTCTCCCGACGGCGCCCGCCTTGCGGTCGCCGCCGGCTCGCGGCTCCTGGTCGCGTCGCCCACGGGCCGGACGAGGCACATCGGCCCGCAGCTCGTGTCCGATACGTACGCGTCCCCGCTCTGGTCCGCCGACGGCACTCGCCTGACCGTTGCGGCGCACACGGTAACGATCCGGCCCAGATCTGGAGCATCCGCGCCGACGGCACCGGTCTTCGCCGCCTGACGAGCAACGGCGTCAACGACGTGGTCGGGGTCGTCAACAGCGCCCCCAGCGCATCGCCCGTGGCGCCGCTTCGAGCCGAGCGAGCACGTGCTCGGCCCGCGGCTGCTCGCGACGGAGAAGCCGATCGGCAGCCTCGCCGCGGACGGCGCGTCGGTCGCGTACATCGCGGACTCGACCGAGACCGACTGTGAGCACGTCTCGGTGTGGACGCCGAGCAGAGCGCGGATCCAGCGCGTCTCGTACCGGCTGCCCGCAGTGCACCGTGTGACGACGACTACACCGACGACGTCAGACGTCTACGAACTGGCGCTGGCCGGCTCGATGGTCGGCTGGTCGACCAATCTCGGCTGCGGCAACAGCGGCTGCGGCGTGGACGTCCACAGCGCACGTCTGCCGGACGCGAACTCCGGTCGAGATCGACTTCGACGACGGCACGGACTACGGCAACGAGTTCCTGCGGCCATTCGACCCGGTCGGCCGTGGCCGCGTCTTCGCGGTCGAGTCCGCACGTGCGCGTTGCGGGCACCGGACGGCAACGGTGCGGAGGTGCCAGCTGCCGGGAGACGGGGACGCGGACGGCGTCGACGGCGGCCGCCTCGCGCTTCCCGGCGAGGCCAGGAGTTGATCGTCGACGACCACCTGCCAGGTCGTGGGCCGGGTGGCACTCGACGCCAAGCGGCTGCAGGCCGTGCGTTGGACGGTCGCGGCTGGTCGCGGCCGGAGGGACTCGCTGAGGTCTACGACACGAACGGCGGCGGCCTGCTCGAGCAGCGCCCGCTCCAGCCCGGAACGGTTCTCGACGGCTCGGCGGGCGGCGTGGTCGTGCTCCGACATGGCGCGGTCGTGACCGCGCTCCGCCTCGACGACGGGCGAGAGGTCACGTTCACACGTGCCTGCGGGCCCGTGCGGGCCGCGATCGGGGGCGCCGGGCTCTACTACTCGTACCCGCACTTCCGAGCGCGAAGGGCGTCTCGCGCTCGTGCCGCGCAAGGCGCTCGAGCGGCGGCTCGCGAGCGGGAGGTCGTACCCGCTGCGGTGCCTTGCTCCGCGAAGACATTCAAGACCGGACTCAGGCGCCGGCCGTTGTGGCCGCGGGCGACCTCGACGGGGACGGTCGGACCGACCTGGTCACCGGGAACGAGGGTGGACGCTCGATCTCCGTGCTGAGGCCCGGCCTTCCGAAGCCCGGCAGGACTACCGCGCTCGGAGCGTACCCCTCATCGCTGGCGCTCTCCTCCGACCTCGACCGCGACGGCCACCTCGACGTGGCGGTCACGCTCGGGGGCCTGGGCGCGATCGCAATCTGCGCAACCGAGGCGACGGGTCGCTCGCGCCGCCCGGCGCTATCGAGCGGGCCGGTCGCCGGGATGCGCTGGCCGTGGAGACCTCGATGGCGACGGCGCACCCGACCTCGTCACGGCGAACACACTCGACGACACCGTCTCGATCCTCCTGAACCGCGGCGACGGGATCTTGCGCCGGCGACATCAGCGCGCCGCCGGCTCGGCCTCGTCCCTTGCGATCGCCGACGTGACCGGCAACGGTGCAGCGCGGATGTCCTCGTGGGCCACGACGGCGAGGCCGGCGTCACGGTTCTCGAGGGCGCTGGCGACGGCACGTTCCCTCGGGCGCAGTCCTTCGCCCTTCCCGACGACACGGCGGCGGTCCTCGGGTCGCGGACCTCGACGGGAAGGGCCGTCCGGACCTGATTCTCGAAGGCTGCACGCCGGCCGTGATGCTCGCGCGCACCGGCGGAGGCCTTCCTCGAAGCCCCGAGAGCTTCCCGGCTGACGATGGGGGATGTGGCTCGCCGGAAGGCGCCGACCGGAGACGTCAACGGCGACGGCAGGATCGACGTCGTGACCGCCGCGTCGTCCTACGGACTCCCGTTGCGCCTCGCCGTCTCACCTCAACCGCGGGGAGGCCGGTTCGAGCCTGCCGGCGGCCTACGACGCTTCCAGCTGCGGATGGCTAGCACGCGTCCGGAGCCGCTGCCCCGGTCCGGGACTTCTGAACGGCGACGGGCGCGGAGCTCGCGGCTCCCCGTGCTCAGCCCGAGCGCGGCTGCGCGGCGCCGACGAACACGCTCGGCGCGTCTGCCACGTGCGCGACCTCCGCGGTCAGCTCGGTGGCCGCAGCTGCCCGCCGCTCGCTCGAGCCGCGCCGGGTGCCGCATCGTGGTCACAGTCCACCGCGTGCGCGCAGGCCGCGTGGGCCGGGGACGCGTCGTCACCGCCGTACCGCGCTTCGGGGCGTTCTGGCCGAACGGGCCCGAGGTCGACCTGCCGTCGCTCAGCGGCCAGCGGTCGGCCCGGACTCGACTCGTGCCGGGCAGCTCCAGAACTCGACCTTTGCCGTCCTGGCCGCGCGGCTTGCACGAGTGCCGCGAGAGGTCGAGCGTGCCGCCGAGCACACGCCCTTCTCGCAGGCGCGCCACGCGCCGGTCGTGCCCGCCGGGCGCGGGGCGGTCGTGCAGTGGGCCGACCAGGTCGGCGCGCGATGGAGGACGCGTCGTGGTCTCTGCACAACCACGAGGACGGCTGCCAGCGAGCATTGCCATCAGCCAGATTCGAAGCATTTCGCTCACCTCGTTGCCGGCCGCAGAGTCGTCGCTTTTGCCGGCGATTATCGGCTAGACACGCGCCCGACCGTTCGATCACTGGTCTCAGCGAAGTCCGCCGCGCTCGTGGTGCGCGCGGAAGAACTCGGCCGAGCCCGCCGTCGCCATCGCCGCAGAGGCCGAGATCCGAGCGCAGCGTCGCCGCGGCGACGATCTGGGCGAAGCGGTAGACCTTGCCGGCGCCGGCGCAGCCGAGCAGCTCGAGCCAGCGACGCGCGTACGGGAGCGTCGTGCCGCCGCCGATCGTCGCCACCTCGAGCCCGGGCAGCCGGATCGAGACCTGCAGGCCGTCCTCGACGCGGCGGCGCCGCGCCGTGCGCCATCGAGCTCGTCCCGACCATGCCGAGGTCCTGGCCGGTCGCCGCGAAGACCGCCGCGATCGCCGAGTCGCCGGCGTGAACGCGACCGACTGCATCCCCGAGGCGATCGCGCCGTGCGTGCCCGCCCAGGCGAGCTCGGCGAGGTCGTCGAGCTTCGTCCGCAGCACCCGCCGCACCGCGTCCTCGGTCAGCGTCGCCTCGGCGAGCACCGGTCTTGCCGTGGCCGCTCTGGAAGTACTCGAACGACGGCTTCTTGTCGCCGCCCATGTTCGCCTCGAGGATCGCGCGCTCCGGCTTCACCGGCGCGCGCTCCATCACGTAGCCCATGTTCAGCGACGTAGGAGTTGCGGGTCATCATGTTCGCGCCGACCGCGTCGCCCGGTCGTCCAGCGCCAGAGCACGTGGCACATCGGGCCGACGACGTGCGTCTTCACCTCGCGCAGCCGCGCGTGCTTCGACAGCGACGGGTCGTCCTGCTCGGCGAGCCAGCGCGCGCATCGCGTCGAGCTCGCCGTCGATCCAGCGCGCGAGCTCGATCGCCTCGGCCGCCGAGCCGCAGACGAAGCACGAGGCGCGCGTGATCCGGTCGGCGAGCACGTAGGTGCGGAACCCGCCCGACTCGGCGACCGCGCGCGCGCCGCGGTGGAGCGACGCCGAGAGCCCGCCCTCCGGTGTGCGCGAGCGGCACGAAGACGGAGTCCTGCGCGCGGCCCGTCTCGACGAGCTCGCCCGTCCGGCTCGCGCAGCTCGTACTCGCCGAGCTCGAGCTCGAGCGGGCCGACGACCGAGACCGGGATCACGGCCGCGCCGGTCAGCATCTCCTGCGCGCGCGCGAAGGGCTCGAGGTCGATCGCCGGTCACCTCGCCGTCGAGCCCGAGCGCCTCCTGCCGCGCCCGGATCGACTCGGGATCGTTCTTCCTCGGCCACTTGCGCACGTCCATCGGGCCTCGGAGCTTAAGCTGCCACCTGTGGCGACCGAGCAGGTCATCGACCAGGAACGCGAGGAGCGCGAGGCGTTCGCCGGCGTTCTCCGCTTCTACGAGCTCGCGAAGCGCGCAGGAGTGGCAGGTGCGCGACCTGCCCTGGGGCGAGCTCCGCCGATCCCGGAGGGCAAGGGCTCGCCGGCAGCGCCAGGCGCGGCGCAGGACATGTGGCGCTCGGTGCTCACGCAGCAGCTGCAGGCGGACATGCTCGCCTGCGAGATGGCCTCCGCAGCTCCTGAACATCGCGCCCGACCCCGAGGCGAAGCTCTACTACTCGACGATGGTGCAGGACGAGTCGCGCCACACCGAGGCGTGGCTGAAGCTGATCGAGGAGGCCGGCGGCACGGCCGAGCGCGATCCGTACCTCGACGAGCTGGCGCACATGACGCTCGAGGCGCGACACGCTCGAGGAGAAGGTCTTCCAGATGCAGGTCTTCTACGAGCGCCTGATCATCTCGCGCTTCCGACTGATCGCCCGCAGCCTCGCGCGGAACCGTGCTCGAGGATGTCTGCAACCGGCTCGACGACCGACGACGGCATCCACCACGGGGCGGGCATGGCGTACGAGAAGGTGCTGCTGCAAGCACGCGGACACGAAGACGAAGCGCGGGCTCGTCGACGCCGCCAACCGGCTGCTGCCGACCTTCGTCCAGCACGCGCTCTGGCGGCCGAAGGAGCGCGCTTCATCGGCGAGACGATGCGCTCGCGCGACATCGCCAAGTTGAAGGAGGACATCGAGATCGGCGTCCGCCTGGCGCGAGTCGCGCTCGGCCTCGACGTCTCCGACGTCCAGCTCGCCCATTCCGCGTGACGGCGACGCTGATGGCGGGCGCGAGCCGCTCGCCGAGCGGATCCAGCGCCCAGGTCGCCGCAGGACGTGAAGGAGCTCGGCAGGATCGGGCTCCGCGACCGTCCAGGTCGGCGAGGATCAGGCCTCGACCGTCTACATCCGGCGCAAGCACGCGGCGGCCGGCGAGGCGGCAGTATCGCCTCGACCGACCTGAAGCTGCCCGAGGACATCACGCAGGAGAGCGCTCGTCGCCGCGGTCGAGCTGCTCAACGTGGACGACTCAGATCGACGGGATCCTCGTCCAGCTCCCGCTGCCCCGATCACCTCGACGAGGCGCAGGCGGTGCTGGCGATCGACCCGGTCAAGGACGTGGACGGCGTGCATCCGTTCAACGCCGGCCAGCTCTACCTCGGGCGGCCGACGCTCGTGCCCGCCACGCCGCTCGGGATCATGGCGCTGCTCGACGAGTACCAGATCGGGCTCGACGGCACGCGCGCGGTCGTGATCGGGCGCAGCGACATCGTCGGCAAGCCGATCGCGCACCTGCTGCTGCAGGCGAACGCGACCGTCACGATCTGCCATTCGCACACCGACGACCTCGAGCGGCACACGCTCGACGCGGACGTGCTGGTCGTCGCGGCCGGGTCTCGCCGGGGATCGTCTCGCCGGACATGGTCAAGTCCGGCGCGGCGGTGGTGGACGTCGGGATCAACCGCACCGAGGCGGGCCTCGGTCGGCGACGTCGACCCCGGCGCGGTCGCCATCGCGCGGACTTCCTCGACGCCCGTTCCCGGCGGCGTCGGCCCGATGACGATCGCGATGCTCCCGCGCAACACGCTGCGCGCCGCGCGCTTCCGCCGAGGGCTTCTTGCGTTTCCCGAAGCCCGAGCGCTAACCTTCGCGCCGCTTCACAGTAGGTCGGCGGCTCGGTGCCCGGGCCGTCGTTGTTTGTTGTACGAAGGGAGTACAGGTTTCGCCCAAGGGCACCGTCAAGTGGTTCTCGAACGAGAAGGGCTACGGCTTCATCGAGCGCGAAGGCGGCGAAGACGTCTTCGTCCACTTCTCGGCGATTGCAGGGGATGGCTACAAGTCGCTGACCGAGGGTCAGCAGGTCGAGTTCGACGTCGTGCAGGGCGATAAAGGCCTGCAGGCGGCGAACGTCCAGCCGGAGCTAGACCCGCTTCGGAACCGAACAGTTGGCGGGGCTCCGAAAGGGGCCCCGTTCTTTGGTGCGACACTAGGTGAGACCGTGTCGCAGACGGTTGACCTCCTGACCACGAGCTCGAGACGCCGCGTCTCGACAGTCCCTGGCGTGAAGCGTTCGAGGCCTACGTCGGTCCTCGGAGCAGGCCGGCCTGGGCGCCGAGGACCTCGAGGCGGTACGGCGAAGCCGCCTGGTGGAGCGGCAAGGTTGCTGGAGGCGATCAGGCTGCGTGAGAGGCATATGCCGCCTTCGCGAGCGAGGAGCAAAGCGGCCGCGGCCCGGAGTCGCGCTGACGCTCTCCTGGGACGAGTCGAACCGGGGAGCGTTCTCCGGTGGCGCAGGGGCTGGTTCTCGACGGCGGAGCGGCAGCTCGAGGGCGAGGAGGAGTCGGCGGTGCACGGCCGGATCGCGCTCATCGCGGGCGGCCACTGCGATGCTCGCGCGAGGGCGACTACCCCAAGGCGATCGCCGAACCTGGATCGCGCCTACGAGCTCGACCAGCGTTTCGGCGACCGGGACACGCAGATGCTCGCGCTCGTGGCGACAGGGACGCGCTCGTGAAGAGCGGCAAGATCGACGAGGGGCTCGAGCTGATCGACGAGGCGACGGCCGCGGCCGTCAGCGGCCAGCTGGACCCGTACTCGACCACGCTCGTCTACTGCATGACCATCAGCTCGTGCCAGGACGTCGGTGACCTTCGTCGCGCCGCCGAGGTGGATCGAGGCCGCCAACCGCTGGTGCGACCGGCTCGACGTGACCGGCTTCCCCGGCGCCTGCCGCGTTCATCGCGCCGAGCTGATGCGCATGCGCGGCGATCTGGCGGCGGCGGAGAAGGTCGCGATCGCGGCCTGCGACGAGCTGCTCGACTTCGAGCGCTACATCACCGCGGGCGGCTACTACGAGATCGTGGCAGATCCGCCGCCGGCTCGGGGACCTCGCCTGCCGCCGAGGAGGCCTACGCACGAGCGAACGAGCTGGGAGCCGACCCGCAGCCCGGCGTTGCCCTGCTCCGCCTCGCAGAGGGAAGCTCGATGCCGCGGTCGCGGGAATCACCCACGCGCTCCAGGAGGCGCACGACCGCGCTCAAGCGGATTCGACGGCTACCGGCCCAGGTCGAGATCGCCGTCGCGGCTCGCGACCTGAAGACGGCCGAGCCGCCGCCGCCGAGCTCGAGCAGCTGGTCGACTCGTACAAGATCGGCGCGCGTCGCGCTCCGGCGTTCGACGCCACCGTTCATGTCGCTCTCGGCCGGATCGCGCTCGCCGAGGACGACACGGACGAGAGCTGTCAGCCGGCTCCGTCTAGCGCGAGACGACTGGCGCGAGGTCGGAGCGCCGTTCGAGGCGCGCGCAGTCACGCGTGCTGCTCGGGGTCGTATTCCGGCGGCGCGGTGAAGAGCACGCCGCGACGACGGGAGCTCGAGGCGGCGCACGCCACCTTCGAGCGCATCGGCGCGAAGGCGGACGCCGAGCGAGCGGCCGAGCTGCTCGGCAGGCAACAGGCCGCCGCACGTTCCTCGTTCACGGACATCGTCGGCTCGACCCGGCTGCTCGAGACGCTCGGCGACGAAATGGCGGAAGCTGCTCGAACGACACAACGTGGTGCTCGAGGAGCAGATCGCCAACAGCGGCGGCGAGGTCGTTCAGAACACGGGAGACGGCTTCTTCGCCACGTTCGCAACCTCCGAGGGCGGCGCTCGAGGCGCGCCGTTGCCATCCAGCGAGCGCTCGAGGCGGAGATCGTCGCGCCGGACGTCCGCATCGGAGCGCACACGGGCAGATGCATTCCAGAACGATGGCGCCGCCAGCCCCTACGGCGGCGGAGCGGTTCACCTCGCGGCGCGGATCGGCGCTGCCGCGGGAGCCGGCGAGATCCTCGCCAGCCATAGAGACGGTCGAAGGGGCAGGCACGGGCTTCCGGACGCTCGGAGCCCCGGCCGCAGGCCTTCAAAGGGTTTCGCCGAGCCGGTCGACGTGATCAGCGTCGACTGGAAGTAACGCTCGCTGCTCGTTTGGCAGGATTGACGCCGGATGGCGATTTCACGAGACTGAAGTGGTGCACGTCGCGCGGCTGGCGCGGCTGCGCTGACCGAGGAGGAGCTCGACCGCTTCGCGGGGCAGCTCGACGCGATCCCTCGAAGCGGTCGGCGCAAGGTGGCCGAGCTCGACCTCTCGGACGTCGAGCCGACGCTCCATCCGCTCGCGCTCGCGAACGTCTGGGCCGAGGACGAGCCGCGGCCGTGCCTCTCGGCGGAGGAGGCGCTCGGCGAACGCGCCGGAGGCCGAGGGCGGCGCGTTCCGCGTCCCGGCCGGATGACGATCGACACGCTCAGGCTGACCGCCGAGGAGGCGATGCGGGCTCGTCGAGCGCGGCGAGGCCAGCGGCGCCGAGCTGCACCGCGCCTACCTCGACGCGATCGCCGAGCGCGACCCCGAGCTGCACGCGTTCCTCTGCACGGTCGACGAGCCCGAGGGTGACGGCGTCCCGATCGCGCTCAAGGACGTGATCTCGACGCGCGGCGTCGAGACGACCGCGGCCTCGAAGATCCTCGAGGGCTACAAGCCGGTCTACGACGCGACCGTCGCCGCCCGCTGCAAGGCGGCAGGCCTGCCGCTGCTCGGCAAGACCAACCTCGACGAGTTCGCGATGGGCTCGTCGACCGAGAACTCCGCCTACGGCCCGACCCGGAACCCGTGGGATCCGAGCCGCGTCCCCGGCGGCTCGTCCGGCGGCTCGACCGCGGCCGTCGCGGCGGGGCTCGCGCCGTGGGCGCTCGGCTCCGACACCGGCGGCTCGATCAAGCAGCCGGCGTCGCTCTGCGGCGTCGTCGGCCTGCGCCCGACCTACGGCACCGTCTCGCGCTACGGGATCGTCGCCTTCGCCTCGAGCCTCGACCAGGTCGGCCCGATCGCCAAGACCGTGCGCGACTGCGCGCTGCTGCACCGGATCGTCGCCGGCCGCGACCCGCTCGACTCGACCACCGTCGAGCTGCCGGAGCCGATCGAGCTGCCCGAGGCCGAGGACCTCGAGGGCCTGCGCGTCGGCGTCCCCAAGGAGCTGAACGAGGCCGAGGGCATCGAGCCCGGCGTGAGCGAGGCGGTCAACCGCACGATCGAGCTCGCCCGCGAGCTCGGCGCCGAGGTGGGGAGTGCAGCCTGCCGCGCTCGGTCGAGTTCGGGCTGCCCTGCTACTACCTGATCGCGCCGTCGGAGGCCTCGTCCAACCTCGCCCGCTACGACGGCGTCCGCTACGGGCTGCGGGTCGGGAACGGCGACGTCCGCGCGATGTACGAGCGCACGCGCGACGCCGGCTTCGGCGACGAGCCGAAGCGCCGGATCATGCTCGGCACCTACGCGCTCTCGGCTGGCTACTACGACGCCTACTACGGCCAGGCGCAGAAGGTGCGGACCGTGATCCGCGACGAGCACGAGGCCGCCTTCGAGCAGTTCGACGTGCTCGTCAGCCCGACCTCGCCGACGGTCGCCTTCGAGCTCGGCGCCCGCACCGCGAACCCGCTCGCGATGTACGCGGCCGACCTGCTCACGATCCCGTCGAACATGGCCGGGCTGCCCGGGCTCTCGATTCCGTGCGGCCTCTCCGGAGGGGCCTGCCCGTCGGCTTCCAGCTGATCGGCCGGCAGTTCTCGGAGAACCTGCTCTTCCGCGCCGGGCACGCGCTCGAGCGGGCGCTCGGCTTCGACTACGTCCCGGAGCGGCTGCGCTGAGCTGGGAACCGGTCATCGGGCTCGAGATCCACGTCCACCTGAAGACGCGGACGAAGATGTTCTGCCGCTGCGAGCGTCGCGTACTTCGACCCGCCGAACACGCACACGTGCCCGGTCTGCCTCGCGCTCCCCGGCGCGCTGCCGGTGCCGAATCGCCAGGCGGTCGAGTGGACGATCCTGCTCGGCCTCGGCCTCGGCTGCCAGATCCCCGAGCGGGCGATCTTCCACCGCAAGAACTACTTCTATCCGGACAACCCGAAGGGCTACCAGATCTCCCAGTACGACCAGCCGCTCTGCGTGAACGGCAGCTTCGAGGTGCCTGGCGCCGACGGCGACCGCGTGGTCGGGATCGAGCGGGCGCACCTCGAGGAGGACGCTGCGAAGACGATCCACGTCGGCGGCGCCGAGGGCCGCATCCACGGCGCCGAGCACTCGCTCGTCGACTTCAACCGCTCGGGCACGCCGCTGGTCGAGATCGTGACCAAGCCCGACATTCGCTCGCCCGATGAGGCGAAGACGTTCCTGCAGCTGCTGCGGCAGACGGTCGTCGAGCTCGGGATCTCGGACGCGGAGATGGAGAAAGGGCTCGCTGCGCTTCGACGTCAACGTCTCGGTGCGGCCGGAGGGCTCGGACGAGCTGCGCACGCGGACCGAGCTGAAGAACATGAACTCGTTCAACTTCGCCGCCAAGGGGATCGAGCGCGAGGTGCGCCGGCAGGTCGAGATCTACGAGTCCGGCGGCCAGGTCGACCAGGAGACGCTGCACTTCGACCCGGGCAACGAGTCTGCGCCGCCGCTGCGCTCGAAGGAGGAAGCGCAGGACTACCGCTACTTCCCGGAGCCCGATCTCGTGCCGCTCGAGCCCGCCGAAGAGCTCGTCGAGCGCCTGCGCGGAGAGCTGCCGGAGCTGCCGTCGGCGCGGATTCGGCGGCTCGAGGCCGAGGTCGGCTTCGCGCTCGCCGAGGGGCTCGTCACGAGTGGGAGGGACGAGCTCTATTCGCGGATCACCGGCGACCGGGCCGCGGTCGCGAACGTGGTCATGAACGAGCTCGCGGCGCTCGGGCTCGACCCGTCGGCGGTGAACGCGGAGGAGCTCGGCAAGGTGATCGCCGCGCGTGGCGAGATCCCGCGCTAGCGCGTTCGACGAGGCCCTCGCCGAGAGCGCCTCGCCCGGATTCTCGGCCGAGCGCTACCTGGCCGAGGCCGCGATCGCCGACGCCGGCGAGCTCGACCCCGTGATCGACCGGATCCTGAGCGCGAACGAGTCGCAGGTGGCCGACTCACCGCGGCGGCAAGGAGGGCCTGCTCGGCTTCTTCGTCGGCCAGGTGATGAAGGAGACCGGCGGCAAGGCGAACCCGAAGGTGGTCAACGAGCGCCTGCGCAGAAGCTCGCGCGGCTGAACCCGCGAGGCTAGGCGTCCAAGCCTTTCGGGGAGTCTTGCTGGCGCTCTGCCTCGTTCCGCGCTAGCACTAAAGGTCGTCCGACCACCATCCGACACAAAGGGCCGTATGAGCGTCTGCCGCCTAAGGCTCATCGCGCTTCCGCTTGTCCTCGTTGCGCTCGTCGCCGCGCCCGCCGCGAGCGCCGGCCGCGACGCCGGCGTCGCCGCGCTGCAGGTGGCGCTGCACGCCGCGCGGCCTCTACTCGGGCGCGATCGACGGGGTCAAGGGCCCGGGCACGACCACCGCGATCAAGCGCTTCCAGCGCCGCGCCGGGCTGACGCCCAACGGCATTCCCGGAACGCAGACGCGCAATGGCCCTCGGCCGCTACGGGCGGCACGTGCTCGGCAGCCGGCCGCTGACCCGCGGCGCAGCGGCTGGGACGTCGCCTCGCTCCAGTTCCTGCTCGCCTGGCACGGCTTCCCATCGGCCATGATCGACGGCGGGCTCGGCGAGCACACCGAGCGGGCACTGCGCAGCTTCCAGCGCTGGGCCGGCCTCGAGCCGGACGGCGTTGCCGGCGCCGACGACCTACGCGGCGCTGCGTACGTCGCTCCGCCAAGCTGCCCGATCTCGCTCGCGTGGCCGCTCGCCGGCCCGATCGGTGACCCGTTCGGGCCGCGCGCCAATCGCTTCCACGCCGGCGTCGACATCCTCGCGGCCTCGGGCACGCCGGTTGCGGCCGCTGCACGTCGGTCGCGTTACCTATCGCCGGCTGGCTCGCTCGGCGGCTGGGGCAAGCTCGTCGTGGTCGCCCATGCCGACGGGGTGGCGGACCGATGTACGCGCACCTGTCCTCGATCGCCGTCCGGCTCGGCCAGCTCGTCCGTCACCGGCGACCGCGTCGGTGCGGTCGGTGCATCGGCGACGCGACCGGGCCGCACCTGCATTTCGAGGTCCGGCTGCGCGGCGCCTCGGTCGATCCGGCGCGCGCCCTGCCGTAACGCCCGATTCGGGCGGTACCCCTCAGGTCGTGGCCGAGAAGCGCTACCTGATGACTCCCGGGCCGACGCCTGCGCCGCCCGAGGTGCTGGCGGCGATCGCGCAGCCGGTGCATCCACCACCGTGGCCCCGACTACCGCGAGCCTCTACGCGGCGCGTGCTCGCGCGCCTGCGCGAGGTCTTCCGCACCGAGCAAGGAGGTGCTCCTCTTCGGCGGCTCCGGCAGCGGCGGGATGGAGTCGGCGGTCGCGAACCTCTGCTCGCCCGGCGACCGGGTGCTCGTGGTCTCGGCCGGCTACTTCGGCGAGCGCTGGGCGGCGCTGGCCAAGGCCTACGGCGTCGACGCTCGACCATCTCCGCTACCCGTGGGGCGAGATCCCCAGCGCCGCCGACGTCGACCGCGCGGCTGCGCGAGCGCGAGGCGGCTGCTCGTCTTCTTCACGCACTCGGAGACCTCGACCGGCGTGGTGCTCGATCCGCAGCCCTTCGCGGCCGCGGCGTCGCGAGGCCGGCGCGCTGAGCGTGGTCGACGCCGTCTCCAGCCTCGGCGCCGTGCCGCTCGAGACCGACGCCTGGGGGCTCGACGTCGTCGCCGCCGGCGCGCAGAAGGCGCTGATGACCCCGCCCGGGCCTCGCGATGACGACTCGGCCTCGCCTGCAGCGTGGGAGAGAGCGCTGACACTGCGACCTCGCCTCGCTTCTACTGGGACTGGGAGAGGACGCGCAAGGGCCAGTCAGACGCTCGATGCGCCGGTCACGCCGCCGGTCTCGCTCGTCGCCGGGCCTGAACGTCGCGCTCGGGATGCTGCTCGAGGAGGGCCTCGAGGCCGCCTTCGAGCGCCACCGCGCGCCTCGGCCGGGCCTGTCGCGAGGGGCTGAAGGCGATGGGGCTCGAGCTCTCCTCGCCCGACGACGACAGCTCCGCGGTCGTGACCGCGGCGCGCGCGCCCGAGGGAATCGACTCCGACGAGCTCGTGCTGCTGCTGCGTGACCGCCACGGCGTCACGCTCGCGCCCGGGCCAGGGCGAGCTGAAGGGCAAGATCTTCCGCATCGGGCACATCGGCTACTACGACGTCTTCGACATCACGACTGCGCTCGCCGCCGTCGAGCTGGCGCCTCGCTCGAGCTCGGCGCGGAGATCGAGCGCGGCGTCGCCGTCACGCGCGCGCTCGAGGCCGTTCGAGCACACCCCGGTGTGACCCGGGCCCGCGTCCTCGTCCGGGAGCCGATCGCCGACGCAGGGATCGAGCTGCTGCGCGAGCGGTTCGACGTGGACGTGGACGGCAACGGCGACCTCGCCGAGACGATCGGCGACTACGACGCGATCGTGATCCGCTCGGCGACGAAGCTGACCGCGCGAGCTGATCGAGCGCGGCGAGCGCCTCAAGGTGATCGGCCGCGCCGGCGTGGGCGTGGACAACGTCGACGTCGAGGCCGCCACGCGCCGTGGGATCGTGGTCGCGCAACGCGCCCGAGTCGACGGTCACCTCGGCGGCCGAGCACACCGTCGGCCTGCCTCGTCGCGCTCGCGCCGCAACATCCCGCAGGCCCACGCCGCGCTGAAGCAGGGCCGCTGGGAGCGCTCGGCCTGGGGCGGAGTCGAGCTCGAAGGCAAGACGCTCGGCGTGCTCGGCTTCGGCCGCATCGGCCAGCAGGTGGCGCGCCGCGCGCTCGGCCTCGGGATGCGAGTCGTCGCCTACGACCCGTTCGTCTCCAAGGAGCGGTTCCGCGAGCTCGGCGTCGAGCGGGTCGAGAGCCCGGACGAGGTGCTGGCAGCGGCCGAGTTCCTGACGCTGCACCTGCCGCTCACGCCGGAGACGCAGCGGCTTCCTCGGCCGCGAGGCGATCGCGAAGCTGCCGCGACGGCGTCCGCGTGATCAACGCCGCCGCGCGGCGAGCTCGTGGACGAGGAGGCGCTGGTCGAGGCGCTGCGCTCCGGGAAGATCGCCGCGGCGGCCGTCGACGTCTACGCGCAGGAGCCGTACCGGGGCCCGCTGCTCGAGCTCGACAACGTCGTGGTGACCCCGCACCTCGCCGCCTCCACCGAGGAGGCGCAGGACCGGGCCGGCGTGATCGTCGCCGAGCAGGTGGCCGCAGCGCTCGAGGGCGCCGTCGTCACGAACGCGGTCAACATCCCGGCGATCGAGGCCGAGGACCTCGACGTCCTCGGGCCGTTCATCCCGCTTGCCGCGAAGCTCGGCCGCCTGGCCATGGAGCTGGCCGAGGGCCGCGTGCGAGACGATCACCCTCTCCTACTACGGCGCCCTCTCCGGCTACGACACGCGCCTGCTGACCGCGGCGCGCGCTGAACGGCGCCTTCCAGGGGCGCACGGACCAGCCCGTGAACTACGTGAACGCCCCGCTGGTCGCCGCCGAGCGGGGATCGAGGTCGGGGAGGAGCGGCGACGCGCGCAGCCGTGACTTCACCAACCTCGTCCGCGTCGAGATCCGGGCGAACGGCGACCAGATCCGCGTCGCAGGCACGATCATCGGCAACGACAACCACCACTGGCTCGTCAGCGCGCTCGGCTTCGAGCTGGAGATGCAGCTCGCGCCGCTGATGGTCTTCTTCCGCTACGACGACGTGCCGGGCGTGATCGGCAGGGTCGGGACGCTCTTCGGCGAGGCGGGCGTGAACATCGCCAACATGGCCGTCTCGCGGACCCGTCGCGGGGGCAAGGCGCTGATGGCGCTCTCGCTCGACACCGAGCCTCCCGCGGAGCTCGTCGAGGCCGTGCGGGCGCAGGGTTTCGACGATGCCCGGGTCATCTCGCTCGGCGCCGGTTCCGGCGCCTGACCACCGCGTAGCGCCGGGAGTCGCCGGTACCCTTCCGGCGTGGCGACGAGAACCTGGCCGGAGCCGGTGCAGCGCGTCACCGCCTATCTACGCGAGGCCGGGGCAGAAGTGCGTGTCGAGGAGTTCGCAGAGGAACGCCGACCGCCGACGCCGCCGCCCGCGCCATCGGCTGCGACCTCGGGCAGATCGTCAAGTCGCTCGTCTTCGACTGCGGCGGCGCCCGGTGGTCGTGCTGGTTCCCGGCGACCGACGCGCCGACGCCGCGAAGATCGCCCAGGCGGCAGGAAGCCCATTCGCGCCGGATCGCCGGCACCGAGGAGGTCAAAGGATGCGACCGGGTTCGAGCCGGGCGCCGTGGCGCCGTTCCCGCTCCCGCGCGTCGCGACGGTCTTCATCGAGCGCACGCTGCTCGCGCAACCCGTCCTCTGGATCGGAGCCGGCTCCAGCAACCACATGGCGTCTCTGACGCCGACCGAGCTTCTCCGCCTTTCCCGGGCACGTCCGATGGACGCCGTCGACGAGGCCACCTAACATCTGCTGAAGAAGGAGGTCGCTGAATGCGCGAGACCGAGAAGATCTGGATGAACGGGAGCTCGTCGACTGGAACGACGCCGCGTATCCACGTGGGCGCTCACGGGCTGCACTACGGCTCGGGCGTCTTCGAGGGCATCCGCGCCTACGAGACTCCTAAAGGCAGCGCGGTCTTCCGGCTCGGCGACCACCTCAAGCGCCTCGACAACTCGGCGCGGCTACTGCACATGGAACTGCCGTTCTCGATCGGGGAGCTGCGCGAGGCCGTGCCACGAGCTGATCACCGCGAACGGCCTGCCCGAGTGCTACCTGCGCCCGATCGCCTTCTTCGGCTACGGCGAGCTGGGCGTCTCGGCGATCGGGAACCCCGTCGACGTCGTGATCATGAGCTGGCCGTGGGGCGCCTACCTCGGTGAGGACGGCCTGAAGAACGGGATCAGCGCCAAGATCTCGAGCTGGCAGCGCATCGGGCCGAACGTGATCCCGCACGTCGCCAAGGCGACCGGCGTCTACCTCAACTCGATGCTGGCCGTGACCGAGGCGAACCGTGCCGGCTACGACGAGGCGATCCTGCTCACCGCCGAGGGCTTCATCGCCGACGGCTCGGGTGAGAACGTCTTCATCGTCAAGGACGGCGAGATCTACACGCCGGACCTCGCGACCTCGATCCTGCCGGGAATCACGCGGGACACCGTGATCCAGATCGCGCAGGACCTCGGCTACCACGGTGCACGAGAAGTCGCTCATCCGCTCCGACCTCTACCTCGCCGACGAGGCGTTCATGACCGGCACCGCGGCCGAGGTGACGCCGCTTGCGCAGCGTGGACGACGTCGAGATCGGGGTCGGCCCGATCACGCTCGAGATCCAGGAGGCGTACCTGGACACCGCGCGCGGCCGCAGCGAGCGCTGGGCCCAGTGGCTCGACTACGCCACGCCCGCGCCGGCCGAAGCTTGAGCACCGGCACGCGGGAGATACCGCTCGCGCGGCCGCTGCTGGACGAGCGCGAGGAAGAGCTCGTCGTCGAGGTGCTGCGCTCCGGGCGGCTCTCGCTCGGCCCGACGATCGAACGCTTCGAGGAGCTGATCGCCGAGCGCGTCGGCGCGCCCTTCGCCGCAGCGGTCTCGAGCGGCACCGCGCGGGCTGCACCTCCTCGCGCGGATCGCCGGGCTCGGCCCGGGAGACGAGGCGATCACCTCGCCGCTCTCGTTCGTGGCTCTCGGCGAACTGCTTCATCTTCGAGGGGCGACGCCGGTCTTCGCCGACGTCGACCCGCGCACGCTGAACCTCGACCCGGCGGCCCTCGAGGCGGCGATCACCGAGCGCACGAAGGCGGTCGTGGCAGTCGACATGTTCGGCTACCCGTGCGAGCTCGACGAGATCCGGCGATCTGCGACCGGCACGGGCTGACCCTGATCGAGGACGCCGCCGAGGCCTTGGGCGCCGAGTACAACGGCAATCCGATCGGCTCGCACGGCGTTTCGGGCGTGTTCGGCTTCTACCGAACAAGCAGCTTGCGACCGGTGAGGGCGGGATCGTCTTCACGCACTCCGAGGAGGAGTGGCAGCTCGTGCAGAGCATGCGCAACCAGGGCCGCGACTACCGCGGCGGCGCGTGGTTCCACCACGTGCGGCTCGGGCTCAACTACCGCTGGACCGACGTGCAGGCGGCGATCGGGATCGGGCAGCTGGAGAAGCTCGACCGGCTGCTGTCGCTGCGGTCGGAGGTGGCAGATCGGTACACGAGGCTGCTCGACGGCGTGGAGGTCGAGCCGCTCTGCGCCGACGACTCCGACCACGTGCGCTCCTGGTTCTGTGTACGTCGTCGCAGTACCGGCCGGAGTCGACCGCGATCGCGTGATGGCCGAGCTGCGCGCGCAGGGCATCGGCACGGCCGAGTACGTGCCGTGCGTCCATCTCCAGCCGTACATGCGCGAGACCTACGGGTTCGCCGAGGGCATGTGCCCGGTGGCCGAGGACGTGGCGAGCCGGACGCTGGCGCTGCCGCTTCTTCCCGCACCTCGAGGGCCGCTGACCAGGAACCGCGTGGTCGAGTCGCCAGGCCGCCGCTCGCCTAGTAGAGGGCTTGACGAAACGCCGTCGCTGTGCCTCCGAGCACGCGCTGCTCGCGCCCGATGCTGCCTCCTCGGTCGCGCCCGTACCTCTCCAGGTACAGGAACGCTCCTGCGTCCTTGCCTCGGAACGACCAGCGCACTCCGGCGACGAGCGCCGTTCCGCCCAAGCCTCCTAGGGACCGGTCAGGGGCGCCCTTCACCGGCGGGCCACTGAGCTCGAGCTTCCGCGCGAGCCAGACGAGCTGGTCGTGGTAGGCCTCGCGTTCAGCCCGTGATCGGCGTCGTACCAACGGACGGTCGTACCCGTGGGCGGCGTGGGCCAGCGCGTCGAGCGCCGACCGCGGAACGATCTGGTCGCGCCGCCCGTCCTGCAGCAAGAGCGCGGACCCGGTCGCGCGCGGTACGTAGCGCAGCGGGTCGACGGCGCCCAGGTAGCGGCGGATCGCCGGCCTCAGCGAGGCTGGGTGCGCGGGCGGCGTACGACGAGATCGGGGTGGCCCCGCCGGACATCAGCACCACCGTGCGAAGACGGGGCTCGACGCCGGCGACGATCGCGCCGGTGCGCGCGCCTGCGCTCCAGCCCACGTAGCCGATGCGGCTCGGGTCGACGTCAGACCGCCGGCGGAGGAGGTCGATCCCCCGGCGGACGGCGATCACGTCGCGCTCCTCGAGCCGGGCCTGCCGGCGAAGCTCGGCCTTGGGCGACCCACCCGCGGGCGCAGTCGCAGTGGCCGAGGGCGCGGTGATCACGAGCCCGACCGCGTGGCGCGAGGCGAGCCACGTCGCCGGCACGACGAGCTGCTTGCGATCGCCGCCGGAGCCGTGCACGTAGATGACCGCGGGCAGACGCTTGCCTCCGCTCGGCGGCAGCACGAGGAAGCGCGGCGATCCGATCACGCCCTGCCGTGTACGAGACGTCGTGGATCGCGATCGGGTAGCGGGTGTTCACGCGCCCACGATCGGCGAACCGCAGCGGCTGCGCGGAGTCGTATGCGAACGGGCCGCGGGAAGGCGGCGCGGCCTGCTCGCTCGAGCCGCCGCAGCCGGTGGCGACGAGCACCAGGCAGGCCGCGATGCCGCAAACGACGGGACGCACGCACGCAGCCTACGCGGCGGCGCCTTCATAATCGGCGTGTGAACGGGCAGCGGATGGTCTTCCTCGGCTTCGGCAAGTACGCGCGCGCGGACAAGATCTACGCGGTCGAGCCGATCCGCGACGAGCGGCGCGGTCACGGCAGGCGCACGCTCGTCTGGGTCGAGGGCGTCGCCGAGCCGATCGTGGCCTCGCGCACCGAGCGGACGATCCTCGCCGACATGGGCCAGGACTCGGCGATCGGGAAGCCGCTCCTCGACGACGCGCTCGACCTCGCCCAGCGCCTGGCCGAGCAGTCGCAGAGTGGCAAGGTCGACCTGCCCGACCTCGGGCGCCGCGCCCGCCGGCTGCTCGAGGCGAGCGCCAGCCCCGACGAGGGCGAGAAGCTCTTCTGGACGCTGAGCGAGCCGCGCCAGCCCGATCCCGCCGACCTGGCGGAGGAGCCGCTCGCCGGAGCGGCGCGACCCGGCGTCCTCCGGCCTGCTCGGCCGGGCGAAGCTCGACACGAGGCCGCTGCGCGAGTCACCGGCGTTCCGGCGGCTGTGGATCGGCCAGATGATCTCCGTGATCGGCGGAGAGCTGACCTTCGTCGCGATTCCGTACCAGGTCTTCCAGCTGACCCACTCGACGCTCGCGGTCGGCCTGCTGGGCTTCTGCACGCTCGTCCCGCTCGTCTGCGTCCCGCTCGTCGGAGGCACGCTCGCCGACGCGGTCGACCGGCGGAGGCTGCTCCTGCAGACGGAGGTCGCGTTCGTCGTCGTCTCGGTGCTGCTGGCCGTCAATGCCGCGCTGCCCAATCCCCAGGTCTGGGCGCTCTACGTCCTCCTGACCCTGGGCACGACCGCTTTCAGCCTCGGCACACCGGCGCTGCGGTCGCTGCTGCCGCGGATCGTCCCCGAGGACCAGATCGCCGCCGCCTCGGCGCTCGAGGGGATCTACTCCAACTTCGCCGCGGCTGCCGGGCCGGTGCTCGCGCGGCGTGCTGATCTCGATCGTCGGCCTGACCACGACCTACCTGATCGACGTGGCGCACCTTCGCGGCCTCGCTGATCGCGCTCTGGCTGCCTGCCGCCGCTTCCGCCGGCCGAAGGCGCGGAGCGCGCCGAGCGTCGAAGGCGATGGTGGACGGCTTCCGCTACGTGCTTGAGCAGGCCGATCCTGCTCGGGATCTTCCTCGTGGACACGAACGCGATGATCTTCGGGATGCCGATGGCGCTCTTCCCGGCGATCGCGCGGAGCACTACGGCGGCGGCGCCCGCATCGTCGGCCTGCTGCTACGCAGCGCCGTACATCGCCGGCGCGTTGCTGGCCTCGCTCGTCTCGGGCTGGATCGGGCCACGTGCGCACGGCAGGGGCTCGGCGTCGGTCGCGGCCGCGTCGTGCTGGGGGATCGCGATCGTCGCTCTTCGGCTTCGCGAACGCGCTTCTGGCTCGCCTCGTGATGCTGGCGCTGGCCGGCGCGGCCGACGACGTCAGCGCCGATCCTGCGCTGCGACGATCGTCCTCGAACTCGACCCCGGACGACGATGCGCGGCCGGGTCACGGGGATCGAGTTCGCCCAGGTCGGCGAGTGCGCCCGCGCTCGGCAACGTCGAGGCCGGCGCTCGTCGCCGCCGCCACGAGCATCCGCTTCTCGATCGTCTCCGGCGGGATCCCGTGCGGTCGTCGGCACGGTCGCTGGTCGCGGCCGCCGTCCCGGCGCTCCTGCGCTACGACGCCCGGAGCCCGCACGCGTGAATCTTCGCCCGCAGCGTGCCACGAGGTGGCGCCCGAGCTGATCGGCGCGACGCTGCTGGTCGACGGGGTCGGCGGGCGGATCGTCGAGGTCGAGGCCTACGACCGCGAGGATCCCGGCGAGCGCACGCCTACGGCGGCCGCACCCGGCGCAACGCCTCGATGTTCGGCCCGCCGGGGCACGCCTACGTCTACCGCTCGTACGGGATCCACTGGTGCCTGAACCTCGTCTGCGAGGACGAAGGCGTCCCGAGCGCCGTGCTGGTGCGGCGCGCTGGAGCCGACGCGACGGCGTCGACGAGATGCAGCGCGCGCCGAGGGCTCGAAGACCGCGCGCCTGCTGGCGAGCGGGCCGGCGCCGGCTCTGCCAGGCGCTGGCGATCACGGGCGAGCACGACGGCCTCTCGCTCGACCGCCCGCCCTTCGAGCTGCGTGGACGCGAACAGAGCCGGTCGACGGCTCGCGGCGGGCGCGCGTGGGAATCAGCCGCGCCGCCGAGCTCCCGTGGCGCTACGCCGAGGCGGGCTCGCGCTTCCTCAGCCGCCCCTTACGACCAGCGTGACGACGAGCCCGGGCTGGCCGCCCTGCGCGGCTGGGGCTCTGCGCGACGACCTTCGCCCCGGGCGGCGGGTCGCCTCCGACGTGCCACTTCGAGGTGGAGCCGGTCGAGCCTCGGCCTCGCGCGCGCGAGCCTGAGGCCGACCAGCCGTGGGCACGACGCCGTGCAGCGCGCTTCGGCGAGGACGAGCGTGACCGTGCTGTAGGACGAAAGCGTCCCGCGGGCCGGGTACTGGCGCAGCGACGATGCCGAGCCGCTGCCGCGGCCTCGCAGGCTCGTAGACGTACTGCGGCGTGCAGCGGCTGCGCGGCGAGGCGGACCGTTCGCCTGCGCGCACGGTCTGCCCGATCAGCCGCAGGCATCGTCGACCTCGTTCACCTTGCAGTTGGCCGTGCGCGCGGGCCCCTGGCCTGCGAAGTACAGGAGCTGCCTCGTGCTGTTGCAGTTCCCGTTGTCGAGCTCGAGCTGTCCGTTCCGGTAGACGACGTTTCCTCGTCACGGAGTAGGGAGTGGAAAGGCGACGGGAAGTCCTGCGGCGCGTCGTGGAGGTAGCCGAGCGTCGCGCTCCATGAAGCTCTTCCAGATCAGCGCCGGGAAGGTTCCGCCGGCGACCGCGTCGCCGTGGTACTCGGTCAGCATCGGCCGCAGCGTGTTCGGGTAGCCGACCCACACGGCGGTGACGAGCTGCGGCGTGTAGCCGACGAACCAGGCGTCGCCGTAGTTCTCGGTCGTTCCGGTCTTGCCGGCGACCGGACGGCCGTCGGAGAGCTGCGCCCGCACGGCCGGTGCCTCCGGTGACGACGTTCTGCAGCAGCGAGGTGACGAGCGCGGCGGTGTTCTCGGTCAGCACGGGCCGCTGGATCGGCACGGTTGTCGTCGACGACCCGCCCGGTCTCGTTGCGGACAACCGAGATCGCGACGCGGCCGGTTGCCGAAGACCGCGCCGTCGACCCGTCGCCGCCTGTTCGCGAAGGTCGAGAAGGCGCGGGCCATCTCGAGCGGGTTGACCGCCTCGGCGCCCAGCCCGATCGCGAAGTACGTCTTCAGCGGGCTCGTGATCCCGAGCTCGCTGCGCAGTTCGGACGATCGCCGCCGGCCCGACGAGCTGCGTGAGCTGCGCGTAGACCGTGTTGTCCGAGAACTCGGTCGCGCGTCGCGAGCGTAGATCCGGCCGAGGTCGGAGTTCTCGTAGTTGTGCACGTACCAGACGCTGGTCGCCGAGCGGAATCGTCGACCGGCCCGGACACGAACGTCGTCGTCGGGCGAGATCCCCGCTCGAGCGCCGTCGCGAGCACGAACGGCTTGAAGGACGAGCCCGGCTGGCGCTCGCCCTGGACGGCGAGGTTGAACTGGCTCTTGCGGTAGTTGTTGCCGCCGATCATCGCCGAGCACCTTGCCGTTGCGCGGGTCGACGGCGACGAGCGCCGCCGAGGGCCCGTTCGGGTCGGTGAGCCACTTCGTGATCGCCTGCCGCGCGAAGCTGCTGGACGTTCGAGGTCGATCGTCGTCCTCACCTTCAGCCCGCCGCCGAACACCCGGCCCGGAGCCGTAGCGGTCGATCAGCTGCTGCTTCACGTAGTTGGTGAAGTACGGCGCCGGGCCCCGCTTGCCGGAGAGGTGCACGTCCTCGGCTCGCGGCAGCGGCGCGCGGGTCGCGCCTCGCGTAGCTCGCGTAGGTGATGTCGCCCTGGTCGAGCATCGCCCGCAGGACGACGTCGCGCCGCGTCGCGAGCGGCCGTGGGATTGGCCACCGGGTCGTACCGGCTCGGGTCGCTCGGGATCCCCGCCAGGAGCGCCGCCTCCGCGAGCCGTCGAGCGTCGCTTCGCCGGTGCTGGAAGTAGGTCTGGCGCGGCCTGCTGGATCCCGTAGGCGCCGTTCCCGAAGTAGATCGTGTTCAGGTACGCGGTGAGGATCCGGTCCTTCGACCAGCGCTGCTCGAGCTGCCAGGCGAGCGCCGCCTCCTTCAGCTTCCGGCCGATCGAGCGCTGGCTCGTTCACGTAGGCGTTCTTGACGAACTGCTGCGTGATCGTCGAGCCGCCCTCGACGACGCCCTGGTTCCGCGACGTCCTGCCAGACCGCGCGCATGATTCCGTGCACGTCGACGCCGCGGTGCTCGTAGAAGCGCTTGTCCTCGATCGCGACGATCGCCTGCTTCATCAGCGGCGCGATCTTGTCGGAGGGGACGAGGATCCGGCTCTGCGATCCGCGCAGCACGGCGAGGACGCGCTCGCCCGTTCGAGTCGTAGACGTAGCCGTCGACCTCGCGCTGCTGCAGCCGCGCCGGGTCGAGCGAGGGATCTCGCTCGCGATCGACGTCACCAGCCCGAAGGTGAACGAAAGCGACCCGAGCACCAAGAGGATCAGGAGGAGGCCGAACAGGCGCAGCTTGCGGGATCCTGCGCCGCGGCTTGTTGGACGCTCTGCGGTGGGCCTTTACGCGGCGAAGGCGAAAGCTTGCCGGTCGGTTCTTGACTGCATTTACGGGCAAACAATCCTTCACGGAGAGTTTGATCCTGGCTCAGGACGAACGCTGGCGGCGCGCTTAACACATGCAAGTCGAGCGAGAACCAGTCCTTCGGGACTGGGGACAGCGGCGAACGGGTGAGTAACACGTGGGTAATCTGCCCTCGATTCTGGGATAGCCCGGGGAAACCCGGATTAATACCGGATAGCCTCTCGAGCTTTCGGGCTCGTGAGAAAAGGTAGCTTCGGCCTCCGATCGAGGATGAGCCCGCGGCGGATTAGCTTGTTGGTGGGGTAATGGCCCACCAAGGCGACGATCCGTAGCTGGTCTGAGAGGACGATCAGCCACACTGGGACTGAGACACGGCCCAGACTCCTACGGGAGGCAGCAGTGGGGAATCTTGCGCAATGGGCGAAAGCCTGACGCAGCGACGCCGCGTGGGGAAGAAGGCCTTCGGGTTGTAAACCTCTTTCAGGAGGGACGAAGCCACTCGGGTTAATAGCCCAGAGGGTGACGGTACCTGCAGAAGAAGCCCCGGCTAACTACGTGCCAGCAGCCGCGGTAATACGTAGGGGCAAGCGTTGTCCGGATTTATTGGGCGTAAAGAGCGTGTAGGCGGCCAGACAGGTCCGTTGTGAAAACTAGAGGCTTAACCTCTAGACGTCGATGGAAACCGTCTGGCTAGAGTCCGGAAGAGGAGAATGGAATTCCTGGTGTAGCGGTGAAATGCGCAGATATCAGGAAGAACACCCGTGGCTAAGGCGGTTCTCTGGTACGGTACTGACGCTGAGACGCGAAAGCGTGGGGAGCGAACAGGATTAGATACCCTGGTAGTCCACGCCGTAAACGATGGGTGCTAGGTGTGGGGGTGTCGACTCCCTCCGTGCCGAAGCTAACGCATTAAGCACCCCGCCTGGGGAGTACGGCCGCAAGGCTAAAACTCAAAGGAATTGACGGGGGCCCGCACAAGCAGCGGAGCATGTGGTTTAATTCGACGCAACGCGAAGAACCTTACCAAGGCTTGACATGATCGAGAAAGCCGTAGAAATACGGTCCTCCTTCGGGACTCGATCACAGGTGGTGCATGGCTGTCGTCAGCTCGTGTCGTGAGATGTTGGGTTAAGTCCCGCAACGAGCGCAACCCCTGTCCTATGTTGCCAGCGAGTTATGTCGGGGACTCATAGGAGACTGCCGGTGACAAATCGGAGGAAGGTGGGGATGACGTCAAGTCATCATGCCCCTTATGTCTTGGGCTACACACGTGCTACATTGGCCGGTACAAAGGGCTGCGATGCCGCGAGGCGGAGCGAATCCCAAAAGCCGGTCCCGGTTCGGATTGGAGGCTGAAACTCGCCTCCATGAAGGCGGAGTTGCTAGTAATCGCGAATCAGCAACGTCGCGGTGAATACGTTCCCGGGCCTTGTACACACCGCCCGTCACACCACGAAAGTTGGCAATACCCGAAGCCGGTGGGCTAACCCTTTAGGGAGGCAGCCGTCGAAGGTAGGGTTGATGATTGGGGTGAAGTCGTAACAAGGTAGCCGTAGCGGAAGCTGCGGCTGGATCACCTCCTTTCTAGGGATACCGGAGCACTTACTCCGGTAGGCGCTGAGCTCGTCGATGTCGATCCTCTCGGAGATCTTCGTCCGATGCACTCGGTTCGCCTAGAAATCACGTCGACCTCGACGTATGCAGTCCGTACGCTGTTGAGTTTTGAGAGACCGTGCCACTGCCGGCTGACGGTGGTGCGGTGTTTCTCGTGCAGGCGGGCCGCCGGCCTGCGTGCACCTTGAAAACTCCATAGCGACAACACAACGTGTTCTTACTGATCAAGAGAACAAGAGCACACGGTGGATGCCTTGGCGCCAAGAGCCGATGAAGGACGTGGGCGGCTGCGATAAGCCCGGGGAGATGCTGACCAATCGCTGATCCCGGGATTTCCGAATGGGGAAACCTACGCGTGGTAATGCGCGCGTGTTCCCGCCTGAATACATAGGGCGGGTAATGGCAAGCTGGGGAACTGAAACATCTTAGTACCCAGAGGAAAGGAAAGAAACCTCGATTCCCTGAGTAGTGGCGAGCGAAAGGGAAGAGCCCAAACCCGGACGATGTGATAGACGGCAGTCGTTGTCGTTCGGGGGTTGTAGGGCCTGTCTTGATCCGTCTGCCGGCGGGTCGGCGAGTTACAAAGTTGTGCGTTAGTCGAAGTGAATGGAAATTCACACCGCAGAGGGTAATGGTCCCGTAGACGAAAAGCGCATAGCCTCGCTTGACAGGTACCTGAGTACGGCCGGGCACGGGAAACCCGGTCGGAACCCGCGGGGACCACCCCGCAAGGCTAAGTACTCCTTGGCGACCGATAGTGAACTAGTACCGTGAGGGAAAGGTGAAAAGCACCCCGGAAGGGGAGTGAAATAGTACCTGAAACCGTGTGCTTACAAGCGGTCGGAGCAGGCTTAGTCCTGTCACGGCGTGCTTTTGCATAACGAGCCAGCGAGTTACTCTTACACGGCAAGGTTAAGGAAACGGAGCCGTAGCGAAAGCGAGTCTGAATAGGGCGATTCAGTCGTTGGAGGTAGACCCGAAACTGAGTGATCTACCCATGGGCAGGTTGAAGCGGGGTAAGACCCCGTGAAGGACCGAACCGACCTCGGTTGAAAACGGGGCGGATGACCTGTGGGTCGGAGTGAAAGGCTAATCAAACTCAGAGATATCTGGTTCTCCCCGAAATATATTTAGGTATAGCGTCACGTGTTCAATACCGGTTGTAGAGCACTGTTTGGTCTAGGGGGCCTACCAGCTTACCGAAATCAGGCAAACTCCGAATGCCGGTATTCCAGAGCGTGGCAGTCAGACTGCGGGGGATAAGCTTCGTGGTCGAAAGGAAACAGCCCGGACCGTCGGCTAAGGCCCCTAATTCCATGCTAAGTGGGAAACGATGTCCGATTGCACGAGACAACCAGGATGTTGGCTTAGAAGCAGCCACCATTTAAAGAGTGCGTAACAGCTCACTGGTCAAGTGGTCGGGCGCGGACAATGTAACGGGGCTCAAGCATGGAGCCGAAGCCACGGACTTCATGGGTCAAACCATGGAGTGGTAGGGGAGCGTTCCCCATGCCAGCGAAGCGGCGGCGTAAGCCAGCCGTGGAGGCATGGGAAGTGAGAATGCTGGCATGAGTAACGAAAGAGGAGTGAGAAACTCCTCCACCGAATGCCTAAGGGTTCCTGAGTAAAGCTAATCTGCTCAGGGTTAGTCGGGACCTAAGCCGAGGCCGAAAGGCGTAGGCGATGGACAACAGGTTGATATTCCTGTACCACGTCCCCACCGCTATCACCAATGGCGGGACGGGGTAGGCTACGGGAATCCCAGGCGATGGTCGTCCTGGGGTAACCGCGTAGGGCGGGTGATAGGAAATCCGTCACCCATTCAAGCCTGAGACGGGATGCCGAGCCCAGCGATGGGCGAAGTTCCTGAAGCCATGCCTCCTAGAAAAGCGTCTAGGGAGGTGGGACGTGCCCGTACCAAAACCGACACAGGTAGGCAGGTAGAGAATACCAAGGTGATCGGAAGAACCCTCGTTAAGGAACTCGGCAAAATGGTCCCGTAACTTCGGGAGAAGGGACGCCCCAGTAGGAGTGACGCGGATTTACTCCGTCGAGCCTGAGGGGGCCGCAGTGAAACGGCCCAAGCGACTGTTTACCAAAAACACAGGTCTCTGCGAAGTCGTAAGACGACGTATAGGGGCTGACGCCTGCCCGGTGCCGGAAGGTCACGAGGAGAGGTTAGCCTTCGGGCGAAGCTTTGAATCCAAGCCCCGGTAAACGGCGGCGGTAACTATAACCGTCCTAAGGTAGCGAAATTCCTTGTCGGGTAAGTTCCGACCTGCACGAATGGCGTAACGACTTGGGCGCTGTCTCAACGAGGGATCCGGTGAAATTGTAGTCTCGGTGAAGATGCCGAGTACCCGTGGTTGGACGGAAAGACCCCGTGAACCTTTACTGCAGCTTTACGTTGAAGTTTGGTGTACGTTGTCCAGGATAGGTGGGAGACTTTGAAGCGGGGACGCCAGCTCTCGTGGAGCCACCCTTGGGATACCACCCTTCGTATTCTGGGCTTCTAACCCGATGCCGTGATCCGGGTCGGGAACAGCGTGAGGTGGGCAGTTTGACTGGGGCGGTCGCCTCCTAAAATGTAACGGAGGCGCGCAAAGGTTCCCTCAGCACGGTTGGAAATCGTGCGTAGAGCGTAAAGGCATAAGGGAGCTTGACTGCGAGACTGACAAGTCGAGCAGGGACGAAAGTCGGCCTTAGTGATCCGGCGGTTAAGAGTGGAATTGCCGTCGCTCAACGGATAAAAGGTACTCCGGGGATAACAGGCTTATCCTTCCCAAGAGTCCACATCGACGGGAGGGTTTGGCACCTCGATGTCGGCTCGTCGCATCCTGGGGCTGAAGCAGGTCCCAAGGGTTGGGCTGTTCGCCCATTAAAGCGGTACGCGAGCTGGGTTCAGAACGTCGTGAGACAGTTCGGTCCCTATCCACCATGGGCGCTGGAAGTTTGAGAGGAGTCGTCTCTAGTACGAGAGGACCGAGACGAACAGACCGCTGGTGTATCAGTTGTCCTGCCAAGGGCACTGCTGATTAGCCACGTCTGGATGGGATAACCGCTGAAAGCATCTAAGCGGGAAGCCCACCTCGAGATGAGACTTCCCATCCCCTCGAGGGAGTAAGGGCCGTGGAAGACCACCACGTTGATAGGCCGGCGGTGCACGCGCAGCAATGCGTTCAGCTGACCGGTACTAATTGCCCGAGGTCTTGATTTAGAACACTTCGTGGAGTCGCTATGGAGTTTTGAGGGTGCGGCGCGGTGCCGGCTCCAGTAGACCGGTGCCGCTGCGGACCTTCGACAATTTCGGCGGTCATAGCGTCGGGGGTACACCTCTTCCCATTCCGAACAGAGAAGTTAAGCCCGACAGCGCCGATGGTACTCGGGGCGCAAGCCCCCGGGAGAGTAGGACGCCGCCGAATTACTTCAGGAGGGCCGCGAGAGCGGCCCTCCTTCCATTTCCCCTTAGAATTGGTATTCCATGGTGATTCGCCCGCCGGACCCCCACTGGAGGACGAGCTCGTGCATCTGCGCCCGTGGATCGACGCGGATGTCCCCGCGATCGTGGCGGCCTGTAACGACCCCGAGATCGTCCGTTGGACAACGGTTCCGACGCCGTATTCTCCGGAGGACGCTCGCGCCTGGCTCGCGCGCTGCGGGGACGGCATGGACGGAGGGAGCGGCGCCGCTGGCGGTGATCGAGCGGTCGTCGGGAGAGCTCGCCGCGGCGATCACCCTTTGGCTGCACGGCAGAGGTCGGTGAGCTCGGCTACTGGGCCGCGCCGTCGTTTCCGCGGTCGTGGCTACGTGCCGCGCGCCGTGCAACGCTGCTTTGTGCCTGGGGCTTCGACGAGCTCGACCTGCCGCGAATGCAGCTCGGGACGTTCCCCGGCAACGTCGCTTCCGAGCGTGTGGCGGAGAAGAGCGGCTTCGCGCGCGAAGGCGTCCTTCGCTCCTGGCTCGAGCAGCGCGGCGAGCGCCGGGACGTGACGATGTGGTCGCGCCTACCCGGCGATCCTGGGCGTAGCGCAGGCGATCCGGCGCTCGAGCGGCGGGTGGGTGACGAAGAGTGCGGCCAAGCCCTCCTCGGCGAACGGATTGACGGTGTAGAGCGGCTCGGTCGCCGGGCTCGCCTCGAAGGAGACCAGATCGCTTGCGTGGTCGAGGCGCAGGAGGGCGTCGGCCAGCCCTTCGCCCGGAGCCGCAGATCCCTGCCGCCACCCGGTCCGCCGCCAGCTCCCGCTTGGGGAAAGGAGAAGGTGGACGAACGCTGCCGCGATCGGGCCGAGGACGGCAAGCAGCGCTCGCTCGAGCCAGCCGCCGAGCCGGGACATCTCGACGAGCACGACCGCGAGCAGCACGGCCGAGGTCTGACGAGTACGTCGCGGCTCCGCACGTGCGCCAGCTCGTGCGCGAGCACGCCCTCGGAGCTCAGCCGGGCCTCATCGCCCCGGAGCAGTCCGGTGGAGACCGCGAGCGCCGAGCCTTGCGGCCCTCGTCCGGCCGAGAGCGCGCGCGGGAAGCCGTCCTGGATCAGGTAGAGCTTCGGCGGCCTGATTCCCAGCTTAGCCGAGAGCGCGTCCACGGTCGAGCGCAGGATCGGATCCTCGGCGAGCGCATACTCACGCGCTCCGAGCATTCCGAGGAGCGCACGGTCCGCGTACGCGTAGACGGCGAGACCCGCGAGGAGCGCGCAGAAGACGAACACCGAGGCCGTTCGATAGCCGCCCAGCACCCAGCCGGCGCCCCCGAACGCGGCCGCGATGATCAGCGCCAGCAGCCACACCTTCGCGAGGTTGCGGGCGGCGGCTAGCCGCATGCGTTATGCGTCGTCGTCGCCGAGGCCGTCGCGGTCGTCTTCGCCCAGGCCGCGGGGCGGCCAGTCGGGCTCCGGCGCATCGCAGCGGCTCGAGCAGTGGAGCGAGGCGACGTTCTGCAGCGGCACGAGGATGTGGCCGTTGAGCTCGATGTGGGGGACGTCCTCGATCGAGCAGTAGGCGGTGAGCACGCCTTCCTGGTACTCGCCGCCGAAGAGGCGCGACCTCGATCTGCTCGCCTTTGTACTTGTTGGTGTAGTCCTCCACGGGCCGCTCAGTCTATCTCCACGAATCCATCGTCCCGAACGGCCAGCTTGTAGACGGCGCAGTTCGCCCAGCGCTCGATGCGAACGCCGAGCGCGTGGTGCCAGAAGCGAGTTCAGGGCGCCGCCGTGGGAGACGACCAGCACCTGCTCGCCCGGGTGCGCGGCTGCGATCGAGCTCACCGCTGCCAGGACGCGCTCGCGTACCTCCTCGTCGGTCTCGCCGTCATGGTGCTGCTCCGGCCGCTCGTCGATGTCCTCGCGCGTGAGCCCCTCCCAGCGAGCCGAACGAGCGCTCGCGCAGCCTCGAGTCGAGCTGCGCTCGAGTCCGTGGCTCGCGGCAACGGCCTCCGCGGTCGCCCGCGCGCGGCTGAGGTCGCTTGCGTAGATCGCGTCGAGCTCCACGTGCTCCAGCTCCTGGGCCAGCGAGTGCGCCTGCTTGCGCCCGAGCTCGTTCAGCTCGATGTCGGACGAGCCCTGAATCCGGAACTCACGGTTCCAGTCGGTCTCGCCGTGTCGCGCCAGGAGGAGTGTGGTCATGCATCTAAGCTAGCCGCCGGTGGACCTCAGACTGAACGGGAAGGCGTGCATCGTCACCGGCTCGACCGGCGGGATCGGCCTCGAGACGGCGAAGCTGCTCGTGGCGGAGGGCGCGCGGGTCGTGACCTCGGGCCGGAGCGAAGCGCCCGCGATCGGCGAGGCGCTTGCATGTCCGCGCCGACCTGTCGGAGGCCGGACGCGCCGGCGCGCGTCGTCGAGGCCGCGGTCGCCGAGCTCGGCAGGCCTCGACGTGCTCGTGAACAACGTCGGCTATGCCGTCCAGGCTCGCTTCGAGGAGTGTCCGGACGAGGAGTGGGACTCGATGTGGCAGCTGAACGTCATGAGCTATGTGCGCGCGATCCGCGCCGCGCTCCCGCATCTGCGCGCGCGCGAGGGGCGTGATCGTCAACGTCTCCTCGACCGCGGGCAAGCGGCCGTCGGCCGGGATGCCGCACTACTCGGTCACGAAGGCGGCCGTGCTCTCGCTCTCGCGGCTCGTCGCCGACCTCTACGCGAGCGACGGAATCCGCTGCAACGCAGTCACGCCCGGGCCTACCGCGACCGACGCGTGGCTCGGCGAGGAGGCCTCGCCGACCAGCAGGGCGGCAGCCGCGACGAGGTGCTCGCCGAAGGTCGGCGCCGGCCGGCCGCTCGGGCGGCTCGCCGAGCCGGAGGAGATCGCGTCGGTGATCGCGTTCCTCGCCTCCGAGCGGTCGTCGTACGTCACCGGCGCCGCCTGGTCCGCGGACGGTGGCACCGTCCCGATCATCCTCTGAAGGCGCGACGCGCCGGCTCGCGTACGCGTCGAAGCCGCCACTGTCCGCGCTCGAGACCGGTCGGGGACTGTCTCCGGACGGGTCTGGACAGGACGTGTCCGCGGGTAAATCTTCTGCAACGATTTCTCCACAGCTGCGCGGGCGACCGCCGAGCTCAACTGCGAGATCCGCCGAGCGGGATACCCTGAGCTCATGCCGGAGCTGGCCGGACGAGTTGCTGACGCCTTCGAGGCTCGCATCCGCGCGCAGGAGAGAGCGCACTGTCGCCGCTCGCCGTTCGCTCGTACGAGACGCGCGGACGCGCTCGCGCGGAGGACGAATGCGGCATCCGGACGCCGTTCCAGCGCGACCGCGACCGGATCGTCCACTCGAAGCCGTTCCGGCGGCTGAAGGGCAAGACGCAGGTCTTCATCGACCCGGCCGGCGACCACTACCGCACGCGCATGACGCACACGCTCGAGACGACCGGGATCGCCCGCGTCGTCGCCCGCGCGCTGCGGCTGAACGAGGATCTGACGGAGGCGATCGGGCTCGGCCACGACATGGGCCACACGCCGTTCGGGCACGCCGGGCGAGGAGCGCGCTCGACGCGCTGCCTGCGCGAGCGCTTCGGCACCGGCTTCCGCCACAACGAGCAGTCGCTGCGGATCGCCGAGCAGCTGAACCTCACCGCACGAGGTGCGCGACGGGATCCTCACGCACACAGGCGACGCAGGAGCCCGAGACGCTCGAGGGCAAGATCGTCCGGATCGTCGACCGCGTCGCCTACATCAACCACGACATCGACGACGCGATCCGCTAGGGGCTGCTCACGCCGCGACGACCTGCCGCGCGACGAGATCGAGCTGCTCGGCGAGACCGGATCGAGCGCGGATCGACACGCTCGTGCACGACCTGATCGAGAGCTCCGAGCGCGCCGGCGACATCGTCCAGAGCGAGGAGGTCGGCGCGGCGATGCTCGCGCTCCGCGCAGTTCATGTTCGAGCGCGTCTACCTCGGGCCGAGCACGCGCGCAGCGAGCACGTGCGGGCGCACGACGATCGTCGGCGGATCTTCGACCACCTCGTCGAGCGCGGCGACTCGCCGGACGAGATCCGTCGAGTTCGTCTCCGGCATGACCGACCGCTTCGCGCTGTCAGTACGCCGAGCGGCTCTGATGGCCCGGATCAAGGAGACATCCGTCGAGAGAGGTCGTCGCCGCGGCCGACATGGTGGAGGTCGTCTCCGGCCGTACGTCGCTGCGAAAGGCCGGCGCCGCGCTACTCGGGCCGCTGCCCCTTCCACGAGGAGCGGACGCCGAGCGTTCTCCGTCAATCCGGCCGACAAGCTCGTACCACTGCTTCGGCTGCGGCAAGGGCGGCGACGTGATCACGTTCGTCCGCGAGACCGAGAACCTCGACTTCGCCGAGCGCGGTCGAGTGGCTGGCGGAGCGGTTCCGCGTCACCCTCGAGTACGAGGAGACCTCGCCGCAGCTCGAGGAGTCGCGCAAGCGCCGCGACCGGCTGCACGCCGTGCTCGACCAGGCGGCCGCGTTCTACGAGCGCCACCTCTGGGAGACGGCGGCCGGTGCGCCGGTGCGCGAGTACCTCGCGAGCCGCGGCCTCGGCGAGGCGGTCTGCCGCGAGTTCCGGCTCGGCCTCTCGCCGCGGGAGCGGCGCTCGCGCAGAAGGCACAGCGAGAAGGGTTCACGCGCGACGAGCTGCGCGCCGCCGGGCTCACCAACGCGCGTGGCTCCGACTACTTCCCGCCGCGCCTGATGTTCCCGCTCGCCGACGCGCGCGGCCGGATCGTCGGCTTCCAGGCGCGCAAGCTCCACGAGGACGACCCGCTGAAGGGCAAGTACGTCAACTCGCCCGAGGGCGAGCTCTTCCACAAGTCGGCGATCCTCTACGGGCTCGAACCTCGCCCGGACGGCGATCGCGAAGCAGGAGCGCGCCGTCGTCGTCGAGGGCAACACCGACGTGATCGCCCTGCGCCAGGCCGGGTTCGAGCCCGTCGTCGCGTCGATGGGGACCGCCCTGACCGAGCGGCAGCTGAAGGAGCTGCAGCGACTGACGCACCGGCATCTACCTCTGCTTCGACTCGGACGCGGCCGGCGAGGAGGCGACGCTGCGCGGGATGGAGCTCGCGACCACGCTCGGGCTTCGACGTCCGGGTCGTCGACGCTGCCGAAGGGACAGGATCCCGCCGACGCGCCCGGACGGCTTCGAGAAGCGGCTCGTCGGCGCCGAGAGCTACGTCGTCTACCGCGTCCGGCTCGAGCTCGATCGCACGCCGGACCGCCAGGAAGCATTCGTGCGGGCTCGCGAGATCCCTGCAGCGCAACGAGGACTCTCCGGAGTGGCAAGACGCGCTCCGCCTGCTCGCAGGGCGCCTCGACCTCCGAAGGAGACGCTGGCGGGACTGACACCGAAGAGGCGGCACACGGACACTGACGCAGGAGCTCTCGCCGAAGATGCTCGCGATCGCAGAACGACTTGAACGCGACGTGCTGGCGGCGTGCGTCGCCCACCCGACGCTCCTGCCGCTTCTGGCCGAGATCACCCCGGAGCACTTCGAGTCGGAGACTCACCGCCGGTTCCGCGACCAGCTGCTCAACGGAGGCGACGACGGTGACCTCGTCGGTCTGAAGGCGGAGCTCGACGCACGCGTCGCGCGCGAGGGAATCGACGAGCGAACCGGCCGGCAGCTGCTGCTCCGCCTCAGGGAGCGGCGCCTGCGGAAGGACGCCACGGAGGTAGATCCCGGACGCCAGCGCGAGGTCGCGGAGGCGATCGAGCGGTTCGCGCGGCGATCGAAGAGCCGTCCGTGGAACGCGCCTAGCGACGCTACAATCTGCGCTGCCTTCCCGCGTAGCTCAATTGGCAGAGCATCCGGCTGTTAACCGGAGGGTTGTTGGTTCGAGTCCAACCGCGGGAGCTCACCGTAGGACAGGCTTCGGGACACTCGCGTTCCAGGTCGAGCGTCTCGCTCGTTCCGATTTCGATGAAATTCGGCGACGGCGGCTTCTTCGCGGTGCCCGCCGAGGCGATGGGCGCTACCGAAACGACGAGCGCGACGATGGCGGCGAGGATGAGTGCGCGGATCATGATGGCCGTCGCTGCGCGAAGCTGTTCCTGCTCGACTCTGCTGTGTCTTCGTGGTCATGACTCCCTTTCGTTGATGTCCATGCTCCCTAGGACTCCGAAAGGGGCCGCGTATTCCCGCCTGGCGCCGGGTCGTCTCCTCGCCTCGGCGAGCTTCCGCCGGCAGTCTTCGATCGCCGCTTGGATCGCCTTCCGAAGGTCGTCGGACCGCGTTTCGAGCAGCACCGACCGTAGCTCGGCTATCCGCGCGGGAATGTCGACTGTCTCCTTCAGACCCCTGCCCTCGACCGGTAGATGCGCGGTCGAGGCGAAACCTGGCGCGAAGTCACCAAAACGCTTACATCCCGAAATATTGTCGATTTGTAAAGACTTGCAGGAGGCTGGAGGCCGGTCCCAAGATGGTCCGAATCCCGTGCGTCTGCGTACCTTGATTCTCGCTTTGATCGCCAGCGCCCTGGTTGGCGGCGCCGAGCGCGCTCGCCGCGCCTGATCCCGAGATCGCAAGCCTCCAGGTCGCGTTGCGCTCGAAGGGGATGTACTTCGGCAAGATCGACGGTGTCTCGGGGCCGATGACCGCCAAGGGGCTGCGCACGTTCCAGCGGCTGACGCGGACTCCCGGTCACCGGTGAGCTGGGCCCGCGCACGCGCCGGAGCTCGGTGCGCTCGGCCGGCCGCTCGCCGCCAGACGCGTGCTCGTGCAGGGCGCGTACGGGTGGGACGTCTCGGCGCTCCAGTTCCTGCTTGCGCGGGCGGGTCATCTCCGGCTGCTCGACGTCGACGGCCACTTCGGCGCGTCGACCAAGGCCGCGCTCGCCCGCTTCCAGAAGAGCCGGGGCCTTGCGGTGGACGGCGGTCGCCGGCCCCGCATCCCTGACGGCATTCGGCAGCGGTCGCCGTACGCCGGTGCTGACGCGAGCTACGACGACGCCGGTCGCGTACGTCGTCAAGCCAGGCGACACGCTCACCGAGATCGCGGTCGAAGCACAAGACGACCGTGCGCGCGCTCGCGAAGGTGAACGACCTGAAGTCGGTCAACCTCGTCGTCGAGGGCGCGAGGCTTCGTCTGCCCGCGGAGGTCGGGAGCGGTCCGACCGAAGAGCTCTCCCGCTCGACCGTGCGGGCGCACATCGACAAGTGGGCGAACCACTACGGCATCTCGGTCAGCCTGGCGCGCGCGCGCTCGCGTGGCAGGAGTCGGGCTTCCAGACGAACATCACCTCGTCGGTCGGGGCCTGGGGCCCGATGCAGGTGATTCCTGCCGACCTGGGCGTTCGTCGAGACCGTCATCCTCGGACACACGGTTCCCAAGACGGGGGAGGGCGGCGTCGAGGTCGGGATGGCCCTCCTGAACCACCTCCTCAAGCGCTTCAACGGCGATCAGCGGCTGGCGCTCGCCGCCTGGTACCAGGGTGAGAAGGCGGTGCGCGAGGTGGGGATCTACGACGATACGAAGGCGTTCGTCGCGAACGTGCTCGCCCTCGCCGGGCGCCCGCTCTAGACCGCCGCGATCGCGGCGTACGCGCGGGCGCGCGGCCGCGTCGACGTCCAGCGACCAGAGCGAATCGGGCCGGTCAGGGTCGCCGAAGATCTCGACGTCCCAGGGGCCTTGCCAGCCGGCATCACGCAGCACGCGCATCAGCTCCGCGGTGCGCGAGACGCCCTCGCCCGGCAGCGCGCGATCGCCGCGGCTCGCCCTCGAACCAGTTCGGCAACGTGCACGCCCGTGATCCGGTCGACGTTCTCGGCGAGGTGGCGTTCGATGTCCGGCGTATCCCAGAGATGCCAGAGGTCGACCATGATCCCGACGTCCGGGAGCCCGGCCTCGTCGAGGAGCTCGAGCGCCTCCGGGATCGACGTGACCAGCGTCAGCGCCGTCGCGCTCGGAGGCGTGGATCGGCTCGAGCCCGAGCCGGACGCCCGCCTCGTCGGCCGCCGCGGCGATCCGCTGCAGGCCGTCGATCGCCGAGGCGCCGGGCCTCCTCATCGCTCGCGGTCGCCGGCGGCCCGGTCAGGCAGAGGACGCAGTCCGGCTCGAAGAGGGCGAAGCGGCGCAGCGGACGCGCAGAGCGACGTCGATCGCGTGTTCTCGACGTCCTCCGGGCCTTCGATCACGGTGTTCGGGAGGATCGAGGGCACCGAGCGGCACGCAGTTCGTGACGCTCAGGCCGCTGGCGCGTACGGCCTCGAGGTTGGCCTCGTCGTCCGCACCGAGCTTCATCTCCCAGATCCCGATCCCGTCGAAGCCGGCGGCCGCATACGCGCGGAGGTCGTCGCGGAAGCTTGCGCGACGGAGTCGAGATCTCACTCAGCGAGAGCATCAGGCGCAGCGCCCGGGAGCTTCGCGAGCAGACGCCTTCGAAGCGGTGGACGTGTGAGGTGCTTGGCCACGATGTAGCCGGAGCCGGCGCCGAGGCCCGGGCCGGGATGGGTGCTCGCCCCGATGTGCCAGAGGCTCTCGACCGGTGTTCCGTGGCCGGGCGTGGCGGGTGTGGGGCGGAAGAGGAGGTTCTGGTCGAGGGCGCACGACCCGGCGTAGATGTCGCCGCCGACCCAGTTCGGGTTCGCGTCCTCCATGTCCGCGGGCGACATGACGACTCGACCGACGGTCGCGGACGTCGAGGTTCTCGATGTGACGGCCGATCCGCTCGACGATCCGGTCGGCGTACGCCTCGCGCAGCTCCTCCGTCCACGTGCCGTCGCCGACGTCGATCTCGCCGGCCGCGTCGCCCTTCGGCCGCGGCGGCAGCTCCTGCAGCTGGACCCAGATCACCCACGAGCCGTCCGGCGCGCGCGACGGATCCAGGGTCATCGGCTGGCCGAGCGCGATCGTGGACTCGGCCGGGAAGCAGGCCGCGGTCGGCCTCGTTGACGGCCCGCGAGACGCCGTCGAGGCCGGGGTGAGGTGCAGCAGCGGCGTGCGTGCGAGCCGCTCGTCGCCGCTTCCAGCGCGGCCGCTCGTTCATCGCGATGTGGATCTGCATCTCGCCGCGGCCGTAACGGAAGCGGCGCGCCGGCGTCGCGGACGTCGTTTCGGTGTCGCTCTCTCCGAGCAGCCGCCCGTAGCAGCTGCGTCGGCGTCACGCAGGCGAGCACGGCGCGGGACGCGGAGATCGACTCGCCGTCGGCAAGCCGGACTGCGGTCGCGCGACCTTCCGGAGACGAGGATCCGCTCGACGTCCGTCTCGGTCCGCAGCTCGCCGCCTGCGTTGCGAATGATCGTGGCCAGACCGTTCGACGAGCTTCGTGCCGCCGCCGCTTCGGCACCGGCATCCCTCCAAGCTGGAGCGCGCAGGCGATCACCTGCGTCATGAAGCCGGACACCGCCTGGTCGGGGCCGAGCCCGGTGTGCAACACCCACGGCGCCAGCAGGCCGCGGGTGCGCTCGTCGTCGAACGTCTCGGTCAGCCAGTCACGCGCCGACAGCAGCGTGTGCCCGGCGAACTCGACGAGGCCGCGGCGGCCGTAGTGCAGTAGGCCTTGCGGCCGAGCGAGAAGCCGGCACCCGACCAGAGCTCGGTCCCGAGCACGCCGAACGCGATGTCCGACGCCGCCCATGAACTCGTCGAACTGCTGCTGCCACGCGTCGCCGAGCTCGGCGACGTTCGCGGCGCCGTCGGTCGAGAGGAAGCGTGCTCGAGCCGTCCGGGAAGGCGCGCGGCGGTCGGCAGGTCCAGTGTTCAGATACTCGAGGCCGAGCGCGTCGAGATCCGGCTTCAGCTCGGCATAGGCCGGCGAGCCGACCCACAACGGGTGCCAGGAGGAGAAGACCTCGTGTGTGAACCCGGGCGCCGTGAGGCCGTCGACGGTCTTGATCGCGCCGCCCAGCCAGTCGTTTCGCTCGAGCACGCAGACGCGCCAACCCTCTTTCGCGAGCAAGGCACCGGCCGCGAGCGAGTTGACGCCGCTACCGACGAAGACCGCGTCGAATCCCGCCATGCGGGCGACTCTACTCGCTTGACATGTCACGGAGAAATCAGTGTTTAATCCCCTCGATGCTTCTCCGTGAAGTCGAGTATGCGCGGCCGGGATCGGTCGACGAGGCGATCCGGCTCCTGGCATCGAACGAAGGCGCTCGCGCACTCGCCGGCGGCCAGACGCTCGTGAACGTGATGAAGGCCCGTGCGGCATCTCCGGACGTGCTCATCGACCTGAACCGGCTCGACGATCTGCGCGCGATCAGCGTCAGCGGCGACACGCTCCAGCTCGGCGCGATGGCCACCGTACACGCAGATCATGGACTCCTCCGAGGTCGAGGTCTCGCGGCCCATCCTGGCCGAGGTAGCAGCGCAGATCGCGGACGTGCAGGTTCGGAACCGGGGCACGATCGGCGGCAACATCTGCTCGAACGACCCGACCAACCACCTGCCGCCGCTGCTCGTCGCGCGTCGGTGCGTCGATGACGATCCGGAGCGAGGCCGGCGAGCGCACCGTCCCGGCCGAGGAGTTCTTCCTCGGCGTCTACATGACCGTGGTCGGTGAAGGCGAGCTGCTCACGTCGGTGTCCGTTCCCGCGGCCGCGAACGCGGCAGGACGGATTCGCGTCGATGACGATCGGCCGCGACGGCACGTGCATCGCGAACGCGGCCGCGAGCCTCTGCAGGCGGCTCGGCGCGGATCGCGCTCGGCTGCGTCGATGCCGTCCCAGTCCTGCTGACGCCGGGCGGGACCGACGAGGCGAGCATTCGGAAGGCCGTCGCCGACGCAGGCGCTCGACCCGCCGTCGGACGTCCATGCGTCCGGCGGATTACCGGCGACAGCTGGCGGAGGTCTGCGCCGTGCGCGCCGTCGCCGCAGGCCGCGCGAGCGAGGAAGGTGAGCGTGGAAGAGCCGTCCATGAGCCGCACCGATCTCCGGTCGACGTCAACGGCGACGTCTACGAGCGCGAGGTGGACGCGCGGCGCCTGCTCGTCCACTTCATCCGCGACGACCTCGACCTGACCGGGACGCACGTCGGCTGCGACACCGGCAACTGCGGTGCCTGCACGGTCCACCTCGACGGTCAGGCCGTGAAGAGCTGCATGCTGCTCGCGGTCCAGGCCGACGGCGCGAAGATCGGCACTGTCGAGGGCTCGCGACCGGCGACGGCGAGCTCAGTCCGCTGCAGCAGTCGTTCTCCGCGCATCACGCGCTCCAGTGCGGCTACTGCACGCCCGGGATGCTGATGAGCGCGTCGTCGCTGCTCGCGCAGAACCCGCATCCGAGCGAGGAAGAGGCGCGGACCGCGATCCAGGGCAACATCTGCCGCTGCACCGGCTACGTGAACATCGTCGAGGCGATCGTGCGGCCGGGCGAAAGCATGAGCACGACCGAGACCGACGACCGCGCCGGTCGAGCTGCAGAAGGGCCACGTCGGGCAGTCGATCCCGCGCAAGGAAGACCGGCGGCTCGTCCAGGGCCAGGGAGTCTTCTTCGACGACGTCCGCCGGCACGGGATGGGCTACGTCCACTTCGTCCGCTCGCCGCACGCCCACGCGAAGATCGTCTCCGATCGACGTCTCGGCGGCGCTCGAGCTCGACGGCGTCTACGGGACGCTGACCGGCGACGAGGTCGCGATCCAGACCGACCCGTTCTTCGAGATGTCGACGCCGCCGGGCGCGAACATCAAGGACTACGCGCTCGCCGTCGGCAGGTGCGGTTCATGGGCGAGCCGGTCGCTGCGGTCTGCGCCAGGACGCGCGAGCTCGCGCGCGACGCCGCCGAGCTCGTCGAGGTCGAAGTACGAGCCGCTGCGACGTGCTCGTCGACGCGCGCGGAGGCGGTCAAGAACGAGACCGTGATGCACGACGAGGCCGGCTCGAACGTCGTCTGGAGCGGCGTCTTCGACTGGGGCGACTGGGAGGCGGCGAAGGCCGAGGCCGACCAGATCGTCAAGATCGACGAGCTCCACTTCCACCGCTTCAGCTCGACGCCGCTCGAGTGCTCGGGCGCGCTCGTCGAGTACGAGCGGGCGACCGGCCAGTGGACGCTGCACTGCAACCACCAGATGCCCGGCGTCGGCGCGATCTGGATGGCGCCGGCGCTCCGCACCGGGATCGACAAGCTGCGCTTCGTCACCCACGACATCGGCGGCGGCTTCGGCAACAAGATCTGCCTGCACCCCTACTACGTGACGCTCTGCCTGCTCGCGCGGAAGCTGAACCGGCCGGTCAACTGGACCGAGTGGCGCACCGACCAGCACACGGCGAACGCCCACGGCAACGAGCGCTGGTTCCACGACGTCGAGGTCGCGGTCAAGGACGACGGGACGATGCTCGGCTTCAACGTCAAGGCGCTCGACGACTGCGGCGCGTTCCCGCGCTACGAGCCGCTCGGCTGCATCATCTGGGCGCAGGTGACCGCCGGGCTGCTACGCCTGGCGCAACGTCCGCGTCGACTTCACGCAGGTGACGACGAACAAGGCGCCGGTCTCGCCGAACCGCGGCTACTCGCGGATGCAGCACCTCTGGCTGACCGAGCGGATCATCGACATCGTCGGCGCCGAGCTCGAGCCTCGACCCGGTCGAGATCCGGAAGCGCAACTACGTCAAGACCGAGCAGATGCCGTACGAGACGCCGAACGGCTGCGTCTACGACTCCGGCGACTACGCGCGCTGCCTCGACATCGCGCTCGACCTGATCGGCTACGACACGATCGAGGAGCGCGAGGCGGAGGCGCGCAGCGCGCGGAAAGCTGCTCGGGATCGGGATCGGCTCGACGCTCGACTCCGGCACGAACAACTTCGGCCAGTCGCGCTCCTGAACCCCGAGCTCCAGTTCTCCGGCAACAACGAGGCGGCGACGGTGAAGCTCGACATCTTCGGCGAGATCGTCGTCACGCTCGGCACCGTCCCGCAGGGGCAGGGCCACGAGACGACCGTCGTCGCAGGTCGTCGCGGACATCCTCGGCTGCTCGCCCGACCAGGTGCACGTGCGCCCGGGCCACGACACGTTCTTCAACTCGCACGCCGGCTTCTCGGGCACCTACGCGAGCCAGTTCGCGGTCACCGGCCTCGGCGCGGTCAAGGGCGCGGCCGACCTGCTGCAGCGCGGAGATGGTCCAGCTCGCGGCGCGCCGTGCTGCAGTGCGACGGCCGAGCAGATCGAGCTCGCGGACGGCTTCGCGCGGATCAGGACGGCCCGCCCGAGGCGGCGCTGCCGTTCATGGCGCTCGGCGCGATCGTGAACGCGAACAACGCCTTCCTGCCGCCCGACTTCAACCCGACGCTGAACCACCGCTTCGTCTACCGGCCGTACTTCGGGATGGTCGACACCGAGAAGAAGACCGGGCAAGCTGACGCTGACCTACGCGACGCAGATCCACGCCTGCGTGGTCGAGGTCGACCGGGAGACCGGCGTCGTCGAGATCGTCGACTACGCCGCCGTGGACGACTGCGGCATCGCGCATCCATCCGCAGATCGTCGAGGGCCAGGTGCACGGCGCGACCGCGCACGCGATCGGCGCCGCACTCTACGAGGACTTCGTCTACGACGAGGACGGACAGCTGCTGACCTCGAACTTCTACGACTACCACGTGCCGCACGCGCTCGACGTGCCGGCCGCTGAAGACCGGCGCGATCGAGTCGCCGTCACCCGTTCACGCCGCTCGGCTCGAAGGGGATGGGCGAGGGCGGCGGCGGCGGCATCCACTGCATCTGCTCGGCGATCCAGGACGCCCTGCGGCCGGCGGGCAGGCCGATCGTCTACGACAGCTGCAACCCCTCACCACCGCGTCTGGTCGATGCTGCAGGACCCGGAGTCGACGCGCGCGAACGTCTCGGTGGCGCCGCGCGTGAAGGTCGAGGGCGACGAAGGAGCTGTCGGCGCCCGCGCGACGTCGTCTGGGAGGTCGCTGAACGATCCGGCGCAGATGGCGAAGCTGATGCCGGGCGTCGAGGGCTTCGAGGTCAAGGACGACCGCAACTGGCAGGCGAAGGTCAAGATCCCGCTCGGTCTCGGCGGGCTGCGGATGACGATCGACTTCGACAAGGTCGAGGAGCGCGCGCCGGAGTTCGCGCAGCTGAACGCCAAGGGCAACGGCGTCGGCGCGATCATGAACATGCAGACCCAGTTCCACCTCTCCGAGGCGGGCACGGGGACCTCGATGCGCTGGGAGGCCGACGTCAAGATCGCCGGGCCGGTGGGCGCGATGGGCCAGCGCGTGCTGCAGCCGATCATCAACCAGCAGGTCGGCAACGTGCTCGGCGCGCTCGAGAAGCAGGTCGCGAGGCTGCCGACCGGGTCGGCGTCGAGCAGCAGAGCTGAGCCTAGCCGCTGTGGCGGTCCCGTTTCGCATCGGCGTGATGCAGCTCACGATGGAGCCGCTCGACGAGATGCTCGCGTCGGCGCGCGTCATGGACGAGGCCGGGATGGACACGATCTGGCTCGCCGAGGCGTACCCGTGGTGGCGGAAGCATCGGGATGGAGGCACGCTCGTCGACGGTCGTCTCGGCGCTGATGGCGCGGGAGACGGAGCGGCTGACGATCGGCTGGGGGATCATCTCGCCGTTCACGCGGCACCCGGTGCAGGTGGCGATGGACGCGCGGGTCGTGCAGGAGGCAGCCGGGCCGGGACGGTTCATCCTCGGCTTCCGGGACGTCGAAGATCTTCCTCAACAACGCGCAGATGCAGACGAAGAAGACGCTCGGGCCGATGCGCGACGCGGTCGACGATCGTGCGCGGCGTGCTCGGCGGCGACGCCGTTCGAGTACGAGGGCGACACGTGGAGCGCGTCGACGTGCCGGCGCTGTCGCGCGGAGGCGCACACGCCACGCGACGTGCCGCCGGTCTACGTCGCCGCGACGGCGCCGAAGATGACGGGCGCTCGCCGGCAGAGATCGCCGACGGGTGCCTGACGCCGTCGATCACGACGCCCGCCTTCGTCCGGCTACACGCGCGAGCAACGTCGGGCGGACATCGACATCGGCTGCACCGTCGTCGCGTCGATCGCACGAGGATCGCGACGAGGGCCGCGACGGCGCGCGCGAGATCGCCGGCATGTACCTCGCGAACAAGGTGCAGAACATCCAGGGCTCGGCGGACACGCTGCTCGACCTCGCCGGGATCGAGCATGGACGAGATCCGCCCGGTCGCCGAGGCGATGGAGCAGGGCGGACGGCTCGCGGCCGAAGGCGACAGGTGACCGACGCGATCCTCGACAAGTGCAAGCCGATCGCCGGCACGCCGGCCGACTGCATCGCGGCGATCGAGGAGTACCGCGACGCCGGCTGCACCCACGTCATGCTCGAGCTGTGGGGCGACCGACCGCCACGACGCAGATCCGGCTCTTCGGCGAGAAGGTGCTGCCCCATTCCGCGACTGA
>ERZ1370068.5150-contig-4186_pt1 | contig 75232 bp, 128 predicted proteins | sample MGYA00561227_ERZ1370068 | MGnify/ENA primary metagenome ERZ1370068 (study PRJEB38410, sample SAMEA6850437) | metagenome | study: Metagenomic assessment of the ecological functions of the soil: analysis of the soil microbiota associated with the... | reverse complement strand
TTACGTACGCCTTCAGCGCATTCTTGCCAGCACGGTGGCTGGCAACCCGGTCACCGAAGCTGACGAACGGGCCAAACTGGCGCTGGTCGTCGAAGCCGCCAGAACTATCTGGCAATAGACGCGACGGCGGAGCGGGGTTTTATCCCTTGCCATCGCACCGTGCGGATTGACGAAGATGTAGCCGCGCACGTCGCGTACATGCATTCTGGATAGTCCGCCCCCAGAATTGTAATCACGGATCAGCCATTGGCCGTTCCCGGCAGCCGACTCGATGTACATGACATGACCGCTTCTGACGGCAGCAAGTCCGGGTCGCGGCCCGGCCTCGCGTGGAAGAAGGCGTGCCCAATTTGATGCAAGGTTCAACCGGACATCGCCAAGGCCGAGATATTTGCGTAGACCGCATCCGCAATAGCGGTTGGGACAACCGGCCGGCCGCGAACCGATAACGCTGCCGGTTTCCGCCATGGCAAAAGTTCTGTTTCCGCCCGCGTCGAGAGTTCGAGGCGCCGAAGTAGCGAAGCTCGCGTTGCAGACGCTTCGTCCGTCATTCGTGAGCATGCAGGCATCGGACCCGCGATTTGAAATTTGCTGATTGTTATGATGGCCGCGAAGCGAGTGATAGGCGTTAGCAGTTGACGGCACGAAGGTTACGAGAAGCTAACGTGATGAACATTCCCATGACACCTGTTCGATCCATGGATCCCTCTTTGCGTTGATGAGAAAGATGGCGGGAAGGAGCGCCCTCTTGAAAACGAGGTGCTTGTCTCCGGAGCGCGGGTCGCAAAACTACCTCCTGAAATGACAAAGCGGACGCAGTGAAGGCATTGCTCCTGCACAAAGTGTCTGAAAATACAAACGAATCCCTAACTGAATTTCGGATAAGTTGTCCGCGCCTGAGGAGCGTGTTTACGAGCGGGTGTCTGTGAGCGCGTGTTTACGAGCGCGGGTCCCCACCAGGACGCGCGTGTAGTCGCGGGCATTCTCGTTAAGATCGCGCAATTTTAGTGAGGGTTTCCCTTGACTGATGGTTTTTTAGCAGGAATAGGTCCTCGCCTCACGGGTTCTCTTCGATCGCTATTCCCACGAACGGAAGCCACCCCAGAATGCCGCACCCCGCGTCTTAAAATCGAAATCATCGCCAGACAAGTACTTTGGCACACACATCCGCGCGTTGGCGGTCCCGTGAAGGGGAATACAGTTCGAGGCGGCTTTTATTGTCTTAACAATCTAGAAGGAACATCAGAGATGACAAACCTTAACAGGCGCTCCCGAGCTCATCACTGCGGGCGTGGCCCGCTCACCTAACCGTGCGATGTTGCGCGCCGTGGGCTTCAAGGACGGCGACTTCGAAAAGCCCATCGTCGGCGTGGCGAACGGCCACTCTACGATGAACCCCTGCAACGCCGGCATTCAGCCTCTCGTCGACCGCGTGATGGCGGCGCTCAAGGAAGCCGGAGCAATGCCGCAGGTCTTCGGCTTTCCGACGGTGACCGACGGCATCGGCATGGGCACCGAGGGCATGAAGTATTCGCTGGTATCGCGCGAAGTCATTGCCGACGCAATCGAGGTCGCGGTCAACGGCCAGTGCATGGACGGTGTGGTTGCGGTCGGCGGCTGCGACAAGAACATGCCGGGAAGCATGATGGCGATGGCGCGCATGAACGTGCCGGCAATCTTCGTCTATGCCGGCACCATCAAGCCGGGCTTCTGGAAGGAGAGAAGCTCACCATCGTGAGCCCGTTCGAGGCAGTGGGCGCGTTTACCGCCGGTAAGATGTCGCAGGAAGACTTCGACGGCATCGAGAAAAACGCCTGCCCGTCGGTCGGCGCCTGCGGCGGCCAGTACACCGCAAACACAATGTCGTCCTCGTTCGAAGCGCTCGGCATGAGCCTGCTCGGCTCATCGCAGATGGCATCGCCTGACGGCGAGAAGGCGGACTCCGCAGCCGAGTCCGCGTCGCGTGCTGGTCGAGGCGATCCGCACGAACCTCGAAGCCGCGCGACATCATCACCAGAAAGTCGATCGAGAATGCGGTCGCGCTCGTCATGGCGACTGGCGGCTCGACCAATGCGGTGCTCCATTATCTTGCCATCGCCAGTGCAGCGGGCGTGAAATGGAGCATCGACGACTTCGAGCGCATGCGGCGCAAGGTGCCGGTGCTGTGCAATCTCAAACCCTCGGGCCGCGTACGTGGCGACGGATTTCCATGCCGCCGGCGGCGTGCCGCAGGTGCTGAAGATTCTGCTCGTGAACGGCGTCCTGCATGGCGATTGCATGACCATCCACGGCAAGACCATGGCCGAGATGCTGAGCGACGTTCCTGCCGAGCCGCGGAAGGACCAGGACGTGATCCGTCCCTGGTCCAATCCGATGTACAAGCAAGGGCACCTCGCGATTCTGAAGGGCAATCTCTCGCCCGAAGGCTGCGTCGCCAAGATCACCGGGTTGAAGCAGACTTCAATCACCGGCCCTGCGCGCGGTGTTTGATTCTGAGCCGGAATGCATGCGGGCGATCCTGGCCAAGAAGATCAAGGCGGGCGATGTGGTGGTGATCCGCTACGAGGGTCCAAAGGGCGGACCCGGCATGCAGGAAATGCTTGCACCGACCTCTGCCCTCATCGGACAGGGGCTCGGCGCATCGGTCGGCCTTCTCACCGATGGGCGCTTCTCCGGCGGGACCTGGGGCATGGTCGTCGGTCACGTCGCGCCGGAAGCCTACGAGGGCGGGTTGATCGCACTGGTGAAGGAAGGCGATCTCGATCACGATCGACGCCAAGAAGCGTCTCATCCAGCTCAACGTCCCAGCGAAGGAGCTGGCCCGACGAAAGAAACTATGGAAAGCGCCCAAGCCTCGCTACACCACTGGCTTGCTCGCCAAGTACATCAAGCTCGTATCAACCGCCAGCCGTGGGGCAATTACCGACTGAGTCGTAACGCATGGCCCATGAGAGCGTCTCCACGGAATTATTTCTTGCCGGACCAGCAATAATTTTTCCTGCTGGCCGATCCACCAACGACCGTGAAGAGGCAGCCCTGCTTGCGACCGTAGCCTTGCACCTGCTGGCGATGCCGTGCGCGCTGCCTGAACTTGGCCATCTCCTCACGCTCGATCACTTCGAGAAAGAATTGATGTGGAATCAAGCTGCAATCCATGCGATTGATCGCTTGTTCGGCGCTTTCAAATGAAAGCGATGAAAACAAATAGCGGGCTCGGCTGAATCCCGGCACCTGCCGGAATGGCGCGACACCATTTTGCAAATGATCGCCCGGGAAATCGTGATGCCGACGCCAGCTGAATTAGCGTGGAAGCCGCGCCCCGAATTGGGACAACGCCTGGCCTCGCGGCCGGGTGTTTTGTTTTTTCCAGGCGCGTTCAGCTTTGATCTCCCGCGGGGCACTCGGCCGCAAGGCCAGCGATGACCTGCCCCGACCGACAGCGGCGCTCGCTGATCGGCTGAGTGCGAGATCGCTTCCGGGCGGTTATCCGGAGATGCGCGCCTTATTCTTTTTACCGCACCGGTCATCGCCGAGACAGCTCGACGAAGAATGCGTAGAGGATCGACGAGCGGCAGCGGATCCTGCGAGCGCGCCGGCCATCGAGCGAGCCCCAGCGGTAGATGTCACCATCGACGAATTCGTTGACGATGGCGACCGGCACCGTCTTTATTGCGAGGTCGTGGAGAGAAATGTGAGCGCGTAGATGAATTCATTCCAGCACAGCGTGAAGCAGAAGATGAAGGCCGAGATCAGCCCCGGCACCGCGAGCGGCAGCACAATGCTTGGTCAGGATCTGCCAGCGGCTCGCGCCATCGATCAGTGCGCATTCCTCGAGTTCGAACGGAATGGTCTTGAAATAGCCCATCAGCAGCCAGGTCGAGAACGGGATCAGGATGGTCGGGTAGGTCAAAATCAGCGCGAACGGGCTGTCGAACAGGCCATACTGGAACACGACCGTCGAGAGCGGAATGAACAGGATCGACGGCGGCACCAGGTAGGCCAGGAAGATGGCGCCGCCCACCCGTCGCGCGCCGCGTGTAGCGCAGCCGCACGATCGCATAGGCAGCGAGCACGCTTGCGATGATCGACAGCACCGTCGCGCCGACGGCCACAAACATCGTGTTCCACAGCCACCGCGGATAGTTCGTCTCGAACAGCAGCTTGTAGAAATGCTTCGAGCGTCGGATGCCGTCGTCCAGAACGGGCTGCAGCTGCTCGAGGTCGAGCAGTTGCTCGTCGGGTTTGATAGAGGTCAGCGCCATCCAATAAAACGGGAACAGCAGCATCAAGAGAATGATCGAGAGCGGCAGATAGAGCGTACACGAGGCGACGCGGCAGCGTTTGCAGATAACTCATGCCCTCGCTGTGGTCGGCGCCGTAGCCGTTAAGCACCGCGCGCGGGTCGTGACGCTTTGCCGGCGAGCGCGTCAGTCATTGCTCTCGCCCTGTTGCCACTTCCGCGCGCTGCAAGCCGAACCACGAGATGAGAATGGCCGCCAGCAGGAACGGGATCATTGCGGTCGAGATCGCTGCTCCTTCGCCGAGATGGCCGCCGATGATCGCGCGCTGATAGGAAAGCGTCGCCATCAAGTGCGTGGCGTTGACCGGCCCGCCGCGTGTCAGCACCCAGATCAGCTGAAAGTCGGTGAAGGTAAACAATACCGAAAACGTCATCACAACTGCGATGATCGGCGTTAGCAACGGATATGTGATGTAGCGGAATCGCTGCCAGGTGCTGGCGCCGTCGATGGTCGCTGCTTCGTAAAGCGATGGCGACACCGTCTGCAGGCCGGCGAGCAGCGTGATCGCGACGAATGGTACGCCGCGCCAGATATTGGCGAAGATCACCGACCAGCGCGCGTTCCAGGTGTCGCCGAGGAAATCAATATTGGCAGCGATCAGGCCGAGTTTTCGCAGCGACCAGGAAACGATCGAGAACTGGCTGATCGAAGATCCACCAGAACGCGATGGCCGATAGCACGGTCGGTACGATGAACGGAATCAGCACGAGGGCGCGCAGGATCGCCTTGAACGGCAGGTCTCTCGTTGAGCAGCAGCGCGAGATAGAGGCCGACGGCGAATTTAATGACGCTGGCGACGCTCGTGTAGAGCAGCGTGTTGAACACCGACAGCCAGAAACGCTGATCGTCCCACAGCCATTCATAGTTCTCAGTGCCAACGAACACGCCGCTACGGCCGATGCTTGGCGTCGGTGAAGGACAGCCAGACGCCGAGGCCGAGCGGATAAGCGAGAACAGAGATCAGGAACGCCGCTGCCGGCAGCATGAACCAGAGCGCCGAGCCAATTGCGGTTGGCCTTGAGCCGGTTCCAGGCCGTGGTGCACCGAGCGCCTGCTTGGGCCCGACCCTGTCGTAACGCGATCTCAGCCATTCCGTTTATCCGTCGCCGTTTCGCAGCTGCGAAAGTGGCACGGCGGGAGGCTGCTAACCGCCCGCCGGCCTTCGTCATAGCGATAGATCCGCTCGCAGTTGCCGTTCGGCGATCTTGATCGCGCCCTTGGCGTCCTCGCGGCCCGTGCAAGCAGTTCGCGAACATGTCGAGCACGACGAAGTCGGCAATCGCGCGTTGCCGCCTTCTCGCCGACCGAGCCGAGACCGCCGGCGGTCAGCGTGCGCTTCGGCGACTTCGCGGAACGGTCGTTGCTTTCGGGATCGGCGGTCCACACCGGGTTGGTTGTCGTAGGCGTTGAGGCACTGCGTGAGATAGCCCTTCGACGCCGTCAGTCCACTTGTTGAACTGATCCGCTTCCAGCATGAAGGCCATCAGCGCCTTACAGGCCTGCGGATACTTCGTGTAGGTCATCGCCATCAGCGGGAACAGCACGTGCAACTCGGTCGGCTTGCCGACCGGGCCGACCGGCCAAAGCGGCATGGTCCATGTCCTCGGCGATTTGTTTCTTGGTCGGATCGCTTTTGCGCGGCGACGTAAATGGAGATGCCGTTGTTGGTCCAGTGGATTTCGCCGCCGAGGAACGCCTTGTTATTGAAGGCATCGTTCCAGGAAGCGGTGCCCGGGATCATACTTGGCGTAAAGCGCCTTGGCGTAATTCGAGCGCCTTCTCGGTTTCCGGCGAGTTGATGATCACCTTGTCATCCTTGTCGACCACGTTGCCGCCGTGCGCCCACAGGCACCAATGGACCCACGCCATTGCCGTCGCCAGAGGCATGGCCGAGCGCCATGCCGCCCGGCGTGCCTTGTTGCTTTTCATTGCCTTGGCATATTCGAGGAATCCGTCGGTCGTTGTCGGGAATTTCGGAGAATCCCGCTTTCTTCGAGCGCTTCGAAGCGGTAGTTGAGCATATTGCCGTAGTAGCAGATCGGGATCGCGATCCACTTGTTGCCGCTGCCTTGCCGTACGTCACGGCCGTCGGCACCCAGCCGCCATACTTCTTGCCGAGATAGTCGGCGACGTCGGTGACGTCGACGCATTTCTGCGGGAACAAATGCGGCAGCGAATAAAGGCCCCAGAACAGGTCCGGGCCGGTGCCGGTATTGGCGGCGACGGAAGCCTTCGGCTGCACGTCTTCGTACGACTCGCGCGCGATCGTGACCTTGCACGCCGGTCGCCTTGGTGAAAGCCTCGATCAAGCTTGACGAAGGCATCGTCTTCCGACTGCACAAAATATTTCCAGCGCAGCATCGAAAGCTGCGCGTCCTTTCTCAGGTTTCCAGGGCGCGCTCTGTGCCCAGGCCTTCGCCCATTCGAGCAGAGCGCGGGCCGGTCAACGCGCCGGCGGCCGCGGCCGCAGTGCCGCCTTTGATTAGAGTGCGGCGCGTAAAGTAGCTCATGCTCATTCCTCCTTTGCTTTCTTAGTTGCTGAGACGCTTTCCCGTCGTCTCGTCAAAAGATGAATTAGCCGCGGGTCTGGCTTGAGCCGGATCTTGTCACCCGGCTTGAATTGATGTCGCTCGCGGAACACCGCGATGATTTCACTCGTCGCCAAGTTTGGCGACAACTTGAAGCTCGGAACCGGTCGGCTCGACCACCTGAACCACGGCGTCGACGCCGTCGTCGGACAGGAAAAATGCTCGGGCCGCACGCCATAGACAGCCGGGCCGTCCGTCGCTGCCGGCAGGCGCGCTGCTGAGTGAAAATGTCACACCGGCCGGCGCTTCAAACGACCGCTGCACCGTTCAGCGTTGATGCGGCCCTTGACCATGTTCATCGCCGGCGAGCCGATGAAGCCGGCGACAAACAGATTATCGGGACGATCATAGAGCTCGAGCGGCGCGCCGATCTGCTCCACGCGCCCGTCGTGCATAACGACAATCTTGTCGGCCATGGTCATGGCTTCGATCTGGTCGTGCGTGACGTAGATGGTGGTCGTCTTCAGACGTTGATGCAGCTCCTTGATCTCGGTGCGCATCTGGACGCGCAATTTCGCATCGAGATTGGACAGAGGCTCGTCGAACAGAGAAGACCTGCGGATCGCGCACGATGGCGCGACCCATGGCGACGCGCTGACGCTGGCCGCCGGACAACTGACGCGGAAAGCGTTCGAGCAATTGCGTCAGGCCGAGGATCGCGGCGGCTCGATTGACGCGCTCGTCGATCTCGCTTTGCGGCGCGCCACGCAGTTTCATGGAGAACGCCATGTTGGCGGCGACCGTCATGTGCGGATAGAGCGCGTAGTTCTGGAACACCATCGCCACGTCGCGCTCTTTCGGCGGCACGTTGTTGACCACGCGATCGCCGATGCGGATTTCGCCGGCGGTGATGTTTTCCAGGCCGGCAATCATCCGCAGCAGGGTGGATTTGCCACAGCCGAGGGGCCTGACGAGCACGACGAACTCGCCATCGCGGATCGATATGTCGACGCCATGAATGACGTGTGTACTGCCGAAGGCCTTCTGAACGTCGCGGATCGCGACCGAAGCCATTCATTCCTCCCTGATCACCGCGGTTTTCCGCAGTTTTCTTTAGTTCTACGGCGTCAATCGCGCGGACGTCCCGCCAAGGAACACCCGCACAAGGCAAATCATCGGGCTTTCGCCCTTCGAAAAGCAAGCCCGACTTGAGGTTGACGATCTGTCATTAAAGCGCCAGGCCGCCGTCCACGAGGTGCGGCTGGCCGGTGATATAGCTCGATTCATCGGATGCCAGGAAAACCGCAAGCGCAGCCACTTCCTCGGCAGTGCCGAGCCGTGCCATCGGTTGGCGGGCAATGAAATTCTCTCGCACCTGTTTGAGCGGTTTTCCCGTCGCTTGAGACACCGCTTTTACGCGCTCTTCGAACGATGGCGACACGATTGTGCCCGGGCAAATCGCATTGCACCGGATGCCCTTGGTAATGAAATCTGCGGCGACCGCCTTGGTAAGCCCGATCACAGCGGCCTTGGTGGCCCCATAGGCATAACGGTTCGGTAGGCCTTTGATCGAGGAAACCCCCGACGACATGTTGATGATGGAACCGCCACCCTTCTTCAGCATGGCGGGGAGGAATGCCTTGATAGTGCGGTGCATGGATTTGACATTGAGGTCGAAGGAAAAATCCCAGTCCTTCTCCGAGCATTCAAGCACCGTGCCCTGGTGCACGTAGCCCGCAACATTGGTGAGAATGTCGAGTGCGCCGAATTCCTTGGCGACTGCCTTGGCAAATGCGTCGACGTTTTTGAAGACAGCACGTCGAGTTTTACGCACTTGGCCGCCTTCAGACCTTTGAGTTTGTCGACCGCAAGATCGGTGGCGATCACCTTTGCCCTCCGCGATGAACGCCTCTGCAATGGCGCGGCCAATCCCCGGCCGGCTGCGGTGACGAGTGCCACTTTTCCCTTCAGTCTGTCGCTCACGGTTTGACTTCCTCAGTGGTTGTCGCGCGGCACACTCTTTGCGCGACGCGCTGATATTTGACCGCCGGTTTGAGCACCATGCCGTCGGCGAGTTGATCGACGATGCCGCGCTGGATTTCCTGCCACGGCGTCTGACTCGGCAGGATATCGATAGCCACCATTCTTGAGCAAAGCGGCCTTGCGCGCGCGACAACTCCGCCTTCGAGATCAGGATGTTCGCGGTGCCTTTGCCGAGATCGATGCGCACGCGATCCCCGGTTTTGAGCAGCGCAAGCCCGCCGTTTGCGCCGCTGCCTCGGGCGATGCGTTCAGAATTGACGGCGAGCCGGACGTGCCGGACTGCCGCCCATCGCCGATGCAGGGCAGGGATGTGATGCCGTTTTTTATCAGCGCCGCGGGTGGCTGCATGTTCACGACCTCGGCCGAGCCCGGATAGCCGATCGGGCCTGCGCCGCGCATGAACAACAAGGTGTGTTCGTCGATCTTCAGGGACGGATCGTCGATGCGATGGTGGTAATCCTCGGGCCCTTCGAACACCACGGCGCGGCCCTCGAATGCATTCTTGTCTTTGGGGTTTGAGAGATAACGCTTGCGGAATTCATCCGAGATCACACTGGTCTTCATGATCGCGGAATCGAACAGGTTTCCTTCAGAACCTTGAAGCCGGCCTGCTTTTTCATCGGCGCATTGTACGGCTTGATGACGTCGGCATCGGTGACTCTGGGCACGCCGGACGTTCTCGCCCATCGTCTTGCCGTTGATGGTCAGCGCGTCGGCATGGATGCGCCTGGCCTTCAGCAACTCGTGCATCACCGCGGGCAGCCCGCCCGCGCGGTAATATTCTTCGCCAAGATATTTTCCAGCCGGCTGCATGTTGACCAGGAGCGGCACGTCATAGCCAATCTTCTCCCAGTCCTCGACTGAGAGCTTTACGCCAATGTGGCGCGCAATGGCGTTGATGTGGATCGGCGCGTTGGTCGAGCCGCCGATGGCCGAGTTGGCGACGATGGCATTCTCAAAAGCCTTACGCGTAAGAATGTCGGACGGGTTTGAGATCCTCCTCGACAATCTCAACCGCGCGAACGCCGGTTTCGTAGGCGATCTGTCCACGCTCGCGGTAAGGCGCGGGGATCGCGGCGCAACCCGGCAACGACATGCCAAGCGCTTCGGCCAGCGCATTCATGGTCGAGGCTGTGCCCATGGTGTTGCAGTGGCCGATCGATGGAGCCGATGCGGCCGCGATCTCCAGGAATTCGCGGTTGTCGATGCGGCCGGCGGCCAGATCCTCGCGCGCCTTCCAGACCACCGTGCCTGACCCGGCGCGTTCGCCCTTCCACCAGCCATTCAGCATCGGCCCGCCCGATAGGACGATTGCCGGGATGTTCACAGTCGCCGCCGCCATCAGGCAGGCTGGCGTGGTCTTGTCGCAACCGGTCATCAGCACCACGCCGTCGAGCGGATAGCCGTAGAGGACTTCCACGAGCGACAGATAGGCGAGGTTGCGATCAACCGCGGCCGTGGGTCGCTTCCGGTTTCCTGATCGGGTGACAGGGGAACTCGAACGCGATGCCGCCGGCCGCGCGAATGCCCTCGCGTACGCGCTTGGCGAGTTCGAGGTGATGGCGATTGCATGGGGACAGATCCGAGCCGGTCTGCGCGATACCGATGATCGGTTTGCCGGAGCGCAGCTCCGCCGGAGTAAGACCGAAATTCAGGTAGCGCTCCAGATAGAGCGCCGTCATTCCGGGATTTTCAGGGTTGTCGAACCAGAGCTGTGACCGCAACCGACGAGAGGATTTACGCGCAATTTTCACCATGACCCGTCCAACCACTTCAGGTGACCTATAGATGATCGTAATGTATCGCAGACCGCAAGAACGCCAACACACCATGGGTCATGGCGGCCAAGGTCAGATCCGGGAAGAAGCGTCCGTCGGGTGTTCGCACGCTCGGCCCAGGTATCGCGGACCTGCTGGTAGTGCACGGTTGGCGTCATAGACCGGCACCTGCAGCCCCGGCTTGCTCCAAACCTGGAAAAGTGTGGAACGGGCGTTGCTGGGCGTGCGCAATCCTGGGCGATCTGCAGCTGGTTTCCGTGATTGCAACAGCTGCTTTCGCTGCAGCCGAACGATGCTGCGACTTTCGACTTCCTCGCGGATTGATTTATCTGAAGATGGGCCGCTTCGACTCGGCGATCGAAGACTATAGTTCGCGCTGCGCATAGAGCCGAAACTGGCAAGCGCATTTTACGGTCGCGGACTTGCGCGATAAAGAAAGGCGACGCCACAGCGGTAATGCCGACGTTACGGCGGCAAAGAATCTCGAGACAAAAATCGCTGAAGATTTTTCGCAATACGGCGTTCGCTGACCGCAATCTGAATTCGGTAACTATAGAGCTGCTCGGTTAACCTCGGCAACCGTTCCGACGCACTCGCATTGTGGTCGCTCAAACTGTCGGCCAAAACCACCGAAATTTCTCACTTCAGAATCGATCCACCCCAACGCCCAATAAGGTCGGCCAGAAATCATCTCGTAAACTCGGCAAAGGCTTGAGCGCAAACTGCCCGCAAATCTCCAGGAATGGGATCGGGACCGCCCGACCGACATTCCGGAAAACAGGGCGATGTCTGCCTTGCTCGCAAAGGCATATTTTTCATTGGCCGGTTTGCTGCAGCGTCGCCCCTGCGGACATGCACGCGAGCCGGTCGGCATCGGCGCTGGAAACAACTGGAAGCCCTGGTAACGCGCGCTTCGGCCACAGTCGAAAACAAACTGGGCGATCTTTCCGTTCCACAGCTTGGCGAGTTTGCCATCGAGTTGGGAGCGCAAAATAAGGATGCATTTGGCAAGCGGTACAACTCCGTCGGGAATGACCGCGGCGGACATCTCGGCGAAATGGAACGAACTGCAATCGCGCATTCTTGCCGACGAGGCGGCGGTGGCAGCCTGCCGCGCGAGCCAGGCCGCGTGTACGCCGGCTACGCGCCAATTTTTGTCAATCGTTGACCTTGGCGCTCAGCGTGAAGGTCGTATGCGTCTTGGATGGATCAACCGTGCTGTGAACATGACGGTGAGGCCGGTGAGCGATTGGGTGGTAACGATGGCGATTTCTGGGCCTCTCCCCTGCAAACGCTCGGCAGCGGAGCGGGCGACTGCCAAGACTATGCGATCGTAAAATATGTCAGCGCCTTCGCGGACTTAGAATTCCCGCTGATGATCTCCGTCTCATTGTCGTGCAAGATGAAAAACGTGAAACGGGGCACGCTGCCGTCGCAGTTCGCTACGCGCAACGTTGGCTAATCCTGGACAATCGAACAATGGCCATCCTGATGCCGAGGACGCACGACTATCGGCCACCGTTTGCGCTCGACCAGAACGGCACGCGGGCAATTGCGACCGCGTCGAACGATCTCATCACAAATCGATAATCTGGCCCTCTCCTGGCCACGATCGTTCCGGCACGCACGTCGGTCGCCTCGGCGGCCAGCTTGTCCATGAAGTCGTCGTCGTGCGACGGGTCATGATGAAACAGGCAAAGGTGTTTGACTTCCCAGCTTCGTTTGCCAGCCGCACACCGCGCATCCACGTCGAGTGGCCCCAGCCCGGCCTTGGACACAATTTCGCTTTCGGTGAACGTTGAATCATAGAGTGCAAGGTCGGCGTGACGCGCAAGTGAGACCATTTCGGCGTCACGCTTGCCCGGAAATCCTCGGTGTCACAGAGAAGAGCGAAGACCCGCCCGCCATATTCGAGACGGTACGCCATTGGTGCCGTCTGGATGATCGAGCAATGCTGTCCGCAACGTGACGTCGTCATGAGGGCGAAGTACATCGCCGGCTTTGAAATCCTGGAATTCGATCTTCGCCTTGAAGACATCCATCGGCCAGAAACCACGGCGAGCTCATCAGGGATCGCATAACCCGTTCAATGCTGTTCGACGGCTTTAGATTTCCCGCCCAGACTCGTACGCGGTAGTCTTTACGAAAGAACGGCGCAAAGAACGGCAAGCCGGAAACGTGGTCGAGATGGCAATGCGTGATGAAAATATCAACATCACGTATTCCAGAGTCCTTCAGAAGTTCGATGCCGAGCGAGCGCAATCCCCGTTCCAGCATCGAAAATGAGCACGCGATCGCCGCAATCGAACTTCGATGCACGGAGTGTTGCCGCCATAACGGATTGTCGATGGACCAGGACACGGGATGCTTCCTCGGACGCCCCAGAACCGAACCCGCATAGAGGGCTTTCAACATTCGGCGTGCCCGAAAAATTATCAGATAAGTTTTATTTGGAATAAGAGGCAATGTCGAGCATGCCGGTCGATGCGCCGGAAAAGCTCCTCCAAATGCTCTCGCTTTAGTTCAAATAAGCCATCGGGCCGGGCGCTCGGTTGAATTGCTTCTCAACCTTCGCATGTCCCGACAGATAGGAGGCATGGAGCGACAGGCAGGCTCTGCCGTCAGCGACAAAGTTTGATTCCGGCGGGTGAGGCTTGTTCGAGCAGGACCCATCCTGCGTAACAAGATGTGCCGTCTTTCTACGCTTGGGCGCGCGCCGAAATCGCCTGGTCGGCCGCGGCGACGCCGGTGATCCAGCCTCCATGCGCGGTCGAAAAAATCATGTTGAGAGCATGCTTCTCCGGCAAAGAACAGACGACTATCGATCGGAGCGGCCAGCTTCATGCGGCAGCTCGCCCTTCCGGGACGTGCGTATGAGTACGAGCCGCGCGAAAAAGGATCGGCGCCCCATCGGTGGATTTGAATTTGCTTAACTCGTCCAGCGAAGGCATTGCCAAGCAAAACCTGTCAGCTCCGAAAGCGCGAAGTCGAAGAACGCCCGCTCGTCTCCTGCTTCGAGCTCGCTCGCCAGCTGGCCTCCGAAATAGGCTTCGATTTGCGGGCGTCCGAAAGGTCGAAAATGATAAGCTGCGGTCGCTGTCCGCTCGATCGACCCGAACATGCGGCTGTCCGTTTCAAACTCCTCCGCATCTGCCGGGGATAGAAATAGCTTGTCGGCAAGGCCCAGCGGCAATCCCTGAGCGGCCGCGGTCTTTCCGGCAAGCTCGGAGCGAATAATGCATCGTTCTCGGCGAGGACCGTAGTTGGCAGCGTGACAATCGCCTGATCAGCTACAATGACGCCTTGCGAAGTTTCGATTTTGAGACGCTTGTCGTGATGTTCGATGCGGCTCACCGGGCAACTCAGGACAGCAGGCAAGTTTTCGCCGCAGGCGGCAATCGTGGTGCCGTAGCCCTCGACCACGCGCCAGTTCACGCCCGTATCGTCATAGTTGTCGAAATCGAGCGCCGAAACCTGATCAAGCTCAGTGCCGCTGATCGTAGGTGCCAACGGCATTGATGAGATTGTTCCAGCGATTGCCGGGCTCCAGCAGGGTTGATGCGGCTACGTCTGGTTCTCTCGTTGCGCGCTCGCTGACCCGCGCAGAAAATTGCACTTGCGCTTCAAGGAATTCTTGCTGGCCCCCTTCGGGAAAGCCAAGGCGGAGTGAACCGCGTCTCCACGGCGGCGGTGTCTTGTCGATTGATCGATTTTGCTCCTGCGCGATCGTCACCCAGGGATTGCGATCCGCAGAATGGAGCCAGCCGCAGCCGAGATCGGTCCAACTCCCGAAGGCCCGGCAAAGGTCCACGCGCGACCGCCAAGTCTGGAACGAGCCTCGATGATCAAACATTTCACGCCCGCCTTGTGAAGGCGCCGGGCGGCTGCGATGCCCGCCGCTCCGCCGCCGATGACCACCGTTTCGAAATCACCATTTGCCATTTCTGAGTCTGCGTTCGATCGCAGCCATAAATAGGTTTGTGTGCAGCAAGGTTCACCGGAGCGGGGTTTAGACGATAAGCGTAAAGCCCGAGGCGATAAAGCAGCACAGCGATCGCCTGGCGGAATCGCCGATCGTCGAGCTTGCCGTAGAGCTTCCAACCAATCCATGTTCCAAGGAAAAGTGGCGGCAATATCATGACCAGCAACTTGAGATCAGCGCGATCGCGTGCAACCCACAATATGCCAGCAAGCGTCACCGCCTGCATGACGATCACGTAGGTTGGTACACGGCACGCGCCATTTCCTTCGGCCAGCCCCAAGCTGTGTCCAGATTGTCGGCAAGACGCCTGAATAGCCACCGAGCCCGCCAAGAATCCCACCGATGAACCCGATCGAAAGCGTCGGCTGGACGCCCGCCGCCGGTGACAGCTGGAGTTTCGGCGCAAGCAGAGCATAGGCGCCGAACGCGATGAGAAACACGGCCAGCACAATCTTGAGAGCCCCAGCGTCGGTATACGCAAGAAAATGTACGCCGATCGGGACGCCAACCAGGCCGCCTGCCACGAAGGCCAAATGCGCGCTGGCTCGACATGTTGGCGCTGCTGCCAGATCGTCGTGAGGTGCAACATCAACCCGCAACCGGCAATCAGCATCCCGGACTGCAGAGGATCGATACGGTGCAGCCAGATCGCAGATGCCGCGAGACCGAATGCAAATCCGGTTCCGCCGGCAGCGATACTGCCGAGAAGCGCGCCGAGCCAGAGAAAGCCGATCGTTTCGTAGCTGAGTCCGGCCAGCATCAGTTAGCGCCAGCAACAGGCCTTGCGATCATCGTTGCATGCCCCACAGATTGACCGTTCGCGCTTCTATCGCGCGAAAAATTACGGACTCAACGACGAGGCCGATGAGGATGACGGCGAGAAGTCCAGAGAAAACCGTTGCGGTGTCGAGATCGTTGCGGGCTTCGAAGATGTACCAACCGATGCCCCTGAGCGGGAGGACACGCCGAAAACCAGCTCCGCCGCGACCAGCGTGCGCCAGGCGAAGGCCCATCCGATCTTGAGACCGGCAAGGATTGAGGGGAAGGCGGCTGGAATCAAAATAAGACCGACGTAACGCGCTCCCTTGAGCCCGACATTGCGGCCGCTCATACGCAGCGTCTCCGGTACGCCGCGAAAACCGATCAGGGTGTTGAGGGCTACAGCCCAGAGCACCGAATGAATAATGACAAACACCAGCGACGGTGTACCGAGCCCGAACCAGATCAATGCCAGCGGCAATAGCGCTATTGCCGGCAAGGGATTGAACATTGCGGTCAGCGTGGAAAGAACACGGGTACCGGCGGTGCTTGCGACCGCGACAGTGGTGAGCACGGCCGCCAACACAAGGCCCAGAGCATAACCAATCGCAAGCGTACGCAGCGATGTAATGGTGCGATCGATAAGGACGCCATTGGCGATGTCTTTTTGGAAAATGTCCTGATCGTTTCGCCGAAGCTGGGAAACAACAGGCCGTTGTTGAGCCAACGCGCGTACAATTCCCAGATGACGACGATCGTTACAAGGATGGTCAGACGCTGCACGGCTTCGTTGTTGACGAGACGCTCGGTGATCGTAAGCGGTCGCTCGACATCACCGATCGCGGTGGCCTCAATCAGATCAACCTCGAATTCTGGCCGAGGAGCTTGCCCGGGCTTTTGCGACGGTTCCGCGTTCACGCCCGAATTTCCTGTTGCGCGCGTAAAGGATGTTTCTCGCCGAAGAGCAAAGTATGTATGCGCTTCGTTAGTATTCCGAATTCGGGTCTGCCGACGCTGTTGTGATCTAGGCCTTCGGCATCAAGCTCGGCGCGGACGCGTCCCGGATGCGGTGACAGCACCAGAATCCGCGAGCCGATGATAATCGCCTCCTCGATCGAATGCGTGACGAAACAGCACCGTAAAGCGGAGCTGATCCCACAAGGACAATAATTCCTGCTGCATTGTCCGTCGGGTGAGCGCGTCGAGTGCGGCGAACGGCTCGTCCATGAGGAGAATGTCGGGCTCCAGCGCCATCGCGCGCGCGATCGCGACACGCATCTTCATGCCACCCGACAGCATGTGCGGATAGATGTCGCGGAATTTGGTGAGTCCGACTTTTTCGATCACCGCATTGGCGCGCTCCGACGCCTCCTTCGCGCCAAATCTCTTCGTCACCTTCATCGGAAAAAGAACGTTTTGATAGACGGTTTTCCAGGGCATCAATTGCTCGAATTCCTGAAAACCATCATGCGATCAGGTCCTGGGAGATCTGATCGCCCTGCCGTTTATACGGATTGAGCCCTCGACCGGCGGCATGAATCCGCCGACAGCCTTGAGCACTGTCGTCTTGCCGCAACCCGAGGGGCCAAGAATGACGTAGCGGTCGCTCTGGTGAACGGAGAAATCGATCTGGTAGGTTGCAGTCACCAGATGACGCGGCGTCTTGTACTGGAGTGTTACTCCTTTCACCTCAAGCAGGGCGGATGTCATCGGCCGGTGCCTTGCATCCGCCATCAGCTGCCTGGCAGATCGTGAATATCGCCGACAAACATATCTTTCCAGCTTGTCGCCTTTGCCGGCACCATGCCGACCCGCGCCATGTACGTCCGCGACGACCATTACTTTCTGCGGGGTCATGGTCCAGGTGTTGTCCTTATCGCGAATGATTTTCTCGGCTTCCGCAGGGGTCAGTTTGGACTTGTCCGCCTTCACCCAAAGTGCGGCAGAACCCGCCGGGTCATCGTTGACTTCTTTCGTGGCGGTACGTAGCGCGGCAAGAAAAGCCTGCACGATCTTCGGCTCGCCTTCGTAGAGTTTTGCCGTCGCCCACACGACGTTGAACGTATGCGGCCCACCGAACACGTCATTACTGTTGAGGACGCGATGGACGCGTTTGTCCTCAAGTTCCTGATACATGAACGGCGCCGAGGGGTGAAGTGAGCCGTGAATTTCCGATTTGCCGCTCATCATCTGGGCCAAACCATCAGGATGGCTCAATGAAACGGTCCACGGGTCGAGCTTGTGCTGTTGCTCCTGCACCGAATTCTTTTTCCGCCGCCATCTGCAATATGACGGCTTGCATGGACACCGAACGGCAGGAAGGGGCGATGCGGTCACCTGTCGGTGAAGTCCTTGAGGTTCTTGACACCCGGATTGATGCTGTTGAGCCACAACGGCATCGAGTTTAGGGCGGCGATCCCTTTTGACCTTAAGGTTATCTTTGGTGCGCGCCCAGATCGTGAGCAAGCGGACCGAACTCCTCCAGAGGCGAAATCCAGATTGCCGGAGATCAATGCCTCGTTCATGGGCGGGCCTCCGGTGAAGCGCACCCATTCGGCTTTAAGATCTGAGCCTCCGCGTTTCTGCCCTCGGCTTCGAGGCAAGTTCTTTTCCGCCATGATGGTCATTGGCAAATAGGAAATGCCATACTGTGTGGCGATACCGAACGGTGCGCGTCTCCGCTTTGGCGCTGTCAGCGAACAACAATGCTGCAGCGACGAGGAGCGGCATCCAGCGCCGGTCATGCCCGGCAATTCAGGCTCATGCGTCATCCTCACCCAACCGCTTGTTCTTTGTTTTGTTTGACCCATCATCCCCACGCCACGATAGCGTGGCAAGCAGCTATTCGGTCGAGAGTCGTTCAATGGCGGATCTCATCCCGATCATACAAACCGCGCTTTTCGAACGCTTTGGCGAGCGGCTGGAATTCGACGGCGAGCTCGCCGGTCTCGATGAAATTGCCCGCATTTCCGCGCATCGCGTGCATCGACGCTATCGCGCGCGGTGGTATAGAGCCGCAGTTGCTGCGATTGTTGTGCGCCTGCGCCCTCTCGGCCCCTTCGAAGAGTGATCTTCAGCAGGCGGATATTCTCATTGTTCGTGACAATCGGAAAAATTAATGCCATCGCAGACCTGCTTCCGGAAATGCCTTGGGTGCGCGAAGCGCCGGTTTTTCTCATCTTTCTCGCCAATGGCCGCCGGTTGCCGAAAATCTCCGAAATGCGCGGCGAAGCTCCTTTCCAAATGACCATCTCGATCTGCTGTTCAACGCGACGGTCGATGCCGGCATCGTCATGACAACGTTCCTGCGGGCTGCGGAGGCCGCCGGTCTTGGCTGCTGTCCCATCAGTGTCATCCGCGACCATGCCGCAATCGTCAGCGAAATGTTTGCGCTGCCGGAGAAAGTCATTCCGGTTGCCGGCATGTGTCTTGGCTGGCCCGCGGAGGAGGGCGGCATAAGCACCTCGCTTGTCGTTGGACACAACCGTGCACGAGGAGCGTTTCGCGGACGGTGATCTCAGCGTACCAAGATCGATGCCTACGATCGGCGGCGCGCGGCCAAGCGTCCCTACCGCAATCGAGCGCGAGACCGAGCGTTTCGGCCGCAACGAATTTTACGGCTCTGGTCTGAGGACAAAGCGCGCGCAATACGCCAGTGCCGCTGCGCGTTGATTTCGGCGCCTTCGTTCCGGGCGAAAGGTTTCCGTCTGGACTGAGCGACCGGCGCTATTTTTTCGGATGCGGAAGGTCAACACGCCGTCGGCCTCCTGATTTTCCTCCAGCGTATCACCGGTCTGACGCAAGAGATTGGGAATACATCGATGGTGGTCAGACGATCAGTGCACTCGGCCACGATCAGGTCGCCGGGATTCAGCGCGGATAATTCTTGCGCACCCGCAACAGCAGACATTTGCAATGCAAGAGAGCGTGTCCGCTTCACCCCTGAAAGCGGACATGTCGATGCGCTCAAGTGTCCCTTGGAACGCATTCGCCATTCCTTCATTACTCAGTAGCGCGTGGCGGACGGGGGACGGTGAGGCCGAGGCCTTTGCCGTCTTCAGATTGATCACGCGGCGCGATTGATACCCATTATGACCGTGAAGCTTCAGTGCACCGATTTGTCGGGCCGAAACGGATCGAACGGATAGCCGGCGTACACGAGGCTGGCGTCGCCGCTGTAGCCTAACTGTTCTTCCACCTTCTCGACCGTTTTGCCAATCACGCTAAGAGACTCGCCAGCTTGGAGTTGGTGCTTGACCTCGATAAGCGATCGGTTGGCGGCATCGAGTCGTGCGCGCGAGGATCGCCGCCACGTAGAGGGCGACGGTTGGATCGCCAGCAAGCATCGCCTGCGCGTCGGCGACATAGAACTCAGATTGCTCCAGGGTTCTCACGTCCGCCGTATGAGGTTGATCTAAGAGGATGGCCTGCTCGCCGAATACCGAGCCGGGTGCCGATACGCTGGCGATCTTCTCTCCATCCTTGATGACCTCCACCGCGCCACTCCTGAGGAAAAGCAGCCTGCCAGTCTTTGAACCGGCGGTAAGTACAACTTGGCTGGCTGGATGTTTTACGACGGGCAAGCCTGCAAGCCTCCTCTCGAAGGCCGCGGCGTCGGGAATGAGCGAAGGCATACTCGCCTCCTTCTTTGGGGACGTGAACAAATTATCTGATGCCTAGATTGCAAGATCGAGTTGGACCCAAGTCCAATTGCCTCGTACGGCGCCGGCGGTCCAGATCTCGGTCAACTCAACCGCGAAAAAGCGACTTAAAAGCGCCATCTCTGGGGAGGGTAATCATGCATCATTTCGCCACGACTTTGTGTGCCGCCACTATCGCCATCGTCGTTGTCGCTGGTACCGCATTCACGCCTAGCCCGGCTGAGGCCGCGAAGACGTCCGGCGCTGACGCGGCTGCTCTTAAAGAGGCGACCGCTGCGTGCAAAGCGGAAGCCAAGGAGAAGAAGATCAGCTGGCCCGCGAGCCGCAAATTCGTGAGCGACTGCGTCGCAAAGACTGTCAAACTCACACCGGCGGAGCTTCAGAACATCGCGGTAAAACAGGCCATCGTTGGATGTAAGGCGGAGGCGAAGGGCAAGAAGATCGGGTGGCCCGCGAACCGGAAGTTCATCAGTACTTGCCTCTCAAACGCTCTTAAAGATTATCATACTTGACGTCGCCCTGTTGCGCAGAGAGCTGAATATGAGTGGTCTTCGGAAGTACACACCCGAGGAGACCGGATGTCTGCAGAACGTTTATTGCGAGGAAATGTGAAGCCGCCGTTTAGAGCACTCGGCGTCTTTGCAACGGCCGCTGTCCTTGCTGGCGGCAGTGCATTCGCGCAGGCGCCTCATTCGATTTTTGCGCCGTCCCCCTTCGTTGATAGAGGAGCTGAAAAGTCACGGGTCGCGGAAGAAGAAGAGTCGTAAAAAATGGTCTAGTTGCAAAAAGCAGGCTCGGGCACAAAAAACTAAATTGCGAAGCTGGAATAGATCTCGTGAAGGATTGCATGGCTAAATGAATCTTTGAAATTTCAGAGCGTCCACTTTTCGGTCATAAGCCGCCACGCACCTCGGATTTATGTCCGCTTACCCATTTGCTACATCGGCTCCCGATGTCCGCTAGGTTCCATTTGCGGGCATTGGGGGCGGTAGAGAAGCGATCAATTATCGAGTTGGACCCAAGTCCAATTGCCTCGTACGGCGCCGCGGTCCGATGGTCAACTAACCGCGAAAGAGACCTAAAAAGCGCGATTGCCAGGAAGGGTAATCATGCATCATTTCGCCACGACTTTGTGTGCCGCCACTATCGCGATCGTCGTTGTCGCTGGTACCGCATTCACGCCTAGCCCGGCTGAGGCCGCGAAGACGTCCGGCGCTGACGCGGCTGCTCTTAAAGAGGCGACCGCTACGTGCAAAGCGGAAGCCAAGGAGAAGAAGATCAGGTGGCCCGCGAGCCGCAAATTCGTGAGCTATTGCGTCGCAAAGGCTGTCAAACTCACGCCGGCCGAGATTGAGAAGATTGCTGTAAAACAGGCGACCGTTGCATGCAAAGCGGAGGCAAAGGGCAAAAAGATCAGGTGGCCAGCGAGCCGGAAGTACGTCAAAAATTGCATCACAACGGCTCTCAAAGAGCATCCCACCATGAACATCAGCGAAGTGCGCAGAGGGTGAATGTAAAGACTTTGCGGGTGCAGCAACGCCCGGAATGGGGATGTGAGGGGATGACATCTGGTAGAGCCACAGGTTGCTGAGCGACCATCGCAATGTCGCCTCTTGCCTCCGAAAGCGGACATTACAGGCGCCATCGGTATCAGCGCCTTGTGCCAATAGCGGGACATTCTGCAAGACATTGGCCAACCTAGTCCAATTCGCTCAGCGCCCACACACGCCATCAGAAACCCGGCCAACACGTCGACGTTTTGATCTACGGTCTAATACGCTCGCGTTATTGGTCGGCATATAATTTCTAACGATTGGCAAGGGAATCTAAACATGAACGACTGGCTGCACAATTTGCCAATCGTTTGGATGGCGTTGCTCGTTTTCGGCTTCACGTACTTGCTGGCTGCAGGAATCTGCGGGCTCGTCACGGCCCTCGCGAAGGGCGAGCGAGCGCGTGCATTCAAGGCAATTTCTCCCGGAATGCTCGCCGCCATTGGGCATTATCTTCGGCCTGTTTGTCGCGTTCACTGCTGCGCAGGTCTGGAGCGACAACGAACGGGCCAATGCGGCGGTCGATCGTGAAGCGAGCGCGCTCAGAGCCGTCGTGGTCCTTGCCGCTGCTTTTCCGGGCGAACCGGAATCGCACTTTCGCGCCCTCATCCGCCGCCACATTGATCAAGCCGCAACTCAGGAATGGCCGATGATGGCTCAGGGCACCGCCACCTTGCGGTTTACGCCACCTTTGCTTGCCGAGGCGCTCCAGTTGACACTTGCTCTGACCCCCAATAGCGAAGGCCAGAAAACTGCACAACGTGAAATCGCCACTGCGCTCGAAACCGCATTCGATGCCCGTCGGCAACGGATCATCATTAGTCAGTCGCACGTCAATTTGGTGAAGTGGCTCTGCTTGTTCGTGCAGGCTGCTGCTGCGTTATTCGCGATCGCCATGATCCACTGCGACAATCGGATCGCCGCTGCCATCACGGTCGGCCTCTTTGCAACCGGTGTGGCCGCGTCCGTGTTGCTCATCGCCGCGCACGACCGGCCGTTCACGGGCGAGATCTCAGTTGGGCCCGGGCCGCTCCTGCAGATCATGCCGGACGACTAGTCGTTAAGGACGGCCTGCAGCACTAAGAAGAGGCGCAATGAACGTTAGCGACGGGTCGGCGAACACCATGTACCGAATCGCAAACGCGATTATGCCAATACCGTGCAAATGCGTTTTTTGTGATGCACGGCACAGCGAAGCGAGACGAACGCAATTAGGGTTGAGGTCAATTCAAGAGCGCTAGGCGCTGGCGAAAACCCCAAAGGAGACACCCATGCGTATCCTGTTCGGCATCGCGATCGTAGCCCTCGTTGCATTCACCGCCTGGTCAGTCGAACCGACCGTTGGCAAAACCCCTTCCACCGTTTCCTCGACCCACTCGGCATGATGGACACCACGGGCAATCTACCGCAAGCGCACTACCACGATTACAGCACCATTTACTGACAGATCGCGCGATCCGATCATCGATCTTCGGACTGGTTGGTCCGTCTCCTTACCCTGGTCGCTTCCTTCCCTGGCGACCAGGGCGCCGTCTATACCGGCGACATTCAGCGCAACGGGCTGCACCCACTACCGCACAGCAGACAGAATGTCCGCTTTGGGTCATAAGCACACAGTCCGCCGTGCAAACGCCATGTCTGGTTTACCCCCGAAAGCGGACATCAGTCTGGCCTCAAAAGTCTCACCGATTTGTGTATCCATCATCGCGGCGAAGCCGCCGAACGACAAGGATGGCTAGGAGGACTATCAGACCTATGCCGCCGGCGGCGAAGACTAGGTTGTTGGCGAACTGAGCGGCGGCGGCCGTGTGCGCGGAAAAATAGACAATAAACACCCATGCTCCAACCCACAGCGCTGCTCCGATGGCATTGAACAGCAGGAAGCGCCACCAGGACGCATTCCCAAAACGCCTGCAACGATCCCGTTTAGCTGACGGAGAACGGGGAAGAATCGAGCGACCAAGACGGTGACTGATCCGTAGTGCGAAAATATTTCTTCAACGGCGTTGATGCGTGCATCAGTGAGGCCAATCTTCCCACCGTAACGGGTAATCGTTGCTCGACAGATTGTCCTGCCAATCAAATACCCAATATTGTCGCCAAAGACAGAACCCGCCCATGCAAAGATCAAGAGCGCTGGCAACGACATCTCGCCGCGGTGGGCTAACACCGATGCGAAGATTAATAGTGTTTCACCAGGCAACGGCGCGCTGCAAGCTGATTCGAACGTCAGAATTAGCGAAACCGCGAACACGCCATAGTGTTGAACGAAGGACTCTAGGTTTTCGGCTATGTGCCCGATGTGTTCCAGGCTACGTCCCCTGCTGACATCTCGAAATTTATGGTCGCGGTGAGTGGAATGTCCGCTTTGGGTCAAAAGCAGACGTATGTGCAGTGCACTAGGCGATGTCCGCTAGGTGCCAATAGCGGGATGGTCCGCTTTGGGTCAAAAGCGGAGCATGCGAGTGCATTAGTGATGTCTGCTAAGTGCCAAAAGCGGACATTGGGTGGTTCAGTCGAAATGTCTGCTAAGTGCCAGGACCGGACCCATGCGGTGCAACCAAAGTCTCTACTCGGTCACCTCATCGGCGGTCAAAAGTAGTAATGAGGGTGGGATGCTAAGTCCGAGGGATTTTGCGGTGGTCAAATTTATCAGCAACTCGAACCTCGAGGCTAAGTAGATCGGCAACTTGCCTGGACTTGCGCCCTTTAAAATCTGGTCGACGTAACTCGCTGAGGCGGCGGAAAACATCTGCAAGGGAGGGACCATACGCCATAGGTCCCCCAACTTCGAAATGCTCACGATAAGGATAAACCGTCGGCAGCCGGCCGTTATACGCCAAGTCAACGATAAGCCGCCGGTAGGTGACGTGTTCCAATTGATCGCCGATGATGAGCCCGTCCACATGTTCCTGTGCCATCGCTTGTAATACGCGTCGGTATCCTTGCTCATCGATCGGACTTTCGATAGGTGGGCCAAGCAGAGAGATGTGCAACTGCCGAGTAGTTTCCCGCAACGCAGTCATCCTGCGGCAGGTTCCATATCTGATGCGAACCGAGGAACCCAACCTTCGATGCTGTCGGGATGGCTTCTCGCAAGACCTGCAGACGTTTGCCCCAGATGTCTAGCCCCGCCTCTACACTTACACCGGTGATGTTTCCTCCCGGCCGAGCGATGCTGGCCACAATGCCAAAAGGAACGGGATCGGCCATTACCGCGACGATCGGGATCGTATCGGTCGCCGCCTTCAAACTCAAAACCAGTCGGGACGCGGCTGCGACGATTGATATTCGGATTTGTACGCACCACGTCATGCGAGAGCTCGGTGCAGCGATTCTCCCGCCCCTCCGCAGAGTAACGTGCCACGGATAGATTCTGTCCCTCGACATACCCGAGCCGACGCAATTCTTTGAAAAACGCTGGGTAGTACGGATTGCCGCCTCTTTCAATAATGTCAGCAACAGGTACCGAGGGGTGAACGATCGCAATACGATACGCCTTTGCACTAAGCTGCTGGGCGCGCGCAACGACCGGGCTTGCTGCCGCCCCGCCAAAGCAGCGTGATGAATTCGCGGCGCCTCAATTGATCGAACTGCATCCGGGCACCGTTGGACTGGGTACGATCGTAAGATAATCGATTTCACGACGAGTGTATGCTGGCCGTTCTGCAACGCGTCATCTCCGTTCTACCCCCGAAAGCGGACATTTATTAGCGTGCTAACTATCAATGAGTTCGTCGGCGCGGGAGAGCAACGAGTGCGGGACAGTAATGCCTATTGCACCTAGGTATAGGTTTCGCCTTCTCATCCCGATACCAAAGTATCGGTCCGACGAGTCTTTTTGTGATGGACGACACAGCGCATCCGGATAGTCGAAACTAGTGGTGAGGATAAATCGAGGCGAAAGCTCTCTCCTGAAAATCCAAGGAGACCTCACATGACCAAACAATGAGAATCGGAACGATCGCGCATCGAACATGCAGACGATGCCAGGATCACCTTCACCATCGCACTACATGGCGAGCATGCTTGGGAAATGCTGCTGGAAGATAGTGACCGCTACCACAGCATCAGCCATGGGTGGGCAACTGAAAATCCGCACGACTGGGAAGAAGCCATCGCGCCCGTGTTGCGTCGGCTCTTCGTCAATGGTCGCTTGGGGCTCGCGACAAAGGTTCCCATGTATGATGCGCCCAACGGTAGCTCCGCTAACACTAACGTTCCCATGTATGATCCCCCTCTGTAGCCCCGCAACACGCGCAGAAACCAATCTGAACGTCGGCCGGGAGTATTCTCACAGAGTGGCGGCGTGACCGTGCCGAGGCCCATCTCCTCCAAGCCCTGGTCGCTTCCGTCTCCTTGGCGACCAGGGGCTTCGTTTATCACCGGCGACATTCATCGCAACGGGCTTATGGCTTTCTCAGAGGCGAGTTTATGAGCGACCTGCGCATTCGTAGTATGCGCCCGGATGAAATCTCAATCGCCGTCGACTGGGCGGCGGCCGAAGGCTGGAATCCTGGCCTCGCCGATGCCGCGTGCTTTTCTACGGTAGATCCGGATGGTTTCCTCGTTGGTGAACTCGACGGCGCTCCAGCCGCGACGATCTGCTGCGTCAATTACGGCGCGACTTTCGCCTTCCTTGGCTTGTACATCGTGCGAAAAGATGTGCGTGGCTGCGGACATGGACTGAAAATATGGAACGCGGCCCTCGCCCACGCTGGTCCCCGCGTGATCGGTCTCGATGGCGTGGTGGCGCAGCAGCAGAACTACAAAAGTCCGGTTTCAAATTCGCGTATGCGAATGTCCGTTACGGAGGCACGGTCGTCACGGCGGACGCGCAGCGGAGTCGTGTCGTCGCGCTGGCCGAAGTGCCATTCGCGTTGGTGGCGGCTGACAATGCGACCGTATTTCCGGCTCCGCGCGCTGCATTCTTGCGTGCCTGGATTGGCTCATCCGGACATGTCGGGCGCGCACTCGTACGTTACGGCCGACTTGCCGCTTGGGGCGTGATGCGTCCCTGTCGCAAGGGCAACAAGATCGGCCCGCTTGTTGCCGATGACCGCGCCGCCGCCGAAGCGGTGCTGGGAGCTTTACTGACAAGCGCGGGCGGCGGTGAGATTTTCCTCGACGTTCCGAGCGTCAACCGCGATGCGATTGCGCTGGCGCAAGACCTGGGATTAGCCCCGGTGTTCGAGACTGCGCGGATGTATACCGGTGACGTACCTCCGTTGGCACTGGAGCGAGTATTCGGTGTCACCACCCTAGAGTTGGGATAGCGTGGGGCTAAACATGAACGACTGGCTGCACAATTTGCCAATCGTTTGGATGGCGTTGCTCGTTTCTCACGGCTGGGTTTTCGTCACGGCCCTCGCGAAGGGCGAGCGAGCCCGTGCATTCAAGGCAATTTCCCCGGGAATGCTGAGAAACTCTTGAGCAGCCAATGACCAAGACGCAGCGCTTTACCCTCGCGGCCACGGGCCTAGGCCTTTCATGATCTACCTGGACGCGCTGATCGTGAACGTTGCGTTGCCAGCCATCCAGTCGGATTTCAAGGTGGGCGAGGCCGGCCTGCAGTGGGTGGTCACGGCTTACAGCCTCGGGATGGCGATTGCCATGATGTCGGCCGGGACGGCGGCAGACATCTATGGCCTCCGCAAGCTCTACCTTGGCGGCATCGCTCTCTTCACGGCGGCCTCCGCGGCTTGCGGCATGGCGTTCTCGCTCGAAGTGCTCAACCTCGCGCGCGCGGTCCAAGGGGTCGCGGCGGCGACGGCCAACGTAACCTCGCTCGCTCTCGTCAGCGCCGCGTTTCCCGATCCGAAGTCGAAGGCTTGGGCGATCGGTATCTGGACCGCGCTCGCAAGCACGGCCATGGGGATCGGGCCGACGCTCGGCGGCTTCATGGTGCAGCAGACAGGCTGGCGCTCGATCTTCATGGTCAACGTTCCCGTCGGGCTCGTCGTCTTGGCCTTGACGTGGCGCTTCGTCGCGGAGTCGCGGGAGGAGCGCCCGCGCACGTTCGACATCTCCGGGCAGCTTCTGTTCATCACTGCGGTCGGGGCCTTCGTATTTGCCGTGATTGAAGGCCCGCAGGCCGGCTGGCTCTCGGGGCAGATCCTGACGCTGTTCGTCGTCGCGGGGGCGGCGCTGGCGGCATTTATCTTCTGCGAAGGCAGGAGCGCGGACCCGATGATGGACCTGAAGCTCTTCCGCGACCGCACGTACTCGCTCGCGATCATCGCGATCTTCGCCGTGTTGTTCACCGCGTACGGGATGGTGCTCGTGATCACGCAGTACCTGCAGAACGTGCACGGCTTCTCGCCCACGGATGCCGGGTTGCTCCTGTTGTCGTACAGCGCGAGCATGATGGTCGTGTCGCTGACGGCGGGGAAACTCGTGGGAGTGGTGGGCTCGCGGCGGCTGATTCTCCTCGGCCTCACGTCGCAGATCATCGGGCTCGCCGTCCTGATGGTGGGGATGCAGGCGGGCACAATCGTCGTCAGCGCGGGCCTCGCCATCGTCGGCATGGGGACAGCATTGTGTCTGACGCCGGTCACCTCGCTCGCGATGACGGCGGTTCCGGCCGAGCGCTCGGGAATGGCATCAGGCATCATGAGCACACAGCGCGCGCTTGGTTCCACCGTCGGGTTCGCCGTGCTCGGCTCGATCCTCGCGGCAGCACTGACGGCGACCCTCAGCGCCCACCTCGCCGGTGCGCTTCCGGATCCGATCGAGCGCGAGGAAGTCGCCGCGACGATCATCCAGAACGCGAATCCCCGCGCTTACGCTGTCGTGATCGGGCCCGGCCGACCGATCCAACATCTCGACGCCGCCACGCAGGAGGCGATCCTTGTGGCCGCCAAGAGCGACTTCATCGAGGGCATCCGCTTCAGCCTCGCAACGGCCATCGTGTTCCTCGCCCTCGTCCTCGCCGCCGGCTTTGCCTGGTTTCCCGCGGCAAGGGTTCCATCGCTGGCGCCGAGCGTGAGCCAATAGCGCTCGAGTAGGAGGAGAGCGCCCCGCGAAAGCGTTCTTTCGTAGGTCGTACACGGCTGGCCGGTGACGGTGGGCGGATCTTGCGAGGTTCAGTCAGCCTTCTATTCGCGCTCATCGAGGGCGAGCCCAGTGAAGGCTCGCCATAACACCTCGCTTGTCGTTGGACACGACCGTGCACGAGGAGCGTTTCGCGGAGGGTGATCTCGGCGCCAAGATCGATGCCTACGATCGGCCGGCGCGCGGCCAAGCGTCACTACCGCAATCAGCGCGGAGACCGAGCGTTTCGGCCGCAACGAATTTTACGGCTGGTCCGAGGACAAAGCGCGGCAATACGCAGTGCCGCTGCGGGTTGATTTCGGCGCCTTCGTTCGGGCGAAAGGTTTCCGTCTGGACTGAGCGACCGGCGCTATTTTCTCGGATGCGGAAGGTCAACACGCCGTCGGCCTCCTGATTTTCCTCCAGCGTGTCACCGGTCTGACGCAAGAGATTGGGAATATCGATGGTGGTCAAAGGATCAGTGCACTCGGCCACGATCAGGTCGCCGGGATTCAGCGCGGATAATTTCTTGCGCACCCGCAACGCTGGCAATGGGCATTTCAGGCCGCGCAAGTTCATTACGGTTTCGGTCATGTCGCTTGCGCGCTGAGTGGCACCATCGACAATTTCCTGTCAGTCGCCGGGATGTAGGCTTCTTCGATGCCCAGCTCCTTGCGCACAATATTCGTGCCGCGCGTGAGTGCGACCATTTTGTAGAATGCGTGCATCCGGCTCATCGATTGACGGCCAAAGCCGCAGTCGCTGGTGAGGATGAGCCGCTCCGGTTCAATATACTTCAATGCCTGGTGGATAAGCTCGGCCACCTCTTCGGGCCGCTCGATCTGCAGCGTCCGGTGGCTGATGACGCCGAGCGCAATCTTCTTGTTCTTCGAAATCAGTTTGCCGACGTGCTCGAGATCCATGCCGCGGTTGAATGCGCCTTCTATGGTGAGGATATCGACGTCGAGCTGGTCGAGATAAGGCAGTGCCGCCTTGTACGACTGGTCCTTGCTCGCTACCCGCTGCGCGGCGGGACTGCCCAACATGTGTGGCACCAGACTTCGCATTTGTTGCGCAAGCCTTTCACCTCGACATTGAAAGCTTCGACCCATTTTTCCGGCTTGATCGGTTGATTTGGGTCGGCAATGACCTGGTGGATCGCCGGCTCCTCGATTTGCACGAGCGGTGCGCCTGCATCGGCTAGTGCGTGGTACTCGTTGTTGAGCGCCGCCGACAGATCCATCAATAAGTCGTATCGGTCTTTGTAGTGCTCGTTCGTGAGCATCAACGCCAGAATCTGTGCCGAGATAGAGCCAATCTTGACCGGCCTGTCGGTCATCAGGCGCGATCGCCTTGTAGGCGCGATCAAGCTGCAGACTCGTTTCACTGATCTTGCCGGTCGACAGGCGGCGTCATGCGCGTTTCGATGACTTCCCACATTAAGTCGCCGGGGCCCTTGTCGGCCATGAAGCCGGCGGGCGGTACTTCCACGCGCGGCGCGCCAATGCCCGCGACCCGTTCGGTGACGTAACTCACCCAAGCGCGTCCGGCGACGTCGTCGTCGAGCCGCGTGTCACCGTCCACGAATATGTCGATGCCGCGCGCGATGCTGGTGCTGCGACGTGGCACGCGAGACAATCGAAGTGCTGTTCGCGATAAGCGAGGCGGGAAAAACCCTGCGACAGAGGTACACCACGGAGGTTTCTCGGTGTACCAATTGGGACGAGGCAGTGCCCCGGTCGTGGTGGTTAAAAGAGCCTTGCCTTTTGTCGTTGTAAACACGCTTGCTTCCCCCGATTTCACCAATAGAAAGCTGTCTGCATACTGCAGCGTTGTTGAGCTAAACTCGGAAGGCTCTGGTCCAACAAGGTCAAGCATGCAATGGCGGCGTCCGAGCCGATACAGACGATTTCCAAACTGACGCCGCTCACGGACATTTTGCTGACGGTGGACGCCGAGGTGAAGCCGGTCACCCCGCGAACCATCGAGGTATTCGCGGCGGCAGGACGTACGCCTCGCTGCAGATCGGATTGGCTCCGTCTCGTCCTGCGTCAGCTCTGGCATTGCAGGACGGGTGGGCACTGAGCGCGGACGAGACGTTGGGCGCGAGGTAGTCATACTCCTTCCTCTCGTGCGCAGCCTTCACGCATCGAGGCCGGGCAGGCATTGCCTGCCGGAACGGATAGCGTTGCACCGATTGACGCGGTCAAGGTCATCGACGGCCGTGCCGAAGCGGCTTATTGTCGTCAACCCAGGCGATGGTGTTCTGGCGGCCGGAACCGACAGCGACTCTCGGCGATCCCGCTGCGTCGAGCCGGCGAGCGGCTGCGCAACACGGATCTCGCAGCATTTTCGCCGCAGGGATTGCGCATCACGGTGCGCGAGCCGCGTATTCGCGTTCTCCCGGTGCGCGGGAGTGGCATCATCAACGCGGCCGCGCGCCTGGTGGCGGCTGACATTGAGCGGCGAGGCGGTGCGGCACGGCTCGGACGACAGCGGACGCGGTCTCGATGTCGCCATGGCGGCCGAAAGCGCCGACGCGATCGTCGCAATTGGCGGCACCGGGAGCGGACGCAACGACAGCAGTGTGCAGACTCTTGCTCGCGAGGGACAGCTGACTGTGCATGGCATGGCGCTCACGCCGGGAGAGACATCCGCATTCGGTTTCGTCGGCGTTCGGCCCGTGTTGCTGCTGCCCGGACGCCTCGATGCTGCTCTCAGCGTGTGGCTTATCGTCGGGCGGCCGCTTGCTCGACCGACTGGCGGCGGCAAGAGCAGCGACAACGAGCCAACGGAAACTTTGACTCTCGCGCGCAAGGTCAGTTCGACCATCGGTCTGGCGGAAGTCGTCCCCGTGCGTCGCAACGGCACGGAGGGCGGAGCCGATGGCAATCAAATATCTGTCACTGTCATCATTGACCCGCTCTGATGGGTGGATCCTGGTGCCGGCGGACGGTGAGGATATTCCGCGGGATCATCCGTTCAGGTAAGGCCTTGGCCATGAGCGTCGAAAAATGAGCGAGAGCAGAAAACCGAGGCCTACCGGAGAGAGTGATCTGTTTGCGCGCGTGCGTGCTGCGGCACGCCAGGAGCAATTTCTTGAGGTTGTCTCGGCGAGTGAAGCGCGTATTCGGTTTGAGCAGCACCTCGATCTTGCGCCGCTGCCCGCGGAGACGGTCTCCTTGGCAGCCGCGCGGACGCGCGTGCTCGCCCATGATGTCGTTGCCGCAGTTGATGCGCCGCCGTTCGATCGCGCCAATGTTGATGGCTTCGCCGTACGCGCGGCGGATACCGTCCGGAGCAAGCGACGGAAATCCGAAAATCTTTACACTGAACGAGAAGTTATCGCGTGCGGGCACGCGCCGGTGTTGACGGTCGTTCCAGACACCTGCACGGCGATTGCTACGGGCGGAGTCATTCCGCGCGGTGCCGACGCCGTGGTGATGATTGAACAAACTGAACTGATCGAGGAAAACCCGCCGCGCATTGAGTTGCGCCGCGCCGCCGCGCCGGACAGTTCATTTCTTACGCCGGCTCCGACATTGCACGCGGCGAAACGTTGCTGCGCCGTGGCACGCACATTGGATCCCGCGAGATTGGCATGCTGGCCGCGTCCGGCCTCGATCGCGTTGAGGTGGTTCGGCGACCAAAGGTGGCAGTGCTTTCCACCGGCGATGAGCTGGTTGAACCGGGCAGGTCGCTCAAGCCGGCAGGGGTCTATGACAGCCTAACGGCGCGATCATTGCTGCTGCCGTCAGCGAGGCGGGAGGCGAGCCTCTCGTATTCGGGGCATTTCCGGACGACGCGCCAATGTTGGAAAGAACGGTCCGCGAAGCGCTTGCCGTCAGTGACATGGTGGTCCTCTCCGGTGGCACATCGAAAGGTGCCGGCGATTTGTCGCACCGCGTTGTGTCGCGCCTGGGCAACCCGGCGTCCTGGTGCACGGCGTTGCACTTAAGCCGGGAAACCGTTGTGCCTCGGGGTTGTCGACGGTAAGCCGATCGTTGTGTTACCCGGCTTTCCGACCTCGGCGATTTTCACGTTCCATGCTTTCGTTGCGCCGGTCATTCGCGCACGCGCCGGCCTGCCACCGGAAGCTACGCAAACGGTGAGCGCGCGCGTTCCGGTGCGGGTTGCATCCGAACTGGGACGCAAGGAATTTGTCCTGGTTTCGCTGGTCAAGGGCGATCAGGGCACGATCGCGTTTCCCACCGGCAAAGGTTCGGGAGCAGTGACGAGCTTTTCGCAGGCCGATGGCTTCCTCGAGATCGATGCTCTCGCGTCAGCGCTCGATGCCGGTAGTGATGTGCAAGTGACCTTGATCGGCAATGCGGCACGTGCGCCCGATCTTGTGGTCATGGGCAGTCATGACGTGGCGCTCGACGTCGTGGTCGGCGCGCTTGCCGACCACGGACTCACGGCACGTATTCTCGCGGTCGGTAGTCTGGGTGGAGTGGCTGCAGCAACCCGCGGCGAATGCGATATTGCTCCGGTTCATCTTATCGATCCGGCGAGCGGACAATATAACAGGCATCTCGTAACCGACGGTCTGAGTCTCGTTCCGGGCTGGCGGCGGATGCAGGGCATTCTGTTCCGTCATGGCGACGCGCGCTTTGAGGGTCGCAGCGCGACCGAAGCGCTGAAGACGGTTCTCGCAGATGCGTCAGCGTTGATGGTCAACCGCAACGCTGGCGCCGGCACGCGTGTCCTAACCGATAAATTGCTCGGTGGTGCGCGGCCTGCCGGGTACGCCAATCAACCGAAATCTCACAATGCGGTCGCAGCCGCGATTGCACAGGGCCGTGCCGATTGGGGGCTCGCCATCGAACCGGTGGCGAAGCTTTACGGTCTCGGCTTTCTGCCCGTTTCGCCGGAACACTATGATTTTCTTTGTCGTTGACAGCCGGCGCGAGCGGGCGGGGATACAAGTGTTTCTCGCCGCTTTGCGTGATGAGCGTGTGCGTGCTCGTATACGCGCACTCGGCATGGAGCCTCGATCGCGGCTGACGCCACGAGGTAATTGAATGCCGATGTTAATCAAACGTCTCAGCCCCATCTTGTTATTGCTGTTCGCGCTTCCGGCGCAGGCACAGTTGCGCGGTCATGGTGGACCGGTGCGGGCCCTCGCGATCGCTCCGGATGGAACACAGGCGGTGTCGGGAGTTTCGATACATCCGCGATCCGCTGGTCGCTCAATCTCAATACCGCTCAGCAGGTATCTGCGTCTTCACGACGGCGCCGTGAATGCGGTCGCCTATCTGAGGGACGGGCGCGTTGTTACTGCCGGGGCAGATGCTCGCATCGCGATCTGGACCCCGGACAGCAACAGCCCGACCGGATTCTCAATGGCCACTCCGCGCCAATCGCAAGTGTCGCGATATCGCCCGACAATGCGGTGCTTGCATCAGCGTCGTGGGACCGCACCGTCCGCTTGTGGCCGCTGAACGGTGGCGAGCCGCGAGTGCTCGAGGGCAATGCTCAGAACGCCAACGGCGTTGTGTTTTCACCGGACGGGAAAAACGTCGTAAGCGCGGGCTATGACGCAACGGTGCGCATCTGGCCGCTATCGGGCGGCGGTGAGATCGTCCGCCACGTTTGCCGACGCCGCTCAACGATGTCGCGGTTGCGCCCGACGGTGAGATCGTTGCAGCCGGGGCGAACGGCAAGGTTTACTTCCTGTCGGCGGGCGGCGACGTTCTTTCCGAAATCGAAGCATCGCCGACGCCCGTCATCGCTGTCGCAATCTCGCCCGACGGGCAACCTCGTCGCAGCAGCTGGCATTCGCGGCTCCGTGGCGGTGATCGAGCGCAAGAGTCGCAAGCTCGCGCATACGTTGGTTGGCCCAGGCTTGCCGGTCTGGTCGGTAGCGTTCTTCCCCGATAACCGTACATTGTTCACCGGCGGAACAGACCGCATGATCCGCCGTTGGGATGCTTCGAAGCGGAGAGCCGATTGGCGCGGTCGCGGTCGGTACGCCTGGAAGATCCGCTGGCGCGCCTTACGCTGGCGATCATGGCGCCGAAGTCTTCCGCGCCTGCGTCGCCTGCCACACGCTTTCTCCCGACGAAGGAAACAAGCGCCGGTCCGACGCTGTACGGCATTTTCGGCCGCCGTATTGCAACGTTGCCAGGCTACAACTTCTCGCCGGCACTTAAAAACTGGAAATCGTGTGGACGCCAGAGACGGTGTCAAAGTTGTTCGAGGTCGGTCCTGAACACTACACGCCTGGCACCAAGATGCCGGAGCAAACGATAGGATCGGCCGAGGATCGCAAGGCCCTGGTGGAGTTTCTCGCCAAGACGACGGGCAACGAAAAATAGCTAGCTTTCGCCTTTCTGTTCCCGTTCACGCAGGTAGTCTTCGGTCGTCCGGACCGGCGGGCGCTGAGGGGCGCCAAACGGATCAAATTGCTCTTCCGCCATCACAACGACACGGCAGTCTTCGCACATGCGGATGACGTCGAGTCGCTTCTTCGAGTCTTTACACATCCAGTGCTTGCCTTCGAGCTTTGCGATAACGCGCGTCGACCGAGCTCTTCACGCCGAAAGGCTTGCCGCAACGTGATGCACTCGGCAGGTTCCTCCTGTTTAATGACGCGGCCAAGGGCCGTGGCGGCACGGAAGTCGATTTGCGGCCTGAGGCTTATCACCTTTTCCGGACACGTCGCCTTGCACAAGCCGCATTGCACGCAAGCGTCTTCGGCAAACCGCAGCACTGGCCGCTCGGGATCATCGGACAACGCACCGGTCGGGCACGCCGACACGCAGGACGAGGCACAGCGTGCAACCTTCAACGCGAACCTCGATCGGTGCCGAATGGCGCGCCTTCCGGAAGCGGCACGATATCGACCGGTGTCGGGGCGGCAGCGTGTAACTCGCGGAGAGACAGCCGCATCAATTCACGTTTGCTCCCTGTCGGTAAAAGGTTGCAGGCTTTGCCGTGGCTTCCAACGTGGCAATCCCGCGCAGCGCGTCGCCGAGCGCATCGGGATCATCTGTCTCTATTGCCTCGACACGTACGCCATCGAAGCCGAGGCTTGGCCAAGACCGGTTGCACCAGTGCGATCGTTTTTTCAGGCCGGCAATATCGTGTCGTGCCTTTGCGCGAGTGAGAAACCGCACGGCCGAGGCGCCATAGGCGTGCGCCGCCGCGACCGCTTCAAGCCCGACTCTGCGTGATTTCGTTTACCTCCACCGGCAGCACATTCGCCGGCAGTCCGTCGCCGTGCCGGGCCAATGCGTCGATCAACGCCGAGCCATGTTCGGCATCGTGGAACATCACGACACCATGCTCGCCTCCGGCCTCGCGATAGTGCCGAGCAATACGCGAAGCCTGCGCAACATTGCATCGGACGGCGGCAAGGCATAACTGGCGGCGCCCGTGGGGCAGGCAGCGGCACATTGACCGCAACCGGCGCAGATATGCGCATCGATGGCGACGTGATCGCCGGCGGGCTCAATGGCGCCGGCCGGACGAGAGATCGAGGCAGCGCCGGCAGCCGACGATCTTCGAGCGCGAATGCGCGCATAGGTCCTCCGTGAAATTGATGTAGCGCGGCTTGTCGAACATGCCGGTCAGATCGCGCGCTTTGAGCACTGTCCGAAGAATGGCGGCCGGATCGCCGGGATCTGCGCGCAAGTAACCGTCGCGCAGGTCGGCGGCAGGAAATAATGACGGGCCGCCAGAAAGGTCGATCAGGATATCGCATCGCGACACGGCGCCGTTTTTCGCCGCGCCGAATGCAAAAGCGCCGCGCGAGGACGGCGCAGGTGCTGCATAGTCGTCGACCGTCAGTTCGAATGCGCCGAGATAGCCTTTCGCGGCGCGGATGACGCCCCTCACCACCGGAAATTCGGTCACCCGCCGCGGTGTGAGTTCGGAACCGGCCTTGATCAGCACGGTCACGTCGAGGTGCTCCTTGAGCAGCTCGGCTGCCTCGACGACTCGTTCGTCTTTGCCATAAAGGAGCGTCACGCCGTCGCTCGACAGCGACACGAATGAAACATCCGGCGCGGGCGAGGCAGTTGCAGCAATCAAGGCCGCCATTTTTGGTCCGGCCTCAGCGGCGTCTTTGGCCCATCCGCCGGTTTCGCGAATATTGACGAATGTCGGAGCGTCCGCACCGCCTTCTTCCGCGACTTCGTTGAACAGAGGCGCTTCCTGGGTGCAGGCGATGACGACCGGCTCGCCGCCGGCCGCCGCCTTGCGGACGCGATCGAGCTCCGCGCGGCAGAGTTGCCGGCCTTCAATCACGACGGAATCGCGGCAGGCGCGGCGCACCTTTTCGCCGTCGAGCGGCACGGTGTCTTCGCACGAGCAGATCAGGATGTTTCGCGGCCCTTCGGCCATCGGTCTCGTTAACCTTTTCGCTTGCCCCGCGAATTCAAGGCTGAGTGCAGAACGGCACGTATCTTCACATTATTCCCTACGGCCGCGGGTCTGGCCTCGGGACCTTCCGACGTTATAATTATAGGTATTCTAAATTGAAGGGTAGAGTGAGGAACAATGCCGCTTGAGACGGCCCGTTCGCAAACGCGCCTCGTGCCGGAACTGGCGCTTGCCACCGCCATTCACCGCCATACGTCTGCGCGAAGTCGGCGACGCTTTTGCCCACGCAGTGGCGATTGCTCCGGAAAAAGGCGCCGGCACGCTGGTCTATGTCGGCCGCTTCGATCTTGCCGAATTTGCCGTGGTGCTCGAGCCGAGGAGCCGCTGCTGAAGGCGCGCCGGGCATTCTATGCCGGCATGGCAGCGCTCTTGCCGACGCGCTCGCCGCTCATGCGCAGCCGGAAACGTCAATCGTGATCGACTGGCCGGATTCGATCCGTGTCAACGGAGGGCTTGTTGGCGGCGGCCGGCTCGCCTGGCCGGAAGACGCGCGCGAAATCGACACTGCCGCCGTGGCTCGTCTTTGCCGGCATGATCCGGACCGTTTCGATGACCGGCCCCGAACCTGGATTGAATCCGCTCGTTACGGCACTCGAGGAGGAGGGCTTCACCGACTTGATGGCGAGTCACGTGATTGGAAGCTTCGCACGGCATTTCATGGTCGCGACCGATGCCTGGCAGGAAAGCGGATTTGGCGTCGTCGCAAAAGTTATATCGAGCGGTTGCCGCGCGAGCAGGCGCATACGGCGCGATATCGACGACAATCGGTGATCTCCTGATCCGCCGCAGTGGGCAAGGCGGAAGTCGTGCGCAAGAAATTCCTGCCTAAGCTCGCCGAGCCGGCCTGGTTCGACCCGCAGTCAAGAGGCCCGCGCTCGTGAAGCTCCTGCGCACCATACGGCTCGATCCGTCCGATACTTTCGTGTTCGAACAGGCGGCCGAGCCGGGCGAGTGGGCAGTGTCCGGCGCGTTCATGTTCTGGAACAGCGAGCCGGTTGCGCTCGAAGGCAAGGCGCGTTCGGCTTTCCGCAGCGGTTTTCTCGGCGTGTCGACACTCGGATGGTCGACACTCGTGCAAATCGTGGATGCAACCGAGAGCGACCGGCTGGCGTTGGTCGACAGACTGGCCGAACAGCTGATGTCGAAATTCGGCGCGCCGACCAGAGACGACGCAATCGCGGCCGCGGAAGAAGAGATTGCTTTCGCTGAATCCCTCTGCAACCAGCCGTCCAGATACGCTGATCGCCGTGCATCGCTACATTTGAAGACGGCACCGTGCGAGAATCGTTTCGCACATTGCGTCCGCGTAGCGGGGCAAAGCCTGCGCGCGCGTTCTCGTTCCTCGAGGTCGAAGGCGAGGACGAGCAGCCTGCTGAAGGCGTCAGCCTGATTGCGATGGCGGATCGGGAGCGCAAATGAAGGACTTCTGGATCTCCAGCGGTCACCATTTGCTCGATCGCGGCTCGGATGGCGGCCTGCGTGTCACCGACGAATTTCTCAAGTTATACTTGGCGCGTCCGGAGCTGATCCCGCCGGCGGAAGCCTGTGCGGTCGAGCGCACGTTGCATGCTGCGCTGCTGGCCGACCCGCGCATGCCGGTGTCGGCATCGGATATCGACGCCATCGCCGATGCCGATGCGCGCGAAAACTGGAAGCTGATGATCGCATTTCGCGATCGCCTGCGCGTCACGCGGCGCTAGAGGCGGCATTCAGGGAATTGGTGCGTGGTGGTTTTGGCAACGTTCCGCCGATTTTCATCAATCAGCTTGTCCATGTGATTCTGCGCAACGCGCTCGACGGGACCGAGGATGCGCGGGTGTTGCGCGCCGCCGAGCTTTCTTCCGCACGCAGCGTGTCACCTTGCACGAGGGATCGTTGATCGTGGCGGACGAAGAAACGATAGGTGGCGTCAACACCACGCCGGTTACGCCTTTGGTTTCCATGCTGGGCATTCCCGCCGAGTCTGAAATCGACATCATCAACAAAGAGAACGCGGACAGCTACTGGGATCGAAGTGATCAGTTCGATATGGCGCTCGACCTGACTGCCGGACGTGAGGGGCTTGATGCGCTGGCACAGGCGATGCAGCGCTGGATCGCCCATTTGCTCGGCATAAACGTCAGCATTGAAGCGCTGCCCGAGGTGCAGAATATCGAGCTAACCTGGTATGTCGGCCTCGATGCCGACGCGACCAGGATCGGTGATATGCTTTGGCACGGTGAAGAAATCGACGAAGCGACTTTGGCGCGCGTGATCGGTCTGTTCCGCCTGACATTCTCCGATCCGTCGTTGATGGTCGAGAAGGTCAGGGGCGATCCGGTCTATCTGATCTTGGCGATGGCGGGCGACAAGACGATCCGCATGAAGCCGCAAAACCTGCTAACCGGATTGCCGGTGCAGCATCTGGAGGCCGTCAGTTGAGCAGCATACCACCGCTCGCGCGTTACGAGGTCGGCGTCGTCGTCGAGCGCAGCAAGGGCGCGAGCCAATGGGTCGACTTTCACTGGCGCCCCGTCACCATCCTTGTCGGCGTGCCTGACACACCGCCCTGGACGAAATTGACCGATGATGGCGAGCGCGAGACTTTTACGCTGGCGCGGCAGCCGTGGAACTATACCGGACAGAAACCGCGCACTATCGCGACAACCTGCAGATGGATCCGCCGCAATTGTGGGTCGTCCTGCGCCCGGTCGAGCGTGATCCACCTTACGAGCTTGCCATCGTCACTGCGGACCCCGCCGAAGGCGAGGGAATGACGGAAGCCGGCGAACAGATTGTCGAGTCTCTGCCGATGCCAGAACAGTTGCAGGAGGCTATTGCGGCATTCGTAGCGGAGCACCACGTCGAGCGTGCTTTCGTGAAGCGCAAGCGGGACCGCGCAAATCCTGATGCCTTGGCGCGGCGCGGTCCGTCGACACGGGAGGATCGCAAATGAACGATCCTGACAACTTTCGTCAGCCGCTGGTCGCGCCACGCAAGCGGGAGGCCGACAAAGGCAAGAAGAGATGAAACAGGCGAAGCGGTTGCGGCACCCGCGCCTGAAAACCAGCAGGGCAAACCCGCCGCGCCGGGCGCGGCGCCGATTCCGAGTTCGATGTGGAGAGCCTGCCACCGATCGAGACGATCAGTGCTGAAAACCGACATAGCGGCTTTCATGCGAACCGGCGTCCCCGAGACGTTGAAGCATGCGGCGCTTCGTCGCGCCTGGTCGTCCGACCCAGTTATCCGGGATTTTGTGGGACTGAACGAAAATTATTGGGATGCAGCCGGGCCCGATGGAATTCCGGGCTTCGGGGACCTCGACCCCAATCTCGATGTCCGGCGCATGGTCTCCGAGCTTTTCGGTGAAACTCCACGCCAGGACGCTCAACCTGAGCCTCGAGGCTGATCGCGTGGCGGAGTCTCCTGCTCTGCCAATTCAAAAACCGAGCCGACGCCACCGAGGCGTCAAAGGCGTCGCCGACATCACCTGAGAATGTTCCGCAGAGCAACGAAAATGCTGCAGCGCACAAAGAGTCGTCAGAGCCCGCGCCGGAGAAAAAATTTGCACGGCGGCACGGCGGCGCAATGCCACAGTAAAATCCAGAAGATGAAGCGATGGTTATAGCCTTAAACTATTGACCTTTCTGGCGATGGGCCGATAAGTTTTCATTATCACAATTCGAAAGAAGTGGAGTCGGTGAGGGATCTAGGTCTTTCCGAAGCTATTCGCGCCGCGGGCAGCGTGACCGAACTTGCGCGTCAGATCGGTATTTCGCAGCCCTCCGTTTCGAACTGGATACGGGTACCCGCCGAGCGGGTGGTCTCCATCGAGGCGGCGACCGGCGTGGATCGTGCGGTGCTACGGCCGGATCTCTACAGCGGAAAAAAGATGGCCGGCGATATTGATGAAGTCGATGCAGCGCGGGCGCAGGAATACGCGTTGCTCGCGGCGCTGTTGTTGCGTGCTCCGGATGCGCAATTGCTGTCGCGAATTTCCCAGCTGCGCGCCGATGCCTCGCCGCTCGGTCTCGCGCACGCTGCGCTCGCCGAAGCCGCCGAGCAAACCAACGCCGAGCGCGTCGAACGAGAATTTTTCTATCTTTTCATCGGGATGGGCCGCGGCGAGTTGTTGCCATACGGGTCATTTTATCTGACCGGATTCCTGCACGAGCGTCCGCTCGCACGTCTGCGCGAAGATCTTGCCAAGATCGGCATCGCGCGCACGGAAGGCGTCGTCGAGCCCGAAGATCATGCCGGCATCTTGTGCGAGATCATGTCCGGCCTTGCGAGCCGCCGGCTGCCGGCGCCGCCGGATTCCGATCGTCTCATCTTCGACAAAGCACATGGGGCCCTGGATCAGGCGTTTCTTCACCGATTTGGAAAACGCTCAAGCTGCGGATTTCTACCGGTGGCTGGGGCGCTCGGCCGCATCTTCACGGACATCGAGACAGAGGCGTTCGAGTTGCCGGCCTAAGAGGCCGGCACGGGATCAAAAACGATTGGACGAATTCAAGGAGGAACGGCGATGAAAGAACAGGAAAAGAAAAAGTTGGGCCGTCGCGACTTCCTGCGCGCGATGGGTGCCGGCGCAGGTCTGGCAGTGACCGCTGCCGCGCCGCTTGCCACTGAGGCCGTGGCCGCCGAGTCCGATGCCGACAAGAAGAAAGCTCGCTACCAGGCGAACTCGACCGACGTGCAGAACTACTATCGCACGAACCGTTATCCGAAGTGAGGGAGATGCAGCCGTGCTGATCAAGAGAACAGAACGTCAGACACGTCGCAGCAATCTCGCAGCGACGGTCGGCAACCACGCCGACGGCGGTCTCGATCGCCGCAGTTTCCTGCGCAGGTCCGGGCTGGTGGCGACAGGTCTTGCCACCATCGGTGCATTGCCGCTTGCGACGGTCCGGAAGGCCGAAGCGGCGGGTCCCAATATGGCGGGGGCGACCATCCGCAAGAGCATCTGCACTCATTGCTCGGTCGGCTGCACCGTGATCGCCGAAGTGTCGAACGGCGTGTGGGTCGGCCAGGAGCCGAGCCTGGGATTCAGCCGATCAACCGTGGTTCGCATTGCGCCAAAGGCGCAGCGGTGCGCGAGCTCGTGGGTCGGCGAGCGCCGCCTGAAATATCCGATGAAGCTCACCAACGGGCAATGGCACGCGTGTCGTGGGACGTCGCCATCAACGAGATCGGCGACAAGCTCATCGGCGATCCGCGAGAAGTCAGGCAGCGACTCGGTTTATTGGCTCGGTTCGGCCAAAATGACCGACGAAGGTGCGTACCTGTTCCGCAAGCTTGGCGCCTTCTGGGGCACCAACAACACGGACCATCAGGCGCGCATCTGCCATTCGACTACCGTCACGGGCGTGGCCAATACCTGGGGCTACGGCGCGATGACCGAACAGCTACACCGACATCCGCAATTCGAAGACGCAGATGATCATGGGCGGCAACCCTGCCGAGGCCCATCCGGTGTCGCTGCAGCACCTGCTCGAAGGCGCCGAAATGAACAAGGCGAACGTCATCGTGGTCGATCCGCGACTGACGCGGACTGCGGCGCATGCCACCGAATATGTGCGCATCCGGCCCGGCACCGACATTCCGGTGCTGTACGGAATCATGTGGCACATCATCAAGAACGGCTGGGAGGACAAGGAGTTCATCCGGCAGCGCGTGTACGGCTACGAGGACGCGCGCAAGGAAATGGAAAAGTGGACGTCCGAGGAGGTCGAGCGCGTTACCGGTGTTCCCGGCGAGCAGCTCGAGCGCGTCGCCAAGATGTTTGCGACCGAGAAGCCGTCGACCCTGATCTGGTGCATGGGCCAGACCCAGCACACGGTCGGGCACCGCCAACGTGCGCGCGAGCTGCATCGCTGCTGCTGCTCACCGGCAACGTCGGCGGCCCGGGCATGGGCGCCAATATCTTCCGCGGCCACGACAACGTGCAGGGCGCGACCGACGTCGGCCTCGATATTGTGACGTTGCCGTTCTACTACGGCCTCGCCGAAGCGCGCCTGGCGGCATTGGTCACGCGTCTGGGAGGTCGACTACGACTATCTGCTCGGTCGTTTCGACGACCAAGAAGATCATGGAAACGCACCGGCATTCCGCTCACGCGCTGGTTCGATGCCGTGATCTTGCCGAAGGATCAGGTTGCCCAACAAGGACAACGTGAAGGCCATGTTCGTGCAAGGCCATGCCAGCAACATCGATCACGCGCATTCCTGAACTCGTTGAATGGCCTCGAAGGCGCTGGAGCTGCTGGTCGTCGCCGATCCGCATCCGACCACCTGGGCTTCGCTCTGCGGTGCAGGCGGGGCGCAAGGAGAACATGTATCTCCTGCCGATCGCGTCGCAGTTCGAATGCAAAGGCTCGCGCGTTGCGTCCAACCGCGCGATGCAGTGGGGCGAGCAGATCGTCAAGCCGATCTTCGAATCGAAGGACGATCTCGAGGTGATGTACCTCATTGCCAAGAAGTGCGGCTTTCGCCGATCACGATGTTCAAGAACATCAAGGTCGATGAACAATCTGCCGGTCGCCGAGGACATTCTCCGCGAAATGAATCGCGGCAGCTGGTCGACCGGCTACTGCGGCCAGTCGCCGGAGCGCATCAAGTCGCACATGGCGCAATCAGGCCGACTTCGACATGCTGACCCAGCGGGCGACGAGACGGCCCGAACAAGGGCGACTACTACGGCCTGCCCTGGCCGTGCTGGGGATCGCCCGAGGTCAGGCATCCGGGCACACCGCTGCTCTACAACACGAACCTCGCACGCCATGGACGGCGGCGGCACGTTCCGCGCCCGCTTCGGCGTCGAGCGCGAAGAGAAGCGGCCGGACGGCACGACAGTGAAGGTCAGTCTGCTGGCCGACGGCTATGCGTCAAAGATTCGGAGATCAAGGACGGATATCCGGAGTTCACGGTTGGCGTGCTGAAGAAGCTCGGCTGGGACAAGGACCTGACCGAGGCCGAACTGGCGGTGATCAGCAAGGTCAAACCCGACCACTCCCGACACGGTATCCTGGTCGACCGACCTCTCCGGCGGTGTGCAGCGCGTGGCGTTGAAGCACGGCTGCATTCCCTACGGGAACGGCAAGGCGCGCATGAACGCCTTCGGTCTGCCGGACCCGATCCCGGTGCACCGCGAGCCGATCTACACACCGCGGCTCGACCTGGTGGCGAAGTACCCGACGCTGCCCGACGCCAAGCAGTTCCGGCTGCCGAATATCGGCTTCTCGGTGCAGAAGGCGGCGGTCGGAAGAGGGATCGCCAAGCAGTTCCCGCTCATTCTCTCGTCTGGCCGGCTGGTCGAATACGAAGGCGGCGGCGAAGAGACGCGATCCAACAAGTGGCTCGCCGAACTGCAGCAGGACATGTTCATCGAGATCAATCCTGCCGATGCGGCCGAACGCGGCATCAAGGATGGCGGCTGGGTCTGGGTCACCGGTGCTGAAAACAGCTCCAAGGCCAAGATGAAGGCGCTGGTCACCGAGCGTGTCGGCAAAGGCGTCGCCTGGATGCCGTTCCACTTCGGTGGCTGGTTCGGTGGTGTGGATCTGCGCAGCAAGCTATCCGGCAGGGTGCCGATCCGGTCGTGCTCGGCGAAAGCGCGAACACGATCACTACCTACGGCTACGACCCGGCGACCGGCATGCAGGAGCCGAAAGTCACCCTCTGTCAGATCGAGCGGCGTAAGGAGCAACGACCATGGCGCGAATGAAATTCCTCTGCGACGCCGACCGCTGCATCGAGTGCAACGCCTGCGTCACCGCCTGCAAGAACGAACACGAAGTGCCGTGGGGCATCAACCGCCGGCGCGTCGTCACGCATCAATGACGGCAAGCCGGGCGAGCGCTCGATCTCGATGGCCTGCATGCATTGCACCGACGCGCCCTGCGCGGCAGTGTGCCCGGTGAACTGCTTCTACACCACGGCGGACGCCGTGGTGCTGCACTCAAAAGACCTGTGTATCGGCTGCGGCTACTGCTTCTACGCCTGCCCGTTCGGCGCGCCGCAATATCCGAAGGTCGGCAACTTCGGTTCGCGCGGCAAGATGGACAAGTGCACGTTCTGCGCCGGCGGCCCGGAAGCCGACGGCAGCAAGGAAGAGTTCGAGAAATACGGCGCCAACCGTCTGGCCGAAGGCAAGCTGCCGTTGTGCGCCGAAATGTGCTCGACCAAGTCGCTGCTCGCCGGCGATAGCGACGATCATCGCCCAGATCTACAAGGAGCGGGTGTCGAAGCGCGGCTACGGCTCCGGCGCCTGGGGCTGGCAGACCGCCTATCGCGAGTCGATTGCAACGTGATGCTACTTGGCAGTGCGGCGTCCGCCGCGCCGCCGGTCCATTTAGAAAAACACTTGAAGGCAGGAGGGAAACGCATGGCGAAGCTTGTTGCGCATATGCGCTTGGTCGCTGGCGCGCTGGCGCTCGCATTCATTATCGCGATATCTGCTCCCGTGTCGGCGCAGCAACCGAATATGGTCAATCCGACGGCCGATGCCGTGAAAGAGCAGCAGCTGTTACAGCAGCTGAATACGATTCAAGGCCGCGTCACCATTCCGGATGAAAAATCTTCCGTGCTCGTTCACCCGGCTGGCCGCGAGTGGCGTCAATTTCACACCGTAACGCTGAAATGGATCGGTGGAATTTCCATTATTGGCATGCTGGTCGTGCTCGTCCTGTTTTATCTGTGGCGTGGGCCGATGCGCGTCAGATCGGGATATTCAGGGATAAATATTCTGCGCTTCGACGTGCTGGAACGCTTTGTGCACTGGCTGACGGCTGTGACGTTTGTCATTCTCGGAATAACCGGCCTCAACATCACATTCGGTCGAGTACTGCTCTTGCCGTTGATGGGTCCGGAAGCCTTCAGCGCATGGTCGGAATGGGCAAAATACGCTCACAATTTCCTAAGCTTTGGCTTCACTCTTGGTGTCTTGCTGATGTTCGTGATGTGGATCGGACGTAACTTGCCGACCGCCGCGGATGTCCAGTGGCTTAAGCAAGGCGGCGGCATGTTCGACAAGACGAGCACGCACGCACCCGCTTACAAATTCAATGCCGGCCAGAAAATATTGTTTTGGATCATCGTATTTGCCAGTGCGGCGATGATTGTAAGCGGTTTCATGCTGCTGTTCCCGTTCTACTCTGGGCTGACCGTCGGCAACATGGAATTGGCGGAGATTTTCCACGCCGTCGTCGGTGTGCTGTTCGTCGCGCTTATTCTCGGCCATATCTATCTCGGCAGCGTCGGGATGGAAGGTGCGTTCGGGGCAATGGCCGACGGCAACGTCGATCTCAACTGGGCCAAGGAACATCACAGTCTTTGGGCCAAGGAGGAGATCCGGGTGGATAAGGTCAAAGGCGGGGCGATGCGCCCAGCCGAATAGTCATTTGCAAAGTGCAGTTAAAGAACGCCCGGCTTCGCAGCCGGGCGTTCTGCATATGTACGGTCATGTCTACGGTACCGGAGACTGTGTAGCCATGCAGCTGTCACCTTGGATTATGGCGGGGCGTCCACGGACGCTTACCCTCTCGGTGACGCCGGTCATTGTCGGCGCAGCGCTCGCTTGGGCGGTCGAACGGGAGCTGCATTGGGGAGCAATCGTCGCGGCGCTTGTTGCCAGCATGTTTATCCAGCTGGGCACAGATCTCCACAACGACGCAGCGGATTCAGAGCGCGGTGGCGATGGACCCGATCGCGTGGGACCACCGCGCGTGACGGCTTCCGGGCTGTTGAGGCAAGTGCCATCAAGCGCGGCGCAATGATCTGTTTTGCTCTTGCGGCACTTATGGGCCTTTTATCTCGTTGCGGTAGGAGGCTGGCCAATTCTTCTGCTGGGCATTTTTTCGATTTTGTCCGGCTGGGCCTACACGGGTGGGCCGATGCCGATTGCGTATAGTCCGCTTGGCGAATTGTTCGTTGTGATCTTCTTTGGGCTCGGCGCGGTGTGTGGCGTCTATTGGCTTTGCACTGGAACACTCAATGCGGCAACGGTCGAAACCGGCCTGGCGATCGGCCTGCTCGCCCGGCGCGGTGCTTCTCGTAAACAACCATCGCGATGCCGAAGCTGATGCGCGTGTCGGCCGACGGACCCTGGCGATCGTAGCGGGACCCAGTTTCACCACTTTGATTTATGCCGGGCTGATGCTCTCTCCATTTGCGCTATTGCTTCCAATTGGCGACAGGTTGCCACGAGGTTTTGTCTGGCCTGCTTTGATTGCTCTGCCCGTGGCACTCGGAATGATTTATTATTTTGTCCGCGAACCTCGCGGGCGTGCTTTCAACCGAATTTTGGTTCAGACTGTTTTTACGCAGTTTCTATTTGGGATGTTGCTCTCTCTAGGATTGGTTTTATAAGCTTCATGCCATGAGCGCCTGAATTTTGATTTTGAGCGATGATGACCTGTTGAAGCTCCAAACCTGAATGGTCGAAGTGGTCTTGTTGCAACGGGCGTCAGGAAAAGAGCATGAACACGTCCACAAAGACCATGCGCATAATAGGACTTGCAGGGTGGAGCGGTTCCGGCAAAACGACACTTATAACCAAGCTGATTCCGCGATTTATTGCGCGAGGGTGAGAGTATCCACGCTCAAGCACGCTCACCATGGGTTTGATCTTGACCAGCCGGGCAAGGATTCCTTTTTCACCGCGCGGCCGGAGCGGCCGAGGTCGTCATTTCTTCGGCCAAACGCTGGGCCATTTTGCACGAGGTTCGCGAGGAAACGGAATGGGATTTAGGTGCGCTGGTGGCCAAGATGTCTCCGGTGGATCTCGTGCTGGTCGAAGGCTTCAAGCGTGATGCTTTTCCGAAACTTGAAATTCATCGTGCCGCAAACGGCAAGCCGTTGATCCATCCGGACGACCCGCATGTGGTTGCAATCGCTTCCGACGTCGCCTTGCCAAACGTTGGGATTCCGTCATCGACCTTAATGATGTCAATATAATCTGCGACTGTTTGCTTAAACACGCGGTGTCCGTAGCGGAGGCCGTCGCTACGCGAGGGCGGTGATGGCGCAGCTAACAGATGACTGCTTTGCATTTTCCGGGCCGCTCTTGCGGCTCGAGGAAATGAAGCGGCTAATCAGCGACCGCATTTCGCCGGTTGGCGAAACTGAATTCGTGCCGTTACATGGTGCGTGTGGTCGTGCGACGGCTGCCGACCTGAAAGCACCGGTGAATTTGCCACCGTTCGATAATTCAGCCGTAGACGGCTACGCCGTGCGCCACGCGGATCTGAACCGAAATAGTGACACCAGATTGCGTCTTTCGGGGCGCCTTACCGCAGGAGCGCCGGTGCGCATCGGGCTTGAGCCGCCGAGGCTATTCGAATTTTTACCGGCGCCGCGATGCCTGACGGCGCCGACACAGTCTTTATGCGGGAGGATGTGAGGCTCGAGGGCGATCATGTGGTGGTTCCTAAGGGACTGAACCTTGGGTCCAATCGCCGGATTGCTGGGGAGGATGTGGCCGCCGGGTCAGTGGCTCTTCCGGCTGGAACAGTCATGCGACCGCAGCACGTGGCGCTCGCGGCCGCGCTCGGGTTAGGGGAAATTGCCGTCAGGCGACGACTCAACGTTGCAATTTTTCGACAGGCAACGAGGTCATGAACCCGGCGCGTCTCGCGGCGGCGCGACTATTTACGACTCAAATCGCGTCCTGCTCACTGAATTGTTAGAACGATCCGGTGCGGTGGTCACGGACCTTGGAATTTTACCCGACAATGCCGATGTGATTGCGCGTGCCTTGAGCGGAGCGATGGACCACGATCTTGTGATTACGACGGGAGGTCTCTACCGGCGAAGCCGATCACTGTGCGGAGCGCAGTTGAGCGGTTGGGAAGTTTGGTATTTTGGCGGGTTGCGATAAAGCCGGGCCGCCCCGTTGCGATGGGTGTAATCGGGTCCGCAAGCAATCGTGAGCGCGCGGCTTTTTGTCGGGTTGCCGGGCAACCCAGTCGCCGTGTTCGTTACATTTGTCTGTCGTCGTAAAACCGCTATTGTGCCGCCTGTCGGGTGCCCAGCCGGATAAATTGCTGCCGCTGCCCGTGCGCGTGGCTTTTACGCATAAAGAAGAAAGACCGCCGAGAGTACCTGCGTGTGACCCTCAAGCGTGCAGAGGACGGGAAATTGAGGCCAACAAGCATCGGCAGGATGGCGCAGGGATTCTGACGTCGTTGACGGAAACAGACGGATTGCTTGAGCTTCCTGAAGACGTGACGGCCGTTGAACCGGGCGCTCGCGCCGGGTTTCTTTCCTACGCGGCGCTCGTCGGCTGAGCGCGATGTGCGACTAGGCTCGGGAGGTTGACGCGACTTGTTAATCATGGAGCTTGCGGGAGACGCGCAATGATCGCATGGAAACCCGAGCTCTGGTGGGGGCTTTCACGGGTTTTATAAGCCTGACGTGCAGGACATCAAAAGCCTGGATAGCGCGTCGCGGTTTCTTTACGCAGCACGCAGCGTCATTTTTAGTTATATCTGCCCAAGCGGCAGTGATCGTCACGGCCTGTTGGCAATCAATGCAGGCCTTTTTCGATCTGACCAATTTCATATGCGTGCTTGTCGGTTTTGTTGTTGCGCATATGATCAGCAATCTCAGCAATGACTATTTCGGGTTTAGGCACGGGCACGATACTCCGGATTCACCAAGGATGCGCTATACCGTGCATCCGCTTTCGGGCGGCGTCCTTGATCGGCGGACGCTGATCACAGGGACTTGGGTTGCTTGCGTTTGTCGGGCTCGGCATCGCGGCATATTTTTCGCCGAACACGGGTTGATGGCGGCGGCATTTTTCATTGCGGGCGTCTCGCTCTTATTTCTCTACGACGCCGGTCCGGCGCCATTAAAGACCATCGGTTTTGGTGAATTGGCCGTGCTGCTCGTGTGGGGGCCGATAATGATCGGTGGCGGATTCGCCATGATCACGGGCCAACTGTCTACCAACGTCATGCTTGCGTCGCTTCCATATGGATTGGGTGTAATGACCATTCTGGTCGGCAAGCACATTGATCAAATTGATTTTGATTCGGCCGAAATATCCATACGCTGCCGGTCGTGATCGGGGAGAAAATCGCACGTGTTCTGAACATCGCCGCAATTTGCGCAATCTACGCCATCATTGCCGCTCTAATTGGCTTTGGTCGGCTGACGCCGTTCGCGGCGATCGTAGTATTTGCGCTTCCTCGCGCCGGTCCGAGCGATAACGCTCGCAGAGTTCGGCCGCGACCGACCTCACCTCCGCATGGCTATATCGGCTGGCCGCTTTGGTACCACCGGGCCTGTCTCGGGCATAACCGGTTGTTCGGTTGGGCATACATAGGCGGATTGGCTAGCGGTGCGGCCTGGCGCGTTCTGGATGTTGGCCTAAGTCACTCCGACTTTGGGAGATCTAAAGATACAGTACTATGTTGCCCGATAGTGTCGAGGTCTCGGCGTATTCTGCTTCGCCTCCATTCGGAGAACATCAATGCAGGTCAAAAGGTGGGTGCTCGTTGCTCTGCTGCTTGGCAGCGCGACGGTTGGCGCGGGGGCCATCATTGCGAGCAACGTGATCTATCATCACACCTCAAACAATGCGTTCTGCACGTCCTGTCACTCGATGGCTATTCAGGCTGACGATGCCTATTTCAAACGCTCGGCGCATAGGAGCAACAGCAAAGGGGTGATAGCGAGCTGCGGTGACTGCCACATCCCAAAAACAAACTGGTTCGTGGAGACCTACGTCAAGGCGACATCGGGCGCTCGCGACGTTTTTCCGAACTCACGCACAATTTCAAAGATCCGAAGGTTTGGGCCGCTCACCGAGTGAAGCTGACGGAGGAGGCTCAGGCCAGGATGCGCCGGTGGGACAGTGTCACCTGCCGCGGCTGTCATGACGCCAACGCGATAAGTCCGAAAAGTGAGGATGGTCGCACCTCTCACGCAACGCTGAAGCAGGGTGGCGTGACGTGCGTCGATTGCCACACCAACCTTGTGCATCCTCCAGCCGCTGCGACCAAGGACTAGATCCGGGCTGCGTCAGGGCATCCGAATAACGAGGCCCCAAAAAAGAAATTTACGCGCGCCCGGTATTGATCGGACATAGGCGGCAATGTCGAAATCGCCCGCGGATTGCCAATGGTAGCGGCGGGAAAGAAATCGGCACCTTTCAAAATGACAGTAAATCATGGTTATGTATGCCCACCGAGCGCGCTTGAAATACACGCCGGACCAGCTGTTCGATCTCGTTGCGAATGTTGAACGGTATCCCGAATTCATTCCCGTGGATGATTGCTACTCGGGTGCGCCGCCGCACTGATAAAGCAATCTGGACCGATCTAACCGTCGGAACAGGCTTCCTCCGAAAGCAATTTCTCGACGGTCGCGCGCTTGGACCGTCCGCACGGGATTGCGATCAGCAGCCACGATCCAATGTTTGCGCGATTCGAACAGAGGTGGACGTTCGATCCTCTGGCGGAGGGTGGAACGGACATCCGGTATCACGTGGATTTCAGGTTCAAATCGTTGCTGTTGCAGACGCTGATGGATGTGGCGTTTGCGGATCGCGCTTCGGCCATCATAACCGCCATACATCCGGCGTGCGCGCCGTCTCTATGGCGCGTAGGCGAGGAAAGATCCCGATCCGTTCGCAGATGGAAGGACAAAGTCCGCTCCATTCAAGATATGATCAGGAGCATAGGGCTCTGCAGGCTGAAGGAGGCGGAATGACGCGCAAGAAACGACGATTGATCCTGATCGGCGCAAGTGTCGGCGTCCTCGCCGTTGCGACCGCCCTGGTGCTCGGGCGCGCTGCGCGATCCGATTGTCTTCTTTAATTCGCCGACAGACGTCGCCGAAAAGTCCGTGTCGCCAGGCACGCGCATACGCATCGGCGGGTTGGTGAAGCCGGGCAGCTTGGAGCGCGGCGATAATCTGCAGGTCCGCTTCGCAGTAACCGACGGCAAGACCGATATTTCCGTACATTATCAGGGTATAGTGCCGGACCTGTTTCGCGAAGGGCAGGGCGTAGTAGCGGAAGGCAAGCTTGAGCCCGGCGACACTCTGCTGCCGACACCGTACTCGCCAAGCATGATGAGCGTTATATGCCGCGCGAAGTGGTTGACGCCTTGAAGAAAGCGGGGCGCTGGCAGGAGGACGAGGAAAATATCGAGATGATTCCGGAGCTTGGTCATTATGCCTTGGTGTTAGCGCTGGGGCTGGGTTTGATCCAATCGGTAGCGCCGGTTTCCGCTGCGCGCGGCGGCGACAGCGCGCTAATGCGCGTTGCTAGCTCCACTGCATTAATGCAATTTGCGTTTGTAGCACTGTCGTTTCTGGCCCTTACATTCTGTTACGTCACGTCCGACTTCTCGGTCGCGACCGTTTTCGAAAACTCCCACTCGCAGATGCCGCTGATCTACAAGATCACCAGCGTCTGGGGAAACCACGAGGGCTCGATGCTGCTTGTGGGTCTTGATCCTCTCGCTGTTTGGCGCGCTCGTAGCGGCGTTCGGCAGCAATTTGCCGGCGACACTGAAGGCGCATGTGCTGGCGGTGCAGTCGTGGATTGCCTGCGCCTTCTATCTGTTTATCCTGCTGACTTCGAACCCGTTCCTGCGGCTACCGCAGGCGCCGTTTGAAGGCCGCGATCTCAATCCGATTTTGCAGGACCCCGGCCTCGCCATCCATCCGCCGCTGCTTTACCTTGGCTATGTCGGCTTCTCCATTGCCTTCTCCTTTGCCATCGCCGCCTTGATCGAAGGCCGGATCGACGCCGCGTGGGCGCGCTGGGTGCGACCGTGGACTTTGGCCGCGTGGGTATTTCTGACGCTTGGCATCGCGATGGGCTCGTACTGGGCCTATTACACGCTTGGCTGGGGCGGTTTCTGGTTCTGGGACCCGGTAGAGAACGCTTCGCTAATGCCGTGGCTGGCCGGCACTGCGCTGTTGCATTCCGCCGTGGTGATGGAAAAGCGCAATGCTCTAAAGATCTGGACCATCTTGCTGGCGATCCTGACCTTCTCACTGTCATTGGTCGGCACCTTCTTGGTGCGCTCCGGCGTGCTCACCTCAGTACATACCTTTGCCACTGATCCGACGCGCGGCGTGTTTATCCTGGCCATTCTGGTGCTGTTCATCGGCGGCGGTCTCACGCTGTTCGCGTGGCGGGCATCAACGTTGAAGCAGGGCGGGCTATTCGCGCCAATCTCGCGCGAGGGTGCGTTGGTGTTCAACAATCTGTTTCCTGACCACTGCCTGTCTTACCGTGTTCGTCGGCACGCTTTATCCCCTGGCACTGGAAGCTGTCACCGGCGAAAAGATTTCGGTCGGCGCGCCGTTTTTCAATCTGACCTTTGGACCGCTGTTTGTAGCGTTGATGTTTGTCATTCCGTTCGGTCCCCTGCTGGCCTGGAAGCGCGGCGATCTGCTGGGTGTGGCGCAGCGGTTAATGACGGCCTTCGCGATCGGAATTACCGCGGTTGCCATAACCTTCGCGATAAAAGGCAGCCATTCTGATACTCGCGCCGTTCGGCGTCGGCCTTGCTCTATTTGTAATGCTCGGCGCGCTGACCGATTTAGTGGAGACGCACTGGTCTTTTTCGACTGCCATTCGCAACCGTTCGTCAGCGTGCCACCGGACTGCCACGCTCGACCTGGGGCACTGCGATCGCGCACTCTGGCGTTGCTGTGTCCATGCTTGGCATTATCTGCGCGGGTACTTGGGGCACGGAACGCATCATCGCGGTGAAACCAACTCAGACCGTTTCGCTTTCGGGCTACGAGTTTTTCTTCGACGGCCTCGTGCAGAGGCCAGGTCCGAATTACAACGCGTTGGTGGCAACGTTCACCGTGCGGAGCGCCGGGGTGCCGGTTGGTATTATGGAGCCATCGAAACGCAGCTTCTCTGCACGCGGCATGACGACCAACGAGGCGGCGCTGATGTCGCGCGGGCTGGGCCAACTCTATCTGTCGCTCCGGCGATAGCAATAACGATGGCTCGATTGCGGTCAGGATTTACTACAAGCCAATGGTGCTACTGATCTGGCTCGGCGCGGTGGTCATGATGCTCGGCGGAGCATTATCGCTGTCCGACAGGAGGCTACGCGTCGGAGCGCCGAAGCCGGCAGCCAAGTCTGCTCTTGCGCCGGCGGAGTAAAACGATGCGCCAAGCACTAATCGTTCTGCTCATTGGGCTTACCGTATCGCACACGGTACTGGCGGTGCAGCCTGATGAAATACTGAAAGATCCGGTACTCGAAATGCGGGCTCGCGATTTGTCGCGGGGGCTGCGTTGCATGGTCTGCCAAAACCAGTCGATTGATGATTCTGATGCGCCACTCGCGCGAGACTTGCGGCTTCTCGTACGCGAGCGGCTAACCAAAGGCGATAGTGATCAGCAAGTGCTCGATTTTTTGGTCTCGCGATATGGGGCGTTCGTGCTGCTTCAGCCGCCCCTCGAATGGCGAGACACTGCTTTTGTGGGGATTGCCGCCAGCAGCGCTGATCACCGGGATGATAGCCCTATTAATCATGGGTCGCCGACGCAATACGGCAAGCTCAGAGGCTGAAGCTCTCAACCAAGAGGAAGAGCGGCGGCTTTCGACTTTGGTCAATTCCACGGCCCCGGATCCTTGAAATTCCAAAACGCAATTTGTTTCGAGCCGCCTCAATTGGCGGCTTCTTTCAATTTTATATTGAGATTAAATCGTTGGCGCGCCGACATCCGGCATCACCTTTGATGCAGGTCCGTCACTTACTCTGCGACACGCGCTCGGCAGAGCGGCATATCGAGTTCCTGCCACACATCGACCATCGCGGCAGCAAGCATGTCGATGAGTGCGTTGTCGTGGAAGGGCGATGGTGTGATACGCAGCCGCTCTGTACCTTTTGGCACAGTCGGATAATTAATTGGTTGAATGTAGATGCCATGCCGCGCCAGCAAGAAATCGCTCGCCGCTTTGCATTTTCTGGATCGCCGACGGCAACGGGCACGATATGGGTAACGCTCGGCATGACCGGCAGTCCGGCAGCAGTTAGGACGGCTTTAGTCTGGGCAACACTTTTTGATGACGTTCGCGCTCCCATTGCGAATTCTTCAGATGACGGATCGAAGCGCAAGCTGCGGCGCAAACTGCAGGCGGAAGCGCGGTGGTAAAAATAAATCCCGGTGCGTAGGAGCGGACTGCGTCAGCAAATTTTTGCAGTTGTTGCGATATAGCCGCCGAGGCAGCCGAATGCCTTGCCCAGCGTACCCTCAATGATATCAACGCGAGACATTACGCCGTCGCGCTCGGCGATACCGCCACCACGCCGGCCATACATGCCGACGGCATGCACCTCGTCGAGATAAGTCAGCGCGTTGTATTTTACGGCTAGGTTGCAGATGGCTCCGATGGGAGCGAGATCGGCATCCATGGAATAGATGCTTTCAAAAACGATGAATTTGGGCCGGTCGCCAGCGGCCCTCAGCAGTGATTCAAGATGTGTCAAGTCGTTGTGGCGGAAAATTTGCTTTTCGCAGTCGGCCCGGCGAATGCCTTCAATCATCGAATTGTGGTTGAAAGCGTCTGACAGGATGAGGCAATCCGGTATCAACCGCGCGATTGTCGAAATACCGGCTTCATTCGAAACATAGCCTGAAGTGAAAACTAGAGCTGCTTCTTTATGGTGCAGATCAGCCAGCTCGCTTTCGAGTTCGACCAGAGGATGATTAGTGCCCGCAATGTTACGGGTGCCGCCCGCACCTGTGCCCATGCGTGCTGCGGTTTCCATCATCGCACCGGTAACCTTTGGATGTTGCGACATCGCAAGGTAATCGTTCGAGCACCACATAACTATTTCGCGCTTACCATGCGGCGAATGCCAGATAGCATAGGGAAAGCGCCCAACCACTCGCTCGAGATCGGCGAACACTCGATAGCGCCGCTCTTGGTGAAGTCTGTCAAAGCAGCTGAAAAGAAAAGCTCGTAATTCATATGCGGGTCAACGCGATCAATTATCCTTGGCGCCTTGTCGTATCCAGGTGCGGATACTGCTGCGGTCGCAACTCGATAATTGTCTCTTATTGTGCGGCATGCGCAATTCAGGGGCGGCGCGCCAATCTAGCAACAACATTAAATTGCTGCTTTCCGGGTCTCGCGGGATAACCATGCGGCCGAATTTCGTGCCCTTCATCACCCCGGCGTAGCTCGTTAAATCCAACCCGCTCTTTTCGTAGCCTGCGCCGCCCGGTTCAGTGGCACGAGGCGCAGCGCCATTTCAAAAGCGGAAGAATGTCTTCCTTGAAACTAACTGCTTCCTCCGCTGCGCACGCATTTGGAGCGTTCACGATTCCAACGCTGGTAACCATCCCGATACCGAGCGCGACAACACTCATGAACAGCAGAGGTCGTCTTCTCATGTAGCTCTCCTTTCTTCCGACACGCAGCATTAAAAATTAGGCGATCTTTCCTGGCTTTGACTTGCATCAAGCGGTTAGCGCGTTCTCAATAGTGTCCCACGAGGTCAGCCGTCCAGCCCGAGCGGTTTGACAAAGTCATCGAGGCGCCGCCGTTTTCCATGTCGCCACCGATGGCCTGCCGCGCGTCGGCGGCGGCGCTCACAGCTTTGTTGCGCTCGCCCAAGACTACATACGAGCGCAAGAGCTGCAGCCAGCCATCAAAATCGGAGCCATCCTTTTTAAGACGGTCCGCAAGACGCGCCACCATACCGCGGATCATTTCGCTGTTCTGCTGGTCGGCTTGGGCAGGTGCACGCGATTCGGCGGGAGGAGACGCAGGCGCAGTCGATGCCACGTTTGCCGTTTCATCGATTTTGAACCGTTGCAGCGCCTCGTTGAACAGTTGCAGGTTGGGCCCGTCATCGGCGAGTGCGGCCACGGGCATCTTTTATGGCTGTGGCGGCTTTCTCCTCTTCCCCAAGGGAGAGAAAGGAACGCGTTAGCATGATCCAGCCTTCCGGATCGGATGGCGATTTTTCATGCGTTCTGCAAGCCGGGCCACCATGCTCTGGATCGCGTCGCCTTCATGTTGCGGCGGCGGAGCGACCGGGCTGGCCGGTTGAACAGGGCTGGGTGCGACGGCGACAGCACTGCCTTCAAGCTGTTTTAGCCCAGAGTCGAGTAGTTTTCGCTTGTCGGGGTCGTTCGCGAGCGCACGCTGGGCATCGCGGATTGCCGTTTGAGCTTTGTCCTGCTCACCAAGCACTTTGTAGGAACGCACCAGTTTCACCCACCCGTCGACATCGGAACCGTCCTGCTTCAAACGAGCCGCCAACCCGTCGACCATCCCGCGGATCATGACAGCTTGCTGGTCTGGCTTCGCCGCCACCGCAGTCTGTGTGCCGGTAGCATCAGATGTGGGCGTGCCGGGATTGGCCTCGACACGGGCAAGCGCGTCGCGCACATCGCTGACCCAGTGCGCGCCGGGCGGGGCTTCCGCAATAAGATTGCGCCAGATTTCAGCCGCCTCCTCGCGCTTGCCATCCTGCTCGGCGGCCGTGCCGAGATAGTAACGGGCGCTGACGGTTGTTCCATCGAGCGTTACGGCGCGCACGAACGCGGTCTTGGCTTCGGCCGTTACAATCCCGTTCGCTTCCGCCACCAGGGCCTCGCCGAGATTAGCTTCGCGATCGGCGCTCTCTCCAAGTAGCAGGAGGGTATTTCGCCAGGCGCTCACCGAATCCGTGTAGCGGCCGAGCTGCATGTAGACCGGCGCCAGAACCTCCCAGCCGCGGCCGTCTTTTGGGTTGTTCTGCAGGTGCAGCTCGACCTTGCCGACCTGATTTTCGATTGAGGCACGCTCATCGAGCTGCATGCTGCGCTGGGCAGTCAGGGTTCAGACGCAAGGTCGGGCGAGCCCAAGCGCAGATAAAGGCTACCTGCTCCCGCCGGCAGCAAAAGAAGCGCCGCCAGAGCGATCGCGCGCCGGTGCCAAACTGCCGTCGGGGCTATAGTAGCCGATGCCGCTTTGGCCGACTGGGCTGCGGCAAGCAACCGCCTCGAGATTTCATTGCGCGCCGCTTCCCCTTCGGTTTTTCCGATCAAGCCCGTTGCCAAATCACGGTCGAGTTCCTCAAGCTGGTCGCGATAGACTGCAATATCGCTCCCCGAGCGGTCACCTTTGCCATTTTTCGCGAGCGGCCAGATTACAGCGAAGATCGCTGCCCCGGTCATCAGTGCCAAGATCAGCCACAGGGTCATTGTGCTACTCTACGCGAACTACAATGCACTCATCCGCCTCGCTCGCCGAAGTAACTCGCGGTGTGCTGGCGGATGTGACTCCGTTCTGCCGGATTCGATGTGGACGGTCCGAAGCTGATTACTTCACCTTGAAGCCGTTGGCCTTGTACTTCTCGCCGAAGGCTTTTGAGCTTGCCGCCGCCCGCGGGGTTTGTGTGGCATTGACCGCAAGGCAATTTGGTCTGGGCCGAGAATTCTGGCTTTGGCATTCGCCGGTGTCGTGCCGACTCATGCTGAGCCAGTGCTACGGCGCACATTCCGACCGCGAACGCAACGTGCGGCAGGACGAGTGTGGATGAGACGCGCCGCAAATTTCCAAATGAAACATAGAAGACCCCCCTTTTCCCGCGAAAGTTTAGGCGCGTGTTGCGACCCCGCACAAGTCAAGATTTAGATGTTGTGTACGAGGTAATTATATACCCCGGAAAGCAAATAATTACCGCGGTGACAAAAGTGCAACAAACTACGAAATTTTCGTGGGCCAAACGACAGTAGTTCTTGATTGCGATCATTTTTAAATGAGAATCCTTTTGGGCAGTGGGATGTTTCATTCGGTCACGGCATGGACGTGCGGCTCAGTACCCGCATAAATGGCTGTTCGAAACCGGTCGCATCTTCCTTGAGTGTCTTCGGACGAAGTTCGCCGCTACCGCTTCCATTCTTTTTGCTTGCGACGAGCTCTTTCGCTGTGACGGCAAATGCCGTTGAAGCGAACGTTCGTATATGATTCTTTTTCAGCGCTTCGTGACTATGTTCAATTGATTGAGACCGCGCCCAAGCTGGTCGCGAATACTCCTCAAGACTCAAATAACGGCAGGCCACAGAATCTGCACCAACGCTGCGTACGTGGCGTTGCGCGCATTTGCGGAACGGGTTGGCGTCGATCAACCTGGGTCGACTGCGGGAGCTGCCGAAACTGGCGGAAGCTGACAATCTGTTAGATTTTTGCGTGGGTTGAACTCTCCCGCACAGCCTTCTGCGGCACCTTCTGCGACATCGAAGAGAGGGCCGGTGGCGGGGAACCGAGCGAGCCGCTCCCGTCGATGCGACATATGTCGGCGCAAAAGTTTGCGTGACCTGCCACGCAGTCCAGGCTGAAGCGTTCAGCCTAACGCTCATGGGCAAGATCGGCAAGACACAGAAGGGCAAATTCGACTGCGAGAATTGTCACGGACCCGGTTCGGCGCACGTGAAAGCCGCGTGGCGGTCGTGGTGTCGGCGGCATCATCTCGTTCCGGCCAGATGATCTATCGCGTACTGCGGAAGAGAACAACGCGATCTGTCTCACCTGCCACGATAAAGGAAGACGGATAAACTGGCACGGCAGTACGCATGATGAACGCGGCCTCATGTGCAGCAACTGCCACACGGTCATGAAGAGGGTGTCGCGCCAATTTGATTGAAGACGGCGTTTCAGCCCGATACGTGCTTCCAGTGCCACAAGAACAAGCGCGCCGAGATGTGGCGCTCATCACATATTCCCGTGCGAGAGGGCAAGGTCACGTGCTCGGACTGCCATAACCCGCACGGCAGTTATTCGGAAAATCTCCTGAAGACGGCGACCGTCAACGAGGTTTGCTGGCAGTGCCACGCGGAGAAGCGCGGACCATTCCTGTGGGAGCACCCGCCGGTCACCGAGACCTGCCTGAACTGTCATGATCCGCATGGCTCGAACAACGATTTCCTGTTGAAGATTTCGCGCCCGCGTCTGTGTCAGCAGTGCCACTCCGGCGGCCAGCACAACAGCAATCCGCGGAATCCGTTGAGTCACTCTCTACGCGCAAGGCCGCGAGTGCCAGAATTGTCACTCGGATCACCACGGTTCGAACAATCCCGCTGGCGCGCGGTTCATGCGGTAAAGAATCAAACATCGATGTTCATGCTTGTGGATGGGGTGAGAGGTGTAAAAAATTAAGTCGTCGGATTTACTAGGGGCGGATGGCATGACGGTCCGAAGCATTTTGAGCGCTCACAAGGCGGTATTGCTGGGCGGGGTCTTATTGACAACGATGCTTCCGGCGCCATTCGCCATGGCCCAGGATGCCAATCTCCCGTTAAAGCGGAACCGGCTGCAAACGATTCAATTTGGTATTCGCACGGTGTATTCGATGCTGGTGGTAATATTTTTATCGAGAAGCCGCCCAGCTGGCTTCGGCAGGATCCCAACTGACCCGTTCTGGCTCACACCAAAGACGACTGACAGCAATGCCAAGATGGACGAATACGGCAAGGTGCCGCGCGGTCTGTTCCTCGACGTGTTCGGGCTGAACGCCGGCACCAAAGACGGCCGCTTTGCTGTAGACTTCTGGGCCGACAATGTCGGCTATGACAATCAGCACTATGACCTCAGTATGTACGAGCCGGGCCGGCAGTACTTCAACATTGGCTGGGACCAGATACCGCATCTGCTGAGCACCAGTGCCAAATCAATCTTCGGAGGCGTGGGTTCGACCAGCCTGACGGTCGATCCGGCGACGCGCACTTTCCTGCAGTCCCAGTCTGTTATTGCACACAAAGTCAGGCCAACCGGAACAACATTGACCAGTTCATCGGTGGCGTCAGCCCGCCGTTCGGCGGCGCCGGATTTTCCGCGCCGGAAACCAACATTGAGTTAAAGACCTTGCGTGAAAAATTTACCGCCGGTTATCGCAACACGATGTGGATGACTGGGATTTCATTGTCGATTATTCACACGAACACCGCACCGGCACCCGGCCACTCGGCATCGGCTACGGCGTCAGCACCAGCGCCGCCAATCCGCGGCCTTCTACGGGCTCGATCGAGGTGCCGCAACCGCTCGACGACCGCACTCAGAATGCAAATGCCTTCGGCGAATATGTCGGCACGACCCCGTGGGCACGCGATGGAACACGCAGCTGAAATATTCCGGCTCAGTTTTACAGCAATGACAACAAATCCATGGATGTCCAAAATCCGTTCTGTCACTACCTGCAGCGCCATTGGTCGCGGCTCCAGTTCGGCCCCAGTCTGTTCCGCTACGGCCTCTATCCCGACAACAACGTCAACGGTGTAACCTGGAACACTGCCGTCGAATCTCCCGATTTTCAAGACCGGTACGTCAGCAACGTGCAATACATGGCGTTCCGGCAGAACGATCCGTTCATCAATGACGCGACCAATGGTCTCACTTTCGGAAACGGCGGTGCCTTAACTGTCGTCGCGCCATTTCCATCGACTTCAACTCAGGCCGTACCCAGCATCAAGCCTGAACGGCGAGGTGAACGCCTTTCTGACCAATAACGTGCTCTATTCGCACTTTGACTTCCGGATCTGACCAATACGGCCCGCGTCCGCTATTACGATCGCCGGGACAACACGCCGACATTGACCTTCCTCAACTACGCACTTGCCGATGGCGGTCTGTCGACAGCGCAGCCTCTCACTCGTTTGCCGACCTCCTATACCAGATTGAACATCGAGGACGATCTGAAGTGGCAGCCCAATCGCGCTTGGGCATTCGGCATCGGCTATTTCTTCGAGCGCTACACGTATCAGAACGGTGAGGTTGATGCCACCAACGAGAGTGGCGTCGAAAGTCCTTCATCAATCTGACGCCGTGGAGCTGGGCTAACCGGACGCTCTTCAGTGCAATACGCGCAACGCCGTTACGATCATTGGCTTGTCGCGAGCGTAACGATCCTGCAGCCAACGCCATGCGCGATTTCTTTGTGCAGAATCGCAATCAGACCAAGGCGAATGCAATTGTCGAAGTGCAGCTCACCAAGGATATCTACCATTAGCCCAAATGGTGGCGTGCGCTGGATTGAATATCCCGACGGATGCGGTATTCAATGCTGCTTCCTACAGCTCACGAACTCACTGGGCACGCAATATGATCGGCGATGGAACGTTGGCGACCGATCTCGTAGTACGCCTAACCCCTGAATTACGAGCGACATTCGGCTAGCAATTACGAAGAGCACCATCTCTATATGCAGATCCTGCTGTGGTGGGTCGCTAGCAGTGTCCCATTTAACGACGCTGATAAATGGTCGAGCCAGATCGTACAGAGGTACAATACCTTTGTAGCTTCGGCGCTCTGGAACGCAATCCCTGGTAAGCTCGACATTCTGGGCGACTATGTAATCGCATTGGCGACTGAGGCGAACAACTCGATCGGATGCGCCGCCAACTTAACTAACTGTACCGGTAAAAACAACGCAACCGACCCCGCCGTGGTTTGGCCAACTGAGAAAAACACCTTCCAGCGCTTCAACGTTGTCGCCAAATACTATGTCGATCCAACCGTCGTGAAGCAGATGGGCTTTGTCGGTAATGTCACTCTCAAGCTTCGTTACACTTGGGAGCACAACAACATGCGACAACTGGGCGATCAACAATTTCACTCCCGTATTCACCGTCGGCGGCTGACGCTGGCGGCGCAGACATCACGAACGGTGGGCGCTCTTTATTCCTCGCCTACAACAACCCGAATTACACGGCGCAGATCATCGCCCTAGGGCTTAACATGAAGTGGTAACCCCGTGGGTTGAGCCTTAGGCTTTGCTCTGATTTTGTCGCATCCATGACCGATGTGATGCATGGGCGGAAAGCAAGATGAGCGATCCAGCCGACCGAGTTCGCGAAAAGGGCTGATGCTGCGCATCTGGACTTTCCTCTGGAGTCCGAGCTCGCGTTTTCGCTCGCAACGTTGCTGATCGTCGGCGGCATTGGTGGAATTCTGTTCTGGGGCGCTTTCAACTGGGTCGATGGAGGCAGCAAATACCGAAGCTTTCTGTATCTCCTGCCACGAAATGCGGGACAATCCATACAAGGAGATGCAGCAGACTGATTCATTTCAAGAACCGGTCCGGCGTTCGAGCTACGTGTTCCGACTGTCACGTGCCGCATGAATGGTTTTGCAAGTCAGGCGGAAGATCCAGGCCTCCAATGAACTTCTTCATAAAGGTCCTGGGCACCGTTAACACGCCGGAAAAATTCGAGACAGCATCGCCTTGAACTTGCTGAGCGGGTCTGGGCGACCGATGAAGGCCAACGGATTCGCGCGAATGCCGCAATTGCCACTCGGCCGCAGCTGATGGATCCGCACAAACAAACCGGAGGCGGCAGCAAAAGTCATGGCTGAAGGGTTCCAAGCCGGCCTGACTTGCATCGATTGCCACAAGGGTGTCGCGCACAAGCTGCCAAAGATGCCCGATGAGGATGAGGAACCTTCCAAGAAAGAGTAACGCGCGCGCCAAGCGGCGCCCGAGACGTTGAACGGCGGAGAAGATGCATGATGGATTATGGGCAAGAATGTAAGCTGAGACCAATACCGGCCCTCGCATATGGATTGGTAGGGGCCTCGGCGACAGCATTTATCCGTCGGGTTGGCAGCTTTCGCTGCCCCACAACCCGGCGGGCGCCCTGCCCGCTTATGCTCAACAAACCAAGCTGGCCTGTGGTCGCTGCCACGTAAATGCGGCGGGGGCGGTGCGCTCACCGGGTTCGGCAAGGCATTCGCGGCAAATGGCCACAAGGTACCCTCAAAGGGAGCAAAGCCAGGAAAAGGCGTTAGTGAAGGGCCGTCGGCACCTCCCGAAGCCGCGCCCGCAGCGGAGTCCATTCAGGTGTTGAGGGGTACCGCCTCGGTTTTCTTCACGACTGCTCCAGGTGTGTCCAACCAATCAGCCACGATCGAGTGCTTCAACTGTGGTGTCTTTTTAAAAACCCTAACTCGCGCAGGATAACAGCATCGGTAGCAACATCGGTGCGCGCTGACACATTTGAAAGCGTGAACCGGCGAGCACGTCTCTCCGGCAGCAGCGTTATGCCTTCCTGATTTCGCTGATACAGCCGGCAAGAAACCATCCGAGAAAAACGACCACCGCAGTCATCAAGACAAAGTTCCGCGGCAAACATCGTCCAATCAGCATAGGCGGTTACACCAAGGAATGCCGAGGCACATAAAAATATAGCTGCTGCCACGGCCAGAACGACCGCAATCAATGGCGCACGCATGGTTTCCCCAGACCTTATGCCCGCTGCTCTTTCTCCTGCAGCAATGCGTCGAGCGTAAACGCGTTTGGACAATAGTCACGATAATTATCAGCGCTTACACCGTTAGCAAGATCAAAACGGCATTGACGTTTTCGTGGCAGAAGTGTGCACAGCCGCTCAAGGTCACGCATAACCAACGGCTCATCATTTCTCAGACCTTTACGTCGAGGCCGCTACCATCAAGCATGTCTCGCAGAGTTCGGCAGCCCTCGGCCCATTCCTGCCAGTACGATAACTCCCTCGGGCTGAGCCTTTGATCACGTGCAATATTTGCAACTTCATCTGGGCTCAGCAATTCGCCAAATCGTTACTATGGTCACGCACATAACTGTATTTCTTTATCCATTGAGCGATGGACTTTCTAAACCGATTGTAGGCTGTCATAGTCGGGGTCCATGACCATTCTCCTTTGGGAAGCTATCTCTCCAGCACATCTAAGCCTCGCCTTGATCTGCTCCTCAAACTGTCGACCCAAAACCCATCGGACATTTACGCGCTCTCAATATACTGAATTCCTCGGCATTCGCCGCACGGTCTAACCGCTCCGCCAAAAGCTCATAATCGGCTGCGCAACTCTAAGCATAATTTCGCGCGTCTCCACATCGGTAAATGCTTCAGCCAGCGCGCGACATTCCCTCGGCTCGCGCCAGCAAGCTCCCGCTGTCAGTGTTGTGTCGTCCTGAATCGGGGTTCTGCTTGGCTTCCTTTCCGTTTATCGGCCGGAAATGATTGAACACAAATACACGGATGGCGGATGATAGATTGATGTTATCACGGCCCCTGGTTGATCACCCCCACCAACGCAGATATCGCAACGTTCTCATGCTCGGCGATCTCTTTAATGCATCCCAAAACTTCGTTTTCCAACGATGCCACGCTGGTCTTGCGTCCGTTTATTAGAATTGAACGTTTAATAACGACTGATTTCATGACGCCTGCCTGCAACTGGCCAGACCGCCGGATAAAAATATCTCATGCTTCCGTGACGGACGATCACCATCCGGGCTATTTGCATCAGTCTAAAGATGCAATCGTCGTGGGGTGGAGACCGCATTGCGCATTTCGCTGCAATCACCGCAACTGAAGCGAAAGTCTGGTCGCCGCACCACGAGATTTCCGATCGCCGCGAGAGCCTTGATCTGGCTGGCGATTTGCATGTCGTCACCTCGCTGCGTTTATTGCTCCGGGAGCGATGGCAGGTTTCTAGCATTCCAACCGCGCCCATAAGATACGCAATATGGGTAGCGGGTGTTGCCTCGAGTGAAAATTCTCAGATGATGTCCCTAAGGGGTTTTCCGTAGGTCAGTGGTCAATGTCCGGTTTGGGTCATTAGCGGACATTTCCGCGTGTCGGCGGCGTCGGCGGAAGATTACCCACGATCGAACGAGCATGAGGACCTCGTCTTGCCTGATCACCGATGTTCAGATGCCAGGAATGAGCGGTGCTGACCTTCAGGCACGAGGGTAATTTCACCCCGATTATTTTCATGCACTGCCTTTGACACGAAAATATTCGCGCGCGTGCTGGAAGCCGGAGCGTTCGGGTACCTGAAAAAGCCCTTTCATGCGATGGCGCCCTTGTTCGATGCCTGGAAAAGGCACTGAAGACACTGAAGACACGGGCACCGTGTGAAGTCGCCGCACTCTCGATGAGGTGACCGGCGCCGGGCCGACCGCAGGTTAAAGGCGGCAGAGTCATCGCCGAGATATCTGTTTCCCTCGTGGCGCGGCAAAAATGTCCGCTTATGATGCTGTGGACGGCTCCTCCACCGGCGCGTGAGTGCCGTGGGTATGGTTGCTGTTGATGCAACCAGGATTCAGGAGGAGCCCAAGCATGCAAGTGGTTACGACAGTCGGTCTCGACATCGCCAAGTCGGTATTTCAGGTACATGGCGTTGATGCCGCTGGCCAAGTGGTCATCCGCCGTCAGTTAAAGCGGCGCTATGTTCTGGCGTTCTTTCAGAAGTTGCCAGCGTGCCTGGTGGGCATTGAGGCCTGCGCCTCATCGCATCACTGGTCGCGGGAGCTCAAGGCGCTCGGCCACACGGTGAAGCTGATGCCGCCGGCCTACGTGAAGCCCTACGTCAAACGGCAGAAGAATGATGCCACGGATGCGGAGGCAATCTGCGAAGCGGTGACGAGGGCGAATATGCGCTTCGTCGCGACCAAGACGCCCGAGCAGCAGAGCGGTCTGACGCTCCATCGCACGCGGCATCTGTTCATTCGCCAGCAGACAGCGGTGATCAACGTGATCCGGGCTCATCTTGCCGAGTTCGGGATCGTCGCGCCGGTCGGACGCAAGGGTGTCGAGGCGCTGCTCGATGTCGTCGCCAATCCAACTGACACGCGAGTTCCTGCGATAGCCCGTGCGTGTCTCGCCAGCACTTGGGGCTCAGCTGCGCAGGCTCAAGGAGCAGATCCTGGAGTTCGACCGGATGATCATCGCGTGGCATCGATCGCACGAGGCGAGCAAACGGCTCGATGCGATCCCCGGCGTCGGCCCAGTGCTGGGAAGCCACGGCCCTGATCGCCAGCATCGAGAAAGCTGACACGCGAGCAAATTCAGAGGCTTGCAGCGAAATTCTAACCAACAGAACAGGGAATTATTTCGAGGAACAGGGAATTTTGGCGCAGGAACAGGGATTTTGGTGGCTAAAACCGAAATCGTCGCCGGATGAGGTTTTCGGTACATACAGCTTCTGCCGCAGAGTCCCGCTTGGTGACAGCCGTATTGGCGCGCGGGCCGAGGTTCTACCTAGGTATCGAAATCGGACTGCACATCGACGAATTTAGTCGTCGGTCTCGTGCCAAATCGAAAACCTCTCGCACGCATGCGGACTTGAGCGATATCAACCTTCGGACGGGAGCCGCGAGTTAGGCTTCAGTGCTATTCGCGATACCCGGATCTGCCTGCCCGGCCGGCCGGCTGGCTCACGCCCGCGAAGGCGACTTCGAGCAGGCGTGGCGGACGCTGGTCGCCGACGACCCGCTGCCCGGTGTCCATATCCATGCGGTCGAACGCTTCGTCGGCGATATGGCCGCGTCGCAGAAGGGCTGGACGGTTCCGACGGGCGCGCCGACCGGCAAGAAAGTGCTGATTGTCGGCGCCGGTCCGGCAACTGCTTCGAATGCGACAATTGCTTCGCCGCCTGCCCGGTGGCGCACGCATGATCTCTCCCTAGATTTGGCGCCCGCTTAGCGGTAGCCCGAAATATGCCGAAATCGACACGGGTTCGGTGGGCGTTACTGTTTCGCCTTCAGCAGTGCGTCGAGCGTAAAGCGTTCGGACAATAGTCGCGAAAATTATCAGCGCTCACGCCGTTTGCAAGATCAAACTGGCATTGCCGTTTGTCGCCGCAGGTCGTGCACAGCCGCTGGAGGTCGCGCATAACCAGTGGATCATTATGTTCGAGGGCATTCGCATCAACGCCAAGCGCAGCGAGTAGCTTCTGCAGTAGATCGGCAGCATCGGGTCCTTTCTTTGCCAGCGCGACAAGCTCGGTCGGCCCGATATTGAGATCGCGGGCCATTCTTGCAACCTCATCGGCGCTGCAACACATCAAATCGTTACGAAGGCCGCGTGCATAACGGTATTTCTTCATCCACTGCGCGATGGCGTTCAAAACGGATTGCAGGCTCTCATAGTCCGGATGCGGAATGGGTTGCTGGTCCATGACCTAGTCTCCCCTTTTTGGCGGCCATTTTCCCTTCGAGTACATGAAAACAACTATGCACTGGCCGTATGCTCATGTTAGGTCTCCGCGACACGCTGCAATCGTTCAGCCAAAACCTCATAATCGACAGCGGCCCTGAGCATAACTTCGCGCGCTGCCGCGTCGTTCAAACTCGCAGCCAACGCGACATTCGCCGGCTCGCGCCAGCAAGCTGCGTCGTTCTGAATGGGGGTTCTGCTTGGCTTCTTTTCCGTTTATCGGCCGTGTAATGATTGAACACAAACACGCGGATGGCGGATGATAGATTTATGTTGTTACGGCCCTCGTTGATCTTTCTCCACCAACGCAGATATCGCAACGTTCTCATGCTCGGCGATCTCATGTAATGCATCCACAAGAAATTCGTTTTCCAACGATACGCTGGTCTTGCGCCCATTATATAAGAATCGAACGCTTAATAACGACCGATTTCATAACGCCTGCCTGCACTTGGCCAGACCGCCGGATAAAGATATTGCATGCTTCCGTGACGGACGATCACCATCCAGGGGCTATTTGCATCAGTCTGAAGATGCAGATCGTCGTGGGGTGGGAGACCGCATTGCGCATTTCGCTCGCAATCACCGCAGGTGAAGCGGGAAAAGCCTTTTGATTGGGTTGGCGCTTTGCATAGCTATTTGCTGCTGTGTTCGTATTCTCTAAGGGAAAATTGTAGAGGGCGACAGCCTTTGAAGACATTGATACAGGTCAAACTTTACGCCACTTCCCTTATAAGTCCGACGACTACAGCAATTGAAGCACTGGCCGATAGCGCGCGGAACGCACTCCTCGCTCCGCCTTGGGCGCGCTCAAGTTGATCAGTGGTGACCCTATGTTCCCAAGCGTACGCCGGTCGAGCTGCTGAAGGCTTTCTGAGCCGAATCCGGCACGCTGTTGAGCGCCACGCCTCCGACGATCGCGATGACGACGGCAGCTACGCAGGCCATGATGAATGCTTTCATGAACAGGTCCTCCCAAACCCATAGCCTTCAATTATAGCAGATATGGACTTTACCCCCAAAAGCGGACATCGAGCGCCAAACTGCCGTGCGCCCTAGGGATTTGAATCCTGTAAACGCCGTGAAAGGGCTTTGCAGCCCCGTTTTTGTCTCCACCCAACTCCACCCGCCTTCCGCTAAGCGCCGCGCGCGGACGTTTGGCGGTGGTCTCAGTGTGCCGTTACTCGGCGTTGCGCGCGTCGCGTCGAAGTGAAGGCGCGCGGGTGGCCGCCGTTACGCTCGGCCTGGTCTGCTTGATCCTGATCGCGGCCGACGCAGCCGAGCGCGAGCACCGCAAGTGGTAGCGCGGCCGCTTTTCACGAGAGCCGGCGAGGAGTGCTGGCCCTAACTGAAAACTGTCGTCTTTTTGCACGAGATCGTCGGGGCTGTATTTGTCCCCAGTCGAATATCCATACGTCTACCAACTTGGCCATCTGGAGTTCTCCTTCCAGTCTCGGTGCGTTCAGATGCACCGTGTGACGAGACTAGCCCGACGTCGTCAAACCCAAAGCGGACATCAGCATGAGCACCTACGATTTTGCCAATGCGTCTGGACCCACGGAGCTTAGCGCACTATGAAGTGGTCCAATGTCGCAGTCGGCCCTGAAAAAGATTGCCGCGTTGCGCCGCTGTGGCGGTTTGCTTTCACGGCTCGCTTACGAGCGTGATCGGAAAGAGGGTGTTGATGTCGAGGTATTGTTACGACAGGCACACCTCACGTCGCGCGAGTCCGGTGGGCAGGAAGACTTATTTTTTCACATTGGACTTACTTGGCGGCGAACCTTTATGACACGTTGTGCAGGGCTTACCTTTCGCGATCTGGGGTGTTGCCAGCGCGCTGGATATCGTCAGCGAGTTCATTGCGAGCGTCAGAAAAAATATGATTACGCTGCCGACTAACCGTAGTCACAATCCCTGTTTTCGTTGCAGGCTGCATATCTCCCTCCAATTCGTCTGCTCGTGGGTGCCTATTGAAGCAGCACGATAAAAACGATCTCAATTGGCCTTAGGGCCAACAGCCCCCGTCTTAAAAAGCGTCGTGAAGGTCGGCGGCGAGCGCAAGGCCCATACCCCGACCGGCGCTTAGTCGGCGATCTGCTCGGCGGAAAGTGTTTTGATTGTTCGGTTTTGCAAACCTGAAGAGGGCTGTTGCGCTATGACATGAGCCGCCGAGGCTAACTAGGCGACCACTGTAAGATGAACTTCACACAAGAGCGGCGCTATCGAGTGTTCGCCGATCTCGAACGAGTGGTTGGGCGCTTTCCCCCATGCTATCTGGCATTCGCCGCATTGTAAGCGGGCATTGCTCAGTTGCCGAACGATTACCTTGCGACTGTCGCAACATCCAAAGGTTACCGGTGCGATGATGGAAACCGCAGCACGCATGGGCAGATGCGGGCGGCTTCCGCTAACATTGCGGGCACTAGTCATCCTCTGGTCGAACTCGGAACAGCGAGCTGGCTGATCTGCACCATAAAGAAGTCCGCCGCAACGACTGACACATCTTGAATCACTGCTGAGGCCGCTGGCGACCGGCCCAAGTCATCGTTTTTGAAAGCATCTATTCCATGGATGCCGATCTCGCTCCAATCGGAGCCATCTGCGACGCTAGCCGTAAATACAACGCGCTGACTTATCTCGACGAGGTGCATGCCGTCGGCATGTATGGCCGGCGTGGTGGCGGTATCGCCGAGCGCGACGGGCGTAATGTCTGCGCGTTGATATCAGCGAGGGTACGCTGGGCAAGGCATTCGGCTGCCTCGGCGACTATATCGCAACAACTGCAAAATTTCAGACGCAGAGCGTGCAGACTTTCGACACGCGTTTCCGCCCATAGATCCTTAGCGATTGCCAACGCAGCAATCTTGCGCGCGGTCCACCACGCCTCCTCATTACCTGCCTGATGCAGCTGCCGATGATGACCGCGGCAGAGGCACCGTGAACTCATCGCTGACTTTGAAACCGATTGCCCTGGGTTGGGCATACCGCAGGTGATGCGGATCGCTGGGTTGCCGGCCGCAGATCAGACACGGCTGCGAAGCGACAAACTTCAAATGGGCCCTTTCACGCAGCCGCCTGAGGTTCAGCGAGGGCGAGCTGGCTCTTGTCGATCCGGTTTGTGACCAAACTATCGAGAGCTGTCGGCGCCGCGGCGCAGGAGATTTCCATGTTGGCTTTGTGCTTTGGAAAGAACTCCTTCATCGAGCTCCGTGCCGCCGCCCGTAATAGTGTGACGGGCGCGCGATTGGTGTCGTGTCATCAGGGGTGCAATCCCACCCGCGGCTCGAGCAAGCTTCATATGACAGAAGACAAGCCAGTAAGAATTTTCGATCTTGAACAATAGTGATGAGCTTTTGTTGAGGGCCGATGACTTGCTCGAAGGCGGCGGACCCGGAACGGCACCCATGGCCACTCGCCTTCGTCGGCAAGATGACACGCAACATTGGCGCTCCGCGAGGAATAGTCCGCTATCGGTTACCGTTGGCGACCGAACTCTCGCCCTTACGACGAAATGGGAAGGGAAAGCTAATGCGCCTTGGCTCGCGTTTTCGCCATCGCAACGACTCGAGTGTGAAGATTATCTGCCGAGCTTGCCGCCACAAAGTGGATTCATAGCGACTAAGGCGGTCGAGTGGAAAACTCGGCATTGCTGAAAGCTGCAAATAGCTGTCGGCCAACGCATTCGTCGACTTTGCGCTAGCTGAGTAAACGGGCATTCTCAGTTGCAGAATCGAAAATGGCTGTCTCAATGCTTGTCGCACGGCGAAGCCGCCAAAGCACACTTGCTAACCGGATCACCAGTTGTCGTTCGACTGCGGTTTCAGCAGTTGTAATCTGCAATTACCGTCGCCTCGAATGTTTCGTAATCTGTCCGAACTCTCTAGGACGGCTATCACCGTCTCAGCCGTAAGACCGTGCCGAACGGCATTGCAGCTCGAACGTTCTTTGCCTTCCGCGGTTGTTGGCCCGGTGCTCTTGAGGGCATTGCGACGATTAGCTTCGATTTGCCGGAGAGAGGTCATTGAGGAAGAATTGGGTTCGTTTCGTTAATTGAGTTGTCAGAGGGCGCAGACTTTGGACGCGTTTCCGCCCATAGATCCGTAGCGATTGCCAACGCAGCAATGTTGCGCGCGGTCCACCAGGCCTCTTCATTGCCTGCCTGATGCAGCTGCCGATGGTGCCCGCGGCAGAGAGGCACCGTGAACTCATCGCTGACTTTGAGGCCGATTGCCCTGGGTTGGGCAAACCGCAGGTGATGAGGATCGCTGGGTTGCCGGCCGCAGATCAGGCACGGCTGCGAGGCGACAAACTTCAAATGCGCCTTGTCACGCAGCCGCTTAGGTTCAGCGATGGCGAGTTGGCTCTTGTCGATCCGGTTTGTGACCAAGCCATCGAGCGCTGTCGGCGCCAGCGGCGGGCTGCTGTGGCGTTGATCTCCATATTGGCTTTGTCCTTTGGAAGAACTCCTTCATCGAGCTGCCGTGCCGCCGGCCGTAATAGTGCGACGGGCGCGCGATTGGTGTCGTATCATCAGGGTGCAATCCCACGCGCGGCTCGGTATGCAAATTCGAGAGCGACCGGCTGCAAGGGGACCTCGCTTTGAAAGCCCGCCTTTTTCCTTGCGATAAAGCTCAAGTCCAAAAGGTCTGCCGAAGGTCGCGAGCGCTCGCTTGGTCGCATCGGTTTCTGCAGCCTTAAGTGCGGTGTCGTGGACTTCGCCAGGGAGGGGCCACGACCTTCGCCCGATCCGTGACCCTCGCGAACAATGGTCGTGCCATCCGCAAAGACTGAAATCCGCACCCGGGCGATATAGATAGCAAGGAAAGAACCACGGTTTTCTCGCGTGAGGACGCAACGGGATTCAATGGTCTCGCGGCTCCAGCCATCAAAGCCAAAGATGCGGTTGGCTTCAGAGATCGCGTACCAGCCCTCGATGTAGGAGAGTTCGCGCCCATTGGCTTCGCGTGTGCGGACAGTAGCGGTGATCGAGATTACGCCGCAGTGCTTTCACCTGTTTTGCTGAGAAGCCCATCACCGTGTCCTCACGCTCAAAACTGGCTCTGGGTTGGAGAGCGCGACGCCGGCGATTTCCGCGCCCTGTTTGAGGTCGTTCGCCAATCCCTGCCGGTTGAGGCGGGGCTCACGCGGCTCCCAGTAGATGCTCGGGACCGCCGCCTCATCGATCACCATCAGGGCAGGGGTCCCGGGGCGGATTGAGGCGGTAAAGTCGGGTGCCGCGAGCTTTTTGAGATCAAGCTCGACCATCACATCTTTGGCGATCTGTCGGCGCTTGGTGGCTCTGTCCTGCAAGCGGTCCCGGCGCGCCTGCATTTCGCCAATGCGGCCCTCAAGGCCGGTGGCCAGGGCCTGGTCGGCGAGGGCGGCCCGAATGATGGCGCGTGAGGATTTCATGCAGGTCGGTCAGACCCCTCAACCGTATCGGCGAGAGGGTACGTGCTGCGTCGATCTGCAGGTCTTCTGCGGCCTCGGATGCGGTCGCGGACCGCGCGATGTTGATCGGCGAGGCGATAGTCTGGACTGGTCATCGGTTCCACTCCACGAAACTCGGGTAGACCGACGCAGCGTCTGTCGTACATGAAAAGCATGCGCAAATACGTGTCTTCCCTGCCTCGGCACAAATGCCCTCTCCCTGTTAAAGGTGGAGAGCGGCACTGATAAGTGCCATATCGCTTTACAGTCAATAACCAAAGAAGCCATGTGACGAGCGCATCAAGGTCGGAAGAAGCTCAGCGCTGCTCTTGAGGCTGGGCTGTCCGAGGGCCTGGCTCGCGGCAATCGTCCGGTAAGCCTTCATAGCAATACAATCGGCGAGCTGAAGCTCGCCGAGAATGCCGATTACGCCGACGACCCGGCGCGACGCATCAATTTGGCTGTTCGGCAGGCGCCCAGGTCGCCACGGGGATCGAGATTCATCGACGAGAACGGCGGCGGTCAGGCGTGCGCCTTCGCAAGCGTCAGCGGTCGACAGCCCCAAAATAGTCTAAGCGGCGGCAGGGACGCTCTTTACTGGCCACGACGAAGCGAAACGGTCACGATGCGCTGATCGCGATGATTTGCGACCGCACGCCGCCTTCTTAAAGCCGCAAGGTCAGGTTCGTGACGGAATCGGCGGTGACAAGGCTTCAGTCTTAAGGGAACCGGCGGCGAAATAACGCGTTTGTTGAAATAATGCATTTTGTTAATCGGTTGTTAACAGAAGTGTTCTTCTCGCTTGCTGTACAGAAGGGTAATTCAACAACCCCTACAAGTTGTAGCTAAAGTGAGTGAGCCGCCATGTCCAAAGCCCCTTCTAAGTCTAAATCGTAAAGGAAACCAAGACTGTGATTCCGCGCTATCGCCCCAATGGGTATTCCCATACAGCCCGGACCACCACAACTTTGCTCGTCGGCGAAGACGCCGCCCGATATGACGATCTTTTTGCCGGTATTCGCGCAGCGGTGAACCCCATCGATACTGTCGAGGAAGTGTTTGTAGCGGACGTAAATTATTCTTAGAGTGGGATGTACTGTGGTGTCGTCACTTGAAATCGAACCTGATCCGCGTGTATCAGGTTAAAGCACTGGAAAATTTTTGAGTAAAGAGCTTCATTACAGTCTGTACGAACGAGACTTTGCGGCCGAGCTCGCCAGTACTCTTCAGAAAAATCTCCGGAAGACCAAGCAGATACTGCCGAACAGCTAGCCGACGCCGTGTGCCCGACATGAGCCGGTCGCTAATGGCAGGGTCAATAAGATCCTTGACGGCTTGCAAATTTGCCGCCGATGTGTTTGGACTCAGCGCAGCAGCGTAAACGGAAGAACTCGCGAGAAAAGAGGCCACGGACGGCGCGAACCGACGTTTGTCAAACTTGTTGATGAAATTCTGACCGGCGCGAGCATGCGGAAGCGCGATGACCTCGTGCCTGAGGAATTGGTCAACAAATTCGTGGATTTCGAGAAAATTGATCGCCAAACGCATATGGCCGAGAGCCGCCGCAACCAGCCTGCGGGAGATCGATCGCCATCGAGCAGTCCTCAGTGAAGCGCTGCGACGTAGCATAAAGAGGTGGAGGACGCCGAGTTTCAAGTTGTCGAGCCGACATCAGCTAAACGGAAAACAGTGCTTGACGAGCGACTCCAAAATCAAGGCCAATCGCGCGAATGCTCGAGGCTAGTACGGGCCCAAAGACCGCCAGGGCGCGTCCGTACAGCGAGGAACGCGCTTCGCACAGTTTGAGTTTGCCGTTTTATGCCAATAGCAATACGTAA
>ERZ1370068.7446-contig-6360_pt1 | contig 75247 bp, 97 predicted proteins | sample MGYA00561227_ERZ1370068 | MGnify/ENA primary metagenome ERZ1370068 (study PRJEB38410, sample SAMEA6850437) | metagenome | study: Metagenomic assessment of the ecological functions of the soil: analysis of the soil microbiota associated with the... | reverse complement strand
TGTACTTCGTTCAGTTACGTATTGCTGTCGGCGCGACGATCGCGCGCATCGTGGGCGCCGTTCCCGAAGACGTCATAGTCGCCGATTCGACGACGGTGAACCTCTTTCGCCTCATCTGTCTGGCGCTCCGGATTCGCGCCGACCGAGACGTCATTCTTCTCGAAGAGGACAATTTCCCGGCGGACAACTACGTGGCGCAAGGGGTGGAAGAGCTTCTCGGCGGCGCTGTCGAGCTGCGCACCGCGCCGGGCGACGGGCTGGCCGGCGCCATCGATGACGACGTCGCGCTCTTGCTGGCGAGTCACGTCGACTTTCGCACCGGGCGCATGCTCGATATGGCGGTCGGTCACGAGCGGCGGCGCACGCGCGGGGGCGCTCGTTCTGTGGGACCTTTCCCACAGCGCGGGGGTCGTGCCGCTCGCCTTGCACGCCGACGACGTCGATTTCGCGGTGGGGGTGCGGTTACAAGTATCTGAACGGCGGCCCCGGCGCGCGCCTTGATACCTCTACGTGCACAAGCGGTGGCAAGATGCCGCTGCCCCGCCTTTCTTCGGATGGCTCGATCACGCGTCGCCGTTTGCGCTCGAGCCGCGGTGGAAACCGGCGGCGGGCGTCCGACGCATGCTCGGCGGCTCGCCACCATCCCTGCAGCCTGATCGCCTTGAAAAGCGCGCTCGGCGCTTTCGACGGCATCGATCTCCGCGCCGTACGCGCGAATCGGCGCGCTGACGAAGCTCTTCATCGATCTGGTCGACGAGCGGTGCGCGCGGCACGGTGTGCGGTGGCTACGCCGCGCGCGCCGACGAGCGCCGCGGGAGCCAAGTGAGCGTCGCCGTTCAGAATGCCTACCCGGCGATGCAAGCGCTCATCGCGCGCGGCGTCATTGGAGACTTCCGCGCGCCCGATTTGATGCGTTTCGGATTCTCGCCCTTGTATGTCCGATATGCCGACGTTGTGGGATGCGGTCGCCATACTCGAAGACGTGCTGGCGACGCGCGCCTGGGATCGACCTGAATTTCTGCGCCGCCAATACGTGACCCTAGGCCGACTCCTCAGCCACGATTGTCTCTTGGGGAATTCCATCCGAGGCGCTCACGTCGAGGCGAGCGGTTCTGTCACCCTCTCTGGGAGATGGGCATGCACCGACATCTGGCTCTGGCACTGGCGGTTCTGTCGTTGCTGCGTGGATCGTCCGGGGATGGCCCGGCAGGCGGGAGCGGGCGGATCGAGCGGGTCGGGTGGCGCCGGCGCGAGGAGCCACCACGAGGGCGGGGGCACGCTCACCGGAGCCGGCGGCTCGATCATCATCGCGAACCGACAGGCGCAGCACCGGCGGCACCTTCGGCGACGCGGCGGTCCGATCATCGGTGACGGCGGTCTCCGCCCGGCTTCACCATGACCGACAAGGGCGGCTACAAAGTCGGCGACCCGATCCCGATCAACGGCACGGTCGACGCCGGTACACCCGGGTGGCGGCTCCACGCGCTGCAATTCGACCTTGATCGGCATCATTCGCGACATGCAGGGGACGCACCCCGATTTCGAGCGTCTCTGCTGCGGCGATACGCGCGACGCGCGTGGCATCGACGATCGGCAGCGATCAAAAGCCGGTTTACGGCGGGACCGGACCGTTTTTGGCACGAACAACGGGCCGGCGAAGCTCATGACTGAGGCCGAACCGAGTTCGATCAGTGGTACCACCAGCGTCGACGGCGTCAATTCGCCATTCCTCATCTACTTCTTCTTCGTTCCCAACGGCGGCGTCTTCACCTTCGATAGCTCCTCGTTTTTTCCGCTCGACGGCATGGGGTGGGGCAGCGAAAATCGCAATCACAATTTCCATTTCACGACCGAGCTGCACACGCGCTTCCGATACCGCGGCGGAGGGACGTTCCAGCTTCACCGGAGACGACGACGTTTGGAGTGTTCATCAACGGCAAAACTCGCCATCGATCTCGGTGGGGTTCACGCCGCCGAGAATGCCGAGGTGAATCTCGACATGCAAGCGCAGGACTTCGGCATCGAGGTGGGCAAGGTCTACGCGTTCGATCTGTTCCAGGCCGAGCGCCACACGAGCGCGTCGAACTTCCGCGTCGATACGAACCTCGATTTCGTCAACTGCGGCATCATCATCCCCAAGTGACAGCGCGCGTGCTCGCGCGGCTCAGTCGTGGACGACGACGCGTGTACCCTCGTTGTCGGAGGTGCCGCGCACGGCGTGCCACCCGTCGGGGAGCGACGAGGCCGACCCAGCGAAAAAGCTGCCGCGCATCGATGGGCTGCATGTTGATGCAGCCGTGGCTGTGTTCTTTGCCGAAAGCCGAATGCCAAAACGCGCCGTGCAGCGCGTACCCCTTCTCGAAGTACATGACCCACGGCACGTCTTCGATGGAGGTAAGGGCCGTCGCTGGCAGGTGTCGTCGTCCATGGTGTTGGAGACGTGCTTCTCGCGGATGCGGAAGCTGCCGCTCGGCGTCTTGTGGTCCTTGCTGGGGTCGTTGTCGTCGTGCCGCCCGGTGGAGACGATGGTGGCGAAGACCGGCTTGTCCCCCTCGAACGCGACCAGGCTCTGCGTCGAGGGATTGACGTCGATCCACTTTCGCCCGGTTTGAGCCCGGGCGGCGGCGAAGCCCGGCTTGGTGAAGGTCATGTGCTCGTCACGAAGGAAGTAACCCTCGGTGGTCTCGCTGAATCCTTTTGCTCCGGGGCGGGAGCTTTTGCCGGAGAGCTGGATGATGGAGAAACGCGCGACCGCGTCGCCGCGCGTCGGTCCCTTGCCCTCGGGGAACGAATAGCGGTTCGACCCCCGCAGGACAAAGGCGAGCGGCAGCTTGCGCGGCTCGTCATCGTGACCGACCCACACCCTTCGAAGTCGGTGCCCGACTGGTGCACGAGGAGGTGATCGAAGGGAATGAGCTTCCCGCGCGTGCTGCGCCACATCTTGCCCGCGAAGGGGTAAGATGATCTGATCGAGGGCGACGTAGAAGCCGCGCACCATGCGCCGCTCGACCAACTGCGAGTCGCCCTTGAGGCCTTCGAGCGAGGCGGCGCTGCGTGGGTCATCGGAGAGGTACCACGGCTTCTCCCCTTCTCGGCCGCGATTTCCTTGGCCGCCGCGGCGCGGTCTTCGGCGGCCGTTTCGGCGCGCGCGCTCTTGCCGACCAGTAACCCTTTCTCGTTCGCGGCTCGTTCCTTGCGCAGCGGCGGCCCGGCGGTACTGCGGCGTGCCGTGGGTGAGGTTGAGTCCGTAATCGTAAGGGAGCGGCTTGTCGGTGAAGGGGGTGTGCGGGGCGTCCTTCAACTCCTTGCTCTCGGCGTCCGTCGTCACGTGGCGCGCGCACACCCATCCGCCGCTCGGAACGAGCTGAAACCAGCCGTCGGTGCAGTGGCCCCCTTGACGTCGGTCGACTTGGCAAAAACCTTCGCCCCCTTGCGCAGGATGCCGAGCCGAACGACCTCCTGCCGTCGACGAGCACGTCGCGTTTGAGCTCGGGGCGATTCAGGATCAGCGTTTCATAACGCGTAGCCGTGATCATCACGCCGGTTTCGCCGGCGTCGACGCGTCGATCTGCGCCGGGGCTTGCGGCTCCACGGCGCGGGAGAGGCCGCGCCATCGACCGGAGCTGTCTGCTCGGACGACGGCGTCCGCGATCTGCATCCCATGCCGGCAACGAGCCCCAAAGAAGGCCGAGCTGCGTCTTCCGGAAACACGACCAACCGGTACGTCGGTCCGCGAACCGAGGCAAGTTTGCCGTGAAGGCCGACCGTTGCTAAGCCACGCCGTCGCTCTCGCGCCTTCGGCTCGAGACCCCGGCTACAGGCCGGGCAGCTCCTCTGGGTGGCGGACAATGAAGGCGTCGGGAATCGTTCGCGATCCGCGCGATGGCCGCGTAAGCCGCGCTCGCCGACCGCGCCGCGCGGACCTTTGGGCGTGTCCTGCTCAATCGGGGTCGATGCGCACGACGCCGGTCTGCGCAATGCCGCGCATCGGATCGACGTCCACGGTGAGGTAATGGCGCCCGATGCCGTCGAACCTCTCGGGGATCGCGCCGCCGCCCCCGAGATGTAGGCGGGAATGCCGGCATTCGAAAACGCATAGTAGGAATGGATGTGCCCGTAGAGGGTGATGTCGACGCCCCCCTTCGGCCAGCCGCGCGAGAAGCTTGCTCGCTTCGTTACGACTGGCGAACGAGCCATTGCGTGTGCCGAAGGGGTCGATCGGTGGGATGTGCATCAAGACGGCGTGGGTATGGTTCTGCCCCTCGGCGAGCCATCGATCGAGCCAGCCGAGAACGACGGGATCGATCGTCGCGCTCGCTGAATCGAGGAACGTGAACTGCATACCACCATGGACGAAGCGAAAATTGGCGCGACCGAAGCGCCGCTGGTAGGCGGCGCCGTCTTCGGTGCCGAGCTCGTGGTTACCGAGGGTGGGGAAGAAAGGGACTTGCAGCGATCGGAGCTCGCTGCGAAAGCGATCGAGCTGTTCGATCGTGCCTTGCGAAGTAAGGTCGCCCGCCGAAACGACGAAGGAGATGCTCGGGTCGGCGTTCATGCGCGCGTAGATGTCCTGCACCCGATCGATGGCCTCTTGAACGTCGCTGAGCAGGGCGAAGCGCCACGGGGCGACGGGTTCACCGCCGGCCGGGCGAACCGAAAGAGTCGTAACACCGCTGGGAACCGTGAGTCCTCCATCGTTTTCGGTCCGGATTTCGCTCGAGAGCGATTCCGGGACCAGGGCACCAGACTCCGTTCTTGCTTCCAGAACGGCGCGTCGGGAAACGCGTTCTCGACGGTCAGGATCCAATCAGGGGGACGCCTTCGCTGCGCGTCACCTTGATCTCGATGGAAGGAGCTTTTGCCCACAGCGAGACCCCCTCTGTTTCGAGCTTTTTGAATGGCGGCGAGTCCGTCGACTACCTCCAATGTCGTACCGCCGAACGCCCCTTTTCCGATGGTCTCGTCGCGGTGGGCGCGTTCTTCGGCGACGTCGAGGCAGGCCACCCACGGTGCTCCGAGCAGTGTGCCGAACATCATGGTGAACGCCGCGGCACGCGCCCGGTCGAGGCGTCGCGGATGGCGACGAAACGGCTTTGGCTTCGGTTTGGTTTTCATAGCGGGTCCCCATGGCGAAACAGAATCGACAATCCGCCGACGTAGGCCGAGCCGACGGCACCCTCCGCCAGAACGCCCCAGTGGTCGGTGACGAAAAGACGTGCTTCGGCTCCGGAAATGCCCCGCGACGCCGCTCCCCAGCCCCGGAACTTTGAGACCGGCGGCGAAGTCGTCGTGGCGGTGATCGTAGATGACGGAGATCTCGCCGCGCGGCGATCCCGGAAGCCGACGGTACATCCCGAAAGCAAAGCGCGCCAGCAAAGAGCTCGCCCAAGTCGGCCGTGGTACCGCGGACGGCGTACGAACAGGCTTGCGTGGCCCAGCCGAGGGACATTTCGGCGAACGATCCGCGCAGCGAGGGGCCGATTCGCGCCATATCGAGTCTGTGCCGGCGAGCGCCAGCTCGCCGGTCGTCGTCGCGAACCGATCGCTGGTGAAGGCGTGGCGCGTGATCGCCGTTTCCAAGTCGAGGAACGATCCATCGCGCACAGCAGGCTGCGCTTCCGGCCGTGGACCAGCGAACCGGTAGGCCCCGTGCAACCGGACGCGCGAGTTCGCGTCGTCCGCCGCAAACCAAGCCGAAGGGTGAATGCGCCAAGGTCCCGTGCGGTAGTCGATCTCCTGCACCATGAAATGTCGATGAGCGAACACTGGGTTGTAGACATAGCGATAGCCGATGGCCGTCTGCAGGATGGGCAAGGCGCGCGGCGGCGCCCCAAAGCCGCCCACCGGGGCAACGATGCCATAGACGTCGGCGAGAAATGAAATCGCGAAGATGCCGGCGCCAACCACGCTGAGGGCGGCCGCGGGACCGACGATGCGTCGCGACGCGCCGCTCAGTACGATGGGCACGAACCCCGTCGCGAGCAGGCCGAGCCCCACGCCCTCCAGCGCCAGCAAACGAAGACCGGTCTTGGAATCGCCGACCACCATGTGACCGGTGCCGTGCACCACCAAGCCGGGGATCACCGCGGTGACGGTGCCCAGCGCCGACGTCGCAAATGGCCGCGGCGGCGGTGGTTCCGCGCAGGCGTCGTCGAGGGGCTTCGCGCGGTTCGGAGTTGCGAGAGGAGCTTCGTCCTCCAACGGTGCTCGAGCCGGCGGAGGCTTCCCACCTTCCGCCGCGGCGCGACCCGGCAGGGAGAGCGCGACCGCCAGGGCTGCGGAGGTGAGGAGCGTGCGCATGGTGTCTACGGGAGTCCGCAAAGTCTCACCGCGCCGCGCAGCACGTCGATGGTGCCGGGGAGTTTGCCCACGGGCTCGCCGTCGGCTTCGATCCATACCTCGGAGGGGCTCTCGGCAAAGACCGTGGCGCCGCGATGTACGATGCACCCGCCGATCCTTGACGTGCCGGCCGATGACGAGAGCTCGGAAACAGCAGCAGGGAGGCACCGGGCCGACATCCCCTCGACGATGACGACGTCGAGGAGCCCGTCGTCGATGAGGGCCCCCGGCGCGACGCGCATCCCTCCCGCGAAATATTGACCATTGCCGGCAGCCGCGAGGGATAAACGCCCTCGTGGACGAGGTGATCGTCGACGCGGATGGTCACGGGCGGCATCGTGTAACGCGCCAGGTCCGACGAGGGCGCTCGCCACGTAGGAAGGGGACCGCGCGATCCCTCTTGTCGCGCTCTGCGAGCCAGCGCGCGGATTCCGCCGACAAGCCCATGCTGGCGATATTGAGAAAGCAGCGCTCGCGATCGCCGCCGTCGCTCGAGCGGCAACGGATGCGCCCCGCGTCGACCTGTCGCCGCGCGCCGCTCGCGAGCCGAGCCACGCACGCTTCGAGATCGGTGCCGAGCTGGAGGAGGCGCGCGAAGTCCCGCCCCCGTGCCGAGCGGCAAGAGGCCGATCTCCGACGCGCATTGACGCGTCGGCCAGCCAGAGCCCGTTCAACGCTTCACTCACGGTGCCGTCGCCGCCGGCAATGACGAGGCGCGTGGCTCCCCCCGTTCGGCCGCCAGCCGGGCCAGTCGCGCGCCGTCCCCTTCGCACTCCGTGTAAAGCGATCTGGTAGTCCCCGATGTACTTGCGCAACAAGCTCTGGAGCTCGGGAACGCGCCGCCCGGTGGCGCCGGATCGGCTGGACGGGTTGACGAGGACGAAGGTGCTCATGACTGCACTTGATAGCGGCGGCGTACGATCGCGCGATAGCGCTCCGCCTCATCCGTCGTTCGAGCGTCGCTCCAACCGCTTGACGCGCGCCGCCGCGCGCGCCAGTGCCGCGAGCTCCGGGGAGCTCCTGACCGCGAGCGAATACCGCCACGCGGACACGTCGCTCGAGCACATCGGCCTAAGGTAGCCGCGCATTCCTCGCCGAATGACCACGACACCTCGGCCATCCAGAACCGCGAACCGCCGATGCGCACGCGCTCCTCGACTGGGGATGCTTCCAACATCGGCAGTGCGGCCGCCCCCACGTCGCGATCAATCGGTCGACCGTCCCCGGCTCGAGGTCGAAGCGCCGCGCGATCTCGCCGTGAAGCGCCCTGCGATCGAAGCTGTCGTCGCGCAAGGGTCGCACTTTCGTGACGCAGGGCGCGAGCCGTCGCCGGCGTGAGGCTGGGAGTCGCGCCACGACGCGATCGACGATCTGTTCGGCAATGCGCCGGTAGGTGGTGAGTTTTCCTCCCGCCGCCGAGATGAGACCGGAATCGTCTTCGGTGATCCGATGCTCGCGCGATACGCTGGAAGGGGGCACGTTGGCCTCGGCGTCGGCCAAAAGCGGGCGCACGCCGGCGTAGACGCTGAGCACGTCGTCGGCGCCGAGCCTGGCGACGGGGAAGGCGTGATTCGCTGCATCGAGCACGTACTTCAGGTCGCGCGGCGTGACCCGCGGCTCGTCGATCTCTTCGGTGAAGCTGTCGGTCGTGCCGATGATGTGGACGTCGCGCCACGGACACAGAAACATGTGTCGCCGGTCCGCGGCTTGAAAAGTGACGGCTGCCTCCGCGTGAACGCGGGCGCGATCGATGACGACGTGCACGCCCTTGGCGGGTCGCAGATTGTGCACCTTGAGCGGCGCGTCGAGATCGCGCACCCGGTCCACCGATGGGCCGGCGGCGTTGACCACGAGATCAGCAGGGATGAAGTGCTCCCGATCGTGGAGCAGATCCCTTACGCGCACGCCGCAGATCGTGCCGCCGGTCTTTCGAAGCCGATGGCCTCTGCGTATCCGATAGCCTCGCCCCCGCGCGCCGGGCGCTCCTTGATGGTTTCCAGAACGATGCGGGCGTCGTCGACTTGCTGATCGAAGTAGAAGCCGGCGGCGCGCAGTCCCCTCTTTGCGCACGTCGCGGCTCAGCGCTTCGATCTCGGCCCTTGAGCAGCTTGAACGACCCCGTTTGAAACCGGATACGGCGCTGTAAAATGGAGAGTCCGGCGATCATCTTCCAGGGCGCGACGCCGTCGTCGAAAGAGCAGAACAGGAAAGGAAGCGGCGCGACGAGATTCGGATTGAGCCGCGCCATCAAGTCCCGTTCCACGCACGATTCGCGGGTGACGCCGAGCTGGCCCTCGGCGATGTAGCGCAGCCCGCCATGGATCATCTTCGAAGTCGCGCTCGACGCGCCGCCCGCGAAGTCGCCGCGTTCGAGGGCAGGCTCGCGATGCCGCGCAGCGATGCATCGCGCAGAACGCCCCCCGCGCCGGTGATGCCGCCCCCGATGACGATGAGCCTCGGGCTTGTCGAGCGAGGCACGTTCTAGCGCTCGCTCTCGGTCGGCGAGCGTCCAGCTCGGGCTCAAAGAGCTTCCCGGGTTCATGATGCCCTCGGGGTCGAAAGCGTGCTTCAACGCTTTGAGGCCTCCACGCCGGGGGCCCCTTTCTCGCGCGCCAGCCAGGGCGCGGTCGGTCGGTGCCGATGCCGTGGTGATGGAAACCGTTCCGCCGGCATCGACGATGGCGTGCGGTGATGGCCTGCTTGATCTCGCGCCATTGCCCGAGCGCGTCGCTCGGTTTCCACCGGGTAGACCACGACGAAAATAAACGCACGCCCCCGTCCGGATAGCTGTGCGAGACGTGGCCCATGGCGAGACCGCCCCCGGCGTGACGCTTGGTCGCGGCCCGCATGGCGTCGAGAACGCGAAGGTGACCGTCCTCGAGCTGGGACCACTCGAAGCGCCGTCTCCATGGTGTCGATGGCGACGCCCTGATCGAGCATGAAGTCACGCAGGTACGGCGTGCGAAAGCGCTCTTTCTTCCACGATGCCCCGGGCCCCTTGCCGAGCGGAAGCCCGCCGTTCAAAACGCCGATCGCCTGCGCGCGCAGCGTCTGCGCCGAGAGCCGGGCGCGGTCGTCCCCTTCGATGCCGAACAGCATGAGCGAGCGGTCGTCGCCGTAACCGACGCTCTTGGTGGCGTCCATGAGCGTGGCCCCGGCGTCGAAACGCTTTGTCAGGGTCGTGACGCAGGAGCAGAGATAGCTCGGTTTCTTGCGCATCGGAGAGGCGCATCATCATCATCGGTAAGCCCGCCGCGGCCCACGCGCAGATGGTCCCGAATGCCCGATGCAAAATCGCGGAAAGAGCATGCCCCGCACGTCTTGAATGGCCAATCTTCGCGAATTCGCACGGTGGCCTCGACGATGACCCTGAGAGTCCCTTCCGAACCGAGCACCACTTCCTTCAAGTCCGGTCCTGTCGCGTGCCTGGGGACGGTGAGCGTCGTGAGCTCGCCGCGCGGGGTGACGACCTTGGCGCTGACCAAGAGCGCGTCGATGCCTCCGTACCCGTCCGACTGTTGGCCCGAGGGCGTGCCGCGATCCATCCGCCCAAGGTCGAGTGTTCGAACGACTGTGGGAAATGCCGAGCGCATAGCCGCGATCGCCGAGCTCGGCTTCCAGACTGGGGCCGTCGATGCCCGACTGAAACGTTGCGGTGAGGCTCCGATCGTCGAGTGCCAGCAACTTGTCGAGCCGGGCGGTGTCGAGCGCCAGCACTGGCGCGCTTCGCCTTGCGGCAAGATCGGATCGACGCCGCCCACGACGCTCGTTCCGCCGCCGAAAGGACGACCGCGAGATCGTGCTCGCGTGCCACGGCGAGCACCTGGGCCACTTTCGTCGACGCTGGCCGGATAGACGACGGCGTCCGGCGCGCGCTCCAGCCGGCCTTCCCGGACCGCAAAGGTCGGCAAAAACTCTTTCCCGCGGCGTGGTAGGCGCGTTCCGCGGTGGTCGAGCTTCACCTGCTGCTTTGCCGAGGGCGGTCTCGAGCGCGCCCCGAGCGGCGTCGCCGAGTCGCGATGGGGGAAGGACGACCGCCTCGATAGGCACCGCCTTGGACGGCGGCGTCAAAGCGACTTCGAACCGCGCCGATAACGCTTGCACCAGCGCCGCTCGCCGCGCGTCGCGCTCATTTCGAACGACTCGTGCTTCCACCCCAGCCGTTCCACCTCAATTGGATCGCGGTCGAGTACCATCCTCCGAGAAGCCTGACCCGCAGCTTGGCGCAGCTTCAGCCTACACAAGATCGTGGTCACCCGCGAGCCCCGCCGCCAAGCCGATGCCGAGGCGAAATGCAGACACTTGCGTGAACGCGGCCGAAAGTCGATCGCTTCACCGAAGCTTCCGGTTGCCGAAGCCATCGTGCCGATGCCGCTCGAGGGCGCGTGCGATTCTGTGAGGATCGACCCCATCGGCAGCGCCGCCGGCCTCTACGCCGACATGTTTGATCTGAACCCCGCTCCCGGCGGACATTGAGCTGAGGGTCTTACTAGGCACACCGGCATGCCCGTGCCCGCGGGCGCTCGACCCCTCGTATCGACAGCATCGCTGAACTTCTCCAGCCAGGTCGGTTTGGCCCCCAAAGGTCGCTTGACTCTACCGATCCCGAGCTGAGCTTCTGGGTCCTTCAGGCGCTGCGCGCTGCGAGGTCTCCCATGCGATCTTGGTACGTCCTTCTCCCGATTGGCCTGATGTGCGGATCTCGTCGCGTGCGGTGGCGATGACTCTGTCGACGGCTTCCGGTGGCACTGGCGGGACTCGGCGCGACCGGCGGCGCGGGCGGGGCGAGCGGCGGCTCCGGCGGCGCAAAAGACGCGGGCGGCGACGTCAGCACCGTGGTGGAACGGCGGGCTCGAGCGGCACGACGGGTTCCGGAGGCACGTCGGTGTTCCGGCGGAACCGCCGGCAAGGGCGGTACGGCGGGTTCCGGAACGGGCGGTGCGGCGGGATCCGGAACCGGCGGTGCGGCGGGATCCGGAACAGCCGGCGCGGCGGGATCGACGGGTGGCACCGCCGGCAAAGGTGGCAGCGCGGGAACGGCCGGAACCGGTGGCACTGCAGGCGCGAGTGGTTCGGGTGGCGCGGCTGGTAGCGGGGTACCGCCGGAACCGGCGGCGCGGCCGGCACAGCGGAGCTGCCGGTGCAGGCGGAACCGGGAGGCGGTGGCCGGCAAGTGTCGGTGCTTCAGCACCACAACCACGGAAACCACGATGGCGTCTACCGTCGATGCCGCGATCACGAGTGCCGCCGGCAGCGACGATGCACGTCGACACGACGTTCGCGATGGCGACGCATGCGGCCTCGGCGGCACGCGCAGCCGCTCTACTGGTGGGCTGCGGGGTCCGTTCCGATCTCGCGTGATCCAGGCGACGACCCAAACGCACATGATCGCGTTCAACGCCGCCACCGGCGCGAAAGTTTGGATCAGACCTTCGGTACGCCGGTTCCGGAGGACCACGCATGTGCGGCCAAGCCATCGATCCGGTGGCATCATCGGTACGCCGTCATCGACGCTGGCGGCGTACCACGATCTATTTCGGTTCGGGACCAAACAGCACCGGCAGCTTGCGGGACCTGGTGTCACGCGATCGACGCCGACACGGGCATGCCAAGGCCGGTTGGCCATGGACGCCTCACGCCGCCAGGGCGGCAGGCACTACAACTTGCCATTGGTGCCCCGCAAAAGCCAGCGTGGGCGCTGGCGCTCGTCGGTGGCAGGTGTGCTCGTGCCGTACGGAGGCCACAACGGCGATTGTGGCGACTACCGCGGCTGGGTCGTCAGCGTTTCACCTCGCGATCCCGCGCAGCTCAGCTTCTTTACGACGCGAGCCCTGGGCGCGCATCTGGCGCATGAACGGCGTCGCCTAACGACGGTCAGCGTTGGTACTTCGCGACCGGCAACACCATGGGGACCAATGGCAATCCCACGTCCCACCGGCAGCGTGCAGCGATGGTGAGTCCGTCTTCAACCTCCACCGGATCTCTCCAAAACCGGTGCGCCACGACCGAGTATTCTCGTGCCCACCAATTGGTCCATGATGGACGACACAGATGCCGACATCGGTGGTACAGGACCGCTCCTCGTGGACGTAGCCGGCGCAACGCCCTCGAAGCTCATTGTTCGGCTCGGCAAGGATCGCAAAGCGTACCTCATCGATCGCGACGCCATGGGAGGGCAGAGCGCCCCGCTCGCGTCGCCCGTCGTGGCTGGCGGTTCGATCATCAATTCACCCGTCTCGTACAAGACGGCCATGGGTACGTCACGTCGTGTTCCGCACCGCCGGTAGCGGGTGCCCGTCCGGTCAGTCCAGGGCGATGACGGCCCTCCGGATCACGGCGGCAGCGCCCCCACGGCCAGCGTGGTGTGGTGCGGGGAGCAGCGTCGAACAAATCCCTCGCCGTCACCATGTCGGACGCGTCGGGAACGGACGCCCTCGTCTGGATCGTCGGCACTTGACAACAAGCTACGCGCCTATGGCGGCGACACACGGGGACGGTGGTCTTCAACGGTGGGGCGGCCGGAGACACGATGACCGCATCGGCTCACCGGACATCGCCCATCGTCGTCGCGGGGCGCATCTTCGCTTCATCGAACACGCAGGTCTACGCGTTCAAGCCGTGACGGCGTCGGTCGGCCGGACGTTGCGGTCGTGATCTCGGCGGACGACGGCGTTACCAACCGGGTTCCACGGTGACCGGCAGCAGATCTCCTTTCTCGATAGAGTCGCCCCTGACAATCGTGTCGCTCGCCGCTCATAGGCTTGCCGCACGGTGACGAGAGCTGTTCGAAGCTGCCGAGCGGCTGACCTTCGGCCTCGACCAAGATGTCGCCCGGTTTCGATCTGCGCCGGTGAGCGGATCCTGCCTGACTGGATGAGCAACCCCGCGGGATGATCCGCCGTGCGATTCGTCCAAGAAGAGGTGGGGCGATTCGCTGACGGGAATGGCACGCTGGACGGAGTCGGGTCCGACGAACACGCCGGGTCGCGGGCGCCGCGCATGCTTGTGGCTCGTTTGGAGGCCGTCCAGCCGAGGCTCGCCACGCTCGGGCGATCGCTCCGGGCGCGAACGGGTGAAGGCGGTTGTGCCCTCATGGGTGAGCGGCGTCCTATCTTCGACGGGCGTCGAGGGTGAAGCGACGACCGCAGTCCCTTCGGCGGTGACCAGCGCCTGGTCCTGATCCGCGCCGCTCGAAAAAGCCCGCCATCAGCGCGTTGCACCAACGCCACTCCCGCAACGGGCCAGAGGCCCCACGCTCACGCCGACCCTACGGGCACGAGGCAGGAAAGGAACCGCGCATGCTGCCCGAAAGTGCGTAGCGACGTGCGGGGAGAATCATGCGCGTGAAATCCGGGGCAGGCGACGCTCGCCGCAGCCACGGGAAGGTAGCATCGTGACGCATTCGGCAGCCGGCACGCGTCGAAACAGCCGAAACCGAGCCTGCCCGGCGATCTGACCTGCCCCTGAGCAACTTCGGCTGTCAGCCGCCGCCCTGCCCATCGGGGACGTCGGACGTCGGCAGCAGCCAGCGAAGCGCCGATTCTTCGTCGGTGAAGAGCGAAAAAGCGCGCCTCGGTTCTTCGCCACATTTTCGGCAAAGCGGTTGATGAGCTCCGCCGGGCCCACCGCGGCCACTCTGAGCGGGGGGCCGCCACATTTTGGCGATGTGCTCGCCGCTGTAGAATCGGGTCATCTCCGTATCCGGACCCGAAAGGTCCGCTCAAATCGAGAAGGACCTTCGTCAATCCCGCGCCGTCTTGCCTCGCCGCTCACTTCCTCGATGGCGTCCTTTGCGTTCTGCTCCATCCACGAGCCGCTGATCTTGGCGACGAGGTAGCTGGGCGTTTCTCGATAGTGTGTCTCGAGTCTCATGTCCCCACCGCCCCACCTTAACACTACTGCGTCAGATTCTCGCTACCAGATCGATCGTCGGAGTAGCCATACGCCCACTCAAGTGCCTGACCGTGACGGAGTGGACGGTGCCGGAGTGGACGGAGTCCAGGAACTGGACGGAGTCCACGGAGACCTACGAAGCGAAGCGAAGTGCGTCCAGGAACTGGACGGAGTCCACGGAGGCCCACGAAGCGAAGCGGAAGTGCTCTCGGTATGGCGAAGAACTGACGCAGTAGGATTAATGAGGCTTTGGCAAAGAGGCCTATCTGCCACACCCGTGGACTTACACCACCGCCGTTACGAGCAGCGTCAGGCGCTTAACATCGCTGTTAAGAGCAATGTCGCGCGTGATCGTCACGGCGTAACAGCCGTCGTGTTACACGCGCGCTGCAAGCTGTGCCATTTGTGCCACCAACGGCGCGCGTGTCGCGAATCCGCGGCACGGGTCGATTGCCGATATCGACGATCGTCTCGATCAATCGCTCGAAAAATGCCGCGCGAACCGCTCGGACTCTACGCATCGGGCAACCAAGTCGTCCACGGGCATATTCGTTGCTGTGCTCGTGGAGTGCGCGTGCGAACGAGGTGGGTTCGTGTCTGTCGTCCGGCCAGGCTCCCATCGTCTGTCAATGATGAGAAGCAAAGCTCCACCAGATCGAGAGAGGACTTCATGAGAGACGAAGGCCGTGAACAAACCAAAGATCATTCCTTCCGAAGAGAAGCAATCGCCAATGGGCCCGTTGGGGGCTCGTCGGTGCTCGTCGCGTCGGCGTGTGGATCGGCCGACAAGTTCGCCGCCCAGACGAACGACGAGTACACCGAGCCGCTCCGGTGAAGTCACGATTGGGGAGCCAGGTGGAATCGTTAGGACATTCTCCGGCTCGGAGACTTCTGCTCCTTGCGGAAGACGGCGGTACCGGAATGCCGGATGCCGGGAGCGGGCCGTTCGACGCGTCGCCGATCGACGTGAGCCCAGACGGGTTCGAGGTTTTGCCGGCGCCTTTGGAGCCGGGGGCAGCGGCGGTAGCGCGGGCGGCTTCGGAGGATCTACAGGGCAAAGCAGGCAGTTTCGGAAGCGGGGGCAGTTTCGCCGGCTCTGTCGGGTCGGGGGCTCCTTCATTGACGGCGGCATTGGCGGTAGCGCCGGAAAGGGGGGCATCCGCGACGCGGGGGCGGCGGCTTTGGACCGTTCCGGCTTCTGGCACTTCGACGATTGTTCACCTTCCTCCAATTTCCTCATCGATTCATCGGGAAACGGCGCCAACGCGCAGCACGCGCTGAACGGCACCTGTGTGCCTGGGATCAGCGGGCTGGCCGTGCAGTTCAGCGACAAGAAGAAGACGTCGTGCAGGTGCCCGACGAGCCCCAGTTCACCGTGGGACCACGCGTTGCCGTCGCGCGCATGGGTCAATCCCACCGCCATCGACCAAGATCACCCCATCGTGCTGAAGCGCCTGAACAACCAGACGGCGCTTCTCGCTCGGTGGTATCCACAAGGGAATCTGGAGATGCTCGGTCGTAGCTCACGACCGGGAAGACCTTCATCTCGCGCGCTCCCATCCAGGCCAACACCTGGACGCATGTAGCGGGGATGTACGACGGTCGATTCGTTTTTCTTTTTCATGGATGGCGAACAGGTGGGCCAGGTTGCCGCAGCGGGCACGCTTGCGCAACGTGTTCGCGCCGATCTCGCATCGGCGCGACGACGCAGTCTCAGCACTTCGACGGTCTCATCGACGAGGTTTGGCTATCGACCAATGTCGTCAGCAAAGACGGGATCATGGGCCTCAGCTGCATTCGGCGCCCGAGCATGGTGGCCATCACGCCGGCCCGAGGTGGACCGGTGCCGTTCGACACCCCGGTCAACTACCAGATCAGCGTGACGAACCAGGACATCACGGCCGGTGCGGGTCCTCGTCCTACGAAGCGTTCTTCAACGGGTTTTCTTCGGCGTGGGGATGGAGGCACGACGCCTTCCAATGCCGGCATCAACGTCAACATCAACCCGTTCATTCATCGATGTGATGCCCGGCGCGACCAGCCGCCTTCTCGGTCGATGCCAGCGCCACTGCAAGACGCCGAACCGGGACTTCATACTCTGCCCTTCTCGGTCATCAAATTCGGCCAGAGCTTCGAGTTCTTCCAGTTCAAGCGCTCTTCGAGCTGACCGAGCCGACGGGCTGCTTCGTTCGCGACCCGCCGAGAGCTCATGATTACGAGCACGAGCGTCGTCGACGATCCCTATCTCGAACGACCTTCAACCCGAACTATCCCGACCGCTCACCCCGAGAGTCGCGGCGTTTGGACCTTCGGGTCGTCTCATGCGGGATATGGCCCCCACCCCCGAAGAAGCACCGGTTTTCACCGAGCGCCTCTTCCAGACGTGGCTCACCGATCAAACCGTCAACGGCTTTACGGTGTTCGCCCGGCCGGACATGCAGTCCAGGTGCTCGATAACTGGCCGCGCACGCCTGAGCGGCAGGCTGGATCTCGAACGGTCACCGCTCACGCTGCAAGCTATCGTCAATCGCATCGACGTCCGCAATCTGCTCGCAGCGGGCACGCGGGTGAAGGTCGGTTCGTCTTTGCGGTCAACAGCCGCTTTGGCGGACCTTTGGAGTTCACCGTCATCGTCGAGTACAACCTTCTCGGCGCAGACCGAGTCGGATGTCCTTCGAGTGGGCGAACCTCTGGCACGGCCTCTCCAGCCACCCTTTCCCATCCGAGGAATACAACGCGGCCCTCGAGGCCATCACGCTGCGCTTCAGCGGTCGAAACGCGGCACCTGGTCGCGTCAACGGCAACGCGCTCGCCCACCTGCGAACCAACGAGATCGCGCTGTCGTTCCCGCTGGGAGCTGCGCGAGTTCGTGCTTTCGCCGGAAAGCGGGATGCTACAGGAAGGGACGGTCAAGCTGACGCCTGATCTCGCCTTCAACGGCAGCCAGGTTCTCGCCGATTTCGTCAACCAGAACGAGAGTGCCATCATCGCCGAGCAGCACACGGTTCCCGATCAGTTCCAAGGGTTACCGTTCGCGGCCGGGTCGGTCTTCAACGACCAGATCTTCTGGTTCGGCGCCGGGCATTTTCAACAACGAGGCTCGCCACAAGCTTTCGCTCAACACCTGCAACGGATGCCACGGACCGGAAACCGGGAACTTCATCTTCTTGCAGATCTCTCCGCGGTTCGCGCGTCGGGTCCGAAGCGTTCCTCGCGCCGTTCCTCACGGGGACCTCGGTGTTCGATCCGTTCTCCGGCCAGACGCGAACGTTGAACGATCTGGCGCGGAGGAAAGCGGATTCGACCGGCCTCGTCTGCACGCCGCCTGCCGCATTGCGGACGTCGCTGGTGACGAACGCCGGTGCGCCAACCATCGCCAAGGGAATTCAACGAGTACACTGAGTCATCACGCGAGATGACGATCGAGCGCGGAGTCGTTGGAAGACGGCTCCGCGCTCGGCGTTCGCCGCATCAGGGGCGCCGGAGCGCGGGGCGCAGCGCGCGCGCATCTGTGCGGCGAGGTCCGTCAGACTCTGCAGCGGATTGGTTCCTCCCCAACTCGGCTGGCACGTGCCGGACACGCAGAGCGATCCCCCTTGCTGAAGATGCGACTGAGATCCCAGAAGAGAATGCCCCCACGGGACCGGTCAAGCGGCCATCGAGGCTCGCCAGCAGCTCCTTCATCGCGCGCGAGATCGAGATAGTTGCTCCCCGCGCCCGCGGCAGCCGGGTTTTCCAAGTACGAGGCGCCCCCGGGCCGGTTCCGGCGAAAGCTGCCCACGGACCGGGATACCACTGGTAGGCATGCCAGGGATTGCCGGGATCGGCGAGATCGCCCGATGCGGGCCAGCCATTGGCGAAGTTCTTGTAGATGCTGTGCGGTGCCGCGAACCATCGCCGTCGCATCGCCCCCACCCCGCAACACTCCGCGGTGCCGGCGTTGTAATACTGGATTCAAAGTAATCGAGGCGAGGCGCGCCGTCGCTGCGCACGCAATCTTTGTCGAGCCGCGCCAAGGACCACGGAGTGTCGTCCCCGTTCATCGGCTGCGTGCATTGACCTCCCAGGGCGACGGTGGGTGACAGCGGATCGCCGACGACGGGCGCGGCGCATGTGCCGTTGCCGACCTGCGGTACGAACGCTACCAAGAGATCCTCGGGCACCGCGTTGATGAGATCGCGGGTTGCGATGTACTTGTCGGACCCGGGGCGCGTACGCGCCGCCGAGCTCGATGTCGACGTCGATCCCGTCGGGGGTGAGCGCGCGTTCGCGCCAGCGAAGGCCCGCACCATACTATCGATCCGCGAGCGCATCATGGAGACGCGCGCGCCGGGCTCAGCGCTCCCTTGCGCGGTCCACCACGAAAGAATCCGCTCGAGCCCAATTCCCCGCCGAGCGAAAGCATGATCTTCGCCCCGCGGCCCGCGCCGCTTGCATCGCTTGGCGAAGGTTCGTGTGGAGCGCGAAGTCCGTCGTGGATCCGCCGCCGTTCGCCCAGATGGGGCCGGGATCGGTCTGAATCTCCGCGCCTTTGAACGACAAGAAAGAGAGCACGTAATGCGTGATGGGGCTTTTCCTGGCGCACTCCCAGACCAACAGAATGTGGTTTTTGGTTGGGGTCCGGATCGTCGAGGCATGTCCCGCTGTCGGGACCAATGCCGAATCCGGGCATAGCGTGTTGACGTAGGCGACGAGCCGCGGTCCTGCTTTGCTTCCCGGAGGCGCGGCCCCGTCGAGCGTGGCTGCTGGGCTTTCTGTCTGCGTCGCCCGATGTACTCGAGCGGACGCGTCGGGGCGCGCGTCCCACGGGTCGCCCATCTCCCGCGCGTCGGCCGTGGCGTCGGGAGGGGGGCTTCGCTTCTGATCGCGGCGATCCGCGTCCCCTGCGGCGTCGGCCGTACCTGGGCACCCTCGCCAGCATTCTCGCCCCGCGCCGTCGCGGCGATCGGGCGGTGCGTCGATGGATCCGCGTGTGTCCGCGGGGTCGGTCGGGTGCCGCGCGCGTCAGTTTCGGGTCCTGGCGTGCCGTCGGTTCCCCCCCGTGCGCTCCCCCCGCTGGTCGCGACGTCGCCGCACAGGCTCGCGACTTCGCCGCATCGATCGTGCGCGGCGTCGGCTCCGGGCCGGACTGGCGCGCCATCGTCCGACGCGCGCGCGCGCGAGGGACCGCCGTTATGCAGATGGCGACCCCGGACCGAAATTCTCTTCATCCGCGGATGAGCCAAGGCCACTCCCATTACAAACTCCGGGGCCAGGCACAGCTGGATCTCGCGGTAGATCCAACGGGATGGACCGGGCCACGCACGATCGCGCCGGGGCGCCCTCTTCGTGCCCCTTGAGATGTGGTGAGGCGTGATGTCGAAGAATCTTCCGATGGCGATGATGATCGAGGCGAAGGGATGGAGCGTCCGAGCTGTAGGGGCGAGCGTTCCCCACTTCCCGAGCGCGCGCGGGGCGGGAGTTGTTCGTACCTGACGGCGCCTCCGCCGCGCGCGCGCTCGAGCTGAATCCACGCGATCTCGGCGTCGGCGCTCACCCCGACGACCTCGAGATCATGGCCTACCACGGCATCCTCCACTGTCATCAGCAGAGCAAGACCGCTGGCTTCACCGGCGTGACGATGACGAACGGCGGCGGCTCGGGTGCGCGGGCTCGGACACCCAGGGGCGCAGCGATGCCGAGGTGATCGAAGTTCGAAAGGTCGAGCAAAAGAATGCGGCGCGCATCGGCGAATACTCGGCGGTGCTGCTCTTGAACCACCCGGAGCACCGCGGTGAAAGACCCTCCAAAACGCCGACTGCTGCTGCCGATCTCGACGGTGTGCCTCTCTGTCGCGCGCCCCGAGGTCGTCTATACGCACAACCTTCGCCGACAAACACGATAGCCACGTCGCGGTGGCCTTTGCGCGTCGTGGCCGCGATCCGCCGGCTGCCTCGCGGAAAGGCGCCCCCGACACGTCATCGGGTGCGAGGTGGCGCGACCTCGACTGGTTATGCGACGCGACAAGGTGATGATGCCGGTCGACGGGCGACCCAGCATCGCCGATGCGCTGCTCAGCGTCTTCCAATCGCAAATTGGCGGAGGCAAAACGCTACGATCTCGCCGTACGAGGGAGGCGGTCTTGCCAACGCGACGTTTTTCGAGAGTCACCTCGTCGACGGCCATCAGGCCGTCATCTGGGGCATGGACCTCACGCCGCTGGTCGAAGACCCGGCGATGAATCCGGCGACCTTCGCGTCGCAGACACGTCGATCGTGGTTTCGCCGCCGATGTGAAAGCGCGTCTCGCGCGGATGAGCCGCTCGGGTCCTCTCGCCTGACTTGGCGCGCATCTTGATTGTCACCCCTGCGGGAGAAGAGATCCGGCGGCGTTCGCCGGAGCGACGAACTTCGCTGCGGGCAGGAGAAGTCCGCGAGGAGAAGAATTGGGAATCTCGTTGGGCTCCTCGTCTCGCGGTTGCTAGTACTCCCTCGGAACCGCACGGTGTACGGCTTACGAGGAGGGAATGAACATCGCGGGCGACGCGAGCTCCGGACGGCAATGGCAATCACGGCGGGACCGCGGCAACCGGCGGCACTTCGGCGGCGCGCTGGGGCCGGAGTGAGCCGGAACCGGGACGAGCACCGGCGGGGAACCGCAGATCCAAGGCGGAACTGCGGGACCGGGAGAGCCACCGGTTCCGGTGGAAGCGCCAGTGATCGGGGAGGAAACACAGGAACCGGTGGAGCCACGGGTTCCGGTGGAAGCACTTCTCGGCTCCGGCGGAACGACGGGTTCCGGCGGAAACGCCGGTTCCGCGGGAACCTCCGGCAAAGGGGGAAACGCGGGCATCGGCGGCGCGGCGGGGCACGGGGACCGGTGGAAGTGGAGGCACGTCCACGGATGGCGGCGCGGGGACCGGTGGTACGGGCACCGGCGGCGGATCGGGTGCGGCCGGAAGCGCTGGAAAGCCGGTGGCCCTGGCGCGCCGATGCCGGCGCAGACACCGGCGTCGGTACGCCCGATAGCGGCGATGCAACGTGCGCATTGAAGGGAATGCCGGCGGGCAAAGCCTTGCAGGGCTGGGGCAGGCGACGGCGCTAGGCACTGGCGTGCACCCGCCGTACGGTCACGTCCCCATCACGTCGCCTACGATTCCTGCGGCGCGCACAACGTCATCAATACGGCGTTTCCCGTCATCCTGTCCGGACGGAACGGCGCAGTGGTTCGACGGCATGGGACGCCGACGTCGACGTCCCGACGCCGGCCGAGATGCGCGAAGCGAAGGCGCAAGGTCGGACCATCCTCATGTCGATCGGCGGAAGTGCGGACGTGCGGCCGTCGATCTCGGGCAGACCGCGACCGTCGACCGCTTCCATCGCCACCATCGTTCCCATCCTGAAGGAGCAACAACTTCGACGGCATCGATATCGACATCGAATCCGGGCTCACCGCCGGCACGTCGATGACCTCCTCTCGACGTCGCAGACCAATCAATCCTGATCCGTCTCATCGACGGCGTTCTCGCGCAGATGCCGGCGAGCTTCGGTCTCGACCATGGCGCCCGAAACGGCGTACGTGACCGGAGGCCAAATCGCGTCCGGTGGGGCCGTGGGGCGCGTATCTCCCGATCATTGCGAAAATACCGCGATAGCGGGCGGCTTTGGCGGCTCAACATGCAGTACCGCTACAACGGCAGCATGTACGGCTGCGATCCGCCGGGGGTCGGCATCATGGCCGGCACCGTCAGAAGGCTTCCGCTCGGCGAGACCTATGCCTCGAACAGGCGGGATCACGGTGGCCGGCGGCGGCAACGTTCTCGCTTCCATTTTTCGAAGCAAAGTGCCCGGTTTGCCGGCCCAACCGGGCGCCGGCGGCGGAGGAGTCATGAGCACGGCGGACGTCGCCACGGGCCGCATCGGTCGGTCGAAGCGGGATCAAGGGCCCCGCGAGCCTGGTCGATCAGCTGGGATGGGTCCAAGGACTTCCAGCTGTGCCAACGAACGCCAAAGAAAGTTTTGGGGTTGTGGTGACGATCGGGATCGAGCGCGTGAGAACGGTTTGCGGTGATCCGCGGGGTTCATCTTTCTGGATCGCAGGGATCCGTTGGCGATCTCGCGAGATCCGGGTGGCGCAACCTGTTGTGGTACCAGTCCCTGTCAGAGCCCTCACACTCGTCTCGGTGATCTTGGAGATGTTGCCGGCGCGTCGGGGTCGAGTCCCCGTGCCATCGCCAGCCGAGGCACGGCGAGGTAAAAGCTCTGCATCTGACTACTAAAGGACTGATTCGCGGCGGGTACCTGCGCGACGACAGGAAGCGGCTCGGCGCCGGGAACCGCCAGCACGGGAGCGCACCGTCGCGCTGAGCGCGAGCAGCCGACGCACGGCGTGCCGCGCGTGCTCGGCCGACGCATCGTCCGCGATCCCAAAGACGATCACCGGAAACCCTTTGGCGAACCAAGGCGAGAGGTCCGTGGATAAGGCGCCGGCACCGCTCAAGCCCTCGGCGTGCAGACCGCAGGTCTCTTTCAGCTTGAGCGCCATTTCCAGCGCGGCGCCGAGCCCAATGCCCGTCCCAGCACGAACATGCTCGTCGCTCCGGCGAGAGGCGAAAGTGCCGGCCACCAATCGAGCGAGCGTGCCTGCCGGCGAAAACTCGGAAGGCGAGCTTGATCGCGTCGCAGCGCAGCGGGTCGCGCCCCGACCAGTGCGCGCCACCAGCTGCAGAAAGGCGAGCGCGGCAAGGACGTGCGATTTGTTCGTCGCCGGCGACACTCCGCTCGGGGCCACGAAGCGCAGAGCGAAGTAAGCGAAGCACTGATGGCCACTGCGAGGCCGCCAGGGCGATGCTTCGTCGTTGACGAAGCCGACCACGAACGCCCCCGCGTCGCGCGCGGCCTGGGTGACGCGTAAGAGACGTCGGGGCTTTGCCCCCGATTGCGGGGCGGCGATGAAAGCGCGTCGGCGAGGTTCAAGTGGCGCGCGTCGTAAGATGGACGCCACGCTCGGCCCGACGGAGGCGACCACGTGCCCGACGGTGGTCTCGATGAGATACTTGCCGTAGGTCGCCGCGTGATCGGAGCGCGCCGCGGGCGCAGGTGACCACGAGGCGGGGAGGGCGACGGCGCAAGCAGCGCGCCGAGCTTCCGGCGAAGGCCTCCTCCGCACCGGGCTGCGATCTGGATCGCGCGCGCGACGTTCGCGGTCTCGGCAGCCTCGCCGGCTGGGCTTCGTGGTCGTCCCCACGTCCCCCTTCATCGGCTCGCTTCGTGTGTCCGACCCGTTCCGCCAGACTGAGCTCCACCACGGAAATCGTACGCGTCACCCCGATAATGCGAGTGGACCAACTCCAGGAGCGTGTCGTCTTTCCAGCATCGTGCGGCGCTCGATGGAGAACGCGGCGGCGCCTTCTCGGGTACGTCGAGCTGTTTGGCGAGCTCGGGGTCAGGCGAACGGCGGTGAGCCGCCGAAGTGCGCGGAACGGCGTAAAGCCGCGGCGGCGCAGCGTCTCGTAGAGAGAATTCTTTGACCTCACTCCGGATCGGGCAAAATCGGGTGGGGACCACCGCGGTCTCGAGGGCCATCAGTGCTGCCTGTGCGCGGTGCGCAGCCTGCCGAGCCGACCGACTCGTGCTGCCCGGCCGCAGGCAGAGGGCCAGGTTTCCTCCGGTGTCGCCCACGGCGACCTTGCGGTGGAGCCAAACCGACCCCGGCTTGAGTCCCCGCGATGCGACGTCCTCGGAAAAACTGGAGAGCGTGCGCAGGCGCTGTTCGGACGATGCCAGGCCCCGATTGACGAAGGTTCCCGCCTCCTGGCGCTGCTGCAAGAGTCCCTCGGCGGACAGCTCAGCGCACCGCTTTGCGGACGGTGATGCGCGAAATCCCCAGCCGCTCGGCGAGCCTCCGCTGCCCCGGAAGAGCACGTCCTTGGCCGGAAGGCTTGCCCCTCCTGAAACCAGGCTGCGCAGGTGTCGCGCGAGCTGCAGGTAGAGCGGCAACGGCAAGTCGTTCGAAAGCTCCGTCTTATCGAAGATGTCGGCACCGCCCGACGGGACATGGGAGCAAAGATACCGGTCGCGGCACCGGCAACGCAAGCACAAATCCCGCTTTGGCGGTCGCTTTGCATGGCAAAAAAACAGTTGCCTTTCAATCAGTGCCATGGCTATGGGCCCAGTAGAATACCACTATGGGTCCTCATCCAGTTCGAGATCGCTCGTTTTCAGGCACCGACTCGCCTTTCGGTCCCAGGTGGGTGGATGGGGCATGGACGTTGCAGATGTAGCCAATCAGGATACCACTCCGATCTGGGATGCGCGCGAAAATGGAAGAGAAGAGGACACCGAAGGCGTTACGCGGCGATAATCAGGGACTCGATACGTGGGGATATCTCCGGAGCTCTTCGAGGCGCTCTGGAGCGGGCAGATCCGCGCGCAGTCGCCGCGCGCGTCCGGGCCTCCCGGCGCTGGCACGCGCGGCCGAGGCGGCCGCGCGCCGTCTCTCGGCAAGCGAAGGTCGGTTGGTCTACGTGGGCGCCGGAGCTTCCGGGCTCATCGCCGCGCTCGACGCGCTCGAGCTCGAGGCGACGTTCGACTGGCCGCGGCAGCCGGACGGCCATCCTGTTGGCAGGGGCCTGACCCCAGTCACGGCATCGGGACACGCGCGGAAGACGACGCCGCGTCCGGCTGCGCGAGCGCGCGCGACCTCCGATTGATTCGGCCGATGTCGTTCTCGCCGTTTCGGCGAGCGGGCCAGAGTGCGTTCACCGTCGGGGCCGTGAAGGAAGCCTCAGCGAGCCGGAGCCCTGACGGTGGGCTTTGCCGGGCTTTTGAACTCGGCGCTGGCACGCGCGGTCGAGCATCTGGTGGTCGCGGCCACGGGCCCAGAAGTCATCGCCGGCTCGACGCGTCTCGGTGCCGGCACCGCGCAGAAGGCGCTGACCAGCATGTTTCGACGGCGCTCATGGTTCGCCTCGGATTCGTGTTCGACAACTTCATGGTCAACCTTCGCCCGAGAATACGAAGGGCGCGCGCCGTGGCGTCCGCATCGTGGCCAGCATCGCGGGCGTGGACGAGGAGCGCGGCGGCCCAAGCGCTGGCTCGGCACGGAGACATCAAGCACGCCGTGCTCGGCCTGGCCGGCCTGACCCAGACCGAGGCGGATACGGTGCTGGTTCACGCCCGCGGCAACATGCGGGTCGCCCTTTCCGAGGTGTCGTCGCGGCGGAGAGCGGAACCATGACCACGCTCCAACTGGCGGCACCGGTGTCGGCGGGTGGGCGACGCCCCTGGAGGAAGTCCCCGATCCGGCGTTCGCGAAAAAATGGTGGGCGATGGAATCGCCATCGATCCCACGTCGTCGGAGCTCCGAGCACCTTGCGACGGCGTCGTCGTCTCGCTGCACGACGCTCACCATGCGTGCATCGTCCGTTGTCACGACGGCGCGGAGGTTGCTGCTGCACATCGGGATCGATACCGTGAGCCTGCGCGGCGAGGGTTTCTCTCCCGTGGCCCGTGCCGGCCAATCGGTCCGCACGGGTGACCCGTTGATCGTGTTCGACATGGACCTCTTGGCCAAGAGAGCGCGCGGCCTCTTCACGTTGATGATCGTGATGAATACCGACGCGGTACGCCATCGCCGAGCGGGTGCAGGGTCGCTCGGTGGCGGTAGGCGAGCCGCTCCTGGCGTTGAAAGGGCTCGCCGGGAAAAGCGTGGCGAACCGTGCGCGCACGCGATGCCGCCGGGAAACGGTCACGCGGACGGCGGTTCTCCGCACGCCCCATGGGTTGCATGCTCGTCCCGCCGCGCTGCTCGCCGACCGCGCCAGGCAGCACGGCGGTGCAGTGCGGATCGATCGACACGACCGATCCGCCAACGCCAAGAGCATCGTGTCGCTGATGGCGCTCGCGGCGCGGCGAGGAGACACGCTCACCGTCGCCGTCAAGGCAAGGCGCGACTCGCGTCGCCCAAGATCTCGGATCTCATCGCGGAGGGCTTCCGACGCGACGGAGCTCGTCGTCAAGGCGCCGCTCGGCGGCCGAACGACGCCGCCGGCCATCGTGGCTTCGAACGCCATGCCGGCCGCGCCGAAGGTTTTTGCCGCCGACAAAGAGCCGCTCTTTCACGGCACCGTCGCCGTCCCCGGCATGGCCCACGGGTATGCGCTGAGGACGATGCGGCGAGAGCCGGCGATCGCGCGCGACGGTGCCGGCGTCGCGAAGCGAGCGCCAATCTCTCGCCGACGCTATCGTCGGCGTTCGGCGCGACCTCGGAAAGCGTACGCGCCGCTGCGCCGCACGATGGTCAAGAGGCGGCGATTCTCGGTGTGCATCTCTCGCCTTGTCCGATCCCGAGATCTTGGATTCGGCCATCAGTGCCATCGAACGCGGCCGCCCGCGGCGTGGGCTGGAAAGCGGCCGTCGAGCGGTATGCGGCCGTGCTCACCAACCTCGAGGACCACCACCTGGCGGAGAGGGCGCCGATCTGCGCGACATCGAGAGCCGGGTCATCGCCTTTCTCACCGCGCCTGGCGCGCCCCGAGCTCTCCGCCGAGATCCCGCCCCACGCCGTCTTGGTGGTCGACGAGCTCAGGCCCTCGATCCTCGTCGAGGGCGCCGCGTGGGTCGCCTCGTCGCCGTGTGCACCGCGCGAGGAGGAAACCGACTTTCGCACGGCGCCATCCTCGCCGCGAGCATGGGCCTTCCGGCGGTGGTCGCGCTCGGAGAAGCGATTCTCCGCGTGCCCGACGGCGCTCCTGTCATCGTCTCGACGGCGATCGCGGCGAGGTCCGCGGTGTTTCCCAACGAGGGGACTCCGGCGCGCCAGCGTCGACGGGATGTTCCGGCGCGTGGCGCGTCGCGACGCCAACCGAGCGGCTCGACACCGCGAGGGTCGAACGAAAGACGGCGTGCGCGTCGAAGTGCTGGCCAACCTCAGCCGGCCGGGCGACGCCGCCGAAGCGATCACCCAGGGTGCCGAGGGCTGCGGCCTCCGCACGGAGTTCCTGTTTCTCGATCGTACGAGCGCGCCGAGCGCCGACGAGCAGTGCGCGCAGTACCAGGAGATTGCCGATGCCATGGGAGGGCGGCCGCTGGTCATTCGTACGCTCGACGTCGGTGGCGACAAGGCGCTCCCCTACCTGCCGCTGCGTGCCGAGGAAAACTCGGCCCTCGGACTGCGCGGGATCCGATTTTCTCTCTGCGGCATCCGGAGCTGCTGCGCACCCAGATTCGGGCGATCTTGCGGGTCAAAGCCGCCGCACCCGTCCGCATCCTGATCCCGCATGGTGACGTGTCTGTCCGAGCTTCGGGCCGCGCGGACGATGGTGCAAGCCGAGCAGCGAGCTCTGCGCGGCGATCGCGAGGTGGCGCTCGGCGCCATGATCGAGGTGCCGATCGCAGCGGTCACCGCCGACTTGCTGGCGAGAGAGGTCGACTTCGTTTCCATCGGGACCAACGACCTCACGCAATACAGGGCCTGCCGCGGACCGTGGCAATCCGCACGTGGCTTCGCTTTTCGAGCGCTCCATCCGGGCGGTCTTGCGGCTCGTTGCGCAGGCCGTCTGCGGTACGCGCATGGCGGCGGCCGGCTGCGGTGTGGCGGCGCTATCGCGTCCGATCCGCGAGCGGTCAGGTTGCTCGTCGGCCTCGGTGTGACGGGATATCGGCGACCCTCTCGTCATTCCCGACGCGTCAAGGCCTTCATCGCCACGCTCACCTCGTCCGACTGCCGAGGTTGCCCAGAAAGCTCTTGAGCTGTCGAGCGCTGACGAAGTGCGCGCTTTGCACCGCACCTGGCCGGTGATCTGACCCCGGCCAACCGACGGAGTGAATCCTCGCATACAAACTCGAATCAACGCCGACCGCAGAAGCTGGTCGGGCGCTGATGCTGCCCATCGCCGTTCTGCCCATCGCGGGCCTGTTCCTTCGGCTCGGCCACAGCCGGACCTTTGAACGTCGCCTTCTTGGCCGCCGCTCGGCGACGCCGTTTTCGAACCTCCGGCCTTCTGTTTGCGGTCGGCGTCGGGGTCGGCTTTGCCATGAGAACCACGGCGCAGCGGGATTGGCCGGCGCCGCTCGGCTTCTTCATCACCATCAAAGCCGCCGAGACGCTCATCACGCCGCCCCCTTCGTCACCGCTGGGCTCGCGGGCGCCGCCAGGGACCCGGCGCTGTCGGCCTACAAAACGCGCCTGGGCGGGAAATTGAGCGTCCCCGTCGGGATCCTCTTCCGGCATCATCGCCGGCACGCTCTACAACCGATTCAAAGACGTCAAGCTGCCCGAGTACCTGGCCTTCTTTGGCGGCCGTCGCTTCGTACCCATCATCACTGGCCTGGCTTGCCTCGGGCAGGCGCTGGTGTTCGGCTTGGCCTGGCCGCATTTGGAAGCGGCGCTCGACGCGGGCAGCCGCTCGGTATTCGCTGCCGGTAACGCCGGCCTGTTCATCTACGGTGTGCTCAATCGGCTTCTGCTCGTGACCGGCCTTCATCACATCGTCAACAACATCGCCTGGTTCATTCTCGGCGAGTACAACGGCGCCACCGGAGACCTTGAAGCGCTTCTTCGCCGGCGATCCCAGCGCCGGCGCCGTTCATGACCGGATTCTTCCCGGTGATGATGTTCGGCCTGCCCGCGGCCTGCCTGGCGATGTACCGCGCCGCGCCGGCGCACAACGCGGACGCAAGGCCGGCGGGCTGCTGCTTGTCGATGGCGCTGACGTCGCCTTTGACCGGCGTCACCGAGCCGGTCGAGTTCGCCTTCATGTTTCTCGCGCCGGCGCTGTACGCCATTCACGCGTGCCTCACCGGCCTCGCCTTGGTGGTCATGAACGCGCTCCACGTGAAGCTCGGCTTCAGCTTTTCCGCCGGGCTTTTCGACTACGTCCTCAACTACGGCAAGGCGACGCGGCCGCTCATCTTAGCTTCCGGTGGGCGCCGTCTATTTCCTCACCTACTACGGCCTCTTTCGGTTCTTCATCGCCAAGTTCGATCTGAAGACCGTTAGGCCGCGAAGAGGAAGCCGCGGCGGAGGGGATGCAGGGATCGGCATGCCGGTGCCCGTCGCGCTTCGCGGGCACGCCTATCTGGAAGCCTTGGGCGGCACGGCCAACGTTCTCGCCATCGACGCCTGCACGACGCGCCTGCAGCGTCTCCATCGCCGACGGCGGTCACGTCGACGAAAAGGCCCTCCAGGCGCTCCGGGATCCGCGGCATCGTGCGGCCCACCTCGGGAAGCGTGCAGGTGATCATCGGCCCCGAGGCCGATCAGATCGCATCCGAGGTGCAGCAAGCCATTCGAGGGGCGACGGCGGGCGCGCTCGACATGACCGCCGCCGGGTAACGCCCTCGTGTGACGAATCGGATCGTTCGATTGAAGAGAAGGAGAGTCAGGAGAATAAGTCATCCGGCCCGCTCGCGGGCCGAACCGAAGTGAACACCGACGACATCGCCGTCGTCGGCCCTGCCGACGTCCATCGCGGACCCCCGCCCGAGGGTGCCGAAGCGCACCCGCTCGTCCTCAACCGCCGAAATGAAAGGAGCATCGATGACCGCGTCCATCGCCCGTTGCACCAAGAAAACCAAGGAGGGCCCGCCGTGCGCGTCGATTCGTGCCATTCGAAAAGCACTCACTCTCCGGCGGTGACGACCCTCGTCGGTATAGCTGCTCCTCGCGCGGCCAACGCGGAGGGCTCCGACCCCAAATGGAAGCTCACTCCGGATCGCGCCGACTTCTTTCATGTACGGCCGCATGGGCGGCGGCTGACCAAGAGCGGCCAGGTGATCGCCAGGACGCTACGCGAATCTCGGCGATCGCAAGGCCATCGGAGGCCGCCTCGAAGAGGGCGACTATCTCGAGCCCGGGGTCCGCTACCACATGGTGCAAGGGACGAAGGAAACGGACACCATGGCCGATCTCGTCATGGACGTGGGAGATGGTCCATGGACGGCGCCATCCTCTCCGATCTCGCACGAGCGGTGCGCTCGACGAGCTCAAGATCTTTCCTTTGCAAGCCTACGTGCAAGCGCACAACGTGATCGTGCCCGATCTCGACATCTGGATCGGCGCGCGCCTCTACCGTAAGCAAGACATCCACATCTGCGACTACTTCTGTTTCAACAGCCTGCCGAGCCAGGGGCCTCGGCGCCATGTACAAGGGGCTCGACACCGCGGTTCTCATCACGACCGCGCTCGTCCGCTCCTTCATCAAGTCGACATGAATGCAGGGACAGCCGATTTGCCGAGCACGCCCGACATGGCGCGGCGCCTTCGCACCATGTTCGTGGCGCAATACGCACTGCCATCTGGGTTGCGATCGAGCTTCGTGCAGCCGTTGGGAGAGCTGCACGTCGTGCCCCGATCCGCCAAGGGGGACATCGACGCTGCTGCCCCAACGTCAATCCGTCCGATTACGGTTGGGTCGCCGGCGCCAAGCTGCATCTCGACTTGGGGGCGAAAATTTGCAATTCCACGTCGATCCGATACGGCACGCGGATTGCCAATGGGGCGGCCAGTGGACGTTCGACCTTCGATACCTTCGGCGCGCCGCGTCCGACGGAACGTACCGCGAGCGCAGCGGGGTGGAGTTCGTCGAGCACTTCAGGGTGCAATTCGGCAAGACGCTGGCGCTCAACGGCTACGGCACGCTGCATTGGGACAAGGGCGCGCGTGGCAATACGCCGGAGATCACCGGACGACGCCCCGGATTCCAGACTCGATTACTCCGTCGGGATACGCCCGTCCTTTATCTCCATCCGCAGTTTCATCGTCTGATGGCCGAAGCGACCTTCCAAGTGCGCAAAGACGAAGATCGCGCCCAGGGCACCGCGACCAAGCTCTCCATCGTCCCCACCATCGTTCGAGCGGCAAAGAAGGACGGCGAGAGCCAGAGCATATGGGCGCGCCCGCATTTCGGCTCATTTACACGTTTGAGTCATTACAACGACGCCGCCGTGGCGCGAAGCTCATGTCGCCTTATCTGCAAACGGATGGGCCGACGCACACTGCCCACTTTCTTGGGCGCAGCGCGTCGAATGGTGAAAGTTCTACTGATCGGCACTTTTTTCAGATCCGCGAGGAGTGAATAATGAAACGCAAAGTAAGGTACGTTTGCCGGGTGTCTAGGGCGCATGTGGCCGTCGTCTTCCTGGGTTTGCATGGCGGAGACGGCAGTTCGAGTGGAACGGCAGGGGGCAACGCAGGAAGCGGCGGGAGCGCGGAGCAGCGCCGGGAAGCGGCGGTGTCGATGCGGGCGGCAAAGGGGCGCCGCGGGTGACGGCGGTATCGTCGGCGACGCCAGCTCGGAGAAAGCCGACCAGCACTGGCCGGGACGGCGATGGCGGGCCGGTGACCGGCGACGGAGGGTATCGGCAGGGACGGCGCTCCTACGCCGCTCACGCAAACCGTGCTCCGACGCGATCGGCGCCTCCACCCAGGTGAGCTTTTCGCGGTGATCAAGAAAACATCCCGCATGATCGCCGTCGACGGCGGAATGACGGCCGACTGCCCCGTCAGCACGGGAGGCCTTTGCGCGGGCGCGAAGATCAGCTCTGAAAAACGCCGGGCACCGCCTGGAATGCGCACAGGATGGGCCATCTGCTTCGGCGGCATCCGCCCAAGGTGGCGGCCAGCGCGAACGCGGAGTTCGCGATCACGCACGTCAACGCAGCGATCTTCGCAAGATCGAGCCCACCTCGAAGCTTCAGCGGGAATCTGCGCCGGTCAGACCAAAGAGATCCCCGCGAAAAACGCAGTTCTGGACGATCGCCGAGACCGACGTGATGCCGCGCTGGTACGTCGCCGCCGCCGGGCTCGTGCCGGCGGTCCTTTCCCGGCACGCAACACCGGGGAAGACCTGTCCAGGCTTCGTCGCGCCGTTCACCGATCCCAGAGCAGACGCGCCGCCATCCCATCACGACCAGATCGTCATCGAACGGCAGCCACGCGAGTTCGCCGAGAGCGCCCGGTATCGCATGGACTGGGACGTCAATGCCGTTGCGCACGAAGTCGTCCCGCGCGCCGAGGCAGGTGTAACGGCGGGACCCGGATCGCTCGATCTCCTGTCGGGGCTGACCATCCCACACCGCACATGCCCACCGACGTGACGGCGGATGGGCTCGCGTCGGTGAAAGCGCGCGCTGGCGGCCCTTCGGCGTTTGCCGTAAGAAAGACACGGGCGGCGTCGCGGTGCGCGTCAGTCGGTCGGCCCTGCCGACGGATCTTGCAGTTCGCGGGAAAGACGACACCGAGGCTATCGTTCCGTCCGCCGACGCGACCGATCACCACATCGGGCGCGATGCCACCGGGCGTTTACGGCCTGCAAACGGCACAGCAATTAGGTCTCTTGCCGGCCGATTTCTCGACGAGCCCCCTCGATTTCGCAGCTGAAGGTGGATTACGACGCACTTTGCCGCCCGTACCGCGGCGTCCAGCTCGATCTGGCGCGCAACTTCCACTAAAAACCGACGTGGTCAGAAGGTCATCGAACAAATGGCGCACGAAGGCTCAACGTGCTCCATCTGCACCTGAGGCGACGACGAGGGGGTGGCGCCTCGGATCCGCTCTCCCCGAGCTCACGAGTGGGGGCCAAACGGTGCCACGACCTCTCGAAACGACATGCCTTCACGCTTTGACTCGGATCGGGGACCCGGCTCAACATCAGGCTCAGGCAACCTCACCCGCGCCAGTTTCGTCGACATCTGCGTCGATCCGCGCCGCTCACTGTCAGGTCATTCCGAGTTCGGCACTTGCCCGGACACGCGCGCGCCGCCATCAGTCCATACCAGTCAGAGGCGACGGCGTACCTGCTCAGCGACCGCGGACACCTCGACCTGAATCGGTCAGTACTACCGAAGACAACGCCATAACGGGTGCATGGGTCGTCCTATGCGTTCGTCGGCAAGGTGATGGACGAAGTGAAGGCGATGTACACCGAAGCACGCCGGGTCCGCTCAAAACCTGGCGCGTCGGTGCCGACGAGGTCTGCCAGCGAGCGGCGCCTGGTTACAGCTCGCCATCTGCAAGGCGCTCTTCGCCGGTGATGCCGGCGTGAAGACAGGCGACGACGTGCACGCGTACTTCATCCGCCACGGCATTGAACGCGCTCGCCAAAGCGCGTGGCTGCCCATTCATGGCCAGTCCGATGGGTTACGCAGAACGTCCCCGTCGGCGACGGTGGCACGAGCGAGAAGCAGTTCTTGGATCCCGTCACTGCGATCGACAACAACCCCATCAGCGTCAACTGGTGGGGCACGCTCTTCTGGTGGGACTACCACCGACTCGGCCTACACCATGAGTGCCAGCAAAATTGCGAAGTCATCCTCACGTCGCCCGATTTTCTCTGCATAAATTAACTCGAGGCTGTTGCAGGGCGGGCTTTGCCTGGGCCGCGCTTCACCGACGTGCGCAAGCTCTTCGCGTACATCCCAGTAACCTCGGCCAACTCCGAGCTCACAGATCGCATGGGGGCGACTGCAAGCCGTGTTCGATCCGACGATGACCGATCCGACGCCACGCCGTGAACCTCAATCCGGCGGCCACCGGGCAACATCATCAGGATGGAAGGCGCGCAATGGGGAGAAACGATGCGCGCGCGGAGATGCTGGAAGGCATGATCTTCCCCGGCTCTTGGCGATGGCAGGCGCGCCTGGCATCGCGCGGCGTGGTCAGCCGATGTGGGCGGCACCGATTGGAGCAAGGCGGTTCCCATCGACGCCGCGGCGCTCAGGCGGATTGGGAACGGTTTGCCAACGTCCTCGGGCACAGGAGCTCATGGCTCAGGCAGTGGGCATCGCGTATCGGGTCGAGGTTCCCGGCGGGATCATCGACGCCGGGGTTCTTCGCGCCAACGTCTCTTTGCCTGGGCTCGCCATCAGCGATGCAAGAGCGGCGCAGATTGGTTGCCCTACGTCGCACGGCGAATCCACCGATGACGGCCTCTACCGAAGTGCGGGCCAAGACAGGCCAGGGGGCGCGCCGGGCGCGCGATTCCCGTGGCTCCGTGACGCTACGGCTGACAGGTCAGCGTCGTGCGCAGTGGCCACGGCGCCGAGCCTGGCCCTTGGGAGCGATGCTGGCGGAAGCGGATCAGAAATGCAGCACGATCATTGCGGACCTCGTCGCACGGCAGATCGCTTACTTTGCTCGCTTTACGCGCGTTCTTATCGAATATCGAATGCCGATTTTTCAATACCGACCATTCTTATCGAGTATCGGGCGTCGTCTCGTAGTCGACCGTTCTCGTCGGGTATCAAATGGCACCTGTTCGGGCCAAGAGCTGCATTACGATGTGTGCAATTCCCGGTGAGCCGATCGAGGCGCGTTCTTCCTCACGCAGCCGCGTGCATCAGCTCGCCATTTCACGGAAGGTAACGATTCGCGAAGAGCAGGATCGAACAAGGCGCGAGACGCTCCGCTTCATGAGCGCCAGTGGGTATCACCGGCTGCCTCGTTGGCTGTAGCGGCCAGGAACACGATCAACAGCGGCAGAACAGCGGGAGCTGGAGCGATGCCGGTGGCTCCGGGGGGCGGCGGTGCGGGTGGCTCAAGGTAGCGGCAGCGTTGGCTCGAGGCAACCTCGGAGAAATGCGAACAGTGGCGGAGCGCCGGCACGATAGCGGTGGCAGCAGTGGAGCAGCGGGCAGAGGCGGTAACAGGAAGTACGGCCGGCACGGGTCTGACGCCGGATCCGCAGGCCGCGGCGGGTCAGGCGCATACGGCGGTGCCGGTGGCGGCACGGATAGTTGGTGCCGGCGGAGGACCCGGCGGCAGTGGTGGCGGCGTTGATGGTAGTGCCGGCGGTGGAGCGGGAGGCGCTCGCCGGCAGTGGAGCGGGCGGCAGTGGTGGCGGCGGATCCGGGCGGCACCGGCGTGGACAGCGGAGCCAGCGACGCGCGGGGATCGGCAGAGAAATGGCCGCGATGCGGGCGGCGACCCCGGCAGCGACACTGGACCCGTTCAGTGCAAGGCCAAGCAAGAAACGACTGGTAGGCCATATCGAACATCAATCTGCTCGAGCGGCGCGACGTTCGAGGGCAATTCGCAAGGAACAGACGACTGCCCAAGCAAGGCGTGGAGCTCACGCTGAGAATCGGCGTTTACGATTTGGACAACGGCTGCGCGCCGCATCTCCGACGCCTTCGTCGACATTTGGCAATGCGACGCCGTCGGCGGCCTAATGCAGGATACAGCGCTTTCAACACCACGGGACAAGATTTTTTGGCCGTGGCTACCGGAGCCAACGCTCAAGGCGTCGTCGAATTCCTGACCATCTTCCCAGGCAGTTACACCGGGCGTGCGATCCACATCCATCTTGCCATCAGGGCGGCGCGAGGAAACGGCGCGAACCCCTGGCGGCGGGGGTCCAACCTTCCGAACGAACACCATGTGGCTCAGCTCTGCACTTCGCGAAGACCGTCGCCGACGACGTCTTCAATTCGATGCCCATCTACAAGATGGGGGCCGCGATCACGCCGAACAGAATCGGACAGCATTTATACCGGCAACGGCGGCAGGGATCTGGTCGTGAAGATGGCCAAAACCGGCAGCGGTGCGTAGGAGAGTCGAATCAGGTGAAGCGCAGTCAAAATCAGCGAAGTAGCCGGCCCAGCATTACCCCCAGCGCGCCTCATCACGCGGATCCCCGGGATCACGGGATCCTGTGTGATCCCAGTCGATTGGCAAGCTGGTTTGGCGGCAGGGCCGATCGGCGGGTCGTGGCGGCCAATCGTAACGCGAATCACACGTCGTGGCCCGTCTTTTGAGCAGGCGAATACGGCGGTCGCTCGCTTCCTCGTCGTGCGCTCTCCGTGGCTGGTCTGGCTTGATCTTGAAAACATCCCCACGACGACGCCCGGATCGCGCAGTGGAACTGAGGAGGTGCGGGCGAGGGTGGGATCCAAGGATGGCGCCGGCGGGTGATCCGCGCCGGATGCGCGTGGTGCCGGCGGTGGGAGCGGTGCTGGCGGTTGGGTGGCTACGGGTGGTGCCCGGGCGCGACCGGGGCGTCGCCGGAGGGACCACCGGCGGGGGCGGCCATTGGAATCGCCGAGTGCGGCGGCGGAAGCGGAGGCAGTGCAGGCCACGGTAGTGCCGGCGCGGGAGGCGGCGCGCGGATGCGGCGGGGTCTCGACGGCGCCTTCGACGCCGAAGGCGCAGAGCCGACATCTCCGACGCGAGTGTGGATGCCCATGATTCGGACGTGCGTGCTGACGACACCGGCAGCGACTCCGGAGAGCTCCGATGCCGCTCCGCCCACCGGGTGCCGCCGCCCACTGCGCCCGCTCGCAATCGATTCGCGGGCTACTACGGTACTATCTGTGCGCTGAGCAAGTTTCTCGCCCAATCCCGCGGGAAAGGACACCACCGCTCGCCAAGCTCCTGCCTAGGTCAACGTCGTCAACGTCGCGTTCATGCGACCCGACGCGAGCCTACGCAGGTGGCTTCAAGCTCGAACGGGCGTGGGCGTGGAGCCGCGTACTGGGCCGTCGCTGATTCCGGCCAGATCTGCCTGCGCGACGCCATCGCCGAGCTGCATCGCAGAAACCCCGAGACGCAGGTCAGCTGATCCCTGCGGGCGGCGCTGACGTACTTCAACTGGACCGCGTTCAATCCTGACGCCGTCGCGGCCTTCGCGGCGGACATGGGGCCCGATGGCGTCGATCTCGACTACGAGCCTGGGGACGCCAGCGTCCATTGCACGGCGGTGAGCAAGGGTGATCCTGCCTTCCGACAAGCCGTTCGTCGATCTCGTGACCCGGATGATGCGCGCGTTCTCTCTCGGCTTCGAAGCTGCTCTCCGATCGCGGCGTGAGCGTCGACGCTGCTCGGCGAGGATCATCGGGTCGGCGCGCAACCTCCGAGCGAGTTTCGCGGTATGGCCGTGGCGCTGCCGCTTCGATCGAGGCGCGGGTCCGCTGCTCGATCGCGTGAACGTCATGTCGTTCGATGCCGGTCCCACGTGCAACCCGGCCCGAGGCGCTTGCGGCGTACCGAAACCATTCTCGCGTGGCTGGTGCTCGCGGGCGCGTGCGGTGCCGCCCGAGGCGTGGGCGGGCACGTCCACATCGCCCCGAGGTCCGCGCCCTGCCGACGCGCGTGCTCACCATGCGGGGCGTGGCATGATGATGTTGGGGCGCTCACAAACCTGGCGGCGGCTCCGAGAACAATCCGGAGCGCGCAGATGATGGCGACCGCCATCTGCGAGAAGCTCGGTCTCGGTAGCTGCACCGGATCCGATCCTCCTGGCTGAGCCTCCTCCCGAATTGGGGCCTGCACCTGCGCGCCGTCCGACGGATCGCCCGGCGCATCCTCTCGCCGCGTGCGGCGTGGCGCGGTTCAGCCCTGCGGTCCCGCCAGTGGCAAGTCCAGTCGGCGTCGATGCCAGGTGACGGGCGGTGTCAGCGCCTTATTGGCTACGATCACCTATGTTTCGCCGACATTACGATGCGGGCTGAATGCCTGGATCCGAGCCCCATGGCGGCGTCTAAACTGGGTAGCCTTGTGACGTCTTGGACGAATTTATGGAGCAGCGCCCTTATGGGGGTGCTGTGCGCCGCGGCTCTGTTGTCAAAGCTGCGTGTTCTTCGATACCAGATCTTGACGATCTCGCCTCGCGACAGGCAGCGGCGATGCGGCGGGTCACACGGGTACCGGTCACGGTGGCGCCGGCGGAACCACGATTCCGGACAGATGCCTCCGCAGGCAGCGGGTGAAGCGGCGATCGGTGGACCGGCGGAACCACGGGCGGTAGCGCAGGGAGCGCCGCGGGCGGAGCCGCTGGATCGAACGTGCGGACCGATGGATCGAGCACGGGGCGCATCGGGAAGCGGCGGATCGAACGCCGATGAGGGCGTCCGGGGCGAGCAGTGCGACCGTACCGACGGCTCGAGCGTCGGCAGTGCGTCAGGAAGCAGCGGAGCCACCGGCACGGGCGGCTCGACTTCGGGCGATGCTTCGGGTCGACGGAGACGCCGCCGGAACGGGTGGAAGCGGCGGCGCTGATCGATGCGAGGTCCGGACGCGCAAGACGCGGTGCGGTCTTCGCCGTAGGGTCTTTCGTGAAAAGCGGCACATGACCACTGCATGGTCGCTCACGCTCCGGGCAGTTCCCAAGGCGCTCATTCTTTGGACGGCCGGAAAGACGAGCGAGGCCCTCAGCGCGCGGGATTCTTCTCGCACAGGCATCGGCGTCTCCGACGGCTCGACAAGCGCCGCTCTCGCCATGTCCGCGCGTGGCACGCTTGACGGTGTCCAGATCGAGCAGTCGGCGCATCGCCCCTAAGATCATCACCTCGTCCAGAGGGGACCATCGCCGAGGCGGACCTCTCTTCGATGGACCCATCCAGCATGACGCTCAACTGACGACCAACGACAATCAACCGTACGTGATCCATTACCTCGCCATCGGCGGGCCGACGTCTCGCGAAGCTCGTCAATTGGCAGGCCCCTCCGCCGGCGGGCACGAAAGCGGTCACCGGCGTCGGTTTTCAACCGGCAGGCGGTCTTGCACTTTCACGTCGGTCTCCGCGTTCACGAGAGCGCGCCCCCTTTCCAGCCAGGTAGACGGCAGCGGCGTCAGCGCGTGCGGTCGTGATGGACAAGGCGGGAGCTCGATGGTCCGGTACAAATTGCCGACGGACCGCCTCAGCCGAGCCGGCGACCGCGCGCCCAAAAGACGGACTCGACGCGGCGATCTCACGTGAATCTCCATGCGCCGACGCCGATCTTGAACGAGTCGGCCCTCGTTCGTCTCCAGCGGATCCCCAGCGGGTTTGCGCTCAACTCCAGATGACCGCGACCGCACGAGCGCCTCGCCGGTCTACTCCCTCGCCCCCTCGCCGGAGCTCCAAGACGAAGCGTCGGTAACGCTCAGCAAGACGCTTGCCGCCGCCGCGCGCCGGCAGAGCCAGGACGGTCGCCCTACCTTTTCACGCCGGGCGCCGTCTTTCTCTCCAGCCGCCGAGATCCCCGCGCAATCCGCGGCCATGGGCGAATCGCAATGCGGCTGGGGCGAGGCGGGGCCAGCGTGCGGACGCACTGAGGGGAGCTCGGCCATCGTGGATACGGACGCGGCCATCGGCGCTGCGGCGTCCGACGCGCTCGACTTAGAGACGAGCAAAGGCGCTTCATCAAGGTATGAGCAATCCGCCCGCTGGACATGCCGAAGCGCATGGCCGGTTTCTGATCCCGGCGGCTTCGCCCTGAGCTGGACGCAGCGACCCGGTCCCCTCGCCAGGTGCGCTGGCGGCGGCGCTCGGGGCCCGGTAAATTTCCGAACGGCGCGCTTTCGTCACGCCGTCGCTGGGCTTGCCTCTCGCGAATCGGCCCAGTGGCACCGCGCTTCTGGCGAAAATGGCCGGCGATGCGAGAAGAATCACGGCCGTCCGCGCTCTCCGAAAGCCGCCACCGCGTCGCGCAACGCCCGCGCACGCTGAAGTGGCTGAGCGACATGGCCAAGCAGCCTGCCGGCAGGCTTTTGCTCCACGGGCGATCACGCCGGGCCTCGGTGGCCCGTGTCAACGTGCGTGCGCACCCGAAGGTCGGGCGGACTATCTCGCCGATGCCGGGCGGCTTGCGCGTCGATGCGCCTGCGCGACAGCCAGCGCACCGCTGGCTGCAGAGCTGCAGATCCTCGCAGGTCACCCCAGTCCGAGGCCTTGCGATGAGCTTCTCCCCTGATCTGGCCCGCGGGCGTCAGATCTGGCGGCGCCAGCGAGTCGCCGACGATCGTGCAGGATGACCACACGGCGCAGCGCGTATTGTCCGGTGAAGCCGCCGACCTCTCGACCTCCGACACGCATGCTACCGTGGGCGAAGTAGTGAAATCGCTCGCCCACCCGCCGGCGAGGATCGAAGCGGATGTGCGGCGTGCCGGTAATAGCCGGCGGCGGAAAGCAGCACGCGCGCGCGGTACGCGCGCGCCCGCGATCTCGGCGAGGGACATCAGCTCGTCCCTCTTCGCCGTGCACGAGACCGTCGGCGTCGCTGGCAGCACGGGCGCGCAGCCGAGCGCCGCCGACGCTGCGACAGGGAGCGAGCAGCTCGCGCGCAACTGTCGGCAACGCCTGACTGACGGCCGCGCCATTCAGGTCCGCGCCGCTGGAGGCCGCGGCAGCCGAGGAATGTTGGGCAACCTTGTCGGTGATGCGTGGCGCTGATCCGGATCTGGTCGAGGCGCGACGCCCCCGGCTTCACGCGCTGCCGCGATGCTGCGTATCTTGGTGTGCAGACCCTGCCCCTAACTCCGGTCCCGCCGTGGTTCACCTGCACGCTGCCGTCGCGATGCAGATGAGCACCAGGGCGCCGGCATGATTGAAAAAGGGTGGTGGTGAAAGAGATGCCGAATTTGACGGGCGTGAGGGCGAGAGCCGCGCTTTTCGTAGAGAGGTGGACGGCATTATGAGCGTCGATCTCGGCGCGCCGCCGCGCCTCGTAGGCGCTCTCACGGCGCCGAGCTCGCCGGCGGATACGCGCGATGCGCTTCGGCGCCGTGCAGCCTCCTGATCCACATAGTGTGGCGCGATCTCCCGGGACTGGTAGGAGTTCTCGCGCAGCGGCTTTCCGCCGGATCGAGGTCGAGGGTGCGCGCCACGCGATCGGTGGCGTCCTCGATGACGATCCATCGCTTGCGGCGCGCCGAACCCGCGCATGGCCGTATTGGAAGTTAGCGTGTGCGTGCGCACCCCACACGGCCGGTGACGCGCAGATGCTCGATGGCAATAGCGGTTGTCGATGTGGAAAAGGGCGCGCCACATGATGGCTTCTGCTCAGATCGAGGCCGTAACCGCCGTCGCTGAACAGCTCGACGCGTCGAGCGCAAGCTAACGGCTGCGGTCACGTCGAGACCGACCTATGAATCGCCCCAGAAAGGGGTGCGGACGCTTTGCCGGTGATGATCGCCACATCGCGGCGGCGATCAGAGCCGGACGCAGCGACCGGGACGTCCGGCTAACTGCACCCCGAAGCGCCGCGACGCACGCAAGGCCGGCACGGGGACCCTTGCACCTCTTTGCCGCCGAAGCGCCGCCCATGGCGCAGCGGTTGGCATACGACGCGATGGGCGGGCAGACCGAGCACGCGCGCGACGATGGTCACGCGTTTCTGCCTCGGATGCTGCGTCGAGGGGCTGCACCAGGAGCTCGCGCCCGACTCGTCGTAGTGGGCGTACGCAGGCTTCGCGTCGCCGGAGGTAGAAGCTGCCCTGACCTCCCACGGCAGCCGCCCTCGAGGCGCCGAGGCGCCGTCGCGCAGCGCGCGGCAGCAGGGTCGCCGCGCCTCGATGCGGACCGGGTCGCTGAGAGACTGCTCGGCCCACGAGAGCGGCTTCGAGGAGGTGATGGCCGGCCTGGATTAGCTCGGCGTCTGCCCCGACGACGAGGAGCTTTACGCCGCCTGGCGCTGCAATGTCTTCGCTCTCGCCGAGCACCCACGCCAGGGGGTTGACCCATGAACATGATCTCTTGGGGGAAAGAGTGGTTCGTCACGGCGCACGGGACCGCGTGTCGTTGATCCCGGCACGTCACGGGCGGTGAGAACGGTGATCACGCCCCTGAAGCGCACATGCGCGACGCGTTTCCAGGCTGCGGAGGCGCGCGCATGGGCGTGCGCACGAAGCCTGCACCGGCCACGCGATGAAGCGCGTAAATCGCGAACGGCGAGGTCGTGCGTATAGAGCGCGGCACCCGAGACGTGCTGCGTGGCGCTCTCGTGGACGTCATGTCTCATGGCGCCGCGTCCTCCCGCAACGAAACGTTGGAACAAGCTCGCCACCATGGCCCGGCGATAGGCGGCGCTGGCGCGAACGTCGCTGATGGGTGAAAAAGCCCGCTCCAGAAGCGCGGCCGAACGCGATCGGCTAGAGCGCGGTCGAGACGGTGCGCCGATCAGCCCACGCTCGACCTCCGGAGCGCGCGGGCCGGAGGTCGGCGCGACCCCACCGTGAGGCGAGGCGCGCGCGGGTGATCACGCCGCGCTCGACGTCGAGCACGAACGCCGCCGCCACCGATGAGATGTCGTCGAGCCCGCTTCGACACTTTGAAAACCGCGCATGGCTCGGCTTGGCGCGCCGGCACGCGGACGGCCACGATTAGCTCATCGGGTTCGAGGACCGTCTTGCGATATCCCGCAAAGAACTGGTCGATGGCGACTCGCCGTCGACCGCGTACGCTCGCCAGCTCGACCTCGGCTTCGAGTGCGAGCAGGGCGGGCGCGCCATCGCCGATCGGCGACGCAGTAGCCAGATTCCCGGCCAGCGTCGCTCGCGCGCGGATGAGAGGCGGAGGCGAATAGAGGAATGACCTGGGCCAGCAGGGAACGCGATGACCGCGCCTTCGATGTCGCCGAAGGTGATCCCGCCCGGAGCACCAGGGTGCCCGTCTTCCTCGGTGATCTGCGCGGGAGCTCGGAGAGCGCCTCCAGCGATAGAAAAATGCTCGTGCCGCGTGCCACTCTTGGTTCAGCTCGCCGCATCGAACGTCGACGCCGCCGGCGACGACGCTCCGGCCTCGGATTTCCGCGCGCGCAAGAAAAGCGCACATCGGCTAGAGACACGCGTCGGACGGTCGAAAGAGACATCTCGCGCGTCGTACTGAAGGGCGCAGACAACGTCGGCGCCGACCGAGCCAGAGCGCCGGACGAAGGGGTCGTCGTCGCGCAGCACTGAGGAAGCGCTTGCGGGCGGCGTCGCCCGGATCGGGTCGATATCCCGTACAGCGACAGAAGGTTGCCGCCGGAGAGCGCACGGGTGCACGCCGCCGCGCGGCTCCGCGGTGGGCGTACGCGAAGAGCGCCATCACGCGAAACCAGGCGTGCAATAGCCGCGTTGCGATCCGCCCGCTTCTCGGCAAGGGCTTTCTGCACCGGGTGAAGAGCGCATCGCTCAAGACCCCACGCCTTCCACGGTCCAGATCTCGGCGTCGGACCACGCTGGCGGCGAGCAGGATCAAGCTAACGCGCCGATTCGGCCTCGAAGCGCGCGGCGCCCTCGGGATCGCGCTCCACCATCACGACGGCACAGGCTCCACACTCGCCTTCCGCGCACAGCCCTCTTTCGTGCCAGTGATTACGCCGCGCGCCCGCAAATAGCCGAGCGGGGTGGTGTGCGGGTCGACGTCGGCACAACGGTTTCTGGCCGCCCGTTGAGCGTGAACGAGAATGTCGCCGAGCGCTCACCGCTCGCGATCTGCCCCGACGCTCGAGCTACTTCCAACTCGTCAGCGCGACTCCGGCCACCGCGAAAGCAGCGCCGAGCACGCGCGGCATCGTCAACGCCGTGCCGTCGACCCATCCGTCCCAGAGCATGCTCCCGATCATTTGCGCGCCGATCAAGGCCACGAAGGTGGCGAGGGCGCCGAGCTTCGCTACGGCCCACGGCATGCCAGCCACGATCGAAAAGCCAAAGCAGCCCGGCAAAAGCCACCACCACCGAAGCAGGCTGGCGTCGATGTGAACACGATAGAGCCCGCTGCTCGGTCCACGAACGGCGCACCACGCGGCAAACCCGATCGCCAGCGCCAGCGCGATGACCGAGTTGAGTGCGGCGGCGGGCGCGAGACCCCATTGCGTGCTACGCGACCATTCAGGGTGACCTGGAGCACCGCCATCATTCCGAGAATCACGGCAACATTCCCGGCCAGAGCGGCTTGACGCAGTGATCACCACGCGTCGTCTTTCCTCCCGGAACCCCTGCGACTTCGCAGAGCACTCGTCGGCCGCTTCTGGCACGCCGGGAGCCTACCGAACGACGAACCATGGGCGCCGGCGACGAGTCGCGGTGGCTGTTCCCTGCAACGGGGACTGTCCGAGCGCGGACGACGAACCCGGCCTTCTGGATCTACGGAAGATCGGCTCGAGTCCAATGTCGGCCTGCGGGCTGCATCGCGAACGAGATGATCCTGCCCTCGAGGAGCGAGGATCAGGCGTACCTGTTCGCGATCGCTCGCGTGGACGACAGCGCGGTTCGCTTTCTCTACGATTTCCTCGCGCCTCGGGCGGGACATCGGACTCCACGTCGATTCCGAAGCCGATCGTGACCTCATCGCAATACATCGACTCGATCCACCGCGTCGGTTTCCGGTTCCGACGATCCGGCCCCGGCTTCTATGGGCTCCGGGGTTCCGGCGACTGGCATGATCATCGCGATCGAGCTTCACTCTCCGCGCCGCGCGACGTCCGATCCGCTGGGCGCTCGGCATGGACGCTCCGCGCGCGCTCCCTACGTCAGGGGCGCGATCGACAGGGACCGCCGATCTCGGCGACTTCTGTCGGAGGGGGTACCACTTTGCCGCGCTGGCCGCCGCTCTGGAGTTCGACGGCGCCAGAGCGAGACGGACTACGGCTCTGTGCCCATTGAGTTTCCATTGCACCGAACAGACCACGGGCGCGTCGCGCGTCCCCGAGGCGGGCGCGGACGCACTGCAGATTTCTCGTGACGCGTCGGGTGCTCTCGCGCTCACGTGGGGCGCGGCGTGCTTCCCGAGGGTGCCAACTACAACGTTTACGAGGGAACGATTGGCGACTGGACGAGCCACACCCACGCATCTGCAACGCCCCCGGGCCCACGCGGCGGTTGTGACGCCTGCGCCGGAGAGTTCTACTACCTCGTCGTGCCGTTCGCCTTGAACACTGGCCCGCCCGACGTGAACTTCGAGGGGCTCTTACGGTCTGCGCAGCGATGGCACACGGGCGCGCTTTCCGCAGCACGGCCGCGTGCGCGACTGCAATATGTGGAGGAGTGCCCGGGACCGTGATGCGAATGCCAGGCTTCGCAGGGGGCAGCTTTGATGCGCGTCCGCCGAATCGCCTCCGTCGCCTTCCTGGCAATTTGCGTTGCGCTTCCCGCGGGCAACGACACTTTCGCGAGCAGGGAACACGAAGCCCACGGCGAAGGCCCGAAAGAAAGCCGTAAGCGCACTTCGCTCGACGGCGTTGCCTGACGCCGGACCCCATGGGCGTCTCGGCAGGCATCCCGAAACCCGACACGATCACGGAAACCGTCAACGAGCTGGGGCAGACCGTCTACTCCGTCAGGCCGTCCCACTTCGACATCTCGCCGCCGCTTCGCGAGATGGCCAAGGCGGCTGCGGCGCAAGGCCCCACGGAGCACGGCCGAGGAAGAGCGACGAGCCGTCCTCCCACCCCACGGTTCCCACTTCGCGCATCATCCGCTCCAACGTTCCCGATCCGGTGGTCCAGAGCGTGATCCCGTCGCCTTCTCGCTCGCGGCGCCCACGACGGGGTTCAATTTCGCGGGCATTGCGAGATCCGGGCGTGTCGGGGCCGTCCGACAGCAACGGCTCGGTCGGCAACGATCAGTTCGTCGAGATCGTCAACGTCGACCTACCAGGTCTGGTCGCTCAACCGCGCCACGCAGGTCGCGACGCCTCTACTTCCCAGCCCACCGAACATCAATTCGCTCTGGTCGGGTTTCGGCGGCCCCTGCGAGGACGGAGAATAGCGGCGACCCGGTCGTGCTGTTCGACAAGACCGCGAAGCGCTGGCTGATCTCGCAATTCACCCTGGCCTCCAGCCCCTCGTACCAATGCGTCGCCGTATCGACGGGGGCGGATGCCACCGGAACGTACGCCCGATACGCGTTCGCCGTGCCCAACAACCTGTTCGGGGATTACCCGCACTTCGGTGTTTGGCCGCCGGCCGCGTACTACATGATGGCTGAGGCAGGCAGCAACGGCGGCGTCTTCGCGGCGCTGGACCGGACAAAGATGCTCGCCGCCAATCCGACCGCCACCTGGCTGGTGATCATGGATCCGTTCGAGGAGGGCACATGCCGGCGGATCTCGACGGGTTCGCGCTCCCGCCCACCTTGGCTCCCGGCATCTTCGTTTCGCTGCACTCCGACGGAATGTACATCTACCGGATGAAGGTGAGCTTCGCCGGGTCCGGCAGCGCAAGCAAGACCCTTCAGGCGATCGTGCCCGTGGCCCCTGCGACCGCAGCCTGTGGCGGCCGCGTCTCACTGCATCCCGCAACCGGGTGCCGCCAATGGTTTGGCTTCGATCGGCGGCAATCTCATGTTCCGCGCGGCGTACCGCAACTTCATCGACCATGAGTCGCTCGTCGTCAGTCACTCCGGTCGACCCGTCCGTCAGCGGCGTCGTCTCGGGGGTGCGCTGGTACGACATCCGGCTGTCGGGGAACCCGGATGCGACGTGCCCGACCTATCCCTGCCGTCTATCAGCAGGGGACGCTCGCCGACGTCCCCGGCGGCCGAAGCCGCTGGATGCCCTCCCTTGCCATGGACGGGGCGGAAAACATCCTCGTGGGCTACAGCACGACCGGCCAAGCCGACGGAACCGACAACCACAGCAGCCGCTTCACCGGGCGCGCCAAAGGCGGATCCTCCGGGGCTGATGACGGCGCCCGAGACCGTGGTCGTCACCGGAACCGCGAACAACCCCGGCGGTCGGTGGGGCGACTACGCGAGCATGAGCGTCGATCCGTTCGACGACTGCACGTTCTGGTATGTCAGCCAGTACTTTGCGGCGCCGTTCGGCTCCGGCTGGTCGACGCAGATCGCCTCGGCCGTTTTTCCCGCGGGAAGCGGCGCCGGGCAGTGTCCGCCGACGACGTGCGTCACCCGCCCTGGAGCCCAGCCGTTGATCGGCACGGCGACGGTTCCCGGCGACAACCAGATCACCGTGACGTGGACGGGTGTCACGCCGGCACCGGGGGCCTACGCCATCGAGCGCGCGGAGGGTACGTGCGCCGCCGCTGGACTCTACCGGCCGCTCGCCGCCACGGCGGGAACGGCTTCCAGCTTCACCGATACCAACGTGCAGGGCGGGATCAAGTATGCGTACCGTGTGCGCGCGGCGGCAGACGCCGCCGGGAAGTGCCAGGCGCCACTCGCGAGCGGATGCGTCGGCGCTACGGCGACCGGCACGTGCAACCTCAAGCCGAGCTTTTCCGGCGCGGCCGCGGTCGCGAGCGCCGGGCAGGGCAACTGCGGCGTAACCGTCAGCTGGACGCCCGGAGTGTCGGGCTGCCCGTTGACGCCGAGCCTGCGCTACAACATCTTCCGTGGAACCACGCCGGACTTCGTCCCGTCGATCGCGAACCGCATCGCCACCTGCGTCGTCTCGAGCTCCTATCTCGACACCGACAACTTGCAGAGCGGAACGACCTATTACTACGTGGTGCGCGCGGAAGACTCGAGCACCGTCAACGGCGGCGAGTGCGGGGGGCAACGAGGAGTCCAACGGCGTCATCGTCTACGGGACGCCGTTCGGCGCGGGATGGCAAGCGGCTCCAGGCACCTGGACGGATCCCGGTGGCGATGTCAACGCATCCCTGACGTTCGGCACGACGGTGTCGACCAGCGGTCCGGGATGGCGCTTCGTCAAGACAGCCAACGACCCGGGTGCGAATCACACGCCGGGCGGTAGCTACGCCTACCGCAACGCCGGCCCCACCGCCGCCGATTCGTACGAGTTCTTGTGCTCCCGGATGTACACGCCGCCGCTGACGGCTGCTGCTTCGAGCCTCAATCTGCAGTACTGGGAGCGCCACCAGCTCGAAAACAATTGGGACGGCATCGAGATTGGCTATTCCGTCAACGGCGGACCGTGGACGGAAGTCCCGGCTCCGAGCAACAGCCCCGCCGAAGGGTGCGACGCGGCCGACGATACCGCCGACTGGGAGTTTCTTGACTTGCGCGTCGGTCTATTCCAATGCGTGCGGCACGCTGCAGAGTGAAGCACGTCATCACCGGGCCCTTCCCGATCGACGTCACGTGCTCAGGAAAATCTTTCGCACACCCGGCCCCGAACCCGTATGCGCACCGGTGCCATCCCATCACCGGCCTGACCCCGGGCGACTCGATCCAATTCCGCTGGGGATCGACGGCCGACTGGGTTTATGAATTCGAGGGCTTCTACCTCGACGACGTTGCGGTGACCAACGTCCGCTTGCCGAACGCGTGCGTTCCCAACACGTGTCCAGGTCAGGCGAACGGAACGGGGTGCGACGACGGCGACGCCTGCACGATCAACGACGCGTGCTCCGCGGGGAGCTGTGCGGGCACTCCGATCACGGCTCCCGCCGAGACGCAACATGTCCGTGTGGAAGCCGACAAGACGTTCCTTCGTTTGGGATCCGCAGCCGAGCTCGACGAACTACGACGCCGTCCGCGGCGGGCTGGAGGCGTTCCCGGTCGGCCCCGGCGGTGGCGACGAGGTCTGCTTCGACGGCTTGGGCGCAGCAGGGCTCGTCGATGCGTCGATCCCCGCGACAGGCACCGGCTTCTGGTACCTCTCGCGGGCCCAAAACGCCTGCGGCGTCGGTACGTTCGGGCAGCAGAGCAATGGGACGCCGCGAGCTGACGACGACCTGTCCGTGACTAGGGGCCAGGGATCCTCGCCAGCTTATTGAGCCGATAACCTACCTGGTGCCTCGCTCGTCTTTCTGAAGTGAACTCAGAGTCGAGGGCACGGATGCCGTTCGTTGCGCCATTCGCGGGTTCCGTCAGCGACGCCTACTCGTCGCTTTGCTCGCCGTCGTGCCTTCAGAGCGTTCTCGGATCCGAAGCCCTTGCAGCGATCGCCCTGATCCAACACGCGGGGCGGGATGCTGGGACGACGACCTCCTCGACGCTGGCTTTCCCTCCGCCAACACGGCCGGCAACTTCATCGCGGTGGCGATCCGGGCGGGCCAGACCGGTCAGGACATCACCGTGAGCGACACCCGTGGAAACACGTATCGCCGCGCGCGCGCAGGTGAGACCTGACCCTCGACGGGGTGACCTTGGGCCTCTACCGCCGAGAACATCGCCGGCGGCGCGAACACGGTCGCGGTGAGCGACACCCCCGACCGGCGGCTCGCTGCGCCTTTTGCGATCTTCGAGTACTTGGTATCGCGACCGCAAGGCCTGGACGGAACTCCTCTGTTTGCCGAGGGGACGAGCACATCGCGGGAAACCCCGCCGCTTGACCACGGGAGCCAACGGCGACTGGTTTTGGGGATGCTCTCGACCGCCGATTCGACGACGCACCGGCGGGAATCGGCTTCCGTGATGCAGGAGCGCGTGCCATCGATGGGGACGAAGCTTTCTGTCGAGGATCAGATCCAGGCGTCGGCGGGGTCGATCACGGCGACGGGAGCTTCCGGTTCGTCCCAGAGCTGGGCCGCCCTCGTCGCGGCGTTCAGAGCCGGCCCAAGCGGGGCGGCGACGGTGGGGCAGTGGTCCGCCGTGCAGAACTGGCCGGTCGTGGCGGTCACGCGGCAGCCTGCTTCCGACCGGGAAGGTGCTCGTCTGGACGGACTACACGATCAACAACGGCGCACAGGTCTGGACGCCCGGCACCGGCAATTTCACGCCCAGAACTACGCCACCACGAGTCTCTTCTGCTCCGGACGCGTTCCTCCCCGGACGTCAGCCTCCTGATCGCCGGCGGAATCGTCGGGCTTTCCGACTCGGTCGGTCCGCGGGAAGTCACGTTCTTCGATCCGGTGACCGAGACCTTCTCTCCCGGCCCGCTGGTATGTCGGGCGCCGCTACTACCCTCGACGACGACGCTTCCGGACGGCCGCGTCCTGGTGATGGCCGGGTCGACGTGCGGCACGTGCATCGCCGACCGCCCCGAGGTTTACGACCCAGCGACGAACACCTGGACCGACATGGCCGACAGCGCGAGAACGACGATCCGGTTCTATCCGCACAACTACGTCCCCAGGACGGACGCGTCCTGGCGGCAGCGCCACGGCGACGTCGCCGCCCCCACGACCGTTCTCGACTTGACGACACAGACGTGGGCACCAATCGACTCCCGAATCACCGACGCGCACAGCTCGGCGATGTACCTGCCGGGAAAGTCGTGAAGTGCGGCACCGCCACGGCAGGACAACGAAGGCCATCCGGCACGCCGCGACCACCTATGTCTCGACATGACTGCAGCCATCTCCTCAGTGGCAAGCCGTAGCACCGATGGCGTTCCGCGCTCGTTCCACAACATGACCGTGCTGCCGGACGGGCAGGTTTCTGGTCACGGGCGGCAGCACGACCACGGACAGGGCAAGCTACGCGGCAGCCGTTTACGCGGCCGAGCTGCGTTCCCACGGTGCAGACGTGAGTCCACCATGACTTCGCTGCCAGTCCGCGCCTGTATCACTCCACCGCTCTGCTGTCTCGCGGATGCGACGGTGCTGGTGGCCGGCGGAGGCCGCCGGAACGGCCGCTCGCAGCCCGATCCCCAGGATCAGCAGAACGCCGAGATCTTCTCGCCGCCGTACCTGTTCAAAGGACCGAGACCGTCGATCTCGTCCGCGCCGGGTCTTCTGACCTACGGCACGTCGTTCACGGTCGACACACCCGACGCTTCTCGCATCGCAAGAGTCTCGCCGATCGCGCTGGGCTCGGTGACCCACGCCTTCAGCGAGAATACGGCGATTCGTCCCACTGACCTTCACCGCCGGGACGAGCTCTTTGACCGTTCAGGCTCCCGCGAGCGGGAACATCGCTCCCCGGGGCCGTACATGCTCTTCCTCGTCGACGACGTGGGTGTGCCGTCTTCGGCCACGATGGTGAGGGTCGCCGCGGACCCTGGAATTGTCGCTGCGGGAAGACCTCTGGTGTTGCCCTGACCAAGTCAACAGGTCTGGATCTCACGCTCAGTTGGACGGCATCTTGCAGTGCAGCGGATAGTGACTTCGAAGTTTACGAGGGGACTTTGGGAAACTTCCAAAGCCGTGCGCCGCTGTCCTGCTCAACCGAGTGGGGCCTTATCGTGGACGTTTTCGCCGAGGAGCGGGGACACCTACTACTTGGTCGTGCCGCGCCTGACGACGACAGAAGGCTCGTACGGTCATGACAGCGCCGCAGCCAGAGAGCTTCGGGCAGTTCCGCTTGTCTGCCGCAAGCCATCGCTCCCTGCGCTATTGCCCTAGGGCCCGGGCTCGTGTCTACTTCGTCTGCCTGAGAATCGCCCGAACCTGAGCGGAGTCCGGAGTCAAATCAATCGAGACCCGCCCGCTTCGTATCGGCCCCGAGGAGTGGCGCGGCTCCCGCAATCATTATCGGGAACACTTGGCGAAGGTCGCTCGTCGATCCGCGACTCGTGATGGTGGTTTTCCACGCCTGCGTGATCGTCTGCGTTCGCGCGTAGTCCTGGGCGTCAATCGCGACCACTTCTGCCCAACGACCGTACTGCGAAACTGGAGCAATTCCGGTGTAGACATCCCCGTAAATGGCGGTGAGGGGCATGTCGAAGGTGCCGCCGCTGGTGGTCATTTCTCGGTTTACTCTAGAATCTGCGCCGCTGAAGCTCGCGGTTTGCGCATAGATCGGAACGTGCATGTCGCGCGGCGTCGGCTGCCCCGATCCCGTAGCTTACGAGAATAAAGAGATCCGCAGTTGTTGAATCGACGGTAGGTGCATATCCCGCGCCGTTAGCGCGCGGTCCACATAGACCGCGAACTCCTTGAACTGAGGGTCGGTGGGATCAACGCGCTCATCCCCGGGGACGAGCACGTAGGTGTGCTTGTCCAGCGCGCTCGCATCGCTGGAAGAAGTGATGCGGACGTTGACGAGCGAAGCCGCGCAGGCCGGCAGACAGAAGCCCGCTGACGGTGACGATTCCGAAGAGCCAGGCCCGAGTCGGTGATCGCTTGATGGACATGAGCGCCAATCCTTTCGCCGAATGCACCGCGCCCTCCGGCAAAACGTCCTGCGAATCTCGTCAAGGATACGCCTTATCGACGCGTGTCTGCGCTCGAGCTCGTGTTCTTCCTAACGTCGAAATGGTTCGCAGGGCTGGCACGTTGCCTGGTGCGACGTGCATGTGGCTTCGAGTTGGAGATAGGGTCATACCCCACTGCGGACTCCCCGACGCCCGGTAGCCTAATGACGACGGAACCAGCGGCGCCGAAATCGTCCGGCGCAGAGGAGCGGGACGCCATGACGGAACGAAGAAAGGATCCTGTGTGCGGAATGCAGATGGAACCCGATGAAGTCGCTTCGGAGTCCAACTATGAGGGAAAGAGCTAGTCTCGAGTGGTCGTGTCGGATCCGCCGGCGGCATGTCCTCGCTTTCCTGCTCGTGTCTGCAAGCTCGGGTCCTCTTGCGAGCGCGCCTGGACCGCGCGGCCCGACGTTTCGGGATCGCGTCGCAGCGCAAGAAGCGATAGAGCGCGTCTACTATCGCCACCAGCTCGGCGCGACGAAGCCGTTCGGCGAAGCGGTTCCACGAGCGCTGATCGGAGACGAAGGTCGCACCTACCTCAAGGAGACTTCGGCGCTCGAGAGGATTTGGCATACGCGCCGGTCACGGAAGCGATGCTTCAGGGCGAGCTTCGGCGCATGGCGCAGGCTCTCCATGCCGGAGCGGCTGAACGAGCTGTAGCGAAGCGCTCGGCAACGATTCCGGATGTGATCCTGGAATGCCTCGTCCGACCGGCTCTCGTGAGTAGGCTCACGAGAAACTTCTTCGATTACGACCAGACGATTCACCGTAACGTGCGCGGGCGCGAGGCGGAAGCCGTTCGAGCGGAGCTCGCCTCGGGCGCCCTCGATGCCCTCCTCGCGCCGATTCCCGCCGCGTTCCGATCGACGTGACGCGGGCTGACACAGCCGATGCGCTCCAGTCTCGCCCGACATCCGACCAATTCGATCGAATGTCCGACGATCTCCCCCGAAATGCCGCGGTGACATCGGGCCGGTCGTCAGAGCGACAGGACCGCTACACGGTCAGCGTGCTCCTTTCGCGCACCGAGAATCGCCTCCGGGCGGCGGCTCCTGCACGGTCCGAAAGCAGATCCGCGAGGAGTGGTGGGCGTCGGTCGAGAGAGATCTGTGCTCTCTCCTCACGCCTCCTTTCGCCCAATCGGGCGCGCGCGTCGACCGGGTCACGCCTCGAGCCGGCGATTACCCAAACCTGCCTCGTTGACGACACCTGGGAGCCGACGCTCGACGATGCTCCGGAATGGCGAACCCAGCACAGCGCCGTGTGGACCGGCAGCGAGATGATCGTGCGGGTGGCTACAAGCCGTTCTTCGCGTTGAACCATCCTGCCCTTTCGGTACGACCCGGCCACCGACACCTGGAGGCCGGCTTCCACGACCAACGCGCCTGCGGTTGAGTACTCCGGGCAGAGAGCGGTGTGGGCCGGGGGCCGGATCGTCGTCGTCGGCAACGGGAAAGGTGTGTACGACCCCGTAAGCGACTCCTGGACGAGCGCGTCGAGCGTGAACGCGCGCCTCCGGGGAGATGACCACACCGTGGTCGCGGTCGGAAACGCCGTCATCGTTTGGGGTGGCCTCGGTATCGCCACCGGAAAGCGTTACGACTGGATGACCGATACCTGGACGACGATCTCCACCTCAACGCGCCGGCAGCGAGGAGCGGGCATGCGGCGGTCTCGACGGGGACGCGGATGGTCGTCTGGGGTGGCGCCGACGACGCCGGTAATTATCTGGCCACGCGGCGGCGTCTACGATCCTGCCGGCGACACGTGGACGTCGATGTCGATCGTGGGCCCACCGGTCGCGCGCACCGGGCACACACGGCCGCGTGGGCCGGCGCCCGCATGATCGTCTGGGGTGGTTTCGACCAGAACGGGTTGCTCCGCAATGACGGCGAGCCGCTATGACCCGGTCGCCAACGCCTGGTCCTCGATGTCCGATCGTGGGTGCCCCTTCCGCCCGGACGGCGCACACCGCGGTGTCGAGCGGCCAGCGGATGCTGATCTGGGGCGGGAGCGATATCTCCACACCGGCCCTGGGGACCGGTGGGCGGTACGATCCAGCCACCGACTCGTGGACAGCGATTTCCCCGGTCAATGCTCCATCGCCCCGGCGCGAGCAATCCGCCGTCTGGACGGGCGACAGGATGATCGTCTGGGGCGGAAACACGGGCGGGGATCACGTGCTCAACACCGGTGGACGTTACGATCCGAGCACGAACACCTGGACCCCGACGTCGGTCGGAGGGACACCGCTCGGTCGGTCGATCCACACCGCCGTCTGGACCGGCGCCCTGGATGATCGTGTGGGGAGGCTACGATCAGGTCGCCACGCCCAACACGCTCGACTCCGGCTCACGCTACGACCCGGCGACCGACACCTGGTCGCCGACCTCGACCTCCGGCGCGCCGCTCGCTCGGTACTCGCACACCGCGGTCTGGACGGGAAGCGTCATGGTCGTTTGGGAGGGTACGCCGGATATCCGGCCGGCTACACGACCACCGGCGCTCGCTATGACCCGATCGCCGATACGTGGACACCGACTTCGACCGCAGGAGCACCGGCGGGGTGCTACTACCAGCAGCGCGATTTGGACAGGCACCTCGATGTTGGTGTGGGCGGCTTCGACGGCTCGTTCGTCAAGGTCGATACGGGGGAGGTACGATCCGGTCGGGGACACGTGGCTCGCAACGTCCGTCGCGGTGCGCTCACGGCGCGCGCCAGCCACGCCGCGGCCTGGACGGGTCACAGGATGGTGATTTGGGGCGGCGGCGATTTCACGACGTCGGTCAACACCGGCGGTCGCTACGATCCGCTGACCGACACGTGGGCGTCCACGTCGCTCGCGAACGCGCCGTCCGCGCGTACCGCGGCGAGCGCGGTTTGGACCGGCGATCGGGTGATCGTCTGGGGCGGACTGGCCGGGCACTACAACGCCTTCGACACCGGGGCCGGTACGACCCGATCGCGGACACGTGGAGCGCGACTGCGACGACGGGCGCGCCCGAGAGGCGCTTCGAGCACTCGGCGATCTGGACGGGGCGCGAAATGGTCGTCTGGGGCGGCGTCGCCAACTACGACACCTTGGACAATTCCGGTGGGCGCTACGACCCCGCGAGCGACAGCTGGACTCCGACCTCGGGCGTGAGCGTGCCTTCGGTCGCCATCAGCACACCGCGGTGTGGACCGGAAACGTGATGACCGTGTTCGGCGGCTCGGGCAATGAGGGCGGCCGGGAGGACTTCAGCAGCGGCGGGATTTACCACGTCGAGGACGACGCCGACGGCGACGGCTACACCGCGTGCCAAGGCGACTGCGACGACGCGCGCGCGTCGACCCACCCCGGCACCGTGGAGAGCTGCAACGGCCTCGACGACAACTGCGACGGGCAGACGGATGAGAACGCACTCGGCCTGGACTCGGACGGCGACGGCGTTCGCAACGCGTGCGACGACTGCCTGCTCGATTACGACCCGTCGCAGTCGGACTTCAACCACGATGGTGAAGGCGACCTTGCGACCTGAACGACGGCCTCATCTACATCTACGCGACCGACACGAACAACCGGGAATGGCAGTCCGAGTCGGGCTACACGAGCTGGAACAGCTACCGCGGCTCGCTCGCGGTCCTGCGTGCGACCGGGCAGTACACTCAAGCGGCGGGATCGAATCCTCTGGCCGCACGCGACCGCGGTCTGAGCGACACCCACGCCTTCGATCCGCTCGTGCCCAATCCCGGTGAGGTGGCCTTCAACTTGGTCACTGGCGTTGCGGGTGGGATCGAGAGCGGCTTGGGCGGCGACGGCGGGGAGTCCCGAGGGCCAACACGAATCCGTGCCCGTGAGCGCTGCGTCCGCGGCGTCAGTTGCTGGGTTTCAATCAGACTGAGCTAGCTCGTCCTCACGGCACGGCGAGGTCGCGGCTCGGGTCGGCCACCGAGCCCGTCTGCAGGTTGAACGGCAGATGCGCCAACGTCCCCGACCGAGAAGAACACGGACCCCGCCGTTGGCCTCGACGCGAATGACGGTAACGCTGGCGTGACCGATCGACATCTCGAGCCACGCCTTCGAATCGACCCCAAGCGCCCGCGTCACGAGATAGCGGATGACGTTGCCGCCATGACAGACGAGCAGCCTCTCGTCGTTCCGCGCCGTCCGGGCGGGCTTGAACCGGGCCGCAAATAGTTATGTCGAGCCCGGCGGCGCAGGCGGCCATCGCCTCGGGCTTCTCCGCGCCGTTGATGTCCGGCCGCCGCGACTCCGGGGTGCACTCCGCGAGCCCGAGACCGTCTCGATGGTCAGATTGAGATCCTTGGCGAGCACGCGGGCCGTTTCCTGGGCGCGCGCCGCAGCGGGCTTGCGAGCAATGCGTCCCAACGTCCAGGCGGGGAGCGAGACGTGCGCCGAGAAGTCGGACTCTGAGCGACACCCAGCGGCGTGAGGCCCGACCGAGATCGTCGGATGCCGCCGCCTTCGGATCGTAGGCCCCGTGCCGCACGAGGTAGAGCGTTTCGCGCGGCGGGCGGTAGCCGCCGGTCCCGGCGGTGCCGTTGTGGGCGCGACGGCAGCCGCGAGGCGCCGACGCCGAATGCACTCCATGCCATCGCGATGAAGAGGGCGCGCCGCACTTCTACCTCCCGGATGCCTTCTGCCTGAACCTGGTCGAGCCAGTTCACGATCTCGATGACGCGATCGCCGGCGTACTCCGGCGCGACGGGCCGCAGCGCGAGCATGCGCTGGCCGTCGGGATGGAACGCGGAGAGCTGCAGTCCGGACGGGAGCTTCGCGAGCTCGACCGGTGGCGCGGCCGAGATCGCGGTAGGAGTCGGCGTGACGCGCGACGACATGAGCCAGCGGTCCGTGCTGCCGTTGTCGCGCTGGTAACGGATCTCGTCGCCCCTGCGGCGACCAATGGGCGTCGACGCCTCCGCCGCGCGAGATCTGCCACGAGCCGTTTCCGGCGGGGAACGGCCGCACGAACACCTCCTGGCGCCCCGCGACGTTGGTGTCATAGGCAAGCCACCGGCCCGTCGGGCGACAGGTCCGGCCGGGTCACGTCCGTCTCGGCGGGACCCGTGAAACGCTGACGCGAGGACGCGCCGTCGATGCGGGAGGAATACAGGCCGCCCTCGAATCGATGAAGGAGCCCGACACCGTCTGGGACTTCTCTACGAGCAACCGAGCTTCCAGCCCCGGGATGTCCAAAGGCACGCGCCGCATGGCGCCGTGCCGTCGGCGTCGACCAGATACAGCCGTTGTTCGCCGCCTTCCCGGTCGGAGGACACCAGAAGCTGACGCCCGTCGGGATGCCACGAGATCAGCGTCGTATTCCCTTCCGACTTCGCTGGCACCGACGAGCCGCGGGTGATGTCGTACACGACGACCGTGTCGGTCGCGCCGAACGACGTCGCTGCGATGCGATTCCCATCCGGCGAGCCTCGGGTCGTAGTAGGGCGCGAGAGGCGCGCCGACGGGAGTGAACGTGCCGTGGCGGTCGAAGCCAGACCAACTCCTCGTCGATGGATGTTCGGCCCACCTGGGACGTACGCGAGCGCATCCGGCGTCCGCAGCGATGGCGAATTGCGCGGCGCCGCTCCCGGGCTCCGTCATGACGTTCGAAAGAACGGTGAAGGCGGGGCCTGTGACTTTGCTCGAGCGGACATCGTAGGGCACCGCGACGATGGAGCCGCCGCGCACGTAGGCGATGTGTCCCGTGGCCAGGTACCTGCCGAACGAGCCGCCTCGGATGATCGTCGTCCAGGACTTCGCCTCAAGATCGAGAACCGCGATCTCCGCCTGGTCGAACGACGTGATCCCTTCCTTCTTGATGGTGAAGAGGAGGTGCCGGCCGTCGGGAAGCGCCGCAGGCCAGCGGTGGGAGACCTCGCCCTTCGAGGCGTCGGGCACGGTCAACGCCTCAGGAGCGCCTCCGTCCTCGCCCACGCGAAACAGCCCGGCCTTCGCGGCCGGAGAATAGATGATCCCGCGGTCGGTCCAGACGGCGCCCTTCACGCCGCCCGACACTCACGTTTTCGACGATGGGGATCGTCCGCCCTCCGGAGAGGGACTACCTTGTAGATGCCCGTGCTCGCGAAGCCGACCACTTGCCGTCCGGAGAGAAGAACGGATTGGAGACGCCGATAGCCGTTCGGCAGGCGCGGTGCGCTGGGTGACGTGCACCTCGTCGGCGCGGCGCAGGACAGATCTCGGACTCCCACCACACGCTCCCGGGTGCAACGCCCACGTAGGCGACGCTCTGGCCGTCGTTCGGCGATCGCGACCGAAGCGCAGTCGGAGCCCGGATAGCGGGACATGTCAGGGATCGGTGACGTCGAGCCTCAGAGGAATCCCCGTGGTGGTGCGCGGCGTCAGCGCCATGCAGGTCGCCGACGAGCGGAAGCCCATCCCGTTCCGAACACGATGCCAGCGATCGCGACGGCGCGCCACAAGACCCGCGACGCCCCAGAAAGCGGACGGCGGAAACGCCGCGCAGGGTCGACGGCAGGCACCGCCCCGCGTCGAGGTCCACTCGCGAGCCTCGCGGGCCCGCTCGAGCTCGATCCTCACGTCGCCGGCGTCGCGGATACGGCGTCTGACATCTTTCTCCAGGCACCGCTGGACCAGCTCGCGCACGCGCGCGGCGTGCGCGCCGGGAGCGCGCTCCCAGCTCGGGTCCCGCTCCAGGATCTTCGCGAGCACGTCCGTCGCCGTCTCGCCGTCGAACGCGCGCCGGCCGGTGAGGCATTCGTAGAGGACGCATCCGAGCGACCAGATGTCGGAGCGCCTGTCCACCGGCCGGCCGCGCGCCTGCTCGGGGCTCATGTAGGGCACGGTGCCGACCATCATCCCGGGCGACGTGAAGTTGGCGGAGAGCGTCGGAGAGTGCTCGAGGATCTGAGCCGGCGGCGTCCTCGTCCAGCGCCTTCGCGACACCGAAGTCGAGGATCTTCGCCTTGCCGTCCGGCGTGAGCACGACGTTCGACGGCTTCAGGTCCCGGTGAACGATGCCTGCGTCATGGGCGGCCTCGAGGCCCCCGGCGATCTGCTCCACGATGCCCAGAGGCGTCGTCGATCGGCAGCGGGCCGGCCTTCAGCCGATCCGCGAGCGAGCGGCCTTCGACCAGCTCCATGACGAGGAAGTGGCTCTCGCCGACGTCCTCGAACCCGTAGATGGCGGCGATGTTCGGATGGTTGAGCGAGGCGGCCACGCGGGCTTCGCGGCGGAACCGTCCGATGCGCTCCGGATCGCTCGCGACAGCTCGGGAGGAGCACCTTGATCGCGACCTCGCGGCCGAGGCGCGTGTCGCTGCGCGCGGTAGACCTCGCCCATGCCGCCGCTCCCGAGACGGGACACGATCCGGTAGGGCCCGATCTGCCCTGGCTGGTCCCGGAGGATTCGAGCATCACCGCAACCCTTCCACCACAGAGATCCGCCTCGCCGAGCTTAGTCGATCGCGAGACGGAAGTGGAGTGAGCCGACCGGCCGGGAGCGAGCGACATCGGGTGCCGGATTGTACTCGCGGCGATCCGCGTTAAGGCTGACCCTGGGACCAGACCCGCTTCAGGTGGCTGATCGATCCACAGGCCTAATCCCGGGGATTCCGCTCAACGATGGGCGGTCGATGCCGTTTCCTCGTGTAGCGCGGATCGATATCGAACTTCTCCCTGCATTCGTTCGAGCAGCAGTAGTAGCTCCCGCCCTCGTGGTTGGTCTCCGAAGCGACGGCCTCGGCGTTCCAACTCCATTCCGCACACAGGACACTTGTGTTCCGTCATGGCGTTCTCCTTTTTTTGTTCAACGGCTCAATTGGAATTCAGGCTTGTCGAGCCTCGAGCAAATCCTCGAAGAGGGCTCGGTAGTGCACCAGGGTCGCCTGATGGTCCTCCGTGGAGGCCTCTCCGCGCTCGCAGGCGAGGGGCCAGCGCGTTTGCTGCCCTGTAGTTCTCCACGAAACGCGGATGATTGACCGATGCAGGTCGGCGACCCGCCGCTCGAAATCGCCGACCGGGTAACCGCGAGCGCGCACTGACGTCCTGCACCAGGCTCGCGGCGTCCGGCAACCGCGCGCTCGCCGGGCGGTCGACGAAGCCTCGCCCGCGTCGAGCGCCACCTCTTCGGCGAAACGGTCCTGATCGCCGGTCGAACGCGGGCGAATCTCGAGCCGTTCGCATGCGTTGCTGGGCGCGCGACCAGCTTCGGCCTCGGCTCGGCTTTCGATCGCCGGTCTTCTTCAGCGCGCGATAGTACTCGTCACCGAACCGACTCTGAGGTCCTGGGGCGCTGCCTCGTTCCGGCACGACCACCCAAGCGACCACGAGTGCCGCCAGGATCACGATGGCCACAAGAGCAACGATCATCGGCGTTTCCATGGCCACATCTCCTCGGCGCCGAACGATTCCGGCGCGGATGATCTCTGTCGACCAGAGGTTAGGGCGCTGGCGGAGAGTCCGCAGTGGGTGTGACCCTACCGCGGAGCACGGGTCAGTTCGGCTCGGGTGAAGGTGTCGGACTCGGCTCCGGCTGGTTCTTCTTCGGCTTTTTGGCGGGTGTTTCGAAGCCCGGGGGCGGATCTCGACGGATTCGCCTGTCCGGACGGTTGACCTCGGATCCTGCTTCGGTTCTTCCGGCGGCGTAGCCTCCGGCAGCGGCTTCGAGTGGGCCCGTGTTCCTTCTGCGTGTCGGAAGGTCGCGTCGGCTGTGGCGTCGGTTGCGGCGCTGCGGCTCCGGGCCGAGGCGGCGCGGGTCGGACGCGTTCCGGCGGAGTCGCAGGCGGCACGGGTGTGGGCGCCTCCGGTCTCGGCGCTCGGAGGCGGCGCTTCAGGTCGTCCATGACGAGGCGGCCCGGGTGCGGGGCGCTGCCTCCGAAGTTGCCGCGGCTTGACGGGCTGCTGCTGCGTTTCGGGCCGAGCGGGCGCTTGCGTCGCAGGGCCGCGCCTGGCGTTCGCGGCGACCGCTCGGCGCGACGGGAACCGGCGGAGCAGATGTCGCGCTCGATTTGTTTCGGAGCCCTGGCCTCGGCGCCCGGCCAGCGCTTTCAACTCGGTGCGGCCGGTCGGGGCCGGTGCGGCGAACGACTTGACGCCTGGGCGCGCGCGGACTCCGGGGCGAACGGCTTTGCCCACGGAGGCTCAGGCGGCGGCAGGTCGGGGCACCGGCACTCCCGTTTTTTCGATCACGCTGACCTTCTGCACAAGCCGGCTGCGGCTTCGGCGGAGGGCACGAGGGCGCGCGACCAGCGTCCGCTCGGCGCTCCGGGCGCGGAGCCGCCCTGGGTTGCGGGCGTGCCTCCGGCGTCCGACATGCGAGCTGGCGCGCGTCGGCGCAACGCCGACGGCCGTGAATCCTCAACACGGGCGCACGAATGATCTGCGCCCGGTCGACGGGGATCGGACGCACCGCTCCTGTCCTGAACGTGTTGTAGTTCACGACGGGCGACCGCGTTCGTGACCGGCGATGTTCGTGTGAGTTGCTGATCACGACGCGCGGCGCCGGCCGCCACTTGATAGTAGTAGCGCTCTCTGGGGGCGAGCGGCACCCATCCGATCGCCGGGCCGCCCACGGAGAGCGATATGCCCCAGCTGTTCCGCCGACGAAGGCCACCAACGCCGGAGCGGTAGACGGGTGAAATGGCCATCACGGCCGTCGGGCCGCGATGACTCGCGCGAGGCGGAGGCACCCAGCACCAGCCAGTCTAGCAAGCAGACCCAGCGCCCGTAGTGGCACGGCGCCCATCCCCACGGCTCGTGCGAGACCCAGGTCCACCTGAACGGGTCCTGCCAGATCCAGCGGCCCTCTTGATACGGGGCCCATCCGGCATGAATGCGCGACGGAATCCAAACGCGACCGTCATCCGACGGCTGTCACGCCACGTGCCGTGGTCGTCCAGATCTCGTAGCCGACGACGTCGCTGTTGACGACGCAGCGCGCTCGAGGAGCGCTCCCATCTCGCGTCGCGGTCGTCGGCCCAGCTGTCGAACGGCGTCTTGCCTTCGAGGCCGGCCGTAGGCTCGGAGGATCAGGTGTCCTCGAGCCGAGACTCTCCCTCGTGCACGTCGATCTGCTTCCGTCGACCGGGCGAGATCGTGCCTTCGAGGGACCGAGTACCTCGTGCCGCGCTTGTCGACGTCCACGCGGTAGCGGCTCGGTCTCAGGATGGTTGCGGCTCCCGTGGGCGCGTCGAGCTCGAGCGTAGTGTCTGAAGGGGAACGAGCGCACGCTCAGATCCATCACGCCGCTGCGCAATCCGAGCCGGGCGACTTCGCCGAGTTGTTGACGAGCTGGACTTCCGTCCCGCCGTCCACGCGGATGACGATGCCGCTTCCCAGATCGACTTCGGCGCGGGCGCCTTCGGGCGCGTAGGAAGAAGGTCGCCCGCGCACGAGCGGCGTGCTGAGCGGACGTCGTTCCAGCCTTCGTCATCGCCGCGCGTCGGTACGAGACATCGCCGCCGACGCGGCTGACGCGGGCGACCTGCGCGTCGAGCTCCTGCTCCGGGGCGCACACGGCGGACGCCACGAGCATCAGAGCCGGCAGGTGAGCGCGATGGAGATCATGGCGGTTCTTCGCATGGTCGTTCTACTGATGAAGCGTAAGAAGGCCGGAAGGCCCATCGGCGGGAAAACCCTCGGTCGCGGCGCAGAGAACTGGGGTGGGTTACCCCCGTCTCCAGGCTGGACCGGGTGCGGAGCAAAACCTGGCCGTCCGGCCTCGAGGTTGGCGCACGCCTGCTCGGACGGATCGTGTCCAGTGCATCGGTTGGAAAGCTGGCGCGCTCGCGGCGGGCCCAGAGCCCGTCGTCGCGGCCGACGAGGCCCACGTCTCGAACTACTACGGCGGCTCGATCCACGTGCTATCCGCGCGCCACGAACGGGGACGTTCGGGCCGGACGCGGTCGATCCAGACGGGGCTCAGCCTGCCGCACGACGTGGTCATCGACCTTCTGCACCGGGAGCTGTTCGTGCCGAACAACCAGCCGGCGGAGCAGGACCCCGCCGATCAACGTCTACGATCTGGACGCCGGACTCCCGGAGTCGGGCGACGCACCGAAGCGGACGATCAGCGGAGGCGGCGACGCTGCTCGCGAGGCCAGCCGGGATGGTGGTCGACTCCATCCACCAGGAGCTCTACGTCGCCAACGACATCGACATGAACGCCCGCGATCCTGGTGTTCCCGCTCTCCGCGAACGGCAACGTCGCACCGATCCGGGTTCTCAGGGGCCATTGACGACCCTTCGTGGGCCGATGGGGCTCGCCCTGGACCTCGTGCACAACGAATTGATCGTCGTCAGCTACAAGGTCGACGACGAAGGGTCCATTACGACGTTTTCGCGGACGGCGTCAGGCAACGTCGCACCGACTCGGACGATCCAGGGCCGCTGACCGGATTCGATCGCCCGCAGGCGTTGGCGCTCGATCTCGTCCATAACGAGCTGATCGTTGCGAACAGCTTCTTCAACAACACCCTCTCGCTCGGCGGCCTCCTCGTCTTTCCGCGCACCGCCACCGGAAATGTCGCGCCGGTCCGCCAGATCACCGGCACGAACACCGGCTTGTGCAATCCCATCGGCATGACGCTCGACCGTGTGCACGACGAGCTGTACGTCACCAACGCCGCAGCCAACAGCGCGTGCCAGCCTTCGGTGGTCGTGTTCTCCCGGTCGGCGGAGTGGGAATGCCGCCCCTCTGCGCACGATTGGGCCGGGGCCGAATTGCGATCTCAACAACCCGGAAGGCGTTGCGGTGGCGACGACGGTCGACTGCTCCGACGCGTCGGTGGCTTCCGGCACGCCGTGCGACGACAGCAATCCGTGCACGAGCGGCGATAGCTGCGGCAGCGGCACCTGCAACGCCGGAACGACGACCGCCGCCCCCGGCGAGATCCAGAGGCGTGTCCGCGTCTCCGGACAAGGAAACCTACGACTGGTCCGCGGCGGCGAACGCGATCCGCTACGAGGTCGTTCGCGGCGGCCTCGCGTGGCTGGGCGTCGGACCAGGCGGCGGCGACGAGGTCTGCTTTGGCGATCTCGACGATCCGTCGGTCATCGATGACATTGTTCCCGCCAGCAACCAGGGATTTTGGTACCTCGCCCGCGGGGTGAACGCGTGCGGCGCCGGAACGTACGGAACGCGCCTCGACGGGACGCCGAGGATCACGACGACCTGCCCGTAGTCCACGGGGCCTCTGTGATGTTACGATCATCGCCCAGGATCGAAACAAGGGAGGGCGACCGTGATGAAAACGGAGACTGGCCTCGGCTTCCAGGTGGTTGTTCGTTGCGCGCTCGGCGTTGCGTTTGCGATAGGCGCCTTCCAGACCATCCAGCCGTCCTTCGCCGGCGGCGGCGGCACGTGCGCGACCAAGCACTGTAACGCGAACACGCACTGCTGCTACGGATGCACGGCGAACCCGATCTGCGTGAGAAATGGCGCGTTCCATGTCCCGAGTGCGCGCCGCAGTAGGCGCTCATGACTTCCGAGCCAAGGAGATCGACAATGAAGGAACATCAGATGGGCCGCAGTTGTCGTGTTCGCTGCCGTGATCGGTACGGGCGTGGCCGCATTGTTGGCCGCGCCTCGGTTTCCGCCAGGGAAGCACGTGCTGGCAGGTCGACTGCAACACGTGCTGCCGGACCGGCAACGGTCCCGTGATCTGTACCCAGCGGGCCTGCGTGTAGGGCCCGCCCAGGAGAGAAGCCCAGCTCGGCTTCGACGAAAGACCGGCTGGGCTATCCTCCGCGCATGATCGCCGCCGCCGCTCCCGCAAGACCGCGTGGCCTGGCGGCTGATGCCTGAACTGGCGACGCCTGCGGTTCGTGCTCCTTTCACAATCGCCTGGGGCTTGCTGATCGGTCTCCACTGGACGTCGGGACCGAGTTGTCCTGCAATCAAGCGCACGGTGCTCGTCGGATTCGTCGCGATGCTGGTCTTCGGCCTGTTCGAACAATGGCCGAAGCGGTTCCCCAAGTGGCTCTGCGGTGGGTGCTCCAGGTGGTGGGCGTTGCGCTCGTCATCCCTCCCACGACCGCGATCATCTTCGCGATGACGACCGCGCCTGGCGCGCCGCCGTTCTTCGAGGACGCGGGAACGTAGAGCAGGCTTTTCGATGATCGCGGGCATGGGAGTCTCTTCGGGCCGTGGATCGCTCTCGGGGCTCTCGTTCGACAGAAGGATGCGCTGGCGCGCCATCAGGCGCTTGGCGTTCGACCTGGAGCGCAGCGAGCTCGCGCGCCAGGCGCTGGACGCGCGCTTGAGCCTCTGCTGCAGGCGCAGGTCGCGCCGCACTTCCTGTTCAACACGCTCGCCAACGTGCAGGCCCTGGTCGATGCGGGATCGCCGCAGGCCCCCGACGTGCTGCGGAGCCTGACCGCGCTACCTTCGCGCCGCCGTGCCGCGCCTGCACGAACCCGGCGACCACGCTCGGCCAGGAGCTGGAGCTCGTCCGGGCGTACCTCGAGCTGATGCACATGCGCATGCCCGATCGCCTGCAGTTCGCCCTGCACGTCGACGACGCCGGCGCTGCCGCTGCGCTGTCCGCCGATGACGCTGCTGACCCTGGTGGAGAACGCGGTGCGCCACGGCATCGACCCCAGCGAGCAAGGCGGCCGCATCGATATCGACGTGCATCGGCGGGGCGACCGGTGCGTGGCGCGCGTCAGCGACACCGGCGCAGGCCTGCGGACCGGCGGGGATGGGCTCGGCACCGGCCTGACGGCGTTACGCGAGCGCCTTCAGCTGACCTTCGGCGGCGATGCCGAGCTGCGCGTCGACCGCACAGCAGCCGCGGGGCGTCGTGCGCCGAGCTGGAATTTCCGGCACGCGAGAGCGGCGAGTTGATGAGTCCACGCCCGACCGCGTTGATCGCCGACGACGAGCCGCTGCTGCGCGAGGACTTGGCGCGCAAGCTGGCGGTGGCCTGGCCCGAGCTGGACGTCGTGGCGCAAGCGCGCAACGGCCGCGAGGCCGTCAAGCACTTCGAGGCCCGCCGGCCCGACGTCTGCTTTCTCGACGTGCGCATGCCGGGCCTCTCCGGCGTCGAGGCCGCGCACCATATCGGGAGCCGCGCGCCATCTGGTGTTCGTCACCGCCTACGACCAGTACGCCGTCAAGGCGTTCGCGCAGGGCGTTCTGGATTACCTCGTGAAGCCGGTGGAGCAGGCGCGTCTCGCCGAAACCGTGGCGCGCCTCAAGGAGCGCCTGCAGCGCCGCGCAGCCGGCGCCGAACACCGAGGCGCTGCTGCAGCAGCTCGCCGCACAGCTCGCACAGACTGCAAAGCGGCGCGGCTCCGGCGCCGCTGCGCTGGATTCGCGCGCAGGTCGGACAGACCTTGCGCATGATCCCGGTCGACGAGATCGACTACCTGCGCTCCGACGCGAAGTACACGCTGATCGCCTGGCGCGGCGACGCCGGCCGGCCCGGAGAGGCGCTCGTCCGCATCGCGCTGAAGGAGCTGGTCGCCCAGCTCGATCCCGAAGAGTTCGCGCAGGTGCACCGATCGGTCGTGCGTCAACCTGCGGGCCATCAGCCACGTCACCCGCGGCGACAACGAAACGGCCGACATTCACCTGAAGGGCCGCAAGGAGGTGCTGCCGGTCAGCCGCAGCTACCTCCACCTGTTCCGCCAGATGTGAGAGTCCGCCGTTCGTCGGCCCACGCCGCGCCGCTCGACCGCGTCAAGCTCCGTCGTTCGTCGCAAACCGCTCGCCCGGCGCCCTGCGTCCATGGCCACACTCCCGGGCATGGACGAGCGAGATCTTCTCCCGCCGAGCGTGCGCCATGGTGAGCGTCCGGCTCTCCACCCGACAGTCTGTTCGAGTGGGGCCGCGAGGCGGCGCGGGCACGTCCCGACCTCGACATCATCGACCTGTCGCTCGGCAACCCGGACCTCGAGCCGTCTCCGGACGTCGCGCTCGGCCCTGCGCCAGGCTCGTCGCCGAGGAAACCCCGGCCGGCATCGCTACATGGACAACGCCGGCTTCGAGGACGTCCGGGACGCGCGTGGCGTCGCACGCTCTCGCTGACGGCCGGGGATCGCGGTCGGAGCCGGATTCCGTGTATCTGACATGCGGCGCGGCCGGCGCTCTGCAGATCGTGTTCGGCGCCATCCTCGATCCCGGCGACGAGGTCATCGTCTTCGCGCCGTACTTTCCCGAGTACATCGGCTTCGTCGAGGCGCGCCTCGGGCCATCGCCGGTGGTTGTCGCGCCTCGGACGCCGGATTCCAGCTCGACCTCGCGGCCTTCGAAGCGGCGCTGACGGCGAGGACCCGCGCCGTGATCGTGAACAACCCGAACAACCCGACGGGGTGACGTATCCCGACGTCGATCGTGGCGCGGATGGCGTCGGTGCTCGCCGCGCATCGCGCGCGCACCGGTCAGGCTCGTCCACATCGTCGCCGACGAGGCGTCGTGCCGGGTTGGTGTACGAGCGGAACGCGCTCGGCTTCGGTGCTCGCCGCCTGGGAAGCGGTCTGGCTGGTGCGGTCGTGCTCGAAGGACGCGAGCCTCGCGGGAGAGAGGATCGGCTATTTCGCCTGGGGGCCGGCGCTGTCGACGCCCGAGACGATGCCGTTGCTGCGCCGGGACGGCTCGGGCGTCTGGGCTTCGCCTCGGCTCCCGCCCTCGATGCAGCGCTTGCTTCCGCACATCCTCGCCCATCCGCTGGACCCGTCCGAGTATCGGCGACGGTGCGAGCGCTTCGTCGCGATCCTGCGCGACGGCGGCCTTGATGCCGGCTCGCCCGAAGCGGGCTTCTTCGTTTTCCCGCGCTCACCGATTGCCGACGACCGGACGGTTCTGCCGCCTGCTGGCGGAGCTGCGGCGTGCTCTGTGTGCCGGGCAGCGGCGTTCGGCGCGCCGGGGTATTTCCGCGCCTCACTGACGTCATCCCATGGCGCGCATCGAAGCCGCCGCCCTTGCGCATCACACTGCGCGCAGCTCTGCACGCCTTCTGGCTTCCGCGTGACCGGAGGACCGAGATGCTCCATCGCGATGCAGAAGCGACGTGCTCGAGGCTGTCGGCGCCGGCGACGCTCGGCGGACGCCGTGGTCCAGGATGCTCTGGGAGCTCGGCGTGCGCCACGCGTTCGGCGTCTCGGGCGGCGCCATGGCGTCGCTGTGGCACGCTCTGTCGAAGAGCGCGCTCGGCGGTACGCCACTTCCGCCACGAGAGCGGTGCGGCGTTCGCGGCCGTCGAGGCGCACTTCGCGAGCGACCGGCCGGTCGTCGTCTTCACCACGACGGGCCCCGGCCTGACCAACGCGTTGACCGGCGTGCTCGGCCGCGCGCGCAGTGACGGCGCGAAGATCATCGTGCTGTCGGCGGCGACCGCCGGCGGCACGGCGCGGGCGCTTCGCGATCCAGGAGACCTGCGGCCGGTCGATGCCGGCGGATCTCTACAATGCCGGCGCCGCTGTTCCACTTCGCCGACGTTGCTCGAAGTCACGCGGACGAGCTGCCAGCGGCCGCACGCCGGCTCGCGGCGGGACTGTCGCGACCGGGCGGCTTCGTCGCGCATCTCGCCATCCCCACGGACGTTCAGGCCGACGCGTGGACCGAGCCGCTCCCCGATGTCGCCATGAGCTGCACCGACGGCGAGACCCCACGCCGAGGAGACGATCGCACGCTGCGCTCGAGCTCCTGTCCGACGGACCGTTCGCCATCTGGGCTGGCTTCGGCGCGCGCAAGGCATCCGCCCTCGTGCGCCGCCTGGCGGAGCGCACGGGCGCCGCCGTCATGTGCTCGCCTCGCGCCAAGGGCGTCTTTCCCGAGGATCACCCGCAGTTCATCGGCGTCACGGGGCTCGGCGGCCATGCGGCTCGGCGATCACCTACATGACGGAAGGTCGTCCGCGCCGGGTGCTCGTGCTCGGAACGCGGCTCAGCGAAGGGACCTCGTTCTGGAACCCGGGCATGGGTGCCCGTGGAGGGGTTCATCCACGTCGACGTCGATCCGGAGGTCCCCGGAGTCGCGTATCCGGGCCGCGACGACGCTCGGGTATGCGCCGACGTCGGTGGGTTTCTCTCCGCCTTGCTCGAGCACCTGTCCGGAGCGGTGCGACCGCAACGATCGCGTTTCCCCGGCCTGAGCGCCTGGAGATCGGTCCAGTGCTCGGCGGTCCTGTGCGGCCCGAGGCCCTCATGGCCGCGATCCAGGAGATCGTGATCGATCGTCACGATGCGATCGTGCTCGCCGAGAGCGGCAACTCTTTCACCTGGGCGAATCACTACCTACGCTTCAACGAGGCTGGCCGCTACCGCGTCAGCACCAATGTCGGCTCCATGGGCCACGCCGGTCGCCGGCGTCGTGGGCGCGGCGCTGGGGCGTGGCGGAAAGCCGTCGCCATCATCGGCGACGGCGCGATGTTGATGAACAGCGAGGTCAATACGGCCGTGAAGTTCGACTCTGCCGGCCACGTGGATCGTGCTCAACGACGCCCGCTACAACATGTGCGAGCAGGGGATGCGCGCGCGCTCGGTTCGCCGGCGGACGCTGGCATCCCCGAAGTCGACTTCGCGATGCTGGCGCGGGCCCTGGGGCCGATGGAGCCCGAGTCGAGCGCGAGGCGGATCTCGCGCCCGCCCTCGCGCGAGCCATGGCGGCATCCGGCCCCTTCGTCCTCGACGTCCGGATCGATCCGACGCGCCGGGCTCCCTCGCAAGGCCGCAACCGCGGCCTGCTGGCACAGATGACGGTTTCATTCCCCAGGACTGCGTGAGGTGGAGATGGAGAAGAACACCTTTGCGACGTCCGCCTACATGCGGCGCCGCCCGAGACGCACTCCACAAGTACCTTGGGCAACCTCAAGAACCTCGACGAGTGGACGCTCGGCAGCCGCATGGTCGAGCAAGTCGACGAGGACACGTGGATCGGCACGGCCTCGGGATACCAGCGCCGCCTGCTACTACCACGTGCGCCGGTTGGACGACTCGCCGTTCCTCGGCATCGAATGGCAGTGCGGCTACGAAGTACAGGGAGTACTTCAAGTCCTATCCGGTGCTGCTGTTCCCGCCCGCGTACATCGATCCCGATTCCTGAGGACAAAGCGCGTGCTACCTCCACTGGGTCAGCGTCATCGACCCGGTGAAGCGGACACCGATGATCATGGAAGGCATCCAGGCCGTGCATAACTCCGAGTGCCGGGCCCTGAAGGCGGCGCTCGAGCGCCGCGCCGGGTCTGACCGAGAGCGGCACGAGGTACGCTACCGCCTCGCCGCCGACACGATCTACATCGACGCGCCGATCGACCTGGTGGCGGAGTACATCGGCGACGCGCGCACGATGGCGAGCTGGTCCCACCTGCTCCGGCCCGACGGCGAGATCCTGAGCGACGGAGGAACGTTTCCGCGACGAGTACGAGCAGGCCGTGGAGGTGACGTTCAGGACCCACAGGCTCGCGCCGACTACCGGCTCGTCGAGCAGAACTTCTACTATCCGAAGTACGACGTTCCTGCAGCGGTGCCCCGTCCTGCTCATTCCCTGCTCGCACGCCTTCGGGGATGAGGCGGCGCGGGGCGTCATCCACCACCGGATCACGTTCTGGAACACCGTCGCTCCGCCACGGCACGGCAAGCTGCAGATCGAGGACTTCGGCGCCGAGAGCCTGAACGTCAAGCGGCGGCCTGGAAGCCAGGGCCGGGCAACCTCGACACGTTCGCGCGGGGCATGAGCTACACGCCGCTCGCGAGCGGAGCCGTCACGATGAGCGGGCCCGGACATCTTCTCGCCCGAATCTCGCCCGCGATCCGTATCCGCTCTACCGGGTGATGCGCGACGAACACCCGCTGTACTTCCACGAGGGCGCGCACGGGCCTACGTTCCCGTCCCGCTACCAGGACGTCGAATTCTGCGCTCAGGAACCCCGTCTTCACGACGCGCAGCTACGCGCAGCAGATCGAGCCGCTCCTCGGCCGCACGATCGTCCAGCTCGACGGCAAGGAGCACGCGGCGCAGCGGCAGCCTGATCGGCCCCGCTCTTCCAAGCCGGCAACATCCGCAAGAAGTTCCTCGGCTGATCGCAGGAGACCGCGCGTGCACCTCATCGACGCGGTTCCGCGGGCGGGGCGAGGTCGAGTTGATCAGGCGAGTTCGTGGCCGATCTCCCCGTGGGCATCCTTGCGGGCCTTCTCGGGCTGCCGCCGGCCGAGAAGGGCCGCTTCCGCGTGCTGGTACACCTCGCTGCTGCGCTTCGGCCTGAACCTGACCGGAGACCCCGAGGTCACCTCGGGCCGGCTTCCAGGCGCGCGACGAGCTCGACGCCTATCTACGGCCGCTCGATCCGCGAGCGGCGCCATCGGCCGGGGGATGACCTCCTGTCGATGCTGGCCCGCGTCGAGGTCGAAGGCGCAGAGCCTCGGCGACGACGAGATCTGCCGCTTCGGCATGCTGATGATCTTCGCCGGCGGCGAGACCACGGAAAAGACGCTGGCCACCTGCTTCCGCAACCTCGTGTCGCACCCGGAGCAGCTCGCGGCCCTGCGCGCCGACCGCGGCCTGCGTCGAGCGGGCGATCGCCGAGTCGATCCGGTACACGGCGCCGACGCACATGGTGCCGCGACAGACCAGCGAGGAGGTCGACGGTCAGCGGCGGTACGATCCCGGCCGAGTCGGGAGGTCCTCTGCTTCCTGGGTTCGGCGAACTGCGTGACGAGCGCGCACTACGAGCGGCCCGAGGTGTTCGACATTCACCGCAAGGAAGTCGACCCCGCGCGCGCCTTTACCGGCGCCGCCAACCACATTGCCTTCGGCGCCGGCCGGCGACTTCTGCCTTCGGAGCGACGCTGTCGAGAGTTCGAGGTCGAGACAGCAATCCAGCAGCTGCTCGACGCCCATGCAAGACATCCGGTACGCGGATGGCGACGCGCCGCCACGACGTCGGACTCTTCCTGCGAGGCCCGGCGGAGATGCACCTGCGATTCAACCCGGCGCCGTGAGCTCGATCGCGTGGAGAATGCGCCGGCCCATGCGCAGGAGCACCACGCTTCGCACCGGACGAGTCAGTGTCCGTGGCCCCGGACGTGGGCCTCGATCCAGTGGATCAAGCCGTCCTGGAAGCCGGGAACGTAGTAGGCCGGTTGCCGTGTCTCACGGTCGTATCGGTCCGCGCTTCCAGCGGCCCGTGATTCCGTGCTCGAACACCTGACCGTCGCGTCGCGATTGCCGGCGGCCGTGAGCGCCTGGCGCAGCAGCCTGGCGCTCTCGGCGGTGGGCACCGACCGATCGAGGCCGCCCAGCATGATGTACACCGGGAACCTGAACGGTGCGCCAGAATGGAATCAGGTCGTACTCCCACTCCGCCCTCAGCTTGTTCACGTACGCGACCGCCATGCTATCGCCGGCGGACACCCGGGGCACCCGCAGAACCGGGACCAGGGATACCACGGTTCCCCGGCGACCGCGTTGACCTCGGCGATGAGCGAGTCCATCCCTCGGCGGTGATCGTTTTGTGACTGATGACGTAGTCGGTGACCCGCTGGCGAATGGCTACTCCCCTCGTGACCTGGGCCTCGGTGAATCCCTGGGAGCGCACGATCATTCCCCATCGTAGGCAATGTTGTCACCCACTCTCCGCGCCGAGCCCGAGCGGACGGTGATGAACGCAACCCGGCCGCGGGATCGAGCCGCCGCGAGCGGGGCGATGTACCCGCCATTGCTGGTGCCGTAGAATCCCGATCCGGTCGGCCGCGATGTCGCTTCTCGACTGCAGGTGAGTGAGCCCTGCCAGCACGTCATCGGCCAGGTCCTCGCAGGTGGCGGTATCGGCGTTCCCGCCTCGAAGCTCCGCCACCGCGCGCTTGTCGAAGGCGAGTACCGCCAGGCCGTGGCCGGCGAAGTAGCTGGACCAGTAGCCGAAATCGCGGGTCGGAATGGTGACGCCGGCCCCGTGAATCAGAATGAGTCGGCCCGGTGGGGGCCCGTGGTTCTCCGAGCAGAGTCGGCGTCCCGGCCAGCCGGACCAGTGTCCGTTCTTGAACGCCACGTCCGCGGTCGCGACATCGATCGAGCCGTCTGGCTTCGCGGGCAGGCGCGCCGGCTTCCCCTCCACGTGAGCCCGCGGATGTTTCCAAGCTAGTCCTGATGGGACTTCAGCCCGGGATCGCGACGGGGTGAGTCGATGCCGAAGGTTGGCCCGGTGAAGAAGACCGTATCCGACAAACCGTAGAGGATGCCTCCCCGGCGGGTCTTGGAGTCGAAGAATGCGAGCCAGCCACCTGCTTCGTCCATGGGCCCCATCGAAATCACCCGATCCGACGCGATGCGATAGTTGCCCGCCAGGGGCGTACGACCGCCGAGTCGTAGGCCATCCGGTGGATCATGCGAACCGGCTCCGCTTTGCCTCCGGCTCGCAGCACCCCGCTGATCGCGTCACCCTCCAGCCGGCCTTCAAAGCGTGCGGTATCGTCTCCCAACGCGCACGGCGAAGCTGAGGACGGCAATTCGAGACGAAGGTTCTGGAGGCCCAGGTCCCATGAATTCTCTGGGGGAACGTCCATGGTTCCCACGGGGGACGAGCGAGCCGGAAAAACGGACGTGCAGAATCGGAGCGAGTCCCCGGCGCCGACTTCCCCGACCCAGTCCCCGCTGAAGATCGGAGGAGGGCCGCGGCACCGGAGCTCCGACCCCAAACGCTGGGGCCGCCGAGGATCACGGCGACCGCCAGAAACAGGAAAGCCGGCGCGATGCGGCTCACTTCGGGCGACGAAGCCGGCAGCTGCACGAGAGCAACGGCCCTCGACGCGTCGGGGCCATGTCCTGACCACACGACCGCTCACTTGTCCGCGTGACCGAGGTCGCACCAGGATGGACGGCGTTGGTCGGAACCCGCCGCTCGGCACGCTCAACGCACGGTCAGCGGGCAGTTTCCGCTCGTGATCGTCTCCCCCTTCGCGCTGGTGACCGTCACCTCGTACTTGTAGTCGCCCGCGGAAAGCTTGCCCGAGGGTGCTTGTCCAGCATCTCCTGACAGAGCACGCCGCCGCCGCGCTCTCGAGCTTCAGGGGTATCTGCGGGAGCTCGTGCACGAGTTTCCCGACCCGTCGAGACGCGGCGACGGACCGTTGCCCCCGTCGCCGAACTGGGGCGTGCCGTGAATGCAAGCGCTCCAGTAGGAAGCAGCGCGTCCTTACGCGTCGATCTCGTCGACGAGCAAGGGCTCGAACCCGGCGGCGGCTCCGAGCAGCTCCTCGACCTTAGTCTCGTTTTCGCCGCCTTGCCCTTTCCGGCGTGAAAGGTCAGGGCGCCGGGGACGACGCGGGCGAATGCGGGGCCGCAGGATGAGCAGGTCGTCCAGCATGGCGGGGACGGTGAAGCCCGTCTCGCCGCTGACGACCTCCCGCCCGCCGGGCTCCGACAGCGCGACGGTCAGCCGGTGCTGGCCAGCTTCAGCTCGGTGTCGCCGAGACGGTGACCGGCCGGGTGTCGCGCGCCGGCCGGCGCGGTGCGACGTGCAGGGTGGTCATCGTACTTGGCGACGCGGATTTCTCCGCGCGTGACGACACGCCGAGATTGAAGTCCGCGCCACCCGGTCCCGACCGGCATGGGAAAGCTGACCGCGAGCAGGGTAATCCACGCCTTGCCCCGACGCCCGGCCGCAGCGGGAACGCGAACGAGCGGACGAGCGGATGGTCGTAGGGGCCGGGATCGTTTATATGAGCCGCGCGGGCGCGTTCGCCTGCCGGCGCTCCTCCTCGGTGTAGAACTGGATCATTTCCGGGGAAGCGCAGCTGGCCCTTCCCCTCGTCGAGCAGCACACTTGGACCTTCTGGGGCTTGCGGCTCTCCTCGTCGCCGGAAAGCTCACGCCGAGGGTGTAGCGGCGACGGGTCGCGCTGCGCCCAGCGATGCGGGGCGCGTGACGTCCGACCGTCTGCATGGGCATCCGGCCCCCGACTGATTGGCGATGCGCGCGAGCGCGTCGGATCGCCAGCTGCGGATCGAGGCTGACCGGATACGCCGGATAGAACGACCGCGCGCGCAGCGGCGGCGTGGAGGAGTCACGTCGTCAGAACCAGAGGTCGACGGGGCGATCGAAGTACCTCAGCTTCGAAAAAGAGAACGACGGCCTTGGCGCCCGTGGCTGGCCGCCCGCGACGTCCATCAAGGTCGCGAGATCGGTCAGAAGTACTCCTTCCCCCGAAGAGCCGATCGAGAACTCAGCGCGCCCGCAGCGTGACGATCGGTGCCCATCCTGCAGGCACGCGACGAGCGCTGCCGACGGGTCGCTCGTGAAGCGCTGCTCGACGCGCGCACCCGTAGCCCAGCGCACGACGAGCATCACCTGCCTCCTCCTCGGGGGTCTTGCTCGTCCTGCAGGCATCGCCTCTCGACGGCGGAGAGCACCTGCGGCCGCTCGGTCACCGG